>Ga0247713_1001183_pt1 | contig 13459 bp, 15 predicted proteins | sample 21E_NmetaG_FD_189936 | JGI IMG/M metagenome (GOLD analysis project Ga0247713, IMG submission 189936) | Soil microbial communities from hillslope of Landscape Evolution Observatory, University of Arizona, Oracle, AZ, United States - 2-1-E_N | ecosystem: Engineered > Artificial ecosystem >... | reverse complement strand
CCTCCGCGAGAACCACGCTCCGCCCGATCTCGTCCGCGCGAGCGCGCGCCGCATCGAGCATCTCCCGAGATATGTCCACCCCGACGACGCTCGCTTCCGGGGGATAGTGGGGCAGGTTGAGGCCGTTTCCGACGGCGACCTCGAGGACGAGGCCGGTCGCGCGCCGGCACACCCACGGCCGGTGCGAGCGCCCCAAAAGGCGTCGCTCGGCGAAGCCCATCGAGCCGTCGTAGCCGGAGGCGCGCTTGTCCCACACCCGCCGCGCTTTGCGTGTTCGCTTAGCCAGCTCGTCCTGCGTGAGCACCACACCTCCGTCTCTCGCATGATCCTAGCGAGCGACACCGGCCATAGGATGATTCGGCGATGGATCGGAGTCGGCGGTGACACCGGACGAGGCGCGGGCTTTCATACGCTCGAACCACCGCGCCGTGATGGTCACGCGTCGGCGAGACGGCAGCGTTCAGACGTCGCCGGTGTTGGCGGGCGTCGACGACGGCGGGAACGTGGTGGTCAGCAGCCGCGGGGTCACCGCGAAGACGCACAACGTCCGGCGCGATCCGCGCATGACCCTGTGCCTCCTGAGCGACAACTTCTTCGGCAGGTGGATCCAGGTCGACGGGCGCGCCGAGGTGATCCCGCTCCCCGACGCCATGGACGGCCTCATCGCCTACTACCGCGGCATCTCCGGCGAGCATCCCGACTGGGACGAGTACCGGAGGGCGATGGAAGAGGAGCGCCGCGTCCTTATCCGCATGACGATCGAGCACGCCGGCCCCTCCGGCAGCTGAGCCCCTGATGGAAGACCTCATCGACCAGATCTCGCGAGGCAACGTCAGCCAGGTCAAGACGGTGCTGGCGTCTGCCATCGTGGTGCTCGCCCTCTATCAGGTCTTCCTGATGGCGGTGGTCTACGGAAAGCTGAAGTTGCCCTTCCTCGACGGTCGCGCCGCCTCCTTCACCCACCGCGCCGTCGGCGACACGATCGTGCTCCTCGCGCTCATCGTCGGGTTCATGTGCATCGGCTATTTCGAGGTCGGAGACGGCATCGAGCACGCGCGCGACGGCGAGTCCGGACGTGCCGCGGTCCATGTGGGAGCGGCGTTCCTGTTGTTCGCGGTACTGGCGCTGAAGATCGTCGTGGTCAGGTGGTGGCATTCGATGGGGCGCTTCCTGCCGCTGCTCGGCCTATCCGTCCTCGTGCTCTTCCTGATCGTGTGGGCGACGTCGGCCGGCGACTATCTGCTCGGAGGTTGAAGTGAGCGAGCGACCGTCCTACGCCAAGCAGATGGTCGGATCCCTCCTCGCCGCGGTGCTCCTCGTGCTGATCGTGGTCGCGCTCGTGACGGCGAAGATCGGGCCGGGGCCCGACGCGACCGAGATCAGGGAGCGAGAGCGGGCGCGCGAGGAGCGACTCGAGGAGCGTCAGGAGATGCGCGAGGAGCGCCGGGAAGACGGATAGCCGATCGGCGTCGTCCATTCCTCATCGTGTCGCGGGTGGTGTCCAGCGGGCGAGTTCGTTGCGCGCGAGAACCATCTTGTGAACCTCATCGGCGCCGTCGACGATATGGAGCGTTCGCGCGTGCGCATACATCGTTGCCAGCGGGAAGTCGTCCGACACACCGGCGCCGCCGTGCACCTGGATCGCGCGATCGACGACCCAGGTAGCGGCCTCCGCGGCCGCCACCTTGATCGCGGAGATCTCGGTCCGCGCGTGCTCCTTGCCTTTGGCGTCCATGATCCACGCGGCTTTCAGCGTCAACAGGCGTGCTTGTTCGATGCGGATGCGTGCTTCGGCGATCCAGTCTCGAATGACCCCTTGCTTCGCGAGCGGCGTTCCGAAGGCGACCCGCTCGTGCGCGCGGCGGCACATCAGCTCGAGCGCCCTCTCCGCGATCCCTATCGCCCGCATGCAGTGATGGATGCGGCCCGGCCCGAGGCGCGCCTGTCCGATGAGGAAGCCGCCGCCTTCGCTTCCGACGATGTTCGACGCCGGCACCCGTACCGCGTCGAAAACGATCTCCGCATGACTGTGGCCTTTGTCGTACCCGAAGACGGGAAGCGTGCGCACGATGTTCACGCCCGGCGCATCCATCGGGATCAAGACAAGGCTGTGTTGCAGGTACCTGTCCGCCTCGGGGTCGCTCAGGCCGAGAAAGAGGCACACCCTGCACCTCGGGTCTGCCGCTCCCGTCGTCCACCACTTCCGCCCCGTCACGACCAGTTCGTCGCCGTCCCGCACGATCTCGCTCTTGAGGTTGGTGGGATCGCTGCTCGCCACGTCCGGCTCCGTCATCGCGAAACACGACCGGATGCGTCCTTCGAGGAGCGGGAGGAGCCACTGTTCCTTCTGCTCCTCGGTGCCGAACTCGGCGAGGACCTCCATGTTGCCCGTGTCGGGGGCCGAGCAGTTCGTGGCCTCCGGTGCGAGGAAGCTGCGTCCCATGATCTCCGCCAACGGCGCGTAGTCGAGGTTGGTGAGGCCGGCTCCGTAGCGCTCGTCCGGGAGGAACAGGTTCCATAACCCGCGGCGGCGCGCCTCCGCCTTCAGCTCCTCCATGATCGGCGGCGACCCGTGGGGGTCCGTCTGCGCTTCTACCTGCTCGAGGTACGTCCGCTCGTTGGGGTAGATGCACTCGTCCATGAACCGCTCGAGGAGAGACTGGAGCTCCTTCGACCGCGGGCTGTGCTCGAAATCCACCTCGTCCTCCGTGCTCGTCGCGTTGCCGGACTCTAGTGGAGGCCTGGGAGGCGCGCCGTTGTCGTTTCCGTCCGCCGCCGCCCGGGAACGGGAACAACCCGGGAAGGCGCCGGTTCTTGGCGGTGACCTCGACAACGAGCGCGGAGGCGAGCGATGAAGCTGGAAGGTATCCACCACATCACCGCGATCACAAGTGACGCGCCCCAGAACGTGCGCTTCTACGCCGGCACCTTGGGGCTGCGGATGGTGAAGAAGACGGTGAACCAGGACGACCCGACGATCTACCACCTGTTCTACGCGGACGAGAAGGGGAGCCCCGGCTCCGACATCACGTTCTTCGAGTATCCCGGCGCGCCGCGGGGGCGCGCCGGAGACGGCATGGTTCACCGGATCGTGTGGCGGGTCTCCTCACCGGAGGCGCTCGATTTCTGGGACGACCGACTCACCGGCGCGGGAGTCACGGTCGAACGGTCCGACCGCTCGCTCATCTTCGCCGACCCCGAGGGGCTGGGCCTCCAGATCGCCCTGGTGGAGACCGACGAGGACCCGCTGATCGCCGATCATCCTGAGGTTCCGCGGGAGGTCGCCCTCCAGGGATTCCACGGCGTTCGCGCCTACGGTTCGCAGCCGGAAGCGAGCGAGCGGCTGTTCGACGCGCTCGGCTTTTCGCCATCTGGAGCGGGGTCGTGGGAGGTACGGGGCGACGAGCGCAGCGGGTTCTACGTCTTCGACCAACCGCAGGGGAGCCGCGGGATGTCGGGAGGCGGCACCGTGCATCACGTCGCGTGGTCGTCCCGACCCGATGATCACGAGGCATGGCGGGAGCGGGCGCTTTCTGCCGGCGCGCAGGTCACGCCGGTGATCGACCGCTTCTACTTCCGCTCCATCTACTTCCGTGAACCGTCGGGAGTGCTGTTCGAGATAGCCACGATGGGCCCCGGATTCACCGCCGATGAGCCGCTCGAGTCGCTGGGCGAGAGGCTGTCTTTGCCGCCCGACTACGAGCATCTGCGGGACAAGCTTCAGGACGTGCTGACGCCGCTGCCGAACCCGCGCGGATAGAGGCGTGCTCCCGGTCGAGGCGGTGGCCGACCTCGTCTTCGATGAGCCCGTCGGAGCCACGGGCACGCGACATGTTGAAGCTGCGAGCGGACTCGCGATCGTCGATGAGGTCGTCTACGTCGTGACCGACGACGAGCTGTATCTCGCGGCTTTTCCCGACATGGGGCGGGGACCGGGCAGCGTGATCCCCCTGCTGGCCGGTTCGTTGCCGCGGGACGATGACAGGCGCTCCGACGAGAAACCGGATCTCGAAAGCCTGACGCCGCTGGCTCCTTTCGGTCGTAACGCCCGCGGCGGGCTGATCGCCCTCGGGTCGGGTAGCGCACCGCCGCGTCGCCGGGCCGTGTTCGCGGCTTTCGGGGAAGAACCGGCGACGGCGGCGGGTCGCGAGCTCGATGCGACCGATCTCTTCGATCGTCTCGAGCGTGACATCCCGGGGCTGAACCTGGAGGGAACCGCGGTCTCGGGCGGATCCTTCCGCGTGTTCCAGCGTGGCAACCTCGGCGGCGGCAACGCCCACATCGACCTCGATCTAGAGGGCCTGCTGGAGCAGATCGACGAGGGCGTCCTTCGAGGCGATCTTGTGACCGGGGTGCGGGGGCACGACCTCGGGACGCTCCGCGGCGTTCCGCTGTGTTTCGCCGACGCCGACACGCTCGACGACGGGCGCATCGTCTTCTCCGCATCGGCGGAGGCGAACGACGGCGCCGGAGACGGGCCCACGGCGGGGTCCGCACTCGGGATCATGGATCCGTCGGGCGAGATCTTGCGTCTCGAGCCATTCGACCTCGAGATCAAGGCGGAGGGGCTGGCGGCGCGCCGGGTCGACGACGGCATCGAGGCGTTCATGGTGACCGACGAGGACGAGCCGGACGTTCCTTCGCGTCTCCTGCGGGTGCTGCTACCCGACGCGTAAGGGCAGCCGCCTTACGCGACAAGAGCGCGCCGGGCGCTCAACCTCGCGCCCAACGCGCCCCGTTGTGCCGCTGTCTAGCTCGGGCGGTCGAAGAACAGCATCACTCGCTGGCTGAACATGAGGTCGCCGGCGACCTTCAGCTTGCCCGTCATGAACAGCTGCGGCCCCTGCGCCGCGCCGCCGATCAGCTTCGCGAACGACACGACGTCGGTGGTGATGGTCGTCTTGGGCGAATCCGCCTTGCCCTTCGAGACGTCGCACGTCCCATCGGACACCTTCAGCGCGTAAGGGTGCTCGGTGCCCTCGTCGGTGATGACGAATTGGACCACCGCGTCCACGCCCTGGGCTTTTTCCGGGAGGAACCGCTGCTCCATCCCCTCGAAGATCCGGTCGAGGACGGCCTCGCTGCCGGCCGCACGGATCGTGCTCCCGATCTCCTCGTCGGAGGCGCCCCGCACCATCTCTGCGAACTGCTCGGGGGTGATGTTGCTCGGATCGACCTGCGCGTCGCTCATGTGGCCTCCTTCTCCGGGCGGCGCCCGGCGGTTGAACGTCCTGCTCGCTAGCTGTTACCGTCAGTAACATGCAAGCGCCGAAGACGTCAAACCGGGCGGGAGCGCGGGCCGAGCGCCGCGAGTCCCTGCTGCGGGCGGCCGACGACGTGATCCGCCGGCGGGGCCCCGACGCGTCGATGGACGAGATAGCCGCCGCCGCCGGGATCTCCAAGCCGATCCTGTACCGGCACTTCGGTGACAAGGGCGGCCTCAGCCGGGCGCTGATCGACCGCTACGTCGACGTTCTCCTCGACCGGCTACGAGCCGCCCTGGCGAGCGAGACGGATCCCTTCGCTCGTCTCGCGCGGGCGGTGGATACCTACTTCGCCTTCATCGAGGAGCACGAGGATGCGTACCGGTTCTTGACCGTGCGCCTCGCGCCGGAGCGACCCGAAGCGCAGCTCGCGATCACCGACTTCGCGGTCCGCGTAGCGGAGGAGGTTGCGGCCGAGATGGAGCCGGAGATCGAGAAGGCGGGGCTCGACATACAGGCAGCGGGTCCGTGGGCGCACGGCATCGTCGGCATGGTGCAGCTCGCCGGCGACTGGTGGATGCGCAATCGCGGGCTCCCGCGCAGCGAGGTGGTCGCCTACGTGGTGGGGCTTCTATGGAATGGCCTCGGCGTGGCGGCGCGGAGCGAGACGGCGAAGGAGGCGGTGTGACGCAGCTCGAGGACGCACGTCGCGAGGTCATCTCGTACGCGCGGCTCTACAGGCTCTGGGAGACGAACTCGTGGAGCGCGACCGAACTCGACTTCGAACGCGACAAGACCGACTGGCACGAGCGGCTGACCGATCTGCAACGCGATGCCGCCCTATGGAACTACGCGATGTTCCTGGTCGGCGAGGAGGCAGTGGCGCGGACACTGACGCCCCTCATCGATGCCGCGCCTGAGTACGAGCAGAAGATCTTCCTGACCACGCAGACGGTCGACGAGTCTCGCCATCACGTGTTCTTCGATCGGTTCGTTCGCGAAGTGTGCGATCTGGGGCGCGACACGCGCACGACCCTCGACGCCGTTGACGGCCACCTCACGTGGGGCTTCCGGCAGGTCTTCGCCGAGCTCGATCGTGTGACCGAGGAGCTTCGGCGGAAGCCGAAGGACCGGCCGCTGCTCGCCCAAGCGGTCGCGCTGTACCACATCGTCGTCGAAGGGATGCTGGCGCTCGCGGGCCAGCACTTCATCCAGCGATACATCGACCGCCTCGGGATCCTCCCGGGATTCTCCGCCGGCATCGCGAACGTCTCCCGCGACGAGTCGCGCCACGTCGCTTTCGGCGTGAAGTTCCTCGGCGAGCTCGTTCAGGAGTCCAAAGAGTGTCGCGCCGCCGCGATCGAGTTGTGGGATCGCGTTCTGCCGTGGGCCGCGGGTGTCTTCGTGCCGCCGAACCGGAACCGCGCCTACGCGGAGTGCTTCGACTTCACGCTTGAAGAGATCTACGCGTTCGGCCTCAGGTCGTTCGAGACGAAGCTACGTCGGATCGGGATCGACCCGCAGGAGGTCGCGCTGATCGCAAGGCAGGATCCGACCCTGTCGTACGAGGAGAAGGCGGAGGAGCTGTGGTCTCTCATCGACGACGGGGTGCTCGGAGACGACCGTCGGACGCCTGAGGTGGGGGAGCGGTCGCTCGAGATCCTCGTCCGCGGCGCCGCGCGCGGGGTCGATCCGGCGATCGGTCGGAAACTCGGCGGTCCGGTGCAGCTCGACCTGGGTGATTCCGTATGGCACATCTCGTTCGCGCCCGACGGTTCGGCGCGCCCGGTCCGCGGGCCGGCGGCGGACGCGGCGGCGGTGATCAGCGTGTCGCCGGCCGACTGGGCCCTCGTCGCCGTGGGTCGTCTCGATCGGCGGCGCGCCGTCTTGACGCGGAGGATGCGCCTCCAGGGCCCGGTGCGGACCCGGATCGCGCTCGACCGGCTGTTCGCACTGAACTAGTTAGGCTCGGCACATCGACGCCGACCCTACGCCCTGCCTAGAGCGCCTTGTGAACAAGAAAGGAAAGCGCACCCGAATTCATCCGCTCCGACAACGGCAGCGAGTCGACAGCGCGCCTGTGCCGCTAATCGGGCATGGGGACGAGCTACATCGAGCGGGGTCGCCGTGTGACAACCGTTCGTCGGATTCTTTGGGTCGATGGTTGCGCGACGAACTATCTCGAGCAGTTCGACACCCTCATTGAGGCACAGGTCGTGGTGGGCGACCGGCAAGGATGCAACACGCATAGGCGGCCGCACAGCGGTCTTGGCTGCCGTTCGCCGCTCGCGGACGCTACGGCTCTGGAAGGAGAATCTGGACCGACTCCCATAACGGGTGGATCTATAACTGGGTTCGCGTCACGTTGTGGTCGCCATCTCATTGTTCATGTATTGCGCCTTGACGGTATCTGTTTCTACTGATGTACTTCGCCCATTCGTGCTGTCGGGCGGTGGGGGATTTCGTGGTTCATAAACAGTCTCGTGCAATCCTTGGTCTCTTTTTGGTCGTTCTCGTGAGTGGGATAGGTCCTGCCGTTCTTGCTCATGGTGGAGGCGGTGTTTCGGTCGCGACTCCAACCCCGACTGAAGCGCCTGAGGAGGAGCAGCAGCCTGAGCGCGAAGGTGAAGCTCCTCCAGAAGGGGGAGGTACTGCGGAACCCGAAGAAGAGACAGGAACCGAGGGTGAGCCAGGTGAAGGCGAATCGGGCGAGTCGTTCATCCTGGATCTTGTTCCGTTTTGCGAGCCATATGCCGCTACACCCCGGATCGAATCGAATACGGTGATTGGGAACGGACGGGGCAGTAGGCGGCACATGTTCGTCGGCCGTATCAACTGTGAAGGTATGTCTCGACTACAATCTATTGACTCTAGAACTCTACTGTCGCACCTATCCTTCGTCCTCGGGCGGAGATTCGGGACCAGCTCCATGCCTGGTGGGCATCTGGGACACAATGGTTACTGTCACCTACAAGAGCGGTGTGGTGGAGGTCGCCCACTCTGGATTTCTAGGAGAGGGGTCACGCATTGTTACGACTCAATGTAGATAGGCTCAGAGCCAACATCCGGGCGACCGAGCGGATTGGCGAGGGTGTCTGAACCATGCAGATCGAAGCGCGGGGGACAGGAGAGCGTAGTTCGACATGCTGAGAAGCAGAGTTGTCATCAATCTCGTGATTATTGCGGCCTCGGTCATGGCTGGGCCAGCCGTAAAAGCGGGTATTCGCTTCGATCAAGCAGGCTACACGACCGTTTTCGTCGGGCAGAAAGATGGATCTTATGTCGGCCTCTTCATCTGGGCAGTGAATCACGACGTCGCTCCGGGAGGGCTCTTCTCCATCGTGCCTGCTCGTTGCTCGGATCCTCGACCCACGACGTGCAAGCTCCAGAGGAAGCGAGCCGTGTCGGGACAGGTGCGTGAGGGCGAAGTGCTTGATTTCGCGCCCGATCTGTCTTTCGCACGTTTGAAGGTGACGCGTAGAGGGATCACGCACGAGATCTCTTGGACTGCTGTTGGGGATCCGTCAGCGGTGAATAGTTCCCCCGAATGCTCTGCCCCCGCAGGAAAAGGACTAGGTATGGCTCGACGAGCGGCTGTTGCCGGGAACGTATTCGGCCACTCATTCTCTAAGCAGCACTCGGAGCAAAGGCATACGTCGCTTGAGGCCGTCGCCTACACCTGTTGACTCTCTAGTAATAGAGTTCCCCGGTTTTTGTTGACTGCTGGCGCCACCGCAGAGGCTTCGCATCCGTACGCACGCGACACCCTGAGCCAAGTTCCAGGTCATCGGAGAACCTAGGACTTCGCGGCTAACTCTGCCTTCGGTCGATCCACGCGATGAACCGATCCACGTCGCCGGTGCTTTCCTCGGCGACGTAGGTCTCGGCCCACTGAGAGATCTGGTCGTCGGTGAATCCCCGGCCGGACAGCCGGCTCCGCGCTTCGTTCGCGAGCGTTTCCGCCCCCTCGATGTCCATCGCGTTCGGCGTCTTCTTCGCCACACCGGCGTCCTGAGGGCGTTCAGGTGTCGGATCGGTCACGATCGCCTCCGTTCTTAGGGGTCTTCGGTCCCGCCCTACCCAGCCGCTCGCCGCGTCCAACACATAGCCGTAGCCGCGTCGGTTGCGGATGAACGGAGCGGGACGTTCGTGGTCGCCGATGAGGCGCCGGAGGCGGTAGACGGTGCGGCGCACGTCCTCGGCCGTGGCGTACGACTCGGGCGGCCACACCCGCGCCGCTAGCTCGGCGGACGACACGGGGCGCCCCTCGGCGGCCAGCAGCGCCGCTAGGACGGAGAACTCCTTCGGCGGCAGCTCGAATCGGCGCCCGTGGATCCAGACCCGGCGCGCCGCGGTATCGAGACGGATCGCTGCGTTGCCGTTCGGGTCCTCGTAGTGGTGCACGCTCGAAGACACGAGGATCTCCGCCTCCTGCGGGCGGACCTTCGCACTCGTCCAGTTCTCTCCGGCGAAGCGCTTCACCGCCCCGAGGTCCTGCCACGCCGTCACGACGAGGAACTCATGAGGAGCTTGCTCGGTCGGTCGCCCGTAGTGGAGCCCCAGGAAGCCCGGCTGCCGCCGGAAGTGCGGGAACGCGTCCCTCCGCAGGTGCTTCTCGTAGAGATCTTCGGTCCCGGGCCGAACCGTCCCGCGGAACACGCGGATGATCATGCTTCGAGCATAAGTAGGAACCACCGATGGCAGGGATCGGCGTGCCGGGGGCGAATGCCCCGATCCATGAACATCTCACCGCGTCACGTCGCCGCCGCCTCGTTGCTGTGCCTCGTCGTATCGGGAGTCGCCTCGGCGGCTCCGCAGTCTCGATCCGCCCCTCTCGACGGCGAGGGAGAGGGTCTCGAGATCGTCGCCAACATCGAGTACCCGGGCGGCACCGACATGGAGTTCCGCACGATCAAGGGGCGTGACTACGCCTTCGCCGGACAGGCGAAGGGGGTGGGTGGCGCCGAGACTGGCGGGCTGCGCGTCATCGACATCACGAAGCCGACGAAGCCCAAGCAAGTGGCGTTCTTGAACTGTGCGCTGTACCAGGCCGACATCCAGATCTCGCACGACAACAAGACGCTGATCATGGCGCAGGACGGCAGCCCCGCCGGCCCGGACGGGTGCATCATGGCCGGCAAAGCCGGGTTCATGACCGTCGACATCCGCAACCCGAAGAAGCCGAAGCCGCTGGGTGTCGCGGAGATCTCCCGTGGAGCACACAACGTGACCGCGCACCCGAAGAAGCCCTACGTGTACAACTCGGACTCCGATCTGGCGGCCGTCGGCGAGATCCAGATCTGGTCGATCAAGAATCCGAAGCAGCCCGAGCTGGTCAACACGATCCGCTCGCTGCCCCACAGCCCGCACGACATCTCGTTCAACAAGGACGGGACGCGGGCAGTGACCGCGGCGCGAACGCACTTCGACATCTTCGACACGACCGACCCGGAGAACCCGACGCTGCTCTTCACGCACCAGTGTCCGGGCTGCTACATCACTCACGACGCGAAGTTCACCCCCGACGGCAAGTACGTCGTGATCGGGGATGAGGCGAACGGCGGCGGCGCCTACCCGTGCCCGGGCGGTGCTCTCTACTTCTACGAGCTCGTGAACGACGCCGCCGTCCTGCGGGGTGTGTATGAGCCGGGTGAGCTCGTCTTCGCTCGAGAGGGGCAGACCGCTCTGGGCGCGTGCACCTCGCACGTCTTCGACATATCGAAGGACTCCACCAAGATCGCGATCTCCTGGTACACGGCGGGAACGCGTTATCTCGACATCTCGAACCCTCAGGGCATCACGATCGGCGCGCAGTCGACCGGCGGCGTTCGTGAGGCGGGTTGGTTCATGCCGGACGGTGGATCGTCGTGGTCGTCGAAGTTCTTCAAGGGCCCGTACATCTATTCGAACGACATCAACCGCGGGTTCGACGTCTTCAAGATCACCGCGTCCGGCTGAGGAGAGGCACCACCGGGGCTGCGCCGGCATGGTGCAGGATACGAGCATGGCGAAAGTGCTCGTGGTGGAGGATCAGCCGTCGGTGGTCGCGATCGTTCGCTATCACCTGGAGAGCGCGGGTTTCACGGGGCTCTTCGCCGGTGACGTCGACGATGCATGGCGCCTGCTGGTCGCGGAGGATCCGATCGTAGCGGTCGTCGACATCAAACTGTCGGGGCCGAGTGGCTGGAGCTTCATCGAGAAGGTGCGGGCGGACGATCGTTTCCACTCGCTTCCCATCATCGTTCTGACCGGCCTCGCTGAGAGCGACATCCCGGCGCGTGCAGCGGAGCTGGGGTGCGATCACCTCGCGAAGCCTTTCGCAGCTTCGGCCCTACTCGAGAAGATCAGGGGATCCGTCGCCGACGGGGCGACGTTCGGCGCGCCGGACGGGACCCCGAGAAGGACCGATGTCGTGTCGGTCGGCGTGGTGATGCTGCTCGACAACTACCGGATCGAGGGGAAGGTGCACCTGCCTCGCGAGCTCGGCCGCTTCTCCGACGCGTGGGAGTCGCTCATGCGCGACCAGCGCGAGTTCGTGCCCGTAACCGGCGCTCGAGTGGTAGCGGCCGCGGGGGGAGATGCCGTGTCGTCCCCTCCTTTCGTCGAAGTCCGGAAGCGCGACGTCAGGGCGGTGTATCCGGTCGACATCACCGAGTGACGCCGAGGGGGAGCGGTAGCATCACGACCCATGCAACCCCCCGCCGAGGATCTCGCGTACGACAACACGATCCACGCGGTGCTCGGGATCGAGCCGATCGAGGTCACGTCCGACCGAGTGGTGCTCGAGATGCCGGTCGGGCCGAAGGTGCACCAGCCGATGGGGCTGCTCCACGGGGGCGCGTCCGCCGTCCTCGCGGAAAGCGCTGCATCGATGGGCGCGTTCATGAACTGTCGTCCGGGCGTCGAATACGCCGTGGGGGTTGATCTCAACGTGACTCATCTGCGGCCGCAGCGGTCGGGTCGCGTCCGTGCGACCGCGACGCCCGTCCGCAAAGGCCGGACGGTTCACGTGTGGACGATCGAGATCACCAACGAGGAACAGAAGGCGGTCGCCGTCGGACGCTGCACGCTCGCGGTCCGGCAGTTCGAGCAGGGTTCCTGAAGGAGCGAACTATGTACAAGCGTGTCGTCGTCGGGACCGACCTGTCCGATACCGCTCGTGTCGCGACCGACCGGGCCGCGGCTCTCGCGCGGACGATCGGCGCGCCGCTCGTCCTCGTGCACGCCGGCAGGTCCGGCGCCGCCTTGAGCTCGCTGGCGGAGGCTTACGGCGCCGAAGCGGTCGTGCGAGACGGAAATCCGGCCGACGTTTTGATCTCGGAAGCGGACAAGGAGCCCGGGTCTCTGTTGGTCGTGGGCAGCGTTGGTATGCGCGGCGCGCGGCGCTTCCTCCTGGGAAGCGTGCCGAACAAGGTGTCCCATCATGTCTCTACCGACCTCCTGATCGTGAAGACGGATCCACCTCCGCCGGAGGTCGGCGAGTACCGGCGCATCCTGGTCGGAACGGACGGCTCGCCGACCGCCATGCGAGCCGTCGACATGGCGTCGGACCTTGCGAAGGAGGTGGGGGCGCGTGCCACGGTCGTTTGTGCCTACGAGCCTCCGACCGACGAGGAGCTGAGGCGCTACCGCTCCGACCCGAACGATCCGGTCGCGCAGTGGGGCGCCGGATCGGAGACGGGGGTCCCCGAAGAGTTCCGCTGGCGGATCGCGGCGGCCACACAAGCTGAAGATGTACTCGACCGGGCTCTCGACCACGCGGCCGCGCGCGGGGTCGAGGTCGACGTACGCGCGGAGCAGGGAACGCCGGCGGATGTGTTGATCAACGTCGCCGAGGCGGAGGGCTTCGACCTCATCGTCGTTGGGAGCGTCGGGATGACCGGGACCGGCCGTTTCATGCTCGGGAATGTGCCGAACCGGGTGAGTCACCACGCACCGACCGACATTCTCATCTTGCGAACGCAGTGAGCAGGTACCGAGCGCTCGTCGTGACCGCTCACCCAGACGATCTCGAGTTCGGCTGCGCGGGAACGGTCGCGGCGTGGGCCGACGAGGGCGCCGAGATCACCGTCTGCATCGTGAGCGACGGCTCGACGGGAACGCAGGACCGTGACCTGATGGGGCCACCGCTCGCGCGCATACGGGAGGAGGAGTCACGGCGCGCCGCCGATCTGCTCGGCGTGGCTCGTCTCGAGTGGCTCGGTTACCGGGACGGCTACGTCGAGTACTCGCTCGGTCTCCGTCGCGACCTGGCA
>Ga0247713_1001182_pt1 | contig 13471 bp, 8 predicted proteins | sample 21E_NmetaG_FD_189936 | JGI IMG/M metagenome (GOLD analysis project Ga0247713, IMG submission 189936) | Soil microbial communities from hillslope of Landscape Evolution Observatory, University of Arizona, Oracle, AZ, United States - 2-1-E_N | ecosystem: Engineered > Artificial ecosystem > Mesocosm... | reverse complement strand
CGGTGACGGTGTCGCACCTCGACACCGGGGCCAAGAAGCTGGCCCACGCCCTGGCCAGCGCCAACACCAACACCCTCCCCCACGACGGCTACTTCAAGGTCATGGCTGAGGAGCTGTTGTGGCCGCTGCTGTTCACCGCCGTCGTCTCCGGCGCCACCATGGGCGACGTCGTGCGCTGGGTGCTGGCCGACGAGGCCAGCAGCCCCGAGATCACCGAGCGCCTCGACCCGTTCCTGTCCGGAGCCGACCCGGCCCGATACCGCCACGCCACCATGGCCATGCGGGTGCTCACTTCGCTGTGGGCCACTGACCCCCGGCCCCGCTCCAGCATCTTCACCACCGCCCTGACCATGATCGCCAACTGGGAGGACCCGGTGGTGGCCGACTGCGCCGCCCGGTCCGACATCACCCTGGAGTGGCTCGTCAGCGGTCCCAACACCCTCTACATCTGCTCCCCCATGCACGAGCAGCTACGCCTGGCCACCGTGTTCGGCGGCATCCTCGACGACCTGCTCCAGCAGGCCTACGAGTGGCAGAACAGCCACGGGTCCCGCCTGCCCGACACCCTGCTCATCCTCGACGAGGCGGCCAACGCGCCGGCGCGCTGGCTGCCCCAGGTGGCGTCCACGTGCTCGGGCATCGGCATCCAACTCGTGACCGTTTGGCAGTCCAAGGGCCAGATCGATGACGCCTACGGGACCCAGGCCGACTCCGTGCTCACCAACCACGGGACCAAGCTGTTCTTCTCGGGGATCTCCGACCCCGCCACCCTCGATTACGTGAGCCGTCTGCTCGGCGACGAGGAGGTGGTCCAGCGGGGCGCCTCTAACGACGTCAATTTCGGTCGCCGCAGCGTGAACGAGTCCACCACCCGTCTGCGCCTCGTCCCCGCCGACATCATCCGCCAGGTTCCCCCCGGAGAGGGTCTTCTGATCCACGGCACGCTGCGCCCGGCGCACCTCAAGGGCCGCTTCTACTACGCCGAGAAGCGCCTTCGGCGCCTGGCCGGCGAGGAGTCTGTGGCGGCGGCCGCCGCTGCGTTGGGTCCCCCTCCGGGCGCGCCGGCCGCCGGTGACAGCGCCCCCGCACTCCCGGCGCGGCCTCCGTCGTCGCTTCCCGTGACCACCCTCGGCGGCGGAGCGCCGACACCGTGACGGTCGACCTGGCGCACGCAACCGACCAGACTCGACCTCGGGGACCTCCTTCGGCGCCGTCAAGGGCCGCTGCGGGGCTCCGCTGGCGCTCCGCTTCTCGCTGGGCCTGCGGCCCACCCTTGACCGCCCTGGGACCGGGGGGTGGATCGCGCCCATGCCATCTGATGGGGAGGACTGGCCGCTCTGCGTCCACCCATCAGATGGTCCGAATGCGCTAGAGAAGGGGGCGGGACCCGTCGGGGCCCGACTCGGAGCCGGTGCTCCCTTCGCTCGACCACTGGCACGCGAGGAGCCGAAGCCGATGAGCGCAGCCGACCCTGTCCCTACCGATGACAACCCTGGTGGCGGGTCGGCGCACGTGCCCGGTGCGGCGGGGCCGCCGGCGGCGTTGAGCGTCACTGACCTGCACCGGCTGCTGGACGACGCCGTGCGCTCGGCCGGGCTGGTGCAGCTGTGGGTCGCCGGGACGGTGACCGGCCTGCGCTCCGGGCCCCGGTTCACCACCCTCGAGCTGGTCGAGTACGAGGCCGACGGCGCCACCGTGCAGTCGGTGCTGTCGGTGGGCATGTTCGCCCGCGACGCCCGGGAGATCAAGAAGACCCTGGCCCGGGCCGGCACCGAGCTGGCCGACGGCCTGCAGGTGGCGCTGTGGGGGCCGCTCGACCTCAACCCCCGCTACGGCCGCCTGCGCCTCCTGGCCCAGCGGGTCGATCCCCGCACCACGGTGGGGGCGGCCGTGCTGGCCCGCGATGAGCTGGTGGCCGAGCTCGAGGCCACCGGGCGGCTGCGGGCTCAGGGGTCGCTGATGGTCCCCGCCTCACCCCGGCGCATCGGGCTGGTCAGCTCGCCCGCCGCCGCGGGGCGGGCCGACGTGTTCGAGGTCCTGCACCGCTCGCCCGTGCCGGTGGAGATCGTCGAGGCCCAGGCGGCCATGAGCGGCCCGGGCGCCCCGGCCGAGGTGGCCCGGGCCATCGCCCTGCTGGGCGGCGCCGGCGTCGACGTCGTGCTCGTCGCCCGGGGTGGGGGGGCAAAAAGCGATCTGGCGGCGTGGGAGAGCCGCCCGGTGGCCCTTGCCATCACCGCATGCCCGGTGCCGGTGTGGACGGCTTTGGGCCATGCCACGGATCACACGTTGGCGGACAGCTTGGCAAATGCCTGCCACCCCACCCCCTCGGCCGCGGCCGCCGCCATCGTCGGTCGAGCCGAGGCCGCCCTGCGCTCCGCCGAGGAGCAGGCCCAGCGGCAGCGACACGCCGAGGAGCTGGCGTCGTCGAGGGCCCGGGCCCGGCGAGCCGTGCTGGTGGCGGTGCTGGTCGCTGTGGTCGCCATCCTCGTGGTCGCTTCCCTGCTCTGAGCTGTCTCGCGAGGGCGAGCACGGCCACGAGGAGCGCGGCGAGGGCCATCGAGGACGAGTCTTTCAAGGCTCCGTCGGCCTCGGCGCGTTCAGCACGCCGCCCACAACCCACGCCTGGCGTCCCGGGCCTCGGCCGCAGCGGCCCGGAACTGCTCGGCATGGGCGACATTGGGAGGCACAGTCAGGACCTCGGCGTAGCCGGCGAGGGCCAGCGCCAGGTTGACGAACAGGCCGTCGCTGAGCCGGTAGACGTAGGCCAGCGTGCGACCGTAGCGGTCGGTGTGCTCCACGTCGTAGACCAGCCGAACCCGCTCCCCCACCGGGAGGAGACCGGCCAGATAACGGGCTGCCTCCTCAGCGAAACACTCGACCGGGGTGTTGGGTCTCGCTCTCTCCGGTGTGTCGACGCCGATGAGTCGCACCGACGTCTCGTCGGCGCCCACCAACCTCACCCTGATGGTGTCGCCGTCGGTAACCCGTGCCACCTGGGCTTCGTCCCCGAGACTGGGGATCCGGGGCGGCCCCTGGGGCGCAAGGGACGTGCTGGGCGGCGCGGACGATCCGGCGCCGCAGCCGGACAGCGCCACGACGGCGCCCAGCACAACAGCCAGGCCTCTCACGAAGGAGCTCACGAGCGGCGTTTGGGCGTCCGGAAGGGAATTCCGCCTCACAGGAGGGCCGAGAAGGGCTTCAACGAATGCCCTGGGACATGCGGGTGCGGGGAAATCGGCGCAACGAAGGGCCTGACCTGATCGCCCGCGCCCGCCCCACCGGCCGGGCTGGCGCCTCGCTATGACCACGCGAACCGCCACGACGGCTCCCCCAGACTGATTCCTGTGGGCGCCGTGGTTTGCCTACTTGTATTCCTCCGACCCGGCCGACTCGTAGAGCACGGACACTTTCCCACCGCCGAAGGTTCGCACGGCATGTCGCACCTTGTTGTTCAACAGGTCGAGCTTGCGGAGGGTCCCGTCGCTCGCTTTGGCGATCGACTCGATCCGCACGAAACGATCACCGAAACGTTCGGCGTAGTCCGCCAGCGCCCGCAGCTTCGCCCACGCGTCTGCGAGGTAGTCCCCATGAGGGTCCACGATCGACGCCGCGAGCTGGCCGTCAGTGCGGCGGGACACGACGATGAAGTCCACTTGGAGCGACCCCCACTTCCCGGCTTCGTCCTCGTAGCCGATCCGCAGGGCGGACACGCCAGCCCTGGAGGGGTTGCGGTACCAGGCGACGAACGAGGGTCGGTCGACTTCTGTCTCGATGACGGTGGTCTCCCAGTCGTTGAGTTTCGCTGGGAACATCCCCTTCTCGTCGGAGAACAGGTGGCCGGCGAAGGTCGGTAGGTTAGGAGCGTCGGGCTTGTTGGTTTCCTGGGTTGGCGCCTTCAGGGTGGTGGGTAGCTCGACGCCGGTCACCTCTTGCTTGGAGGCTTGTTCCTTCACCCTCATGTACGCGGCCTTAGTAGCGCCGGTGGTGTTCTTAATCTCGACGGCGAACTGGGATAGCCGGTCCTGCACCCACTTCTCGGCCGCCTCCTCGACCGCCCGAGTCACCCCGTCGACCAGAAGCAGGGCTGCCACTTCGGTCCGGATCATCAGCTCATCGCCGTCAACGTCGGTACCCCGCACCCTGTAGGCAAGATAGCCCTTGCCGACGCCCTCTTTGACCGAGTTCACGATCTTGCGGGTGTCATGGTCGATATCGGCGAGTGCCGTCTCCTCGGTGCGGGTTGAGGTCGCGAGCGTCTCGCCTCCGGCAGTAAGGCTGGTGCGGCGAATCTCGACGGTCTCGATGTTCCGGACGTTCTCCGCAACGGCCTGCTTGTGCTGGGCAGCGAGCCCATCGAGCAAGGCGTAGATAGTGGCATCGAACTTCGCTCCGGCGTCAGGCATCAAAGCGGGGCCGGAACTGTCGTCTGTTAGGAGCTGGATGAGGGCTTTGGCGCGCCGCAACGGGCTGGCAAGCGCGTCAGGCTGCGGAAACGAGGGCAGGGCCTCGACAAACTCGAACACTTCGTCGCCGAGACTCGGGTTGCGGCCGAACAGGCGTGCGTTGATGACAATGTCGACGACCTCGCCGAGTTCCCCCGGTGCGGTCAGCTCTTTCGTTATCTTGTCTAGGGCGACACGGTCGAAATGCGGCAGGAGGCAGGTCACCGCGTTGAGTGCATCATCGGTCGGGATGCGCCTGGCCAGCGGGGAGCGGACCATGCGACCGATGAGCTGGGCGATGCTGGTGGCGTCTTTGGCGGTTCGCTCGCTGTAGAGGACCTCGGCACGCGGGCAGTCCCAACCGGTTGAAATGGCCGTTTTGGCGAGGACAACCCTTATCTCGTCGTTCCCCTGGATGGCTTCCGGGCTCACGTAGCGGACGTTGCGATCGCCGATAACGAGGTCGGCGTGCTCGCCGAACACGTTCACGACGGCGTGCTTGTCAAGGCCGGACCACTGGGATTCGATCACCGCCACGAGCTGGCGGAGATGTGTGTCGCTCGGCTTGTCGGCGAGCTGGACGACCATGACTGGTCTCACGAGGAGTTCGTTCTCCGCCTCGGCGTAAGACGCCCAGCGGCCTTGGAAGTCCAGCGTCGCGTCGACAGCTTCCCGGAGGAGAGTATTGGTGAAGTCGCCGGTCTCGTCGGGTTCGTCGAGGTCGATCTGGTCCTTGATGATTCCCGAGGCCCGCACTTTCTCGATGTCTACAGTTACAGATGGGTGTCTTGTGCGCCCGTTCCCCGCCTCGGCCATGGCCGCGTGGAAACGTTCGATGGTGGCGGAAATACCCCACACGATCGGCGCGGGCGGGTTGGACCCCTTCTCGCCGTTGATGATGCGACGGACAATCGTGGGCCGGTCCGAAGTTTGTTTCATGCCCCGATGGGCCTCGTCGAGTACGAGGTAGAGGTCGGCCCGTTCGCCAGTGATGGTGTTGGCAAGCACCTCCCAAATGGTCAGGGGCCGATCCTCGGACCTGTTGACGAGCGGCTGGTTCTTGGCAAGCTTCTGGATATTCAAGAAGTAAACGTGCCCTGCGGCGAGAGCGGTCGCAGTGGTCGTGAAGTCGGGCTCTATGGTGACCAGGCGCCGATCGTCGAGCAGGTCAGACCCCGCGCGCATCTTGCCCAGTGTCTGGCGATTGAGGGCGGGGTCGTCGGTGACCCACAGGAAGGTGGCCTTGGGATCGGGCTCCGCGTCGAGGTCAGGCGAGCCGTACATCAGGGCCTCAATGACCGCGGTGGCGATCACAGTCTTCCCAGAGCCGGTAACGGCCGACAGTGCGAACGACGTAGGCAGGTGCTTCGTCGTCCAGTCATCCCGGCACCAGCCGATCCGCTTCAGGACCTCGACGGCTGCTTCGCGCTGGTAGTCGAACAGCTCGTACTGCATCAGCTCAATCCGCCGGTACCGCCGTTGATCGCGAACGTCGTGAGGTACCGCTCGTACAGGCGCACGGTTTCCACGTTGGTGGGTAGTTCGGCGACGATGTGGCTGAAAGTGGTCTGCGAGTCGGTGACGATGAACACCGTGGCCGCAGTGTCGGGCAGTTTCTCGATGAAGCCGCGCCACCTGTCGGTGTTGAACAGGACACCGTAGCGGTCCGCCCACGCGTAGGGCTTTCGTCGCCCCGCGCTGTCCAGGCACTCGCTAATGATCGGCCCCGCGCCACCCGCCCGCAGCCACAAGAGAGGTGCGATCGCTTGAAATGCCATGTCGACTTCGACTCGGGCAGCATCTTCGTAAGTAAGCTCGAAGAATTCGACGTTCTCGTCGAACCCCTCAGACATCGGAAATTCGTCCGTGAAGGAATACTCGCCTTTGATCGGGTCACCCTCCGGCGTGATTCCGGTGGTGGCGGCTGTGATCCTCGGACGCGTGATGTACTCGAAAATTCCGAGCGCCTCCCACTCCGGGTCACCCGGTGAGCAACCCTGTTCACGAAGCGCCTCAGCCTCTGCCTCCGAGACCTCGTTGTTCGTCACCAAGATCGATTGCCGACGCCCCCCGTCTTGTCGGTTCAATCTGGCGACAGCGTGTGTTGTAGTTCCTGAGCCGCCAAAATAGTCGAGCACGACTGCATCGGGTTTGTGGGCGACGAAGAACCGGATGGCATCCTCTACGGCGTACAGGGACTTGGGGAAGTCGAAGTGGCGGCCCGGGATGAGGGATGAGAGCAGGCGCGATCCGTACTGAGTTGCGTCGTGCGAGCTGATACGCCACTGGCTGGGGGGAACGGCCAGGACCTCCTCTGTCTCGACATCGCCGACGATGAGCGAGCCATCGGGCCGTCCGCCGGTCACTTCAAATTCGCCGCGGACGATCTTCTCGTACTCGCCGTCCTTGAGGACGTAGACCGTGTAGCCCTTGGTAGGGTTTCCGGACACTCGAACGCGGCCTTGCTTCATCCGGGACCGAATCGTGCGTGGAGTCCATTGCCACCTGCCCTCACTGCCGTCCTTCCTGATTGGGAGCACGGCGACATACCCGTCCATTGGGTCAGGCTTCGAGACCCCTGGTGGAAGTGACTCCCCAATGTGGGCGATGCTCGGACCGTCGGGGTCGACGTAGATCGGGTAGAAACACCCAGGCGAATCGGTTCGGGCTGCGCCAGGGCCGGAGCGCCGCAGCAAATCCCAACGAATGTTGCCGGTATGGGTCCGGCCCTTGTCCGACACCCACTCGCGGGATAGCCGCAGGCGCTGCGGTGCCGCGCGGCCTACCATGACGAAGAATACATACTCGTCACTCCGTCCGAAGGCTCCTGGCCTAGCAACGGCCGCCGGGTTGATGAGAGAACTCACCATCTGGAGTCGGCAGTCGGCAAACACCTGCTCCAGGAGAAGGCCCAGGCGAAGATATTCCTTCTCGTCAATGGTGACGATGAGCACCGAATCGTCGGGGTTGAGGAGTCGCTTCGCGAGTTTCAGGCGGCGCTCCATGAACGCCAGCCACTTGCTGTGCCGGTAGTCGTCGTCGGTATCCACATAATCGTTGTTGTACTTCCAGTCCCGGTTGCGTCCGTTGTACGGCGGGTCGATGTAGATGCAGTCGACCTTGCGGGCGTGCGTGAACTGCAGCGCTTCGAGCACGTGGTGGTTTTCACCGTTGACAATGAGATGCGCGGGCTTGTCGCCGCCTCGATGGATCGAGCCAAGATGCGTGAGACCCGGGTAGATCGGGTCACCGAACTCGGCGACGACCACGAGCTGGCTGCGGGGCACGATTCTGGTCTCGCGCTTTTCATCGCGGTCGAGAGCGCTGCCATCAGGACGCCGGATGCGTCGGATGGTTGCCTCGCCCTTCGACAGGCGAGCCACCTGGAAGATCGATTTGTCGTGGCCGTCTCGAAAGGCCACCTTCGCGCCCCGTCGGAACGGATGGTGCGGGAGCCGAACGGTCTCGGGCAAATGTCGCTCGAAAACGAGACCGAAGTCGCGCGTCTTGCGCAGGTCTGACAATGCGGCTGCGAGCTCGGCCCGCAGCGGATCGTCGCCGACTCGGGCGATGAGGGAGTCAAGGCTGGACATCAGCCGGACTCGCGGGATGGGAACACTATCGAGCAGAGACGCGCCGGCAGGCTCAAGAACACCGCGAGAGCCTACGCTCGCGCAATGGGAGTCGAGCTCACTCGAGGCTCGCGGGAAGCGGCGAGGAGGGCCAGCTCAGTCCCTGGATGGTCCGCCACTGAGGCAAAAACACCAGGGTCTTCGGCGAGCACAGCACGGACGGCCTGCGCTAGCACTGGGGGCGACAGCGGCCGACGGCCCACTGCCGCCAGCGAACTTGCGCCCAGGCGCTCCGCGAGTCGGTGCAGCGTCAGGAAGGAGACGTTGGCAACCCCTCGCGGCTGAACGGCAAGCGCAGGTCGCGTACACACGGCGGCGACTTCGACGGACGATGACGGTGACGGGGGCGAGAGGGTCGCCGCCCTTGGCTGCCTTGACCTGGGCCCGAAGAGGTCAACCGCGGGACGGCCGTACGCCGTCGTGTGCACATCGAAGTCCACCACACCACCAGGGTAGAGAGCCGGTCGACATCTTCAGATGCGTCACGGGACCCGCGCTCTCAACGCCTTGACCTGGCCGGCGATCCGGGCAACATCGGCGAGGATCTCATCTGGAGTGCCGGTGAGGTCGACGGTGGTTACATCCAAGCGCTTGCCCGCGCGGACGACGGAGTGCTCAACTCGGTCGGCTTCGCCCGCCGCATACACCAGGAGGCCCGCCGGCAAGCCGAGCGCAACCGTGTAGGCCAGGAGCTGGTAGAGATCCGGATGGTTGATGCCCTTAGCGCTGATGCGCTTGTACTTCGCGTCGCCGACGAAAACGCACGAGCTACCGACCCACCATGAGAGATCGGGCTCCAGCCTGATTCTCGCCCTCTCGTCGAGCACAACCGATACCTTCGACCCTGCCGGGAACACGGCGGTGGGCAATCCGAGGGCTTCGCGGAGAGCGGTCCGCATGAACTCCTCGAAGACCACGTTCATGTCGATGACGAACCCCGTGCCGACGGCACGGCCTTCGGCCAGCTCCACGGACGTTGAGCGGAGAACGAGAAGGGCAAGCTCCACGGCAACCCGGTAGTGCTGGTTCAGTCGATCCCACCGGAACTCGGGTAATGAGTCGCGTGGGTAGTCAACAAGCGTCACCGTGTCGCCGAGCACGGCGGAGCAGAAGCCGAGCACCGATCGAACGTGGCGAGATCGGATTGGCAGACGCGAGAGCCGCCACAACACCGATCGCAGGACTCGGTTGAGGTCGGTGTCCTCGGTGAACTCGTCGAAGCGAACCTCAAGTGGCAGGGGCGCCCCGAAGTGGCGACGCAGCTGCTCGTCGAATCGAACATGGCCCCGTACCGTCGTCAACGCATCCTCGGTGGACCGGTATCCCTGGAGCAAGCCGCGGCGAAGCGCCTTTCGCAGTTCATGCGCAAACATCGCGGCCATACCTTCCACGACCTCGCTGACAGCGTCGTACAGGGCAGTGCGCTGCTGCCAGCGCACTGGGTCCAGCGCGTACGAGACGAGGAACAGGACTCGATCGGTCGGCACCTTCGGCCGGATCACAACCGAGCAGTCGTCGAGCGCCACCACGCCTACCTCGGAGCCCGGAGTGAGGTCGAACGTGCCCGGGACGTCCCACGACGGGACGACCGACATCGTCGTCACGGCTCGACGCAGGCTCGCGGCGTCCTCAGCGGTCAGTGGGACGGCGTGTGCTGTGACGTACTCAGTGAGCAGCAGTGGGCGATTCGTCATCGGAAACGTCCCCCGCGTGCGGATAGCGCAGAGCGGCAAGGGCGAACTCGGCGAGGCGCTCCTGCTCGCCGAAGAGCTGCTCGGCGATGTATGGGAGGGCGGCGTGCTCCCAGATGAGCTCGACCCACTCTTCGTCGAGGTCGTCGCGCATGAAGTGGCTCGGCCCGATTGCAGCGTGGCGGTCCTTCAGCAGCGCGTTGGCCCGATCGACGACCCCAGCGACCCAGGCGAGACCAGGCCTGTTCACCGTCAGCCATCGCTTGAGCAGCCCCTCGACCGGCGGTTCGCTCGGGAAGAACGGTACGAAGTAGAAGCGTCGCCGCAGCGCCCCGTCGACGATGGCGATCGATCGATCGGCAGTGTTCATCGTGCCGATCAGCCAGAGGTTCTCCGGGAGCCGGAACGGTGCATCGGAGTACTGGAGGGTCAGCTCCTCCTTGCGGTACTCGAGGAGAAAGTAGAGCTCGCCGAACACCTTGGCGAGGTTGCCGCGGTTGATCTCGTCGATGATGAGTACGTGCGTGCCCTGCGGGCTCTCGATCGCCCGTTTGGCAGCCCTCAGCAGCGGTCCATCGCGCAGCGTGAAGCCCACCCCGCCTTCCGCCGGCCGGTACCCCTGGATGAAGTCCTCGTAGCTGTACGAGGGGTGGAACTGGACGAGTTCGACCGACCCGTCCGTGCCGGCGAGGTGCTCAGCCACCTTGCGAGCCACGTAGGTCTTTCCCGTCCCGGGCGGACCGTGGAAGATGACCTGCCGCTTCTGACCTAGCAGCTTGACGACTCGAGGGAGGAACTCGCGTCCGAGGTAGAGCGAATCGGCGAGCTGGTCGAGCGTGCTCTCGTCCACGGGCGTCTCCGCGCCGCGCCACTTTTCGAACGCGACCTGCTCCTCCTTGATCCAGTCGCTCCCTGCCCCGTACTTGGCGATGCACCAGACAAGCCCCTGGGCGTCGAGTCGATCTCGGAGCGCGAGACCCCGTGTGGCGGCCTCCTCGATGATCCGATCGAGGAAGTCGAGCGCAGCCAGGTACACCTCACTCGGCGACGCCGTGGCAGGAGGCGAGGCGACCTGGGTCAGGTCCCGAGCCCGCTTGAAGGGCGTCGGCTTGTAGACGGGATGCTCGGTCGGCGCCTGAGCCATCAAGAGGTACGACGCGATGTTGAGCTGGGCACCTACCGCCCCGAGCTCGCTGGCCGGAACGAGGTCGAGGAACGCGTCGACCCGCGGAGCTACGTCGCCGTCCCGCCACAGCTCGGCGAGCGCCGCCTCGGCAGCGTCGCTCTCCACAGCGCCGTCGTCATCCTGCGCTTCCACCCAGCTGAGGAAACGGTCGTGGACTCGCCAGTCCGTCAGGTTGTTGTTTGCGTTGACGAACCCCTCGCGCAACGACGGTCGCCAGTCACCACCGCCGAGTAGTGCCTCGCGCGCCTCGGCGAGCGGCCGGACCGCGTCGAACTTGTAGTCGCGCTCGTCCTTGTCGAACGTCGGGTCTTCGTAGAACCTCCTCGCCCACTTCACGAACTCGTCCCACGCGCCGCCGCCTCCACCCCGCCATTGCGGCTTCACCCGCTCGTCGTAGAAGTCGAACTCCTCCCCATACGTCCCCGTGAGCGCATGTCGAATCTGGATGATCTGGCGGTCGACGTCGTCGGTCGGCGCCGTCGCCGCCGATGCGAAGCGCTTGGCGATGAGCTGCTTGTGCTCGCGCGAGACGATGGCCTCGAACGTGTCCGTGTGGACGAGGTGGAGGAGGCCCTCGCGCATGGAATACGCGCTGTGCACCGGTAGACCGAACGCGAACTCTTTGAATCGCCAGGGGTCGTCGAGAAGCCTCGTCTGCTCAGCTGTTGGCAAGGCCTTCCACGCCTCGCCGAACTCGATTAGGAAGGCGAGTTGGGCATCGCGACGAGTCAGGTAGAAGGTGCCGGGATTGAGGAAGCCGTGATCGAGCGCCTCGGCAAGCGGCGCAGGGACGGCGGGCGGCTGTTGCATGAACGCGAGAATCGTTTTGAGGATCTCTCGCTTCTTCCCACCCGACATCGTGTGTGGGAGGAGCAGGTAGACGTAATGCATCTCCGCCATGAGCTGGATGGCTGACTCCTTAGCGCCTGTCAGCTGACCCTTCAGCTTCTCGAGGTACGTGTCCGGACCGAGATCGGGCTGGTCGATGAAGTGCTGGCGAAGGGTGGCGAAGTTGTCCGCCGTCCACACGGGCATGCCAGGCGAGAAGGCCGACCCGTCCTCACGCAGGCCGTTGTCGATGACGGCCTGCATCGCCGTGTACATCGCGGGATCACCGGTTCGACGGCGCGTCGTGGTCATACGGAGACGATACGACTCCTTCCCCCGGGTGATCGGAGTCGTGTAGCGAGAGTGGCCCAGCGTGGGTTCAGCACCCCGGGTTGCGGGGCTTGTTGGTGACGACGGCTCTCGCGAGGGGGGATTCCGCGGGCCGCACCACCATCCAATTCTCTCCGGTCCGCGAGCGTACGGACCGCCAAGCTCCTCCCCGAAGTAGCGTCCTCGTGGTGGGCTGGTCGTGGCGGCGCTCGAAGAAGGTCGGGCCCTTCCGATTCGGCCTCAGCCGGCGAGGAGTTAGCGGCAGCGCCGGCACGAGGAGATTTCGGATGGGCGGCTCGACCTTCGGCCGGCGCACTCTCTCGTTCAACCTCGGCCGCGGCCTGCGCTGGTCGAAATCGCTGAAACGGCGTCGGCGCTGAAACGGGCGTCGGCGCTGAGTCCTCATCGCTGAGTCGCAGCCGCCCCGCCGACAGGTCGAAGTGGCCGGGATGCTCCAGCGGTGAGCTTCGCCCGCCGGGGTCATCTGAGTAACGGCGTCAAAGTGGCCAACAACTCATCCACTAACGCGGGGTTAGTAGCCGGATCTTTTTGCCACTTTGGCCCGTTTACCCCGGAGACCCCGTGAACTCGGACCAGGACTAGGAAGTCGTCGACCTCTTCGGCGGGGCGGGAGGCTTGAAGCCGGCTGTCCAGCGCCCCCGCGGCGGCGTCAAGGGCCGCTGCGGGGCTCCGCTGGCGCTCCGCTTCTCGCTGGGCCTACGGCCCTCCCTTGACCCCTTGGAGGGCGCTGGCACGTCGCTCTCATGGATCGGATGCCTGGGTCTGGCCCCGTCGGGGCCGGCATCCGATCCTGGAAGGAACAGGCGATGGACGAGCGGGCGGAGTTTCGGAGCAAGATCACCCTGAGCAGGGACGAGGCGCTCGACTTGGTGGCCCGGGTCGAGGATGTCCAGATCCACGCCGAGGCGATCGGTGAGGTCAGCATCGCCTTCGCCATGGACGGGGTGCGCAAGTTCGTGCTGGGCCGACTGATGGGAGACCCCGGTGGCCTCGACGACTGAGGCGCCCCTACTGCGGGTGGGTCGAGCGGTAGGCCTCGACGTCGGCCAGGCGCAGGCGGATGTCGCGTCCGTCCTTGTAGGCGGCCAGCTCGCCGACGTCGATCAGGCGGTAGAGCTCACGGGGTGCGATCCCGAGGCGGGAGGCAGCTTCCCGGGTGTTCAGCCAGGTTGTTTCGGTATCCGTCATGATCTCTCAAGTCTAGTCAGTCAAGGAGGCGGTAGAGCGTGACGGCCAGGGCGTGGGCGCAGGCCAGCTCCCTGGTCACGCGCCGGTGCGGCGACAGCGCCCGCATGAGGGCGGCCTGGCCCTGGCGCCCGCTGCGCCACGCGGTGCTGTGGG
>Ga0247713_1001180_pt1 | contig 13475 bp, 21 predicted proteins | sample 21E_NmetaG_FD_189936 | JGI IMG/M metagenome (GOLD analysis project Ga0247713, IMG submission 189936) | Soil microbial communities from hillslope of Landscape Evolution Observatory, University of Arizona, Oracle, AZ, United States - 2-1-E_N | ecosystem: Engineered > Artificial ecosystem >... | reverse complement strand
ACCCCGGCCTCTTCGGATACCTCCCCCGCCCGGCGCATGGCCCGCTCCAGGTCACGGGCAGCATCGGCGACGGACTTCTGGCTGGCTGCCGCTCGGCGGTCGGCATCCCGGCGGGTGTCGGCCAGGGACTCGACCGCATCGGCGACCGCCCGTTCGGCCTTGATGGCGTCCCGGCTGGCGGCGACCTGGGCACGGGAGAGGTCGCGCTGGGCCTCGATCTCGGACTTGCGGGCCTCCTCGACGTCGCGCACGGCCGCCGCGATCCGGCGCTCGTCCTCGACGGCCTGGCGGGCGAGGCGTGCCCCCTCCTTCTGGACCTTCAGCCCCTCCTTGCGGGCCTCGGTGACCCGCTCCTCTGCCCGCTGGATGCCGGCGGCCTGGGCCTCCTGTGCATCGGCCAGCGCCTCGCGGTCCCGGCGCTCCCGCTCTGCGGCGTCCTTGCGGGTCTTGGCCAGGTCGTCTTGGGCGTCCTTGAGGTCCCGAGCGGTGCGCTTGCGGTCCTCCTCCTCCTCCTCCCGTGCCCGGCGCCGGTCGATCTCGGCCTGGATACGGGCCCGCTCCTCCGGCGTCTTGGCCGCATCGAGGCGTCGCCGGTCCTGCTCCCGCTGCTGGCGCTCACGGGCACGGTCGGCCGCTCGCTCCTGGATGTCCTGAATGCGCCGCTCGGCAGCGTTGATCCGCTCCTGGCCCTCCAGGCGGCCCTCTTCGAGGCGACGTTGGGCGTCGGCCACGTCCTCGGCCAGCTGGATGCGCCGCTCGGCCAGGTCCTCCTCGGCCCGCAGGATGTCGTCGTTGGACCGCTGGACCCGCTCGGCGTATTCCTCCTGGGCCTCCGCCGAACGCTCGGCCAGGTCCTGGCGCAGCTCGGTCAGCCGCTCCTCGGCGTCGACCACCCGCTGGCCCGCCTGGACCACCCGGTCGTTGGCGGCGGCGACCTGCTCGGCGCTGCGCTCGGCGCTCTCGACCCGGGCCTGCTCGGCGTCGATGATCGCCTGTTGGGCGTCCTCGATGGCCTCGGCGCTGCGTTCGGCGTCCAGGGCCTGGTTCTGTTGGGCGGTGGCCAGCCGGTCGGTAGCGTCCTCGACGGCCTCCGCTGCGGCTTCCTGGGCCCGTGCCGCCGCCTGGGCCGACCGGCCGGCCGAGACGGCCGAGGTTGCCGCTTCCTTCTGCTCGGCGCTGTAGGCCTTGAGGGCGTCGCCGACGCCGGACAGGGCGCCCTTCACCACGCCGAACCCGGCGGCAACGGCAATGCCGCCCACGGCCAGGGCGGGGATCAGGTTTGCCAGCTGGCTCAGTGGGGCCACGGCGGCCAAGGCGGCGCCGGTCAGGGCCACCAGGCCGGAGGTGGCCGCAGCGATGCCCTGGGTCAGCGCCGGCGGCAGCACCAGCAGGCCGAGCACGGACGCCGCACCCGTGGCCCCGCCGACGAGCGTGGAGAGCAGACGCCGGAGGTGGCGGTCGTCGACGTCGACGCCGACCTTCACCTTCTGGCCGGCGCCGGCAGTGGCCGCCGCTCGGCTGACTTCGCCCCGCAGGCCGGTGGCATCGGCGCCCACGGGGATGTCGACACCGGCCTGGGCCGCCTCACGCTGGGCCTTGGCCCTCAGGAACGCCGCCCCGCCCTCGGCGAGCGCAAGGTGGGCCGGCACCTTCACGTCCCTCCCGGCCAGCCATGCCGCCCGTGCCGCATCTCCTCGCAAGGCAGCAACCTCACGGTCGCTCAGGGTGACGCCCATCTCGATGTCGACGCCGGCAGCCTTCGCCGCCCTGATCGTCGCTGCTCGAAGCGAGATCGCTCCGCGCTCAGCAAGCGTGAGTTCAGCCTCGATCTTCGCCCCGGTCGACGCTGCAGCCGCAGCACGACTCACTTCGGCGCGCAGGCCCCGGCTCTCGGCCGACAGGGGGATGGCCGCCTTGACCGAGGCGAGGGCGGCCCTGATAGCCCGGTTGGCCTCGCTCCGGAAGCCGGTCGACTCGGGCCTGATCTCGACGAAGGCGCCGGCGATGCGAGCCATCGACTACGCCCCTTCGCCGGTGGTCACGGCGCCGCCCAGGGCACGGATGGCGGCCAGGCGGTCGGCGCTGAAGCGCTGCGGATCGGGATCGGGGACGGCACGCAGCACGGGAGCCGCCGCCGGTGGCAGGGCGCGCGGCACCGGTCGGCTCACGACTCGGGGCCTCGGTTGTAGTGCGGCATCGAAGTCGATGCGCTCGTCGGCGTCGAGGTCCTCAACCGCTGCTGCGTACACAGCGTTGAGAAACTCTGGGCCGCTCAGACTGCCGAGGCCAGGGGCGCCGTGGTTGCTGCGCCGTCCGTCGATGAGTCCCCAGTGCCGATCGGCGATACGGCAGAGCTCGCGGACGGCGACGTAGGGCGACCGAACACCGCCGTCATGAGGTCGCGGGCGACCTGGATGATCTTGTCGATCCCGACCTGGTTGCGCCGGCACACCCGCTCGAAGCGGGCGAACTCCCGCCGGGGCATGACCGCCTCCATGAACTCGAAGAAGACGGAGAACTGCCGGGCCGAGATCAGGCCGAGCTCTTCGACGGCGACTGCATCTCCCTTGGCGGCTCGTTCACGAAGCTCGTCCATCTCGGCCTCGTCGACCCCGTCGGCCTCATCGGCGCCGGCCTTCATGAACCTCATGAGGGCGAAGCCGTCGATGATGACGCCCTCGTCGGATGGCTTGTGGGTGGAGAACTTCTCCCCGCACAGCCGGAACGTGGCGGGCTTGTCGGCGGCCTCCCGGGCCGCCGCCTCATACTGTGTGGTCATGGCGGGCTACGCCGCGACGCGGTCTTCGGCGAAGAACCAGTCGAAGGGCGACAGGCCGCCGCCGGGCTGCTCCAGGGAGAACTCGGCGTTGAACTTGGCGAAGTCGGCGCCCTTGCGGCGAGCGATCTCGCTGTTGCCCGACTGCATCACCCGACGCCAGATGACCCGCTCAAGCCCATCCTCGGCGTCCCACCCGAGCATGGCCCGGACCTCGGCGCCCACCTGGGGCGGCGAGAAGCGGGAGCCGTGACGGCCGACGATGGTGACCGACACGCCGGCGGCGGTGGCGGTGGCGTTGGCGCTCATGGTGGCCGTGGTGGCGTTGGTCACGGCGAGGATCGTGGTGGCGGCGGGGATGCCGGCGCCGGTGACCGTCTTGCCCACGTCATCGGCGGTGAAGCCGGCGCTGGCCGAGGTCAGGGTGGGGCTGGCGCTGGTGGTGGCGGCGTCGGTGACGACCTGGCTGTCGGGGGTGGTGGTGCCGCCGTTCATGAGCAGCTTCAGGTGGGCCAGGGTGATCTCGGCCATGGCGAAGGCGACCTTGGTGTCTCGCTTGGTCGTGACCCGGCGCACGGGGTCGAGGAGCTCGGCGACCTCGACGTCGTCGATGCTCAGGCTGGAGCTGAACGAGTGGCCCTCGGCGGTGTAGCCGACGGCGACCCATCCGGCCGGCCAGGCGGCGACTCGGGATGCAGGCTCGGTGGTGCCCAGCGGCGCGTAGTACAGCGTCCCTGGGCCGGTGGTGACGTTGGCGGTATCCGGTGATGCCATGAGCTATGTCTCCTCAGCTCTCAGGGGGTGGTGGGTGCTGCGCGCCCCTTCGTCGGGGCAACGGCCGGCGCCTGCGGCGGCGTGGCCGGGTTTGCGTCGCCCGTGGCGGGCGGCGAGGTGGTGCCGACGGCAGGGTCGGCCGGGGACAGGCCGGCGGCGGCTGCCGCTTCGGCGGCGTGGACCTTCAGCTCGGCATCGGAGAACTGCGGCGAGGACGCGACGCCGGTACCGGACAGGATCGTGGGTGCGTCCTCGGTGTCGAGCAGACCGAGGCGGCGGGCGGTGTCGACGGGGATCGGGTCGCCGGGGTTGAACGCCCGGACACCGTCCATGCGGATGACCCGAGGGGCCTCGATGTGTTCGTAGGGAACCTGAGCCACGAAAAACGCCTCCTGGACGACAAAAAGGGGCCGCTCGCTCTTCCGAAGAAGATGCGAGCGGCCCCGAAGGTCTCGACTGCTGTGCAGGGTACCCCTGCTGGTGCTAGGTCAGGTGGAACCTCTCACGCTGTCCCACCCGGCCGGTACAATTGAGGGTGCCGGGGCGCTGCGCAAACAGCCCCCGGCGTGGTCAATCCCTGGTGAGAGGAATCGACATGCCGAAGGGTATCCCGGGCAGCCGTGGGACGTGCAACGTGGTCGAGAATGGCCAGCGATGCACCAAGCCCCACTACGGCCGAGGCATGTGCAACACGCACTGGGCCCGGTGGCGCCACCACGGCGACCCGCTCATCGTGCTCCCGCATCGGACCAGCCGCCTCCTGCCTTACCTCATGGAGTGCGTGCGATCTCGCGATCGGTCGACGGGCTGCTGGCGATGGGAGAACAGCTGCTCACCCGCCGGCTACGGACAGATCAGGGTCGGCTACGACCTCCGCTTGGTGTCGCACATCGCCTTGGAGGCCGATGGTAAGCCCCGCCCTTCCCCGGAACAGAGCGCACTCCACTCCTGCGACAACCCGCCATGCTTCAACCCGGATCATCTGCGTTGGGGCACCCAGCAGGAGAACAGCGACGACAAGCTGGAGCGGGGCCGGTCGAACAGGGGAGAGCGGCACGGGATGGCGAAGCTGACTGCTGACGATGTCCGAGAGATTCGGCGACGAGTCGCCGCTGGAGAGATGCAGAAGTCGCTGGTACCGATCTTCGGTGTAAGCGGCGGCACCATCAGCAGGGTCGTCCTGCGGAAGGATTGGGGCTGGCTTGACTGAGCGTCAGGCCTTTCGCAGGTAGAACGCGATGTCACAGGTGTACCGGCTGCGCCCGTCGACCGGCGACGGCGACCACACCGGCCCGTTCTCGACCTCGGCCCCGAGGCACACGACGCCGGCGCTCATGATGGTGCCCGACGCCAGCGACTCCGCCGCGCTGACCAGGGCGGTGGCGATGACGCCGAGGGCGAACTTGTCCGACGGTGGCCGCCGGTCGGTCGGCGTCTCGCCCAGCAGGTCGATCTGGATCACAGCCCGGTCGACGGGCACGCCACGCACGGGGCGGCCGGCCACCCGGGTCAGCACGCCGAGGGGGAAGGTGGCGCCGCTGACCGGCACGCCGAAGAAGAACCTGGTGCCGATGCCGGAGATGTTCAGCGACCGTGCCCACGTGCGGACAGGGCCCTCGCATTCGACGTAGGTGTACTGCAGCGCCCCCATCAGTCGTCCGCTGCGTCCAACGCTGGCCGAAGGAACGGCTGGGGCCGCATGCCCTTGATCGAGCGGCGGTAGATGACCTTGCCGTCGACCTCGAAGCGCAGCATGCCGCCGTCCTTGGCCGTGATCCGCTGTCCCTTGGACTTCGAAGCAGGAACGCCGGGGATCGTCTCTTCGAACAGGCCGGTGCCACGTTCGACGTGGACTCCGTACCGCTTGTTGACGCCAACCTTGCCGACCAGCCCCTCGTCGTCACGCTCGATCACGTGGTGGATGTCAGCCCGCAGTGCGCCCTCATCGACGGGGCAGAGCTCCACGGCCCGGGCCTCGACGTTCAACGTGCGGCGCAGCAGGTCCTTGCCCACCGGGCCCGTGGGCGACTCCAGCAGGTCGTAGAGGCCCTTCTCATCCATGACCACGCGTACAGCCATCTACGTCGCCGGCTCTTCGTACTTCACCATGGCCACGTCGCCGACGCCAAGCTGTACCGGCTCGTTGTTCAGGTCCCGCAGGCCATCGAAGCGGAAGGCGGTCGGAATCGAGCGGTGATGGGCGATCATCACGTCCACGACCTCACCGGTCGTGCGCTGCACGATGCCTGGCAACCAGTCCCATTCGTCGCTCACGTCGCCGCTCCTCTCACTTCGTTGACGCCGGCCACCACGTGATCCAGGTCGCCGTCGGGATCGGGGCGCGCCTTGGCCCAGGCGACGGCGTAGGGCTGGCCGGTAGCCTCGTCGTACACGGTGTCGGTGTGGCGCAGGTCGCACGGGTCGGCCAGCAGCTGCCACTGCACCGCCTCCTGCGACCCGGTGTCACCGTGCTCGCCGGCACCCAGCGATGCCCCGCCGCCCGGTGCGGAGAACACGGCTCGCACGCCGGTGTCCACGGTGGTCATGGGCGCCTTCACGTCGTAAGGGTCCTTCCCGTCGTCCGATGCCGGCGGGCGCTTGATGGTGATGGCGTGCGTAGCGAGGGGGATAGTCACTCTCGCTCAGCGTCCCGCCACGCCACTTCGCCGCGCAGCCGCTTCACCTCGGCCACCAGCGCCGGCACGTCGGTACGGGCGTGGGCGATGAAGTCGGCGTCACGGTCGGCACCGTCGTACTGCGGTTCGCCGTCGTCGAAGTAGGCATCGTTTGCCGGAGGGTCGTATCCCATCTGGGCTAGGAACCGCCCATCGGTCGTGCGGTCACCGCCATGGATGTTCAGGAAGCAAGCCGTCGTGGACTGGACGTACCACGGCCCCACCGTCGCCGCCTCAGCCCGAGCCTTGATCGCCGCCAGCTCTTCGTCGGTCAGCGGCTCGCTCACGGCCACACTCCTGCCCTCGATCCGGTCGTCCCGGGCCGGCTGTCCATGCCCTCGAAGAAGTAGCTGGGCACCAAGTCGCCGTCGGCATCGTTCGTGGCCTGCTCGGCCCACGACAGCCCGCCGGCCCACGGCACCGGTACGGCACCGCCGCCAGCGGCGGTCGCCACGTCGTCGGCCAGGCGCTTGGCCAGGTCGGCATAGCCCTTCGAGCGCTGGCTGTAGGACTTGCGCACGTCACCCACGCTGGCGTCCATGAGCCCGGCGAAGCGGGCGGCCACGGCGCCGGCACCGAGGGCTGCAGCGGACAGAGGTTCGTCGTCGGCGTTCGCGAGGAAGAACTCGATCTCCTCGTCGGTGAGGACGAACGGCGCCACCGTGTCGCCCAGGTACAGCCGCACGGCGTCAACGGGGACGCTCGCCGGGTCGCCGGTGTAGGTGGCTGTCACCGGCTCAGTTTGCCACCGGGTCGGCGTGATGGCGGGGAGGTGCTTCGCTACGGCAGCGAAACCGGCAGGCGGCGAAGTGACGCCCTTCGCCGCCGTTGCTCTAACGCTGCAGCCACCACCATTCCGACTCCGAAAAACAAGAAGCGGTCGTAGTAGCCGTTGTGGGTCACGCTGGCGACCAGCCACAACACGACGAAGGACACCCCGGCGGCGTCAACCGGCGTCAGGGGTACCTGGCGCCATGCCGAACGGCAGCCCTTTGCATACAACGTGAAGGCAGCCAGGGCGAGGATCCCGCCCCCTTGGGCGAGGGTGAGGTAAAGGTTGTGGGCGCCCTCGTAGCCGACACCAATCAGGGGCGACGTCAAGAAGTCCCCCCAGGCGTCAGACGCAACCGCCGCCCGCTCCTGGTTGGCCTCGGACACCTGCGGTGCTTCTCCGAGCAAGCGGTCGATGCTTACATCCGCACCCACCGCCGCCAGCAGCGCCAAGCACGCGGCCGCGGCCACAATGAGTCGTGTCAACGACCTGGCTCCGAGCCGACGGGTCACTCTCAAGTAGACGATGACGCCGACTCCCGCCGCCAGCAAGCCGGTCCGGGAACCAGACGCCCCCACGCCGATGACGCATAATGCGCCAGCAAGAGCCCAGCACCGATTCCGTCCGTATAGGGCCATCACCAAGGGGATGGCCAACGCACAGGCAATCCCGAGCTGGTTCGGGTGCGCCGACAGCCCAGTGAAGCGGTACCTGTTGAACGAGGGGGCGATGCTCGCGAGAGACAGGCCGACGACTCCTCCCAAGCGCACCAGAAGTGCCACCGTCGCATTCGCCGCCGCACCGAGTACAAACCACGAGGCGAGCGATCGACGGCGGGTAATCGTCGTTCCGGCCCAGCTGATCACCGTGGGAACGTAGGCCATGGCAATCGCCATACGGACGGCGCCTCCAAACGAACTGGTCGTCCCGACGATATGGCCGAGGAGCGCAGAGAAGAGGACTACAGCGGGTGCGACAACCACCCAGAACGGTGGCATCACTCGTGCGAGCAGAAGGAGATGGATACCACCAGCGACGAGGAACACGTCCGCCAACGTCACGGGGCCTACCGCTAGCCCAGTAAAGGTCATGGCGAACGTCCCCAAACCGACGAGCACATGTCCGCTTGTGCGCCACAGCCGCAATGCCAGAGGAACGAGCGCCACCGCCAGGGCGATCAGTTCGAAGCCGAAGCTGATCGCTAGTCCGGTTATCGCCGCGAGGCCGACCGCAAGAAGGTATGTCACTTCGGCCAAGGAGCCTACCGCCCCCGAAGACTAGGCTCCCGTCCTCCGGCCGGCGATGCCCAGGGCGTTGCCGAGGTACAGCGTCGATGAGGCGTGCTTGTCGGTCATCTTGAGGCGCAGGAGCTTGTCGCCATCCAGCACGGTCAGGCCGGTCACTTTCCGGGTCGTGACAGCGTTCGCTGCGGCGTACCCGTCGATGGTGGTGATGTCGCGCCAGGTGTCCGAGGCCGAGCGACGCAGCGACACCGTGTAGATGCCGCGGTTGGTGCCTTCGGAGTGGTACAGCACGAACTCCCAGGTGCCGCCCAGGAGTGGGAAGGGGAGACGGAACACGACCTCGGCGTTCTGGGCACCGCTCGATGACCGGATGGCACCGTAGAAGCCGGAGGTGGCAACCAGGCTGTTCCAGTTGACGTGAGACACCTCGGGGAGAAAGGCGGGGAAGTCGAAGCTGCTGGCGAAGGCTCTGGTCGTCATGCGTTCTCCGGGAGTGGCAGCGTCTCGTCGGACGGTGCCCACTGGTGACCCGTCGTTTCGTCGACGTGGACCGGGCCGGGGTGGCCGGCGTCGAGTGAGCAGACGATGCGGACCCGCTTCTTGCCCTCGCCGGCGTAGCCCTCGGCCCCGCAGGTGTCGGCCTTGCGTCGGCGCGTCATTGAGCCACCGGCCCGAAGATCGACGGGTTGAGGGCCAGGGCCAGGGCGGCGTCGCCGGCGTTGGAAGGGTGGATGCCGTCCACCGTGCGGAAGTTGGCCGTACCGTCGGCGGCCCACCTGCCCGAGTTCGGGGCGGACTCGACCTGAGCGGTGATGTCAACGACGCCAGACAGGGGCGAGGGGACCGTGCGGATCCAGTCGTTGACCGCCACCCGAAGCTGCTCCTGGTCGGCGGCACCGCCTGTGAACGGGGTCTGGTTGCCCACGGTCAGGAAGCCGTCCGTCGAGGTCGTATACGGCGTGATGGTGGTCTGCCACACCCGCAAGCCGCGACGGATGAGGTAGTCCCAGATGAACTGGAAGTTGGCCTGCACCGTGGCGAGGGTGGAGAGGGCGGTGTTGATCCCGTTGCGGCCCAGGTTGGACAACACCACGTCGCAGCCCTCCAGCAGCCGGAGGCGCTGCCCGATCACGGTGGGGGCCATCGAGGTGCCGGCGTTCGGCAACGCCATCATCTGGAAGCTGTAGGCGTTGTTCAACGCACGATGCGACCAGCCGAAGTTCCGGTTGACGGTGTTGTTGTTGGCGTAGTCGGCCATGATCGAGTCACCGAGCAACCCGATGACCGGCGACCCCTCGTACTTGCGGAGGCCCCAGCACACGTCCGGGCCGTAGGACTGACCAGCGGTGGTGTTGGCGGGAGCGGCCCCGGAACCGGTCAGGTCGGCGTCGTCCCAGCCCTCGTTGCGACTCGGGTCCAGCCACATGCCCAGAGGCCAGGAGCCGCCCTCCTCGACCTCGATGCGGGTGAAGGTGTAGACGGTCTGGCCGATGACCACTTCGGCCTCGATGGGGTCGGAGACGACCACACCGCCTGGGACGACGGCGACGGTGCGCTGGTTGCCGAAGGTGATCGGGACGACCAAGCCCGAGGCGTTCATGAAGCTTGCTCGCACGTAGATGGTGTTCAGGCCCGGAGCGTCGACACCCGGGGTGCCGCCGAGGTTGACGCCCCCGTTGCCCCAGTTGGAGAACTGGAGCTGGAGCGACTGACCGCTGGCGATGACGTAGTGCTGGCGCTTGTAGGTGCGAGCCTCGACGCCCGCCGGCGAGATGGCGAGGTTGTTCTGCGGCTGGCAGCGTGAGAGCAGCGGCCGTCGTTGACGGCGGAGCTGGCGGCGGGCCACGCTGGGCGAGAGAGCGGGTGCGTCGAGAACGCCCATCAGGCCACCGTGACGGCGGGTCGGTTGGTGACCGCTCCGTCGCTGTTGCGGGTGACGGCCGGCTGGGTGAAGGTCAGCGCACCCTTCGTGACCGTGTAGGCGTCCACGGCGCCCGGGAAGGCGGAGGAGACGGTGGTGGCGGTGTAGGCCCCGGCTGTGCCGTCAGGCCACACCACGCCGGCGCTGGTGGCCGCTCCGTTGGCGTCTCGGGTGATGGCCCCCACGATGATCGGGTCGAGGAGGGCGGCCAGCTCGGCGTCCCCTGCATATGTGCCCGGGCCGATGCCGTCGATGGCGTCAGCGACTGCCGCGGCCACCATCGACTTCAGGACCCCGTGCTGGAAGATCACGCTGTCGCCGTCATCGGCGTACGGCGGGTACACGGTCAGCGACCACGGCGGGTCGAGCAGGCCCAACCGGTCGGCCGTGGCGAGCGGTATGGGATCGCCGACGACGAAGGCGAGGGTGCCCCCGAGGGTGATCCGGGTGGGCGCCAGCACGTGGGAGTACGGAACAGCGGCCATACCTACGGAGTGCCGCCCTGGACGAGGTTGACCTCGCCGACCTCGACCTTGTCGATCTCCTCCTGCAGTTCCGTCAGCCGCTCGTCCAGCCTGTCGACGGCGCCGATCGGGATGGCGCCGCCGAGCAGTCGGCGGATGTATTTGGAGCTGGCGGTGTTGTCCGCCACCTACTCCTCCTCGGCGCTGCCGCCTTGGTTCCCGCCGACGCTCTGGTCGCCCTCTCCCTTCGGCCTCTCGGCCATCCGCCGGTCGAGCTCGTCCAGCAGCCTCTTGCGGGGCTTGGCCGCGCCAAGCTCGGCGTCGACCACACGATCGAGGTCGCCGGGGTTGGCGTCCACGTGGGCCAGCACGTCAGGGATGGCATGAGCGGTGGGGTCGAAGAGGTCGCCCTTGTCGTCGTCGGCCGGCGTCGGCGCAGGCGAATCCTCATCGGCCAGCAGCTTCCGGCGCTCGACCTCGGCCAGGAGGTCGTCGTCGGAGGCGTCGGTGAGCGTGGCGGCGCCGACTGTGGCGTCAGGGGCGACGCGCACGACGAGGCCCATGGCCACCGTGCGATCGGAGACCACCTCGTCAGGAACGACGGCGCCGCGGTCGTAGTCGACGCCGCCGAGCCGGCACCGGCGCTGGGTGATGCCGGGCATCAGCCGGAGACGACGCCGGAGAAGAACACGCCCAGCTCGGGGGCGACGACCTTGTAGTCGTAGGCGACGTCGAGCTGGTACCAGTCGAACTTGCCTCGGGCGTCGGTGCCCTGGGTGACGGCGGCCATGGGGTTGAACGCCTGGGCACCGAGCAGACCCCGCCAGGCGAAGGTGTACCCGCCGGAGGGGGCGTCGGTGGACGGCATGGGGGCGGTGTAGACCAGGAGGGCGTCGTTGGCGCCCACGATCCAGTTCCAGGAGGCGGCCGACGTCGTGGCGGCGATGGTCTCCTTCTCCGGGCCGGAGTTCCAGGTCGCCTGGGCCACCAGCACCTTGTCCACGCCGAGCAGGGTGGCGAGGCCGGTGCGGTCCAGCATCCGGGTGTTGTTCACGCCCAGACGGGAGAGCAGCAGCGGGTGGTTGGCGAGGCGGATGTAGGCGTTGACGCCGAGGATCAGCGTGCGGGGAGCGTAGGCGGCGCCGACCTTCTGGGCAGCCCCGAAGCTCTCAGTCATGAGGAACGAGATCGGGTCGGAGTCGTCGTTGTCCCACTGCAGGGTCTGGGTGGCGTTCGGCGTGCCGGAGGCGATACCCGTCACGTCGCGACCCCACACGTCGGTCTTGAAGTAGGTGTTGGCCCACTGCCGGTCCCGGTTGATGAGGTGCTGCTGCTGGAGCAGTCGCACGTTGGCCGCCTCGGGCGAGCCGCTGGGCGGGCCGACGTAGGACGGGCGCTCGTCCCACTTGATCGTCGCCTCCAGCGAACGGATCGTCGTGGTGTAGCCGTCCTCGGCCATCTTGTACTCGACCTGGCGGGGGTAGCCGCCTCGGGGCCGAGGCCCGACGTTGTCCTGGAAGAAGACCTCACGAGGGAAGGTCTTGTACTTGCCGGAGGGCAGGTCGACGCCGACGACGGGAAAGACCTGGTCGGCGATGTAGATGTTGGGGTCGGGCAGTGACCCTGCGTAGGACAGGGCCACGTTGGTGAGGAAGTTGTTGGGCGTGCCGAGCTGGCGAGGAGTGGGCATTTACTTGATCCCTCCGGGTCGGATCTCCAAGGAGAACTTGTTGCCGGAGGCAGCCGCCGCCGACACGGGCCGTCCGACGATGAACTGGCCGGTGGTCGCAGGCACGAACCGCCCGGCGGCGTCGGTGGTCAGCTCGTCGGTGAGCACGATGGCGGCGCCGGCGATGGCCCAGGTCACGTCCCGGGTCTTGTAGGTGGCCGTCTCGCCGGTGGCCGGGGTGTCCTGGAGGACGCCGGCGAAGTCGGGATCGTTGGCCCCACAGAGCACAACGGTGCCGGTGTCGGCGTTGGTGCCGACGGCGAGCTTGACGCCCCTGTACTGGCCGGTCCCGTCAGCGGAGAAGTCGCCGCCCGAGGGTGCGGCCCGGAAGGCGCCATCCTGAGCGAAGGTCGCCATCAGCCCTCACCTCCCTGGGGCTGGGCCGCCCGGGCAAGGTCGGGGTGCAGGTCGTAGGCCTTGGTGATGGCCGTGGCCCGGTCCATGTTCGGCTCCTTCCGCTGGAGGTCGTCGGCAGCCTTCTCGATCGCGGCCTGGGCGCCGGTGGCGCTCGACACGTCCTCGCCGGCCCCGCCGTACTCACGGAAGTCGCCGCCGCTGGTGACGGCGTGGGCCCCGGCCTTGAGGAGCCGGTGCAGTTCGGCCTTGGCGACGTCGGACAGCTTCTCGTCGACCTCACGGAGCACGGTGCCCAGCGTCTCTGCCTTGGTGGGCAGGCCGGAGTAGTCGGTGCCCTTGGCCTTGGTCAGGTACTCGGCGCTGACCCGGGCGTCCTTCTCGACCTTGGCGTCCTCGGCAGCCTTGGTGGCGGCGGCTTCGGCCTTGGCGATGCGCTCTTGGCCCTCCAGCCACGCCTTGCGCACCGGCTCGGGCATGGTGGCGAGGGCCTTGGCCAGCGCCTCCTCCTCCGACTCGCCGGCGGGGCCGCCGTTGGCCTTGGCCAGCTCGGCCTCCAGCTCGGCGGCCTTGGCCACGGCGGCGTCACGCTCGCCCTGGGCCTTGGTCAATGCCTCGGCCACCGCCTTGGCCACCGGAGGGTGAAGGTGTAGACGGTCTGGCCGATGACCACTTCGGCCTCGATGGGGTCGGAGACGACCACACCGCCTGGGACGACGGCGACGGTGCGCTGGTTGCCGAAGGTGATCGGGACGACCAAGCCCGA
>Ga0247713_1001179_pt1 | contig 13500 bp, 17 predicted proteins | sample 21E_NmetaG_FD_189936 | JGI IMG/M metagenome (GOLD analysis project Ga0247713, IMG submission 189936) | Soil microbial communities from hillslope of Landscape Evolution Observatory, University of Arizona, Oracle, AZ, United States - 2-1-E_N | ecosystem: Engineered > Artificial ecosystem >... | reverse complement strand
GTGTCGTACGCGCTCTCGACCCCCTTCGCCCCCGCCCTCGTCGACGGCGTGGTCGGTGCCGAGAGCGCGTACGACACCGGCGCGGGCTGCATCAGCCTGTTCCCGACCGCGCCCACCGTCGAGCTGCACCTGGTCGGCGGCGACCCCATGTCGTTGCGGGTCACCACCTTGGTCTCCGGCGACATCACCGGCTACCTCCGCCTGTTCACCCCTACCGTGCTGACCGGGGCGCCTCACGTCGACAAGGTGAAGGCCGGCGTGCCGGCCTACGTGAACGTGACCGCGGCGGTGGACCAGGTCGTGCTGCGGGTCCCGACGTCAGGGACCACGGAGGTCTGCGGCATCCGGTGAGGGCGCCGGCTCGACGTGGATCACCGGCGTGGTTTGACCCGCCGCATGGCCGCGTGCCTAGGGTGGTCGGGTCACACCCCGAGCACCACCGGGCCTCGCACCGCTTGAGTCCCGTTGCGTTTGCAGGTCCGGCGGAGTCCGCAGGCGGCCAGCAGCAGGAAGGAGACAGCGTCATCCACCAACGTCCGCACGCCCGCGCCCTCACGGTTCGCCTCATGCCCTCCCGGTTCTCCGGCGTTCGGGCTTGAGAGCGCTGCGAAGTGCCTGGACCGCAGTCTCCGACGTTTTCACCGCCGTACCCGCCGAGCCTCCTGCTCTCCCGGCGCCGGTCGAGGGCGACGGCGGGTTCGGCAACCGCCTGAGCGCCCACCTCGTTCGCCGGCCCGGCCGGCTTGTGGTGGCCTGCCTGGCCACGGTGCTGGGGCCGGCGGTCGTGACCCAGGCCGGCGCCATGACGAGCCCTCCGCCGACGCCCCAGCCGGCAGAGTCGCCAGAGACCGTCACCACGCCCGTCCCCGGGGTACGCCACACATGGGTGCCACTGGCGAACAAGGCGGCGGCGACGTGCCCGGGCCTCCCGGCGTCGGTGCTGGTCGCCATCGGCCACATCGAGAGCAGCCTCGGTCTCCAGACGTGGACCTCCTCGGCCGGCGCTATGGGACCGATGCAGTTCATGCCGGCGACGTGGGCCCACTACGGCGTCGATGGTGACGGCGACGGCTCGATCGACATCATGAACGCCGTCGACGCAGTGCACGGGGCCGCCCGCCTGCTGTGTGCCAACGGCGGCGGTGATCCCGAGCGGCTGGCGTCAGCCCTGTGGAACTACAACCGCTCCGACGACTACGTCCGCCACGTCATCGCCTTGAGCCGGTTGGCCCCGGCGTAGCTTTCGGTTTCGGAAGCGGAGCTTCCTCACCGAGTTAGAGGTGCTGCGAGCGACCGGCGGAGCCGGCCGCCCTCCGCCGTACTTTCCCAGCCGCCAGCCGAATCAGGCCGCCTCCGGCGGCGTCAGCGGCCGCCGGCATCTTTCCACGGCGTCAGATCGATCCGTCCACCACGGCCTTCTCGATCCAAGGGATGACCTCGTCGAGGATCTCCTCCAGGGGGGTGGTGGCCTCGAAGCCGAGCACCTCGCGGGCCTTGTCCGTCGCCGGCACCCGGCGTTGCACGTCGTGCTCGAAGGGGTCGTCGGACAGATAGCGGAAGGGCACTTCGGGGCCCTTGATCTTGCGCCAGATGAGCTCGGCCAGCTCCAAGACCGTGGTCGACGCCGCGGTGGACAGGTTGAAGTCCTCGTTGAGGGCGGCCGGGTGCTCCATGGCGGTGACGATGCCCTTGGCCAGGTCGCCGCCGTAGGTGTAGTGCCGGATCTGGGAGCCGTCACCCAGGATGCGCAGCGGGTCCTGGCCCTTGAGCACCTTCTGCACCAGATCGGGCACCACGTGGCTCATGGCCAGCTTCACGTTGCCGGACAGGACCTCGACCTCTCCCAGGGCCCGGCCCTCGCCGATGCCCACGCAGTTGAAGGGCCGGACGATGGTGAAGGGCAGCCGGTACTGGTCCCACGCCGCTTGCGCGAAGTACTCGACGGCCAGCTTCTGGAACCCGTAGGAGGACTTCGGCGGCGGCACCTCACGCTGCTGGCCCTCATACGACGGCCACGAGTCGGCCGACTCGAAGACCATCGACGACGACATGTAGGTCACCTTCTGCAGCCGGCCGCCACGGTGGGCGGCGATGGCGGCGTCGCAGCTGGCGGCCATGATCCGCTCGTTGGTCGCCAGCAGGTCGTAGGCGTAGGCGTGGAAGTAGGAGATGCCCCCGATGAGGGCGGCGCCGGCGATGAAGTGGTCGCAGCCCGACAGCAGCTCCGTCATCAGGTCGACGTCGCGGCAGTCCCCCTCGACCAGCTCGTAGTCGGGGTGGTCGTCGAAGGACTTGGCCACCTTGCCGTACTTGGAGAAGTTGTCCACGCCGACGACGGAGTGGCCCCGCGCCAGCAGCTCCTCGACGACGTAGCCGCCGATGAAACCCTGCGCCCCGCTGACCAAGACCCGATTCATGAAGCTGTCCTTCCGGTACGCCGGTTGAGCTCCGCCAGGTCGAGCTTGGGCCCGAAGGCCAGGAAGTACCAGCGGAGGTAGCGCGACAGCCAGGCCGCCATTTTGAAGTTGGACACGCCGGCGGTGCGGTCGAGCCAGATGGTCGGCAGCTCGGCCACCGGCCGGCGCAGCCGGCGGGCCTTGGCGACGAGCTCGATGCCCATCTCGAAGCCGGCGTCGGACTGGATGCCCACTTCCTGGATGAAAGCCCTGGAATAGGCCTTGAACGAGTTGGTGGCGTCGTGGGTGCCTACCCGGGCGAACCAGTGCAGGGTGAGGCCGGCGGCCTTCGACATGGCCCGCTTGAGGGTGGGCACGCCGACCTGCTGGCCGCCGCGGGAGTAGCGGGAGGCGGCGGCGATCACCACGCCGCGCTCGACGAGGCGGGCCAGGGCGTCGATCTGCTGGGGGTCGTCGCAGCCGTCGGCCATGGTGACGACGACCACCGGCGCCTGCGCCTGGTCGACGCCGTAGCGCATGGCGTCGGCGGGGCCGCAGCCGTACCGGTTCAGCGTCGGGACCAGGCGGGGCTCGTCTCTCCCGTACTTCTCGACATAGGGCACCGTCGTGTCGTCCGGCGTGTCGTACACGACGAGGATCTCACAGGGAAGGGTGACCGCCTCGAACACCCGGTCGAGGCAGGCCACGATGTTCTCGCCCTCGTTGTGAGCCGGGATGACGACCGAGACGCGAGGAGCGCCCGCGGTCACACCACCACCCCGTTGCCGTAGAGGTCCCAGATGTCCACGACCGGCTGGCGGGGGGTGAGGCCGGCGTAGGCGCGGTGCGGGGCGCCGATCACCAGTAAGTCGGCCCGCTCCAGGACGTCGTCCAGGGGCACCAGCTCGGGGTCGCTGGTGACGTGCGGGTCGGTGGTCAACACGCCGGCGGCCTTGAAAGCCAGGATGCGCTTGAGCTTGTAGCTGAGGCTGTCGCGGGGGTCGTCGGAGTCGGCCTTGAACCCCATGCCCAGGATGCCCACGGTCATGGCCGGCAGGTCGTAGCGCTGCTCCAGCCGGTGGACCAGGTAGAGCGGCAGGCCCTCGTTGACCATCATCGCCGCGTGCCCGAGGGTGAAGTTGTTGTTGTTGAACGCCGCCAGCTGCATGGTGTCCTTGAGCAGGCAGGGGCCGGCGGCGAAGCCGGCGCCGGGAAGGTCGGCGGCCCGGGGGTAGTCGTAGGCCATGGCGCCCCGGATGCGCTCGAAGTCGAGCCCGAAGTCGTTGGCGATCATGAACAGCTGGTTGGCGATGGCGAAGCGGATATAGCGCCAGGTGTTGGTGAACAGCTTGGCCAGCTCGGCCTCCTCGGGCGCCAAGGGGACGACCTCGGCGGTGAGGGTGTGGAACAGCTTGGCCGAGCGCTCCATGGCCCGGTCCGAGCGGGCGGCGACCAGCTGGGGCAGCTCGAACAGCTCGGTCATGGCCTTGCCCTCGGCGATGCGCTCGGGGCAGAAGGCCACGTCCACTTCCTTGCCCATGCCGGCCACCAGGCGCTCGACCATGGCGGTGACGCCGGGGTAGAGCGTGCTGCGCAGGATGAGCAGCTGGCCGTCGCGCAGGTGGTCGGCCACCGCCTCGATGGCACGGGGCACCACGTGGGGCTCGGGGTTCAGGTGCTCGTCCACGGGGGTGCCGACCACGATGACGACGTGCTCGGCCAGCGCCACGCAACCGGGGTCCGTGGTGGCGTCGAGCGTCCGCCCCGCCACCCGGGCCATGAACTCGGCGGCGCCGGGTTCGTCGAAGGGCAGCTCGCCGGCCTCCACCCGCGCGACCGCGGCGGGGTTGATGTCGAAGAGGGTCACTCGGAGGCCGCGGTCGGCGAAGGCCAGCCCCAGCGGAAGCCCGACCCGTCCGCAACCACCGATGACGACGACGTCTCGGCTGAAGTCCTGGATGCCGCACGATAGCGTGCGGCCAGTGGCCCGTTGGCAGGATGTCGTCGCCGCAGACCCGGATCTGGCCGCCCACGTGCGGCGGTGCTTCGCCATCCGCAAGCACGCCACCCTGGCCACCCTGCGGCGCGACGGCTCGCCGCGGATCAGCGGCACCGAGGTGGAGTTCGACGACGACGGCGAGATCTACCTCGGCATGATGTCGGGGTCCATGAAGGCGCTGGACCTCGGCCGAGACGCCCGGCTGGCTCTCCATTGCCCCACCGAGGACGCCCCGGAGGGCAACCCTGACGCCTGGATCGGTGACGCCAAGATCGCCGGCCTGGGGGTCGAGGCGCCGGCCGGGGAGCACCACCGGTTCCGCATCGACATCACCGAGGTGGTGGTCACGACCGTGTCGGGCGACCACTTGGTCATCCGGTCGTGGCACCCGGACCGGGGCGTCGAGACGAGAGAGCGTCGCTGAGCCCGCCACACGTCGCCGCCCTGTGCGGAGGGGTGGGGGCGGCCCGGTTCCTGCGCGGGCTGGTCGAGGTCGTCGACCCTCGCCGGGTCGTGGCCGTGGTCAACACCGGCGACGACACCGTCCTCCACGGTCTCCACGTCAGCCCCGACCTCGACACCGTCGTCTACACGCTGGCCGGCGCCATCAGCAGTGAGCGGGGCTGGGGCCTGGAGGGCGAGACGTGGGTGGCCATGGAGGCGCTGGCCCGCTACCCGTCGCGCTTCTCGTGGTTCGGCCTGGGCGACCGTGACCTGGCCACCCACATGTTCCGCACCCAGCGCCTGGGCGACGGGGCACCGCTTTCGGTGGTCACCGCCGAGATCGCCGGCGCGTGGGGCGTGGAAGTGTGCGTGCTGCCGGTCACCGACGCGCCCCTGGAGACGATGATGGACGTCGAGGACGAGGGCGAGATCGGCTTCCAGGAGTACTTCGTGCGCCGGCGGCACGCGGTGGCGGTCCGAGGCGTGCGGTTCGCCGGCGCCGACGAGGCCAAGCCCGCCCCCGGCGTGCTCGACGCCCTGCGCTCGGCCGCGGTCGTGGTCATCTGCCCCTCGAACCCCATCGTCTCCATCGGACCGCTGCTGGCCGTTCACGGCGTGCGGGAGGCCGTCACCGACCGGCGGGAGCAGGTGGTGGCGGTGTCGCCCATCGTCGCCGGCGCCGCCCTCAAGGGCCCCGCCGACCGGCTCCTGGGCGAGCTGGGCCACGAGGTGTCCGTGGTCGGCGTGGCCCGGCTCTACGCCCCCCTGGCCGCCACCCTGGTGGTGGACGAGGCCGACGCTGCCCTGGCGCCGGCGGTCGAGGCCGAGGGCATGCGCTGTGTCGTCGCCCCTGCGGTCATGACCGGGCCGGCCGAGGCGGCGGCCTTGGCCGCCGCCGTGCTGGGCGCAGTATGAGACGACTGGAGATCATCCCCGTCGAGGGACTCCCCGAGGTGCGCCCCGGCGACCGTCTCGCCCCCATGCTGGCCGCGTGCGCCGAGCTGGCCGACGGCGACGTGGTAGTGGTCACCCAGAAGGTGGTGTCCAAGGCCGAGGGGCGCGTGGTGGCCGTCGACCCTGACGACGCCGGCGCCTACGCCGCCGTCATCGCGGCCGAGTCCGTCCGGGTGCTGCGCCGGCGGGGCGACCTGGTGATCGCCGAGACGGCCGCCGGCTTCGTCTGCGCCAACGCCGGCGTCGACCGTTCCAACGTTCCCGACGGCTACGTCACCCTGCTGCCCCTCGACGCCGACCGCTCGGCCCGCCGCATCCGCGACGGCCTCCGGGCCTCCCTGGGCGTGGAGTTGGCCGTCATCGTCTCCGACACCTTCGGCCGGCCTTGGCGCCAGGGGGTGACCGACGTCGCCATCGGCTGCGCCGGCATCGCCGCCGTCGTCGACCTGCGGGGCACGAGCGACGCCCTGGGCCGGGCGCTGGAGGTCACCGAGGTGGCCGTGGCCGACGAGCTCGCCGCCGCCGCCGAGTTGGTGATGGGGAAGGCGACGGGTGTGGCCGCGGCCATCATCCGGGGGGTGGACCGGTCGTGGTTCCGCGACGCCTCGGTACGGTCCGAGATCGTCCGCCCGCCGGCGGAGGACCTGTTCCGCTAGCGCCCCTCCGTGCCCGTCGGGCGTTCGGTGATCACCCACTCGGCCACCGTGCGCATCGACTCCCCGCTGCGCATGGCCAGCCCCCGCAACTGGTCCAGCGCGTCCTCGCTGGTTTCTTCCTGGGTGGCCATGAGGACGCCGGTGGCCTGGTCGATGATGGCCCTGCTCTCGAGGTCCTCCACCAGGCCGTCGACCATGTCGAGCGAGTAGGCGTACAGCGGCGACGTCCCGATGGCCTGTCCGGCGTACTCCGCCATGGGCCGCACCGTCTCCAGCGTCCCGGCGTCGAACGCATTGGCCTGCATGGAGTACATGTTGAGCGCCCCCACGCTGCGCCCATTGGCCTCGAGCGGTGTCGACAGGACGCTGTGCAGGTTCAGGTCGAGTGCCCCCGGCGCGAAGCGGGTGAACCGGCTGTCGCGCTCGAGGATGTCGATGCGGACGACGTCGCCTTCGTTCATGGCCGTCAGGCAGGGCCCCTCTCCGGTCTGGTACTGGACGAGGTCGATCTCCATGGTCAGCCGGTCGGTGACCGCGATGCTCGTGGGCTCGCCATCGACGAGCAGGACGATGCCGGCCGCGTCGCAGTTGTCGACGGCCCGCTTGACGATCTCGACCACCGCTTCAAGTTGCGCGGGCAGCGTCCGCTGCGTCTTGAGCAGCCGGGTCACCCGGGAGAGCTTTTCCACGGTCTCGGGAGGGAGATCCTGCATCACGGCCCCAAGGAAGAAGGGAAATCTCAGCCTCCGTGGTTGAAGCCGTCAGACTTGAAGTTTATCCCTTCTCTCCGCTTTCGTTTGCCGCTAACCGGGAAGAGTCAGCAAGGGCTCAGAGGCGATGCCCTCCAACCAGTGAGGAGGAGGCGTCGATGTCCGACATGCAGAGCCAGCGCCCGGGCGAGCCCGGCACCACCGAGGGGGACACCGGCCCCACCGAGACCGACCCCGCAGCCCCCAGCGTCGAGGGGCGCGACGCCGAGGAGACGGCCGACGACTAGCTCGGCCGAGTCCACCGCCGGCTACCAGGACGAGGCCCCCGGGCGCACCCCGGGCGCACTGATCGCGGCCATGCGCCGGATCGAGGGCGACTCCCGCGTCGACGGTTTCGCCGGGCGCCTGGAGGCGGTCGCCGGCGCGGTGGTGCGCTCACCCACGACTGCCGACGCCCTCAGGGGCGTGTGGCTCGGCCACGCCCTGCATCCCCTGCTCACCGACTTCCCGCTGGGGGCCTGGATGAGTGCGTCGTTCCTCGACCTGTTCGGCGGCGACCGGGCCCGGCCGGCGTCCCAGCGCCTGATCGGCTTCGGCCTCCTCGTCGCCCTGCCCACCGCAGCCGCCGGCCTGGCCGAGTGGCGGGACACCGGCGGCGGTGCCCGGCGCGTCGGTGTGGTCCATGCCGGCATCAACTCCACGGCCACGCTCCTGTACGGATCCTCCTGGCTGGCCCGCCGGCGAGGCGCCCATCGCACCGCGGTGGCACTCGGTGTGAGCGGCGGCGTGGTGGCCACCGTGGGCGGCTATTTCGGCGGCCACCTCACCCTCGTACGCAAGATCGGAACGTCCGACGCCTCCTTCGGCCCTGATCGTTAGATGCCTGAGGCGCCTGGGTAGAGGGCGGGGCATGTCGAACCGATACCAGCCGGGACCCCGCCGCAGGACCTTGCGGGCGGCCCTGGTCATTTCCGTGCTCTCGTTGTTCACCCTGGCCCTCGTCGGTCCCGCCGCCCATGCGCAGACGAATTCCCCCGGCGGCGGCCAGCCCACCGACTCGGCGCCGGGGCCCGGCCAGGGTGGCGTCAGCAACCAGAGCGGCAGCAATTCGGGCGGCGATGGCACGGCCGGCAACCGCACGACGCCCGGCCAGGGCGGGGCCACCGGTGGAGGGGCAGGGGCGCCGGCAGGCGATGACGGTGGCGGCGGAGGTGGCTCGTCGGCCATCGCATTCGTGGTCGTCGGGCTCCTTGTGCTCCTCGGCGCCGGCCTCTTCGTGTCCAGCCGCCAGCGCCGCTTGGAGCGCGCCGAGGCCACCTGAGGATCGGCGGGAATGGCAGGAAGGGGGGGGGGGACCGCCGCCGCGACCAGGCGCGAACCGCTCAGGCCACCTCGAAGAGCTTGACGACACCGGTGACCTCGAACAGGCGGGAGGTCATCACGCTCGGCGAGCGCACCACCATGTCGCCGCCCTGCTGGCGGAACCGCTTGAGCCCACCGACGAGTACGCCGAGGCCGGTGGAGTCGATGAAGTCGCTGCTGGCCACGTCGAGGATGACCTTCCGGGGCCCGTCCGCCAGCTCCAGGAGCACCGCCCGGAGCCTGGGAGCGGTGTAGCAGTCGAGGTCGCCGCGCACCTCTACCACCGTGGCGTCGTCGATCGTGCTCACCGACACGGCAAAGTCCAGGTAGCCGGGGACGTTCGTCCGGTCCGTTTCCGATGTCACCCCTTCCCCCCGTCCGTGCCGGCCTGCTGGGCCCGGGTCACCATGTCCTCCGCGATCTCTCGCAGTTTGCGGTTCTCCCGCTGCGACGCCCGCACCAGGATCTGGAACGCTTCGTCGGCGGTACAGCGCTGGGCTCCCATGAGGATGCCCTTGGCCTGCTCGATGACCGCTCGCGACTGCATGGCCGTCGCCAGGTTCTGGCTGAGCAGATAGGCGTCCCAGTAGGCCTGGGCATTGGCCAGGACGATGGCGGCCTGCACGCCGAACTGTGACGCGATCTCCTCGTCCTCGGTGGAAAAGCCGTTCGGCGTCCGGGAGTAGAAGTTCAAGGCGCCGAGGCCCTCGTGGTTGGCCACCAGCGGGATGGACAGCGTGCTGCGGATGCCGTGGGCGGCGGCGGCCTCACTGAACGGCGCCCACCGGTCGTCCTTCATGGTGTCGTCGATCCGGAAGATCTTGGCGTGACGGAACGAATCCAGGCACGGTCCGATGCCGGTCTCGTACTGGGCGGAGTCGATCTCCGGTGCGGCCTCGTCGGTGAACACGGCCGTCCTGGCCCGGCCCTCGACCAGCATGGTGATGCCGGTCATGGCCGCAGCAGGCACGGCCTGCACCGCATACTCGGAGACCCGGTGCAGGGTGTCCTGCAGGGTCCCGTCGCCGACGAAGAAGCGTGAAAGGGCAGAGAGGCTGCGAGCCAGAGGCTCCTGGGGGGCCATGACGGCTCCTTGAAAGACAGAGAGCCGGTCATGCCTATCCCTGCCTCTAAAGGATGGCGGACCGACTCGTCCTGGGTTCAGTCTAGGGGCCGACTTCCGGCGGCCCGGAGAAATCTTCTGCTGGCCAGCTGTCACCGCGTGGCTGGTTGCCACTCGGTAAAGAAGTCGGGGCCTGCCGCCGGCTCCGGCTGCTCGGCGACGCGACGCCGAGTGGCGGGGCGGTTGCGCTCCCGCCGGCTGGCGCGGGCCCGGGCCTCACCCGCCGCCCACAGCAGCCGCTGCACATCCTTGGACCACAGGCTCGTCTCGCTGACCTGCAACCCCGTCACCTCCCAAAGAGAAACATCCAGAGGGAGACCTCGAACCGGGCAGCCAACCGAGCCACTCGAGCGAAATTCCTCAGGAACGTCGTCGGGCTGACGGTTCAACCGCCATCAGTATGACAGACGCCGGGGGCCGCCCGGAGAAAGACCTCGTTTCAGCCGGCGCGGGCGGCGAACCAGCGCAGAACCTCGGCCGCGCCGGCCTCCATCGTCGTCCACGGCTTCCAGCCCAGGTGGATTCCCGCCCGGCTCGGATCCAGCGAGGAGCGGGCCAGTTCGCCGGTGCGTGGCGCAGCGTATGCCGCGGGGGCGTCGGTGCCGGCGGCGGCGGCCATGGCGAGGTACAGCTCGTTGACCGACGTCTCGACACCGGTGCCGATGTTCATCAGCAGGCCGCTGCCCTTGTGGGCGGCGCGGGCGAAGGCGTCGACCACGTCGTCGACGTAGACGAAGTCGCGCGTCTGGTTGCCGTCGCCGAAGATGGTGCACGGCTCGCCGTCGAGCAGGCGCCTGGCGAAGATGGCGACCACGCCCGCCTCACCGTGAGGGTCCTGCCGGGGCCCGAAGACGTTGGCCAGCGCCAGGGCGGTGAACTCGATGCCGTGCAGTTCCCGGTAGGCGGCGAGGTAGTCGCACGCCGCCTTCTTCGACACCCCGTAGGGCGACAGTGGCCGATGGGGGTGCGACTCGGGCACCGGCAGCTTCTCCGGCTCCCCGTACAGCGTCCCCCCGCTGGCCGCGAACACCACCTTGCGGCTGCCGGCCGCCCGGGCGCCTTCGAGGACGTTCAGGGTGCCGATGATGTTGACCTCGGCGTCGAAGGCGGGGCGCTCGACCGAGACGCGCACGTCGGCCTGGGCCGCGAGGTGGAAGATGACCTCGGGCCGGCGGTGGGCGACCAGCTCGACGAGGGCGGGCTCGCGGATGTCGAGGCGGTGGAACGTGAGCTCGTAGCCCTGGGTGGCCCGGGCGTCGGCCAGGTTGCCCAGCGAGCCGGTCGACAGGTCGTCGACAGCGTCCACCGCGTGCCCCTCGGCCAGCAGGCGGTCCACCAGGGTCGAGCCGATGAAGCCTGCCCCGCCCGTGACCAGGGCTCTCACGGGGTTTGCGGGGCGGGGAGGCGGGCCCCGTCGAGGTGGGTGCCGGGCTCGACCAGGTACCCGTCGCCGATGACCGACAGGCCGGTCACTTCGGCCGCTTCACCCACGCCCGCCGCCCGCCCGAGGATGGAGCGGTCGACCACCGCCTCCTTACCGACTTCCACCTCGGGCATCAACACCGAGTCGATCACCCGGGCGCCGGCTTCGATCCGGCAGCCGGCGCCGATGACCGAGTTGGCCACCGAGGCGTCGGGGGAGATCCAGGCGCCGGCGCCCACGAGCGCCGGCGCCTCCACGCCGGCGCCGAAGTCCGCCTCCCCGATGGACCAGACGCCGCGCCCGTCGCGCCGGGCGCCGGGCGCGGGCACGCCGGGCCGGCGGCCGGCGATGAGGTCGAGTTGCGCCTGCAGGTACTGCAGGGGCGTCCCCGTGTCGGTCCAGTACCCCTCGGATGCGTACCCGTAGAGCGTGCCGGCGGCGGCCAGCAGTGGGAACACCTGGCGCTCGATGGAGATCCGTTGCCCGTCGGGGATGTGGTCCAGCACCGACGGTTCGAGCACGTAGGTGCCGGCATTGATGAAGCTCGGCCCCACGGTGCCGGGCGCCGGCTTCTCCACGAAGGCGACGACCTTGCCCTCGCCGTCGATGGGCACCAGGCCGAACGCCGAGGGGTCGGCGACCTTGGTCAGCGAGATGGTCGCCTCCGCTCCGCGCTCCTCGTGGAAGGCCATCATGGCGGTGACGTCGAGGTCGGTGAGGATGTCGCCGTTGACGACCAGGAAGCGGTCGGCGATGCCGGCGTGGCGGGCGGCGAAGCCCACGGCGCCGGCGGTGTCGAGCGGCTCGGGCTCGACGGCGTAGGTCAGGCGGACGTTGCCGCTCCGGTGCTCGGGAAACAGGGCCTGGAACGCCCCGTGCAGGTAGCCGAGCGACAGCACCGCCTCGTCGACGCCGTGTCGCTCCAGGTACGCCAGCACCCGCTCGATCATCGGCACCTCGACGATGGGCAGGACCTGCTTGGGGACGGTCAGGGTGAGCGGGCGCAGGCGCGTGCCCGTCCCGCCCACCAGCACCACCGCTTTCACGGGGTGCTGGTGCTGGTGGTGGTGGGCGCCGTCGTCGTCGAGGTCGAAGAGGACGTGGTCGCGGCGTTCGGGTCGACCGAAGTTGTGGTCGTCGTAGCGATCGGGGGCGCGACGTCGGTCAGGTTGTCGAGGTTGCGTTCCGAGGGGGGCTTGGGGATGTCCTCGTTCTCCGGGCCGAAGGCGATGGTGATGAGCTGGTTGTCCTGGGGACGGATGTTCGAGGGGTCGCCGGCGACGATGCGGCCCGGGTCCGAGGGATCGCGCGTGTCCCAGACCTTGGTCCGGACAACGCCTTCGCCGTTCTCGCACCTGTCGCCGTTGCGCTTGGTGTCCTGCCCCGGCAGGTCGATCCTGGTGGCGGAGATCCTGGCGCCGACGCTGTCGAAGAACACCCCCAGCGTCGCCCGCTTGCCCGCCGCCGAGGCACCGAACGGGTGGATGTGGACGATGCTGTCGCCATGGCTGTGGATGCCGAGAGGGTCCTCGCCCTCGGGCAGGTCGGGGACGAAGGACCCGCAGATGTGGAAGCCGATGGCGGCGTGCCAGTGGTCGCCGGCCCGGCCGGCGCTGGCGGCGAAGGGACGGGTGTTGTCGGGCTGGCGCTCCGAGCGGCTTTGCACGATGGTCGCTGTCCCCAAGACGACGACCACCGCCATGACCGCCGGCCAGACCCATGAGGTCGTGCCTCGCCTCGTGCGACCGCCACCCGTACGCGCCGCGCGCGCCACTTTCTTCGCTGAAGATGCCTTACCCATTGGGATCCGACGCTACTAGGTGCTTCTCGCCTGTTGACGTCGAGCACCCTCGATCGCGTGGTGGGCCCAGGCGGCGACGGTGCGCACGCCGAGGCCGGCGGCGACCAGGGGAAGCAGGGCGCGCCGGCCGCCGGCGCTGGACTTGGAGACGAAGCGCAGCAGCGAGCGGTGGTGCTCGGCGATCATCCGGTAGGGAACCAGCCGGCTGGATCCGCCGAGGGCATGGACGACCCGGCCTGCGGGCTCGTAGCCGATGCGCCAGCCGGCCTTGCCCAGCCGCCAGCACAGGTCGACGTCCTCCACGTACATGAAGTAGGCCTCGTCGAAGCCGCCGACCATGTCGAAGGCGGTCCGGCGGACCAGCACGCACGCCCCGCTCACCCAGTCGACGGCGGCCGACGGCTCGTCGTGGTCCAAGTCCAGCATGCGGTAGCGCCCGGTGGCGGGGTTGGCGGGCCACACCAGCCCCAGGAAGGCATGGCCGAAGGCGACCATGAGGTCGGGGAAGCGCCGCACCGACGGGTACAGGCTGCCGTCGACGTTCTCGAGGCGGGGCCCGACGGCGGCCAGGCCGGGATCGCGGTCCAGCGCCTCCGAGAGGGCCTTGACGGTGCCCGGCTCCACCACGGTGT
>Ga0247713_1001178_pt1 | contig 13504 bp, 15 predicted proteins | sample 21E_NmetaG_FD_189936 | JGI IMG/M metagenome (GOLD analysis project Ga0247713, IMG submission 189936) | Soil microbial communities from hillslope of Landscape Evolution Observatory, University of Arizona, Oracle, AZ, United States - 2-1-E_N | ecosystem: Engineered > Artificial ecosystem >... | reverse complement strand
GGCGGAGATCGGTTCCGCGCGCGCCGCGGCCGCGCTGTCGGAGGCACGGCGCGCCGTGCGGGAGCTGGACGTCCTGCGCGACCGCTACGACTACCACCTGCGCCGCTACCACGGGGGTTAGACATGCGACTCATGAGGGACCTCGTCGGCGAGACCCTCTCCGGGCGTTACCGCATGGTCGCCCGGATAGCCGGAGGTGGGATGGGCGACGTCTATCGCGGTCACGACCTCCTGCTCGATCGGGCGGTGGCCGTGAAGGTGCTGCAACCGTCGCTGGCCGCCGATCCGGAGCTCGTCGACCGGTTCCGCCTCGAAGCACGCGCGGCGGCGAGGCTGACCCACCCGAACGTCGTGGGCGTCTACGACTGGGGGGAGGAGCCCGACGGGACGCCGTACATGGTCATGGAGTACGTGCCGGGCACCGACCTGCGCGACGTGCTGGTGGCGCGCGGAGCGCTGGAGCCGGCGCAGGCATGCGAGGTGGTGGCGTCGGTGTGCGAGGCCCTCGCGGCCGCACACGCAGAAGGCCTCATCCACCGCGACATCAAGCCGGAGAACATCCTTCTCGCCCGCGGGGGACAGGTGAAGGTCGCCGACTTCGGCATCGCGCTCTTCGGAGACGCCGAGCGCACGGAGGGAACGACGATCGCCGGAACGCTCCGTTACCTAGCTCCGGAACAGGCGCGGGGGGAGGAGGCGGTCGCCGCGTCCGATGTCTGGGCCGCGGGTGCCCTTCTCTTCGAGTGCTTGACCGGGCGGCCTCCATCGCAGGGCGCGGGAGGCGACCTGTTGCAGAAACGAGCCGTCGAGGAGCCGGTCGAGCCGTCGCGGCTGGAGCCGCTGCTCCCACCGGATCTCGACGATGTGGTGCTGCGTGCGTGCGCGCTCGACCCCGCGGCGCGCTACGCGGGTGCGGCCGACATGGCCGCCGACCTGCGGCGTGTGGCCGTGCGATCGTTGCCCGACGCGGCTTCCGTGCGATCCCTGCTCGAGGACGTGACGGTCGAGATCCGCCTTCCCGACATGGAGCCGACCGTCGCGGGTCCGCAGCAGAAGGCGCGGCGTCGCAAGCGGTCCCGCGCTCCCCGGTTGGTCGCGATCGTCGCCCTCGTGGCTCTGCTGCTCGCCGGCGGCGTGCGAGCCGGGGCGGCTCTCCTCGGCCCGCGTGAGGTAGTGGTCCCGTCGGTCGCCGGCATGACGCTAGAGGAGGCGCGGCGGGCCGCCGACGAGGTGAACCTCGTCGTCGAGGTGGTCGGGCGAGAACGCAGTCGCTCCGTCGAGCGCGGCGGCATCATCTCGCAGGATCCCGCGACGGGCGTCCTGATCGAGGGCGAGGCGATAGCGGTGATCCTCTCGAAGGGGCCGCCGCTCGTACGCGTGCCGGCCGTGGCGGGTCGGGACGTGGCGGACGCGATGGCGGCGCTGGAAGCGGCCCGTCTCGTCGTGGGTGAACGCTCCGAGGAATGGTCGGTCGAGCACGAGGCCGGGACCGTCATACGCGCCACGATCCGCGGCCGCGTGACGGAGGGGACGACGGTCGGGCTGGTCGTGAGCCGCGGCCCGAGGTCACTCGAGATCCCCGACGTCGCCGGGCTTCCGGCGGACAAGGCGGCGGCGCGCCTGGAGCGTGCCGGCTTCGAGCCGGTGCGCACGGACGTGTACTCGGACGACGTCCCGGTTGGGCGCGTCGTCTCGACGGATCCCGCCGCGGGTCTCGAGGCCGACGAAGCCAGCTCGGTGACGATCTACGTGTCGATCGGCCCGGAGTTCGAGGAGATCACGCTGCCCGATGTCCGCGGGATGGATGTCGAGCGCGCGAAGAAGCGGCTCACGTCACTGGGCCTACGTGTCCAGGTGGTCGTGTCGTGTGAGGGTGGCACGACCGTGGTCGAGACGGATCCCCGCGCTTCCTCCACGGTCCGCGAGAACGACCGCATCGCTCTCTTCGTCTGCTGACGGCCGCGACATCCGCGCGATGGTCGGGCGCGCCGACTTCCGCGACGATGGCGAGGTGATGCGCGTCCTCGGTGTCGCCCTCCTGTGCGTGAGCCTCGCCGCCTGCGCGCCTTCGGAAGAGCGGGCGAGGGAGTCGCGGGCGGCGCTGACCGACCTGTGGAAGGACGATCCGACGGAGCCCTATCCCTTCTCCGGTGAGGTCCCGCCGCGGGATGTCACGCCGATCGACGGCACCTACGTTCGGAACGTGCCGCTGGCGGACGTCGGACGGCCGGTGCCGTGCCGGCGATGCCCCCCCTACAAGATCTACGCCGGAGAGGCCACGCTGCGGCTGGAGCGAGGCCGCTTCTACGTGGAGGAAGAGGGGTCGCAGTTCGGGAGCGAGGGGCACTTCGTCGTGGACGCGGCCGCCATCACACTGTTCAACGACCCCATCTGTCCGGCGGAACGGGTCACCTACGGCTACTCGCTGCGCGACGGCGTCCTCGAGATCGCCTTCCGCCACGACCCTTGCGCCTTCCAGAACCTGCGCGGGAAGTACCTCACGTCGTATCCGTGGCGGCTCCGCTAGGCAGGATCCCCCAGCGCGTCAGGGTCTCGACGAAACCGGGCGTGCATTCGAGCTCGCAGATTTCATCGAGCGGCACCCAGCGCGCTTCGGCCGCGTCTCCCGCCGGCGTCGGCCGGAGCGGCGCCGACGCGTGGGCGCGGTAATCGAGGATCACGAAATGTTCCGGAGCGGTCACCTCGAAGACGCCGACCAGCTCCGCGACGTCTACCGTCAAACCCGTTTCCTCCCGGACCTCGCGCGCGACCGCATCTGCGAGCTTTTCACCGTGTTCGACGCGGCCGCCGGGCAGCGACCATCGGCCCACGGCCGGGGCGCGTCCGCGCCGCACCATCAACAGGCGCCCGTCGGCCACGACCACGGCTCCGACCGCCACGATCGGCCTGTCGATGGGTCCCATCCGCGTAGGCTACGCCGGTGCGATCCCACACCGAGCGCCTGGCCCGCCGAGTCCGGCGATTGCCGCGCATCGCGTGGGTGGTGCTGGCGACGGGCGTGCTCGTCGCCTCGACGTCGGCGATCCTCTCCCGCTATGCGTTCCCCTCGGGTCTCGACCCGCGCCAGATCGACGCGTGGCAGGCCTCCCGAGATGCGCATCCGCTGGCGCTCTCCTTCTGGAGATGCGCGGCCGGCGCCGCCGCCTTGTTGCCCTTCTGCGCGCGCCGCCTGCGAAGCGCGTCGCGGTTCGAGGTGACGACGTCCGTCACGGCGGGCGCGTTCCTCGCGGTCCACTTCGCGACCTGGATCAGCTCGTTGACGCTGACCAGCGTCGCGGCCGCGGTTCTGCTCGTCTCGACGACTCCGATCTTCGTAGCGGTAACCGCGCGCCTTCTGTTCGACGAGCGACTTCCGCGACCGGCCTGGTTCGGGATCGTCCTCGCGCTCGCGGGAACGGCCGCCGTCGCCGGCGGTGACCTCGGCGGCGCGAGCGCCGTCGGGAACATGCTCGCTCTCGCGGGCGGGGCCACCGCGGCGGGATACGCGCTCGCCGGCGAGCGGGCGCGTCGAACGTTCAGGATCCTCGAGTACTCAGTGCTGACCTATGGAACGGCAGCCGTACTTCTGCTCTCGCTGTGCGTGCTCCTGCGCGTCCCGCTCACGGGCTACTCAGCGTCGGTGTGGCTCGCGGTCGCCGCGGTCACGCTCGGTCCGCAGATCCTCGGTCACACGTTCATCAACTTCGCGCTGAAGGACATCGGCGCGACGGTCGTGTCCGTCGCCATCATGGCGGAACCGGTGATTGCCACCGCGCTTGCGTACGCGCTGTTCGCCGAGGTTCCTACATGGCTCGTGTATCCGGGCGGTGCTCTCATCCTCGCCGGTATCTACCTGGTGTCCACCGCGCGGACGCGGGTGCCGCTGGTGCTCGAATGAGATTCCTCGAGCACGCCCGGGGGAGTTTGCCGCTGGAGCGCTGCCTCGTGATGGGCATCGTGAACAGAACCCCCGATTCCTTCTACGACGGCGGAAGACTCGATCTGCAGGAGTCGGTCGATCACGCCCTGCGACTCGTCGAGGAGGGGGCCGACATCCTCGATCTCGGAGCGGTCAAGGCAGGGCCGGGGCGCGCCGTCCCTCCCGCGGAGGAGGAACGTCTCCTGCTCCCTCTGGTCGCCCGCCTGGCGACCGCCACCGCGGTTCCGCTGTCGGTGGAGACGACGAGCGCGGCTGTGGCGCGCCGCGCGCTGGACGAGGGCGCGGCCATCGTCAACGACATCTCGGGCTTGAGCGACGAGGCGATGCCCGAGGTGGTGGCGCGAGGGGGAGCCGCGCTGATCCTGGTGCATCACGGTGGTCAGTTGCGCGGGCGCCCCCTGCATCCGCAGTACGACGACGTGGTGGAGGCCGTCTTCTCGACGTGGAGATCGCTCGCCGAGAAGGCCGCAGCGGCCGGCGTGGCCCGGGAGAGCCTGGTGGTGGACGCCGCTCTCGATTTCGGGAAGACGACCTTCCATTCGCTCGAGTTGGTACGGCGGCTTCCGGAGCAGCTCGAGCTCGGTCTCCCTGTGCTCGTGGCGGCATCGCGCAAGGATGTCGTCGGGGAGACCCTCGGGCTTCCGCCCGAGGAGCGACTGGAGGGGAGCCTCGCGGTGGCGGCGATCGCCGCCTATCTGGGGGCAGCCATCGTGCGGGTGCACGATGTACGGGAAACGGTCAGGACGCTTCGGATGACGCTGGCGGTAGCGGCTCGGACGGCTCCGGTTCGAGCACGGCGCGGCCTGTGGGAATGATCCACGGAAGCATCGCCTCGGCTACGTCCTCGGCCGGGACGTCGTATTCGCCGCTCTCGATGCGTTCGCGCAGTGTCTGAATCCTCATGGTTGTAATTCGTATCGGCAGCGGCGCGGAAAAGGTTGATACCTTTTCCGCGAACCGGCCGAGAAAGGACCCACGTGCCGAAGCGGATATTGATCGTTGAGGACGAGGAAGCCGTTCGTGAACTTGAGAAATTCATCCTTGAGCAGCAGGGATACGAGGTCGTGGAGGCCCGTGACGGGCTCGAGGGGCTCACGAAGGCAGAGTTCCGGCGTCCCGATCTGATCTTGCTCGATCTGATGATGCCGGACGTCTCGGGCGGACGGATGTTCGACGAGATGAGGCGCCATCCCGCGACCGCGGGGATCCCGATCGTGGTGGTCACCGGCAAGCCCGACGCGCACGAGATGTTCGACGACGAGATCGGTCCGGAGAACGTGATCATGAAGCCGTTCGAGGCCGAAGGTCTGTTGACGAGGATCCGCGAGCACATCGGGGACCCCGGCTGATCCCGACCGCGTGTTGATCGCCGCCGCCGCCGTCCTCGGCCTGATCTTCGGGAGCTTCGCCACGGTGGTGGCCCACCGCGTGCCGCGGCGCGAGTCGATCGTGCGGGGTCGCAGTCGCTGTCCCGTCTGCGGGCACACGATCGGCGCCCTCGAGAACCTGCCGCTCGTCTCGTACGCCCTGCAGGGCGGACGCTGCCGCAACTGCCGCGCGCGCATCTCCCCGCGCTATCCGCTGCAGGAGGCTGCGTGCGCGGTGCTGTTCGCGGCCGCCGCCATCCGCTTCGGCCTCTCGCTCGAGGCGGTCGTGTTCGCCGCCTTCTTCTGGGTGTTACTCGTGCTGACGGTGATCGACCTCGAGCACCATCTTCTTCCGAACCGCATCGTTTATCCGGCGTTCATCGCGGGGTGGATCGCTCTGGCAGTGGCGGCTCTCGTCTCGAACGAGCCCGAGAGGCTCATCTCCGCCCTATGGGGCATGGCCGTCTTCGGCGGCTTCTTCTTCGTCGTCGGCTTCCTCTTCCCCGCGGGGATGGGTGGAGGCGACGTGAAGCTGGCGTTCGTCCTCGGCACGTTCCTGGGATACGTCGGCGGTGCCGGGCTGGCGGCGGTCGGGATGTTCCTCGCGTTCCTGTTCGGCACGGTGATCGGTATCGGCGTGATGCTCCTCGGCAAGGGCGGACGCAAGACCAAGATCCCGTTCGGCCCCTTCCTCGCGCTCGGCACGATCGTGGCGATCCTGGTGGGCGACCGGTTACTCGACGCGTATCTCTCCTCTTTCTGACGCCGGCGGAGGTCCGGCGCCGCCCCTGCGCTTACGATCGGTCGCATGGATCACGAGGAGAACCCCTGGGAAGGCGAAGAAGGCGCCGAGGATCTCGAGGAGACCGAACGCGAGGCGCTCCAGAAGGATCTCGTGGACATCAAGGTCTTGAAGGAGCTGCTCGAGCCGCGCGGCATCAAGGGAGCCGTCTTCTATTGCCCCGACTGTGACGAGGATCACTACCTCGCGTGGGATCTCCTCGCCGGGAACCTCGAGGAGATCCTGGAAGCCGGAGAGCCGCCCGTGCACGAGCCGGCGTTCAATCCGAACCCGGAGAACTACGTGTCGTGGGATTTCGCGCGCGGGTTCCTCGACGGCTACGAGTCCTATCAGGGCGAGGAGAGATCCGAGCAGGACGAGCTGACGGCGCGCCTGGTCGAGGCACTGCGGGAGCAGGATTGGGGTTTCCCGCAGATCAGGTCCTTCCTCGCGGGCGTGGGTCTCGACCTCCCCCGTGACGCGCGTCCCGGCGCGCCGCGCAACACCGGGGAGGACCCCGGGTCGTGACGCGCGTGGTGGCGTTCGCCAACCAGAAAGGCGGCGTTGCCAAGACGACCACAACGCTGTCCATCGGGGTCGCGTTGTCGCAACGCAACCGCCGCGTCCTCCTCGTCGACCTCGACCCGCAGGGGGCGCTTTCCTACTCGATGGGCGTCGACCCGGACGCCCTCACGGAGACGGTGAACGACGTTCTCGTCCGGCGCCTGCCGATCGACAAAGTCGTGGTCGCGCGCGAGGTCGACCTCGTCCCGGCGAACATCGACTTGGCCGGAGCCGAAGCGATCCTCCTCGCGAAGACGGGACGCGAGTACGCGCTGCAACGCGCTCTGCGGGAGCTGGGCGGTGTCTACGACTACGTCCTGATCGATTGCCCGCCCTCGCTCGGGATCCTGACGATCAACGGGCTCACCGCCGCAGGCGAGGTGCTGATCCCGTTGCAGTGCGAGGCGCTCTCGCACCGCGGCGTCGGCCAGTTGCTCGAGCAGATGAACGACATCCGCCACTTCACCAACCCGGATCTCCGCGTGTTGGGCGTCGTCCCCACCATGTACGACGGGCGCTCACTTCACGCGCGCGAGGTTCTGGCGGACGTGGGCGAGCGCTACGGCGTCACGGTGCTGGAACCACCCGTGCGCAAGTCGATCAAGTTCGCCGAGGCCGCGCAGGCGGGACGGTCGATCCTGTCGTACGCGCCGTCGCATCCGGGCGCCGAGGCATACCGCGCCCACGCCGCGGCGATCGACGAGGCAGGGCCGTGACGCGGCCGCCCGACCGGCACGCGCTCTACAGCGCCACCGAGCGGAGGCGGTTCACGTGCACGGTGGAATGCTCGGGATGCCGCGAGGAGACGCGCGTTTCATACGTTGAGCTTATGGCTCTGCTCTTTCCGGTCCACGTCCACCTCCCGCTGGTCCGCTACTACTCGTCGTGGTTGCGATGTCCTTCGTGCGGGCGCCGCACCTGGTGCCGGATCCATTTCGACCGGTGACCCGGTACGTTTGAAGGCGAACCTCGAGGCGATGGATCGCCTCGATTAGGCTCGCCCGGCGGACGTCAACCGAGGAGGTCGCCCAGTGGCAAGGAAGACCAAGGCCGCCAAGCAGGTGCAGGACGTCAAGAAGCACGCCTCCGCGACGGCTCGCGGCGTGCAGGCAGTGGGGAAGAAGGCGGTGGACACGGCCCGCGCGACCGCGAAAGAGGTCGCCTCGACCAGAGATGCGAAGAAGGCCAAGAAGCAGGCACGCGTCGCCGCCGGCGCCGTGAAGGCCGCTGCGGGCGCCGCGGGGGTTCTAGCGCGCACCGCCGCGAAGAAGGCTTCAGAGGGCGCCAAGAAGGTCGCGTCGTCCAAAGAGGTGAAGGGCGCGCGCGGGAGCGCGAAGAAGGCTACGAAAGCCGGCAAGAAGGCTGCCAAGACGACGGGCGCCGTGGTCAAGGAGCGGGGCCGGAAGGTGGCGAAGGAGGCTTCGGCTCGCTCGCAGTCGGCCGTGACCGCGGCACGGAAGCGCTCAGGAACCGCGACCAAGAAGGCTCGCAGCAAGGTCGAGCAGACTAAGAAGAAGGTCAGGGGCTAACCGTCCCTGACGGCTCCGCCGCTTGGGTGGACGACTAGGGGGGGAGGGCCCGTGGCTGAGACGTCGACGAGGGTCGCACAGAGGGACGATCTGCGCGACGACATGACGCCGTTCGAAGCGGCGACCTACTTCTTCCACCGATCCGCCGACCGCCTCGCGCTTCGAGACGACATGCGTGAGGTGTTGAGCACCTCGTATCGCGAGTTGGGGGTGCAGATCCCCGTCCGGATGGACGACGGGCGTACGGTCGTCTACCGCGGTTACCGCATCCAGCACAACGGGGCGCGCGGTCCGTACAAGGGAGGGATCCGCTACCACGAGGCGGCCGATCTCGACGAGGTCCGCGCTCTCGCCGCGCTGATGACGTGGAAGAACGCGCTGATCGACGTGCCTTTCGGCGGTGCCAAGGGCGGTGTGCAGTGTGAGCCGGGGATCATGTCGCAGGACGAGCTCCAGCGGCTCACGCGGCGGTTCACGTCGATGATCTCGTACATCATCGGCGTCAACCGCGACATCCCGGCGCCGGACATGGGGACGAACGCGCAGACGATGGCGTGGATGATGGACGCGTACGGCCAGAAGCACGGTCACACGCCGGGGATCGTGACGGGGAAGCCGGTGGAGCTCGGAGGCTCACCCGGGCGGGAGGAGGCCACCGGCCGCGGCGTCGTGATCGCCGCACAGGAGGCGGCGCGCCGGATGGGGATCCGATTCAAAGACGCGCGCGTCGCGGTGCAAGGCTTCGGCAACGTCGGATACTGGACATCCGTCCTGGCCGCCGAGGCCGGCGCCAGGATCGTCGCCGTCTCGGATGTTGGGGGCGCGACCTACAACCCGGCTGGTCTGGCCCTCGACGCGCTGCGCGCTCATTCGCGCGAAGCGCTGACGGTCACCGGCTTCGAGGGCGGTGAGCCGCTCACGAACGAAGAGCTGCTCGAGGTGGACTGCGACATCCTCGTTCCCGCCGCGATCGACGGCGTCATCAACACGGAGAACGCGGATCGCATCCGCGCGCGGTTGGTGGTGGAAGCGGCGAACGCTCCGACTACCCCCGCCGCCGATCGGATCTTGACGGAGCGCGGCGTCACCGTGTTGCCGGACATCCTCGCCAACTCGGGAGGAGTCACCGTGTCCTACTTCGAGTGGGTGCAGAACATCCAGCAGTTCCGCTGGGAGCTCGACCAGGTCAACTTCGAGCTCAAGAAGAGGATGCGCCGTGCGACGGAGCAGGTGTTCGGCCGAGCGGAGGCGGAAGGAACCTCCCTGAGGGAGGCGGCCTTCGACATCGCCGTCGAGCGCGTGGCTCGCGCCGACGAGGTACGCGGCTACATCTGAGCCGCACCCATCGTCTCAAAACGGACGTTTCGCCTGGTGAAGGCAGGTTTTTCCGCCGTCCGTGGCAGGACCGCGAGGCGGTGTGCCGAATGAGCCGACGAGCGAACACTCGCGTTGAGAGAAAGGGCCTTGCAGGCGATGGACGATGAGCGGTCTTGCAGCTGGATGTCTGGTCCATCCGACGCGGGCGTTCGCGTGACGGCCGCTCGTTGGTGGCTCGCGATCTCCCGCGACTCCTTCGCCCAGAGCGTGCGGCAGAGCTCTCGGCGACGACCTGCGGTGACGTGTGACCGAACGCCTGGTTTCGTCTCGCCGCTCACGCCGAAGAGCAAGTAAAAGACAACTCGCGGTTCACCTCCCATAGGATGACCCCCTTCCTACGAAGGGGGTTTTCCTATGTCGGTCGAGAAGTCGATCGATCTCACGGCGACGGGTCCTTCCGTCGAGGAGGCCGTGGCGGCCGCGATCGGGCGCGCCGGCCTCACGGTGCGCGGACTGACGTCCTTCGAGATCGAACGCATCGAAGGCGTCATCGAGGAAGGCGAGATCCGCTACAAGGTCCATCTGAGACTTTCGTTCATCATCAAGGAGCGGGTCCACGAGTAGCGAGACGCGGCTGCGGCACGAGCGCCGCGAGCCCGCCGCGCGGGTCTTCCGTCTCGTCCTTCCCCTCCCGTTCCCGGGGCTGGACCGCGCCAACGCGTACCTCCTGACCGACGATGCCGGTCACACGCTCGTGGACTGCGGCATCTTCGACGCGCAGCTGGAGGACGGAGGATGGGGAGATCTCGTCACCGCGGTCGACGCGGCGGGGGCGCGCCTCGAGGACGTGACGCGCCTGGTGGTGACGCATCCCCACATCGACCATTACGGGATGGCGGCGCGTGTGATGGAGGCGACCGGTGCGGAGCTGTGGATGCACCGCGAGTCCTCCGAGGAGGTGCAGATCTACCGCGACCCGTCCGATGCGGCGTCCCAGATGAAACAGATGCTCGTCGACCACGGGGTCGATCCCGAAGAGGTGGACGCTCTGGCCGCATACGAGGACTGGCGACCCTACGTCTCGGGCGTGGTCGAGCCGGACCGGCCGGTCGAAGGCGGCGAGAGCTTCTCCTGCGGCGGCCGCACCTGGTCGTTCGTACACACCCCGGGCCACTCGCGCAGCCACATCTGCCTCGCCGCGGACGAGGAGCGCATACTCATCTCGGGAGATCATCTCCTCCCGAGCGTCACTCCCCACATCGACTTCCGGCGCGGCGACGACGACCCCCTCGGGGACTTTCTCGCTTCGCTGGAGAAGATCGAGCGGCTTGCGCCCGACCTCGTCCTCCCCGGGCACGGGCGTCCCTTCGACGACGGAGCCGACCGCGCCCGCGCGGTGGCGCGGTTCCACGATCGGAGGCTCGGGTCGATCCTCCAGGTCGTGCGCCACGAGGAGCGAACGGCGCAGGAGATCACCGACGAGATCTTCGGCAGCACCCTCCTGCATTTCGAGCGTCGTTTGGCGCTGGGCGAGGCGATCGCGCACCTCGTGTACCTGAGACGCCGCGGCGAGGTCGACCGGGTGCGCGGCGACGACGGCGTGTTCCGCTATCGGAAGGCGTCGCGGCGACGGGCGGCCGAGGACGAAGCGTGAGTTCTCTCGTCGTGCGCGATGCGGCGACCGTCGTGCCGTTCGAGGGCTCCGGGCCTCTCCGCGGTGACGCGCTGGGCGCGGTCGAGGTCCGGGAGCGCGTCTCCGTCACGGTCGACGAAGGCGCGGTGGCGGCTCTCGGCGCGCCGGACGTAGCCGACGCCGAACTCGACGCCTCCGGATGCACGGTCGTGCCGGGCTTCGTCGACCCGCACACGCACCTGCCTTTCTACGGCTGGCGGGCCGACGAGGACGCCGCCCGGCTCGCCGGGCTCCGGTACGAGACCCTCCACCGGGAGGAGGGTGGGATCTTCCGCTCGGCGCGGATGCTGGCGGAGGCGTCCGACGACGACGTCCTCGCTTTCTCCCGCTCGCTCGCGACGGAGATGCTGAAGAAGGGGACGACGGCTTTCGAGACCAAGTCCGGCTACGGCCTCGCGTTCGATGCCGAGCTGCGCCAGCTGCGCCTCGCGAGGAGCCTCGCCGAGGCCGTTCCGCAGACGGTGGTCACGACCTGTCTCGCGGCGCACGCCGTACCGAAGGATCTGACGGAGGGGGCGTGGGTGGGGGAGATCGCCGACCGCCTCCTGCCGGCCGCGGTCGGGGAGGAGTTGGTGAGCGCGGTCGACATCTACGTGGAGTCCATCGCGTTCCAGCTGGAGCACGCGGCGCGCCTGAAGACGGCCGCCGACGCGCTGGGGCTGAGGATGAGGATGCACGCCGATCAGCTGGAGGACTCGCAGTCCGGATCGTTCGCGGCGCGGTGGGGGCTGACGTCCGCCGACCATCTGAATCACACCTCGCTCGACGCCGTGGGCGACATCGCGGCGGGGGAAACGGCGGCCGTCCTCCTGCCGGGCGCGACGTTCACGCTGCGGCAGTCCAAGCGACCGCCGGCGCGGAACCTCATCGACGAGGGGGCGATCGTGGCTCTGGGCAGCGACTTCAACCCGGGAACCTCGCCCATCCTGTCGATGCCGTTCGTCATCGCGCTCGCGTGCCGCCTCTACGGGCTGCGCCCGATGGAGGCGCTCGCGGCCGCGACGGTGAACGCCGCGCACGTCCTCGGTCTGGATGGCGGCATCGGGCGTGTCGTCCCCGGGGGACGCGCGGACCTCGTCGTTCTCGACGCGCCTTCGTTCGATCTGATCCCGTACCGCCCCGACCACGACCCGGTACTCGCGGTGGTCTGCGGCGGCGAGCTCGTGCACCTCGCGCCGCGGGCGCGCGAACGCCTTCGCCGCTAGTCGAGCGGTCCTACGCCGGCGTCGGCGACCGCGGCGGCGAGGTCCCCGCGCGCGATCGACCGGCGGAGCGCTGCGATGTCGGGGGCCAGGGGACGGTCCTCCCGCAGCCGAGGCGAGATGCTCCGGACGAGTCGCCGCGCGGCCGCCGTTCCGGCGGCGGGCTCGAGGCCGCGGAGGTCGAGCGCTTGGGCGGCGGCGAGCGCTTCGATCGCGATCACGTGCTCGGAGTTGTCGAGCACCGACCAGGTACGGCGCGCCGAGGTAGCGCCCATCGACACGTGGTCCTCCTGCCCCGCCGAGGTGGGGATCGTGTCGGTCGAGGCGGGGAAGCTCATCGAGCGGCTCTCCCCGACGAGCGACGCGGCGGTGTACTGGGCGATCATGAAGCCGCTCCGGCGCCCCGGGTCTTCGGTGAGGAAGGCCGGCAGCCCGTTGTTCAGGTGCGGGTCGACGAGTCTCGCGACGCGGCGCTCGGCGATCGTGGCGTATCCCGTTACGCACAGCGCGAGGTGGTCCATGGCCAGCCCCAGTGCCTCACCGTGGAAGTTGCCTCCGGAGAGGACCTCCTCTCGCTCGACGAGCACGCTCGGGTTGTCGATCGCCGATGCCATCTCGTTCTCGAGCGTCTCCCGCACGTACGCCATCGCGTCTCGATAGGCACCGTGAACCTGCGGGATGCAACGCAGTGAATAGGCGTCCTGCACGAGGTGGTCCGAGTCGCGGTGGCTGGCGACGATCGCACTGCCCTGCAACATCGTTCGGAGGTTGCGTGCCACGGCGCGCGCTCCGGGGTGGGCGCGCAGCGCTATGAGGTCGTCGTCGAAGGCGCGGTCCGTGCCGAGAAGACCTTCGACGGACATCCCACCCGTGATGTCGGCGGCGAGAGCGAGGCGCTCCGCGCGCAGGTAGCCGAGGATGCCCAGGGCGAGCATCGCCTCGGTGCCGTTGACGAGCGACAGCCCCTCTTTGTGCGAGAGCTCCAGGGGGACGAGAGCCGCGTCCCGTAGTGCCTCTGCGGCCGGCCGCAGCCGGCCTCCTTGCTCCACCTCACCCTCGCCTAGAAGTGGAAGCGCCAGGTGGGCCAGCAGGGCGAGATCGCCGGAGGCGC
>Ga0247713_1001177_pt1 | contig 13514 bp, 9 predicted proteins | sample 21E_NmetaG_FD_189936 | JGI IMG/M metagenome (GOLD analysis project Ga0247713, IMG submission 189936) | Soil microbial communities from hillslope of Landscape Evolution Observatory, University of Arizona, Oracle, AZ, United States - 2-1-E_N | ecosystem: Engineered > Artificial ecosystem > Mesocosm... | reverse complement strand
GCAGCCGCTGCCGCCGTGAGCAAGGCCGCTTCGCGAGCCATGCCGGCCTTGGGTGCACCGGGTGGATCCCGACGAAGGATCAACGCCTCGACGACGCCGTCGTCGCGATGAAGATCGAACGACCACGTCTCGCGTGAGGCACCGCCGGAGAGTCGCCGCAGAGACTCCACCCGCCCGCCGAGGCGAGCCCCGAGCTCCTCGTTCAGCAATAGCGGGAGAGCGTCGGGTACGGGTTCACCGGGCCGCCACCGCCGGGATGGATCTCGAAGTGGAGGTGGGGGGTGCCGCGGGCGTTGCCGGAGTCGCCGACGTAGCCGACGACGGTGCCGGCCGAGACCCGTCCGCTCGCCGCGTACGCCGACAGGTGGGTGCCGAAGTAGGTGTTCCCGTCGTCGCCGCTCAGGTAGTACGAGAGGCCGCCGAGGCTCGAGTTGTGGTGCTTCACCGTGCCGCTGACGCTGGCGACGACCGGCGTGCCGCGCGGCGAGAGGATGTCGTTGCCCTGATGGCGCCGGCCCCCGGAGCGGGGCTGACCCCAGTCGTTGGAGAACGAACGCGGTCCCTGCACGGGGCAGATCCATTCGCCGCTCGCGATGACGCCGCTCGGACGCGCCGCTGACGAGGTGGGCGCCGCCGTCGCGGTCGTCCGCGCCGGGCGAGTCGCCTGTCGCGCGGCGCTGGCGGCACGCTGCTCCGCGGCCCGCTTCGCCGCTGCTCGCGCCTCGGCCGCCTTGCGCTCCGCCTCGAGCTTGGCGAGGTACTGCTTCTCGATCTGGGCCAAGCGATCGAGCTCGCTGTACGCGGCCTGCTTGTCCTTCCGGAGCTTCGACGCCGCGGCCTTCCGCTGATCGAGCTGGCGGCGGAGCTCCTGCTGGCTGACGTCGAGGTCTTCGCGAGCCGCTCGGTAGGCGTCGAGCGCATCGGTGTCGCCGAGGGTCACGTATCGCGCGAGCGCCTGGGTCCGAGCGGTGCGGCTGAGGTCTTGATCGAAGGTGAACTGCGACGTGTTCCCGTGCACGTACGCGTTGACGGCGACCGTCTTCACCTTGTCCTGCAGTCCGGCGACAGTCGCCTGGTTCTCCTTCGCCTTCGCTTCGAGCGCGGCGACCTCCGCCTCGGCGCGCGCGAGTTGCGAGGAGGCCTTCGCGAAACGGGCCGCCGCTGCATTGGCTCGTTCCTGGGCCGCCTTGCGGTCCTTCACAGGATCACCGGCACCCGCCGGAGCGGCGGACGCCAGCACCAGCGCGAGGACGGCCGCACATGCGACCAGGGCTCTGCGCACGGCGTTCAAGGGTAGCGAACACCCCTCCACCACGCACGCTCAGCTGGTCGACGACCGCCCGCGGACGACCCGGACCCGGATGGTCCACCCGATGATCCCGAGCAGTACAGCGAGGAAGAGCGCGTACGCCGCGGGCGATGACCCTTGCGCCGTCGGGCCACCGCTGCGGTCGACGGCGGCCGCTGTCTCGGCGTCGCCACGGACCCGTCGGATGGCATGGGCTTCGCTGAGTCGTCGGGCAGCGTCGTCACGGGCGCGCCGGCCGGATCGTCCGGCCCCACCCGGCCGACAGTGGCCGCCGGTCCCGCAGGAACCGTCCCTGCAGGCGAGGGTCGAGGGGCACCCGGGGCAGGCGTCGGTGACGACTGAGCCGGCGCGGCGGTCGTGGTCGATGGTGCTTGGGGGGTCGTCGTGGACGGCGGAGGCGGCGGTGGTGCCGATGCCTTGTGAACGTACGTCCGGGACGGGTCGTTGCAGACGGCGTCGATCGAGTAATACGGCGGCGCGCTCCGGGTGCCGCTCCAGTTCCATCCCTCGACGTCGCCGTCGCGCACCTCCACCGATCCCGCCCCGGCGTTCGAGTACGACCACGATCCGGTGCCGCCGACCGACCGCCAGTACTGCCAGTACTTCGGCGACTGGCACGTCAGGCACGAGCTGCCCGCGTTGCAGCCGACGCCGCAGAGCTTGCACACGGCGCCGCCCTGTCCGGAGTACGTCTGCACGACAGGATCCATCTGGGCCGACCGCAGAGCATCGAGGCCGGTGATCGACGGTTCACTGAAGACGACGCACGCTGTCTTCGGCTCACCCTCGCCGGTGTTGACGACGACGACGGCTCGGTTCTCGTTCGCGCTCGCGGCGTGTGCCGGGCCGGCAGCCGCGGCGGGCGGCGGCGCAGGCCGCGCCGCCGCCACAGCGACCGCCGCCACCCCGACCGCGATGGCGCGGGGCAGGAGACGCCGGCGGGTCACGTCAGTCGATCGAGCCGCCGACGATCGGGCTGTTGAGGGCACGCCCGCCCATCGAACCGCCGAAACGGACGTCGCCGAACGTGAACACCCCGCCGTCAGCAGCGAAGAGCGCGTATCCCTCGCCGAGACCGCTCACCGAAGCAGCGACGACCGGACTGTTCAACGGGCGTCCGCCCATCGACCCCCGGAACCGCGCGTCGCCGAACGTGAACACCCCACCGTCGGCGGCGAACAGGAGGTACCCGCGCCCGGTCGGCGTCGCGGCGCCGGCGACGATCGGGCTGTTGAGGCGGCGGCCGCCCATCGATCCGAGGAACGTCGCGTCGCCGTAGGTGAAGACGCCGCCATCCGCTGCGAAGAGGAAGTAGCCACGACCGGTCGGCGTGACCGAGCCGTCGACGATCGGCGAGTTCAGACGGATCGCGCCGGCCGAGCCGTAGAAGCGGCTGGCGCCGAAGCTGAAGACTCCACCGTCCGCGGCGAAGAGGTAGTAGCCCTCGTCACCGCAGGATCCCGCGGCCGGGACGATCGGCAGAGGCCGGTCGAGCAGCGCCCGCACCGGCTGGGTCGTCGCGTAGGTGTTCACGCCGAAGCTGTCGTTCGGGCTCTCGATGCGCCCGCTCGGAAGCTGCTTCGAGCGCAGGAACGCATCGGCGTCATGGGCGGGAGCCGTTGCTGCCGCCTGCAACGCAAGGTCAGCGACGGCAGTCGAGTTGGGGTCGCCGAAGCCCCACGACCCGTCGCTGTCCTGGAGCGCGCGGAGGTAGGCGACGCCCTGTGCAAGATCGGGATCATTGGTCGGGACGCCCGCCGCGACGAGCGCCTGGATCGCGAGCGCGGTCGTGTCGACGTCGTCGTAGCCCTGATCGTCGGCCGAGCCGGCGTAGTTCCATCCGCCGTCGGCTTCCTGAGCGTTCGTGATGTACGTGATCGTCGCCGCGGGCACGGGACGCTGCAGCGTCGCGAGCGCGAGAACCGCGTAGAGGGTGTCGGAGAACACGCCGTCCGGTCCGTACGCGCCGTTCGGTCGCGCGGCAGCGTCGAGGCGGGCGACGAGATCGACGGCGCCGTCGCGCTGCGGATCGAACGCTCGAGCGTCGAGGCACAGCGGCCCGGTCACGAGGGTGATGAGCTTCGCCGCGACCCCACCCGTGATCGCGTCGTCGCCGGTCGCCTCGGCGTAGTCGTCGAGGTAGTCGAGGCCGGTGAGTCCCTTCGCGTTCGCGACGCGCTGCGCGGCGAGGAGCGCCTGCTTCCCGCTCCAAGCAGGCGACGACTGCGCCTCGGTGGCGAAGGAGAGCAGCGCCTCGGGCGTCTCGAAGCCTGGGAACTTGGCTACCTCGAAGCTGCCGTCCGCTTGTTGTTGCGTCGCGACCCACTGCACCGCGCGGTGGACGGTGAGCGCGTCGGGCGTCGAAGGATCGACGGCGGCGGAAGCCGAGGTGAACGGTGTCGACACGAGCGCGAGCGCAGCGAGGCAGCCGACGAGGACACGACGAGGATGCATTTCCCCTCCGTTTCGGCCCCATCCCCACGAGGGCCACAAGGAACACGGACGCCGGTGTGGGAACCGGCGAGCAGGGGCGGGCATCCTGGCTTCCGACTTCGACGCGGGCGTCTCGATCGGTCACAGTTGCGGGTCAGCGCCGGACTTCAACCGGCTTCCCCCGTTCCCCGAAGGGAACCGGCCGTGACGTCCGGGTCACGGCCGACCTCTACTGCTGCGCACCTTAGACGAGCCTTCTCGATGCGACCCACTTCGACCGCGACGCTCACCGCTCCGACGGCGACCGGCGATCGGGCGCGGGCGCGGACGGCCACGCCGGCGCTCGTGTGGTTGTCGTGGGCGCTTGCTGCAGCCGCCGCGGTTCAGCTCGCGACGAACCCGCTCTACGTCACCCTCGTCGTCGCCATCGCCGCGCTCGTCGTCCAGTCGCACGCGAACCGGGGGCCGCTCGGCTCCGCGTTCCCCGTCTTGATCGTCGCTGGCATCGCGTTCGCCGGGATCCGGCTCGTCCTCACCGCCGCCACGACTCACGGTACGGGTGACGTGCTGTTCACGGCACCCGAGGCGACGCTGCCGCGCATCCTCGGCGGGTTCACCGTCGGCGGCACGGTCGAGGCGCCCGTCGTCGCGCGAGCCGCCGCAGAGGGTTGGGCGATCGTCGGCATCATCGCGGCGTTCGCCGCCTTCAACGCCGTCGTGTCCCACCACGAGCTCGTGCAAGCAGCGCCTCGGGCCTTCTACGAGCTCGGGCTCGCGGTGACCGTCGCACTGGCCTTCGTACCGTCGACGATCGCCGCCATCGCGGCCGTTCGCGAGGCGGACCGCGCCCGGACCGGCGGCCACGTCGTTCGCCGCGGCCGGCTCATGCGCCAGGTCGTTCCCGTGCTCGAGAGCGGGATGGAGCGTGCGGTGTCGCTCGCCGAGTCGATGGACAGCCGCGGCTTCGGACGCCGATCGACCGCGGGCGAAGCGGCGAGCGGGTGGCTCGGGCTCGGTGCCCTCCTCCTTCTCGGCGGGTGCTTCGTCGCGCTCGTGGCGCGGGCCAGGTCGACCGCTCTCGTGATGGCGTTGGTCGGCGGCGCTGCGCTGGTGGCGGCCGTGGTGGTGTCGTCCCGCGCGTCGACCCGCACGAGGTACCGGCCCCGGAGGCTGTCGGCACGGGAGTGGGTGCTCGCCGCGGTCCCGTGGATCACGCCCACGATGCTCGCCGTGATCGGCGGTGCCGCTGCCGACACGTTGCGGTGGCCGGGCGACGTGCTCGCGGTGCCTGCGGTCGCGCTGAGCCCGGTGATCGCTCTCGCCGCCCTCGCGGTGACGCCGCTCACGGCGAGGTCGGCATGATCACCTTCGAGGCGGTGTCGTTCGCCTACCCGACCGCCAGTGGTGCCGAGAGCGGAAGCGCCGTGCTGCGTGACGTCGAGGTCGAGGTGCCGGCGGGCGAGTTCCTCCTCGTAGCGGGCGCCAGCGGTTCGGGCAAGAGCACCCTGCTTCGCGCGGTGAACGGGCTCGTCCCGCACGCGACAGGAGGCCGCTTCTCCGGCACCGTCACCACCTTCGGCCGCACGACCCGCGACCATCCACCGCGGTCGCTCGCCGACGTCGTCGGCTTCGTCCACCAAGACCCCGAAGCCCAGTTCGTCGTCGATCACGTCGAGGGCGACCTGGCGTTCGTCCTCGAGAACCTCGGCCACGGCCGCGACGCCATGCGCCGACGGGTCGAAGAGGTCCTCGACGCGCTCGACATCGCCCACCTCCGCCATCGCTCCCCCGCCACGCTGTCGGGCGGCGAGCGCCAGCGATGCGCGATCGCCGGGGCTCTCGCCGCCGCGCCCTCTGCGCTCGTGCTCGACGAGCCGACCTCGCAACTCGACCCTCAGGGCGCCGAGGACGTGCTGGGGGCGATCGCCCGCCTCAACGCCGATCTCGGTACGACGATCGTTCTGGCCGAACACCGCCTCGATCGCGCAGCTCCCCCGGCCGATCGAGCGATTCGCATCGTCGAGGGCCGCATCGTCGACAGCGGCCACGCGGGGCACGTGCTCGCCACCTACGACGGCGCTCCCGCGGTGACTCGACTCGGCCGGCTGCTCGGATGGATGCCACCGCCGCTCACCGTCAAAGAAGCCCGCCGCCACGCCGCATCGCAGGTCGACCCGCCCTCCGCCACCATGCTGACCGCGGCCCGAGCCTCGGCGCCCGGTGATCCGCTCGTGACGGCTCGAGGGTTGCGCGTCGAGCTCGACGCACGGCCGGTGCTGCACGACGTCGACGTCGACGTGCGAGCCGGCGAGGTCGTTGCTCTGCTCGGCCGCAACGGCGCCGGCAAGACCACCCTCCTCCGTTCGCTGGCAGGCCTGCAGCGCGCGGATCGCGGGTCGATCACCGTCGCGGGCCGCGCCGCGTATGTCCCTCAGGACCCGAACAGCCTCCTGTTCGCGCCGACCGTTCGACGCGAGATCGAGCACACCCTCCGCCTGCTCGGCCGCTCCGACCCGCCGGCCGTCGATGCCTGGCTGACGGCCCTCCACCTCGAGGCGGTCGCCGACCGTCACCCGCGCTCCTTGAGCGGCGGCGAGCGCCAGCGGGTCGCCATCGCTGCCGTGGCGGTCGGCGGCGCGGAGGTGCTGCTACTCGACGAGCCGACCAGGGGGATGGACGCACCGAGCCGCACCGCCCTCCAACACGCAGTTGAACGGCACGCGGCGAACGGCGGAGCGGTCGTCCTCGCGACGCACGACATCGAACTGGCGGCGCGCTGCGCCACGCGGGCCGTGGTGCTCGGCGATGGTGACGTCGTCGCCGAGGGCGAGGCGCGCCACGTGCTCACCGGCAGCCTCTTCGCTCCGCAGGTGCTGCGGGTTCTGCCGCCGTTCCTGACCGTGGAAGAGGTCGCGGCCGCGCTCGACCGGAGCCGGCGGTGAACCTGTCGCTGGCCCGGCCCACGGCGGTCTACGCGCTCGTCGTCGCGGTCGGCGCGGGCGCGTTCCTCTATCCGTTCTGGTTGCCGCGCGAGGCACTTCCGGCCGAAGCCCACGCGGGCGACGCGCCGCTGGTGGCCGCGCTCGTCGGGGCCCTGGCGGTCGCGGCCGTCGCCCTCGAGGTGCGGCGGGGAACGATGAACGGCGCGACGGTCGCGCTCCTCGGTGTGCTCGGCGCCAGTGCCGGATTGCTCCGGCTCCTCGATCTGCCTGGCGGGGGCAGCGGCATGTTCTTCCTGGTGGTCCTGGCCGGTGCGGCGTTCGGCGCCCGGTTCGGGCTTCTCCTCGGTCTCGTCGCGATGGCGACGTCCGCCGTCGTCACGGGAGGCATCGGCCCGTGGCTCCCGTTCCAGATGCTCGCGCTCTCGTGGATGGGCGCGGGCGCGGGCGCGACCGGGCGCCTCACCCGGCGACTCCGCCCGCTCCCGGAGCTCACCGTGCTGGCGGCGTACGCGTGGGTCTGGGGCTTCGTCTACGGGGCGATCATGAACCTCTGGTTCTGGCCGTTCGCCATCGGCGAGGGCGACATCTCGTGGAGCCCCGGGATCGGCCTCGCGGAGACCCTGCACCGCTACTGGTCGTTCTACGTGCTCACCTCGTTCGGGTGGGACGCCGCCGGTGCTCTTGCGAACGCGGTTCTGGTCGTGGCCACCGGGCGCGCGGTGCTTCCTGCGCTGCGCCGATTCGCATCTCGGCTCGACCCGGTGGTCGAGGTGGTCGAGCAACCGAGGCGAGAACCCGCCCAGAACCGCGTTTAGAGACGCCCCTCTCCGGCGACATAGGAGGCGAATGTCTCAGCGCACCGACTCCTCGTCGCGCGGCCGTTTGCCGCGCCTCAGCCGTCAACGGCTCGTCCTGCTCGGGAAGATCTTCGCCGGGCTCCTCGTCGCCCTCATCGTCGTCGCGGTGGTGCCACCGCTGCGGAAGGCCGCCGCGCTCGGAGGGAGCAAGGCGATCCTGTTCGTCGCATCACCTCTCGCGCCGAACATCGACGACTTCGAGGCGCTCCCGCAGACGACGAAGGTCGTCGCGTCGGACGGCGCCGTTCTCGCCGAGCTCGACGAGGCGCAGCGACGGGTGCCGGTCGAGCTCGACCAGCTCCCGGACCACGTGAAGAACGCGGTGCTCGCAGCCGAAGACGAGAACTTCTACGAGCACTCCGGCATCAACCCCGAGGCGGTCACCCGCGCCTTCGTCCGCACGGCGACCGGCAAGACGCAGGGCGGCAGCACCATCACCCAGCAGCTGGCGAAGATCAACTACACCGCGGGTGAGCGGACCGTCTTCCGGAAGCTCAAGGAGGTCTTGTACGCCTCCAAGCTGGAGAAGAAGTACTCGAAGGACCGGCTGCTCCAGCGCTACCTCAACCAGGTGTACTTCGGCGAGCAGGCCTACGGCATCGAGGCGGCGGCCCAGACCTACTTCGGCAAGCCGGCAAAGGAGCTGACCGTTGCCCAGGCGGCGCTGCTCGCCGGGAAGATCCGGTCGCCATCGGTGCTCGACCCCCGCAAGCGACTGGAGGAGGTCGAGACCCGCCGGAACCAGGTCCTCGACAACATGCTCGAGGAAGGGTGGCTCACGGCCGAGGAGCACGAGGCGGCCAGTTCGGAGGCGACGGAGCTCGCGCCGTTCCGCACCGAGGTCGACCAGGTGAAGGCGCCCCACTTCGTGGAGTACGTGAAGCGGGAGGCGGCCACGCTCGACGCGCTGGGCGGGTCGCCCGAGTCTCGCTCCAACCGGCTGTTCACCGGCGGCTACACGATCGAGACGACCCTCGACACCAAGACCTTCGACGCCACCGTCGCCTCCGTGCAGGCCAAGCTCGGCGTTGCCGACAACCCTGACACGCCAGAGGACGAGAGCGACCCGGTCGCCGCGGTCGCGACGGTCGTTCCCGGCGACGGCGCCATCCGGAACCTCTTCGGCGGTCTCGACTTCACCAAGACCCAGTTCGACATGTCGAGCCTCGGCGGTCGCCAAGCGGGCTCCTCGGTGAAGCCCTTCGTGTACCTCGCGGCGCTCCGCGAGGGTGTCGATCCCCGGTCGACCTTCGACGGCACGAGCGGGCGCGTCATCCCCTGCTACCGCAAGGATCCGGTCAAGAACTACGCGGGCGAAGACGCGGGCGGTCGCATCAACGTCGACGAAGCCATGGTGAAGTCGGTCAACGTCGTCTTCGTCGAGCTCGGGTGCAAGGTCGGTCCCAACGAGGTCGCGAAGGCAGCCAACGACGCGGGAGTTCCGGAGGATGCGACGAAGTCGAAGGGCGGCTACTTCCTCGGCGGCTTCGACGCCAACGGCGTGAACGCCCTGGAGATGGCGGGCTCCTACGCGACGTTCGCGGCGAAGGGCGTCTACGCGAAGCCGTACTCGATCGCCCGGATCAAGGACTCGCGCGGTCGCACGATCTACGAGGCCGAGAAGGAGACCAAGGAGGTCTTCAAGGCCGAAGAGGTCGGCGTGCTGAACAACCCGCTGCAGGCCGTCGTCGATCGTGGCACGGGCACCGCCGCGAAGATCGGCCGCCCTGTCGCGGGCAAGACGGGCACCGCCCAAGAGAACCGCGACGCCTGGTTCATCGGGTACACCCCCCAGCTGTCGACCGGTGTCTGGGTCGGGTACCCCGATGCCAGCAAGCCCATGAGCCGGGTCCACGGCAGGGCGGTCACCGGCGGTTCGTTCCCGGCCCAGATCTTCAGCGACGTCATGAAGAAGGCCCACGAGGGCATGCCCGTCGAGCGGATCTTCACCGCGTCGCCGGACCAGCTCGACCTGAAGAAGGCGACGCCCGACACGACCGCTCCCCCGGCGTCCACCGAGACGACGACCACCCTCGACCCGAACGCGACCAGCACCACCACGACGGAGGCTCCGCAGCAGTCGACGACCACGACGGCCCGACAGGCCACGACGACGACCACCGCGCCGCCGGAGACCACCACGACACAGCGGCGCCAGCAGACGACGACCACCACCACCACGGCACCGCCTCAGACGACGACCACGGTCGCCTCGAGCGGAAGCGGCGGGACGAGCAGCGGAACCGGAACGGCGACGTCGACGACCACCACGCAACCGGGGTAGACGTCCGCGGGTCGGCGGTCGACGGGTGCCACGCTGGGGATGGCATCCGTCGACCAATGGAGGGTCCATGTTCAAGGAGTTCAAGAACTTCCTCTTCCGAGGAAACCTGCTCGACCTGGCGACTGCGGTCATCCTCGGCACGGCGTTCGGAGCCGTCGTCGCGTCGCTCGTCGAGGACGTGCTGACGCCGATCATCGCCGCGATCGGCGGCCAGCCCGACTTCTCGTCGCTGGTGCTCGACATCGGCGACGGCAAGCTCACCTACGGGAACTTCCTCAACGCGCTGATCAGCTTCGTGATCGTCGCCGCGGTGATGTTCATGGTCCTCAAGGCCGCTGCTCGCGCGCAGAAGCTTCGCTCGACGCCGGATGCTCCTGCGGACGAGACGCCACCGCCCACCGACGAGGCGCTCCTGCTGGCCGAGATCCGCGACCTCCTCAAGGCAGGCGGCCCGAGGTAGCACGCGATTGTCGGAGGGTCGTCACCCCGCTCGCGGTGGCGAAGTCCCTCCAGAACGGCAGACGTCAGAAGAGGCGGGGGGCCCTTCCGTCCCGCGCACGGGCGAAGCGGCCGATGCCGCCGCGGGTGACGGGCGTGTCGTCCACCGGCACACCGGCACCGAGCGATCCGAGCAGTCTCGGCGCGCGGACCGGCTGACCGCCCACCCACCACAGGCCGGCGCCCAGCGCCGCGAGCAGCGCCACCGCCAGCAGCCGCTCCCCGCGCGACGCGTCGGGCGCGAACGGGTTGGAGACGATGCCCGCGGGGACGGCACGGCGCGCCGTCTGCGGACGCGCGACCGGGACGCTCGGACTGAACGCGCCCGCGTCGCCCGACGAGAAGCCGAGGTCGCCGGAGAAACCGGGATCGACCCCGAGGTCGCCGAACGACTGCTCGAAGGTCGTGAGCGGATCTTCGAACGCGAAGTCGTCGGCGAACGCCTCGCTCGAAGGGGCCAACTCGCTCTCGTTGGTCACCGTCAACGACGACTCGTCGGGCGGTCCGAGCGCCATCTGGAACGGCCGCTCCCCTGCGCCGACGATGACGACGTCGAGGGTGCTGCTCTGGACGAACATCGTGCCCAGCTCGAACACGGCGGTGTCGCCGGTGACGTCGGCCTCGTCAGCCGTGGTGCAGTCGTACTTGGGACCCTGGTCGTACCGGCCGTTCTGGATCGCTGCCCATCCCGGCGTGGTGCTGATGCAGGCGAACAGCTTGCCGACAGTGGGGTCGGTGCCGCCGGGCTGCGACGTGTTCCGGCTCAGGATCGGGATGCGCAACTCGGTCTCGGCACCGTCGGGCACGATGAACCGCACCGCGCCGTAGGCGGTCGGGCCGAGCGCCTGCGGCGTCGCCACGTTCGGTGCCGGCGACGACGGCGGCTGTTGCGGAAGCCCGGGCTGGGGCAGGTTCGAGATCGGGCCCGTCACGACGGTCGGCGCCGCGGCTTCGTAGTCGTAGACGATGTAGATGCCGTCCGCCGGCGGACCGGCAGGGCAGGCGTTCACATCGGTCGACCGGCAGGTGGTCGGGACCGGGGTGTTCGGGTTCTGGCCCCCGATCGGGTTCTGCTGGGCCTTGCTCCACCAGCCGTAGGCGTCGAGGAACACCGCTGCGAGCTCGACGTCTTCCTCGCCGGTCTCCTGGCCTGCGGCCGGCACCGTCACCCCGAGCCCGGCCGCGGCTGCGACGCACAGGGCAGCGGCCGCTCGCACGAAACGTCTCACTCGCCCTCCTCCGGGGTTGCCTCGGTCCGCCTGCGGGTGCGGCGGCGGGGCCGTTCCGCCTCCGCCTCGGCTGCGACTCCGGCTTCGGGTACCGGCTCGGCTGCGACTTCGGTCGCGACAGCGGTGTCGCTCCCCTTCCGCTTCGCCAGCTCGGCGCTCGCGCCGGAACGGTTGATCACGTCGATGTCGCCTCCGAGGTACGACGACACCACCCGCGGGTTCGACAGCACGTCGTCGGCCGGCCCACGGGTGACGACGGCGCCGAGCTCGAGGGCGAGGATCTCGTCGGACACGGTCGTGATCAGAGGCATGTCGTGCTCGATCACGAGCATCGAGCAGCCCGTCTCCTTCTGGATGCGCTTGAGCAGCGGCCCGAGCGCCTCGGTCTCCTTCTGCGCGATGCCGGACGAGGGCTCGTCGAGGAGCAGCACCGAGGGATCGTGGGCGATCGACATCGCCAGGTCGACGATCCGACGGGAGCCGGTCGAGAGCTCGCTCACGAACTTGTCGCGGAACGCGCCGAGGTTCATCAGCTCGATCAGGTCTTCGACCGTCCAGGCGACGTCCTCCTCCGACTGCTGCACCGACGGCAGGTTGAGCGCAGCGGCGAGGTGGTCGCGCACCTCGATGTGGCGCTCGAGGCCGATCGCGATGTTCTCGGCGACGGTGAGCGACGGGAAGATGCGCGCGTCCTGGAACGACCGACCGAGGCCGGCCGCGGCGCGCCGGTCGGCGCCCCAACCGGTCACGTCCTTGCCCTGCAGGAAGATCCTGCCGCTGTCGAGCGGGAGGATCCCCGAGATCAAGTCGAAGATCGTGGTCTTGCCCGCTCCGTTCGGCCCGATCAGCCCGAGGATCTCGCCCGGGTGGAGCGTGAAGGTGACGTCGTCGACGGCGGTGATGCCACCGAAGCGCTTGGTCAGCCCTTCGACGCGGAGGATCGGCTCGACCGTGCGGTCGACCTCCGTCTTGACGATCGCGGCCGCCTTCTTCGACGACGTCGGTTCGTCGGCGGCCGCGGCCGCGCCCTGGAGGAAGACGGAGCGGAGGATGTCACCCCGCTCGAGCAGCTCCTCCGTCGGGCCCGAGAAGCGCACCTCGCCCTTCTCCATGAAATAGGCGCGGGTGGCGATCGTCAGGGCGACGTTCACCGACTGCTCGACGAGGATGATCGTGCAGCCCTGCTGGTGGATCTTGCGGACGATGTTGAGCAACTGCTCGACGATCGTCGGCGCGAGGCCGAGCGAGAGCTCGTCGATGATCAGGAGCTTCGGCTTCGCGACGAACGCCATCCCGAGCGCGAGCTGCTGCTGCTCGCCGCCCGACATGTTCCCCGCGAGCTGGTCCCAGCGCTCCTTGAGGCGGGGGAACATCTCGAGGACCTCGTCGATGCGACGCTGCACGTCGGCCGGATCGTCGTCGGCGTACAGCCAGGTCCCTGCCTTGAAGTGCTCCGCGACGGTCAGCGTCGGGAACACCGCCTTGCCACCTGGCACAACGACGATGCCCGCCTTGGCGGCGGCGACCGCATCGGCATGGGTGACGTCGCGCCCGTCGAAGAAGATCGCGCCGCCGATCGGGTCGACGAGGCCGGCGACCGCCTTGAGCAGCGTCGACTTGCCCGCGCCGTTGGTGCCGAGCAGGGCGACGATCTCGCCCTCCTTGATCTCCATGTCGACGCCGAAGAGGATCTGGACGGTGTCGTACGCGACGTCGACGCCCTTGCAGAGGAGGATCGGGCGCTCCGCGCCGCTGCTCATCTCCTCGCGGATCCGGACCGCGGTCGCGAGCGTCGACTCCGCCTGTTCGACGTCGCGCCTCACGAAGCGGCTCGCGCTGGCGCCGACCAACCCCGCGATCATCACGACCACTGCCAGGATCGTGGTCAGCAGTCGGTAGCTGGTGTTCTCGCCGATCCCCGAGAGAAAGACGGTGTAGAAGAGGCCTCCGCCGCCGTAGTAC
>Ga0247713_1001176_pt1 | contig 13521 bp, 14 predicted proteins | sample 21E_NmetaG_FD_189936 | JGI IMG/M metagenome (GOLD analysis project Ga0247713, IMG submission 189936) | Soil microbial communities from hillslope of Landscape Evolution Observatory, University of Arizona, Oracle, AZ, United States - 2-1-E_N | ecosystem: Engineered > Artificial ecosystem >... | reverse complement strand
GGGTAAGGGTGGTGGGGTGGAGGGTGCGGTCATGCCGGCCCACGGCGACGAGCGGAGGAGCGGACACCGTGACGGAGACGATCGGAACGGGCGGGCTGCAGGTCGACCCGGAGCTGCGGGCCTTCGTCGCCGACGAGCTCCTCGCCGGCCTCGACCTCGCTCCCGCGGACTTCTGGGAGACCCTCGCCCGGCTCCAGGAGCGGTTCGCCGGGCGCACCGCCGCGCTGCTCGCCCGCCGTGACGAGCTGCAGGCGCAGGTCGACGCGTGGCACCGCGAGCACGGCGCGGGCGACCCGGCCGGGTACGAGGAGTTCCTGCGCGACATCGGCTACCTCGCCCCGCCGGCAGAGCCGCAGGTGCGGGTGAGCGGCGTGGACGCGGAGATCGCCGAGATCCCCGGCCCGCAGCTGGTCGTGCCCGCCACCGTGCCGCGCTACGCCCTCAACGCCGTCAACGCCCGCTGGGGATCGCTGTTCGACGCGCTCTACGGCACCGACGCCCTCCCGCTGGACCGCGAGCTCGCCCCCGGCTACGACGAGCAGCGCGGAGCGCAGGTGATCGCGGAGGCCGACCGCCTGCTCGACGAGCTGTTCCCGCTCGCGCGGGGCAGCCACGCCCACGTCACCGGGTACCGGGTGGACCCGCCCGGCACCCTGGTCGCCGTCACGGGCACCGACGAGGCGGCGCTCGCCGACCGCGGGCAGTTCACCGGCTACCGGGTCGCCGACGACGGCAGCGTCGCCGCGGTGCTGCTGCGCCGGCACGGCCTGCACGTCGAGCTGGTGATCGAGCCCGAACACCGGGTCGGGCGTGAGCACCACGCGGGGATCGCCGACGTCGTGCTGGAGTCGGCGGTCACCACGATCGTCGACCTGGAGGACTCGGTCTCCACGGTGGACGGGCCGGACAAGGTCCGCGCGTACCGCACCTGGCTGGGCCTGATGACCGGCGACCTCGTGGCCACCTTCGAGAAGGGCGGACGGACCGTCGAGCGGCGGGTGCACGGCGATCGTACCTACACCGGTGCCGACGGCGGCGAGCTCACCCTGCCCGGGCGTTCCCTGCTGCTGGTGCGCAACGTCGGCCACCACATGCGTACCGACGCGGTGCGGGTCGGCGACGAGCCCGTGGGCGAAGGCCTGCTCGACGCGCTGGTCACGGCCACCGCGGCGCTGCACGACCTGCACGGGGCTCGCCGGAACTCCCGCGCCGGCAGCGTCTACGTCGTCAAGCCGAAGATGCACGGCCCCGACGAGGTGGCGCTCGCCGTCGAGATCCTGGCCGCCGTCGAGGAGGCGCTGGGGCTCGCGCCGACCACGCTCAAGATCGGGATCATGGACGAGGAGAAGCGCACCTCGACCAACCTCGAGGCCTGTCTCGCCCGGGCCGCCGACCGGGTGATCTTCGTCAACACCGGCTTCCTCGACCGAACCGGCGACGAGATCCACACCGACTTCGAGGCCGGGCCGGTGGTGCGCAAGAACGACATGAAGTCGACGAGGTGGCTGCAGGCCTACGAGGACCGCAACGTCGACGTCGCGCTGCGCGCCGGCTTCCGCGGCCGGGCGCAGGTCGGCAAGGGCATGTTCGCCAAGCCCGCGGCGATGCGCGAGCTGCTCGACACCAAGGGGGCGCACCCGCGGGCCGGCGCGAACACGGCGTGGGTGCCCTCGCCGACGGCGGCGACGCTGCACGCGCTGCACTACCTGCGCACGGATGTCCACGCGGTGCAGGAGGAGCTGTCGCGCCGCCCGCTCACGGACCGGCGGGCGCTGCTGGAGGTGCCGGTGGGCGACCCGTCGGCGTTGTCGGCCGACGAGATCCGGCACGAGCTGGAGACCAACGCCCAGGGCATCCTCGGCTACGTCGTGCGGTGGGTCGGCCTCGGCATCGGGGCCTCCACGGTGCCGGACCTGGAGGGGGTCGGGCTGATGGAGGACCGCGCGACGCTGCGGATCGCCAGCCAGCACATCGCGAACTGGCTGTACCACGGCGTCGTGGACGAGGCCACGGTGCGTGAGACGTTCGCCCGGATGGCCGCGCTGGTCGACGAGCAGAACGCCGGTGAGCCCGGGTACCGGCCGATGAGCAAGGACCTCGACGCCAGCGAGTCGTTCCAGGCGGCGCTCGAGCTGGTGTTCGCCGGGCGCACCGAGCCGAACGGCTACACCGAGCGCGCGCTCACCGCCTGGCGGCAGCGGGCGAAGGCGGCCATGCCCTGATCCGGCCCCCCAGCTGATTCGCCCCGGGCCGCGACGGCACTGTTCATTCCGATGTCGAACCTCCGACGCGGGGCACGTAGGGTCGCCCGCGTGCTGGAGCTGCGCACCGTCCCCGCCGACCACCCGGACGCGCTACGCCTGGTGCGCGAGGTGCAGCAGGTCTACGTGGAGCGCTACGGCGAGGCCGACCTGACACCGATGCGCGCAGCGGAGTTCGCGCCACCCGGCGGGATCTTCCTGGTCGGCTACGACGTCGGTGGCGTGCCCGTCGCATGCGGCGGCTGGCGGGCCCGCGACGACGCCGACCCCGGGCTCACGCCCGGCGACGCCGAGATCAAGCGGATGTACGTCGTGCCGGCGGCCCGGGGCCGGGGGTACGCGCGGGCCGTGCTCGCCGAGCTGGAGCGCTCGGCGGCCACGGCCGGGCGCCGGCGCGCGGTGCTGGAGACGGGCACCCGCCAGCCCGAGGCCCTCGCGCTCTACACCGCGCAGGAATACCTGCCGATCCCGGGCTTCGGCGTCTACCGCTGCGCCCCAGACAGCCGCTGCTTCGCCAAGGCCCTGCCGGTCCCCGCGGTGCCACCGGCCCATCCCGACGGCACCTTCGCCCGTACCTAGCGCGCGGAGGTGTCGCCGGGCGCGGGCACGTGTCGTTCGGCCCAGTCGTGCAGGGCGTCGCGGTGGCCCGCGGCGTCGAGGTTGAGCGCGGCGTCGATCAGCGCCAGGTGCGTGAACGCCTGCGGGTAGTTGCCGAGCATCGTGCCGTCGCCCGCCATCTCCTCGCTGAACAGCCCGAACGGGCCCGACCGGGCGCACAGCCGCGCGTACCGCTCCCGCGCCCGGTCCACCCGCCCGGCCAGCACCAGCGCCGAGACCATCTCGAACGACGACAGCAGGAACGCGCCCTCCGGGGTACCGAGACCGTCGTCGGTGGCCTGCGGGTCGTAGCGGTGCACCAGGAACCCGCCCGCGCCCAGCTCGGCGTCCACGGCCTCGAGGGTGGCGAGCACCCGCGGGTCGTCGCCGTCGAGGAACCCGAGCAGCGGCACCTGCAGCAGCGACGCGTCGCGGTTCGCGGCGCCGTAGGACTGCACGAACGCTCCGGCCGCGTCGGTACCGCGCTCGAGCACCTCGGCGTGCACCGCGTCACGCTCGGCTCGCCAGCCGTCGAGCGGCAGGCCCGTCGCCCCGCACAGCTCGGCCAGGCGCACCCCGCGGTCCAGCGCCACCCAGGCCAGGACCTTCGAATGCGTCCAGTGCCGCGGGTCGTCGCGGACCTCCCACTTGCCGTGGTCGGGCTCGCGCCACCGCGCGCACAGCGCGTCCACGATGCGCCACAGCTCGTCGAGGTGCTCCGCGGACAGGTCGCGCGTCACCGCCTGGTAGGCGAGGGCGGCGTCGAGCACCTGGCCGTAGGTGTCGATCTGGTGCTGGCCGAAGGCCTCGTTGCCGATCCGGACCGGTCGCGAGCCGGCGTACCCGTCGAGGTGGTCCAGCTCGTGCTCCTCGGCACCGGTGCCGCCGTCGATGCCGAGCATCGGCTCCAGCCGGTCCTCGCGGCCCCGGCAGTGCTCCAGCAGGAACCGCAGGTAGTGCCCGGCCTCCTCGGCGTGCCCCAGCCGCAGCAGCACCAGCACCACCAGTGCCGCGTCGCGGTGCCAGGCGTAGCGGTAGTCCCAGTTGCGCGACCCACCGATCCACTCGGGCAGCGAGGTGGTCGGCGCGGCGAGCAGGGCCCCCGTCTCGTCGAACATCAGCCCGCGCAGCACCACGGCGCTGTGCCGCACGCGCTCGGCGTCGACGCCGTCGTAGTCGCTGAGCGCGGACCAGTCCCGCCAGGCCCCCACCGTGCGCTCGAGCAGGGCGGCGGCCGCGGCTCCGTCCACCGGGCGCGCAGCGCCGCCGTCGTAGCCGAGTGCGAGGACGGCGACCTCGCCGGCGCGCAGGTCGGCGGCGACACGGACCGTGTCGTCCTGCGCGATCCCCGGTCCGGGATCACCCGAGACCCACAGTGACCCGTCCCCGGAGCGCACGGCGCCACCCGACGGTCGCCAGGCGGCGGCGGCGCGACCGAAGTCGGGCCGGGCGTCCAGCCGCGCGGTGACCCGGGCGGCGCCGCGCTCGCAGCGCACCAGCCGCACCAGCACGCCCTCGGGGGCGATCGGGCGGCCCGCGTCGCCGTCGGGTTCGCGCAGGGCGAGGAAGTCGTGCACCACGACCTCGCCGGCGGGGGCGCTCCACCGGCTCTCCAGCACCAGGCCGGGGTCGAGGTAGCGACGCACCGGCCGCCCCGCGCCGGCGACGTCCAGCTCCCAGGCGCCACCGCGCCGGCGGTCGAGCAGCCGGGCGAAGTGCGCCGGGCCGTCGAAACGGGGACCGCACATCCATTCCACCGCGCCGTCCGGGCCGACGAGGGCCGCGGTGTGGCAGTCGGAGAGGAAGGCGTACTCCGAGAGGGGAACGGTCACCGCGCCGGCTCCGGCAGCACGTGCGCGCCGAACGCGTCGAGGAACGGCCGCTGGTCCTGCCCGACGTGGTGCACCATCACCCGGTCGAAGCCCAGCTCGCCCTGGCCGGCCAGCCACGCGGCGTGCTCACCGAGGTCGGCCGAGACGTGCACGCTCGGCCGCACCTGGTCCGGCGCGACGAACCGGGCCGCCTGCTCGAAGTCCTCCGGGAGCGCGATGTCCCAGCCGACGTCGCCGCCCAGCGCCGGTTCGCGCCACTGGTCGTGGGCGATCGCCAGTGCCCGGTCGCGGTCCGGGTGCCAGCTCAGGTGCGCCTGCAGGACCGCGGGCCCGCGCCCGCCCGCGTCGCGGTAGGCGGCCAGCGTGTCGGCCTGCGCGCCGTCCGGTTGGTTGACCGTGATCAACCCGTCGGCCCATGCGGCGGCGCGGGCGGCCGTGCCGGGGGAGACCGCCGCCGCGTACAGCTCCGGCGCGGTGTCGGGCAGCGACCACACCCGGGCCCGGTCCACCCGGACCAGGCCGTCGTGGGACACCGTCTCCCCGGCGAGCAGGGCGCGGATCACCGCCACGCACTCCTCCAGCCGGCGGATCCGCTCCTCCTTGGCCGGCCAGCGCTCGCCGGTGACGTGCTCGTTGAGCGCCTGGCCGCTGCCCAGCGCGACCCACAACCGGCCGGGGTGCATCTGCGCCAAGGTTGCGGCGGCCTGCGCGGTGACCACCGGGTGCATCCGCTGTCCCGGCGCGGTGACCAGCCCGAACGGCAGCCCCGTCGTCGCCATCGCCGAGCCGAGCCACGCCCAGGCGAACCCGGAGTGGCCCTGCCGCGCGCTCCACGGGGCCAGGTGGTCCGAGCACATCGCCGAGGTGAACCCGGCGGACTCCGCGAGACCGGCCAGTTCCAGCAGCGTGCCGGGGGCGAGCTGCTCGTGGGAGGCGTGGTAGCCGTAGTCCGTCACGGGCCCGTCCTGCGCAGCAGTGCCCGCACGGGCGCCCCGTCGCCGCCGGCGATGCGCAGCGGCAGGCAGCGCAGATCGTGGTCCCCGGGTTCGACGGCGCTGAGGTCCAGCCCCTCGACGACGGTGACGCCGGCGTCCAGCAGCACACGGTGGGTCTGCGGGTTGTCGTCCCCGCCCCCGACGGAGAGGTGGTCCACGCCGACCGTGCGCACCCCGCGGTCCACCAGGTGGCGCGCGCCCGCCGCGGTGAGGTGCGCGTATCCCGGGTCGAACGGCCTGGTGTGCCAGGGCTGGCGCGAGTTGAGCGTTCGCAGCAGGATCCGCTCGCCGGGACCGACGCCGTGCCCGGCGAGCTGCCCGGCGCCGATCCGCCGCACGGCCGCCACGTCCAGGACGCGGGCGGGTCCGTTCAGGGCGTCGAGGTCGAGCTCGTCGACGCCCGCGGCGCCGGCGCGGAAGTGCACCGGCGCGTCCACGTGCGTGCCGGAGTGGCTGCCCAGGCTGATCTCCGAGACCGTCGCCGGATCACCGCGCTCCACGTCGGTGATCCGCCGCACCCGCAGCTGCGGATTGTCGGGGTAGACGGTCAGGCCGTCGCGCAGGGGCACCGTCACGTCGATCCACGCGGCGTCTGTTTTGTCGGGTTCCACGCAGCCGGACTACCCGGGCCCGCCGTCCGGAAACTCCGGCCGGTCCGCGTCGGCGAGCTCGTCGCGATGCGTCGCCGCGGCGAGCGGGGCGCCGCCGGCGTACGCCGCGCCGCCCAGCGCGTACCCGGCGATGGGCACCGTGACCAGCTGCACCAGCACGGCCAGCCCGACGGTGACGAGCGCGGCCGGGCTCGGTGCCAGCACCAGCACGCCGAGCAGCACGCACACGACGCCGAGGCTCGCCGCCTTCGTCACGGCGTTCGCGCGGTTGTAGACGTCCGGCAGGCGCAGCATGCCGACCGCCGCCGTCGCCACCAGAAGCGCGCCGAGCACGACGAGCGCGTTGCCGACCACCCCCTGCACGGTCATGACGGTCCCTCCCGCACCAGCCGGGCGACCGCCACCGTCGCCAGGAAGCCGACCACCGTGGCGACGAGCACGACATCGAGCAGCGCGGGCTCGTCGAGGCGCACGGACAGCAGCGCCACGGCCGCGACGACCACGACGAACCCGAGGTCGACCGCCAGCCCCCGGTCCGCCTGCGTGGGCCCGACCAGCATCCGGACCGCCGACACCGCGAGCGCGAGCGCCAGCACCAGCAGCGCGGCGTCCACGACGAGCACGGCCGTCACCTCCCATCCCCGCCGACCGGCCGCAGCGCGGCCAGCATCCGCTCCTCCAGGTCCGTCACCTTCGCGCGGAACGCCTCGACGTCGCGCGCGTGCATCCCGTGCAGCGCAAGCACCGGCGGGTCGCCGTCCACCCGCAGGGCCAGGGTGCCGGGGGTGAGCGTGACCAGCGCGACGAGGCAGGCGACCTCCCGCGGGGTGCGGCTGCGCAGCGGTACCCGCAGCACCGCCGGTGCGAGCCGGTCGCCGGGGGTCAGGATCTCCCACGCGACGGTGGCGTTCGAGCGGAGGAACTCGGCGCCGAAGAACGCGGCGAACCCCAGTACCCGCACGGTTCGCACCCCGGCCCGCCGCCAGACGTTCACGGTGCCCGCACCGCCTCGACGTAGGCGGACGGGTCCACCAGACCCTCCGCGGCGACCTGCGCGAACGCGAGCAGCGGCTCGGCCGCCACCCCCAGGCCGACGGCGAGCGCGGCCAGCACCAGCGCCGGAGCGGTGAGCGCGAACCGGACCCGGCCGCGGACCGCCGTCGCGCCCGTACCGGCACCGCCCTCGGGCTCGTCCCGCCAGAACGCGCCGTTCCAGATCTTGAGCATCGACATCAGGGTGAGCAGGCTGACCGCCACCGCCACCCCGGCCGCCACGTACCGCCCGGCGCCGGCCGCCGCCGTGACCAGTGACAGCTTCGCCACGAAGCCCGAGAGGGGCGGGATCCCCACCAGCGACAGGGCCGACGCGGCGAACGCCACCGCGAGCAGTGGCGAGCGCGCGACGATCCGGCCGAGCCGGTCGAGCTGGTCGGTGCCGTAGGTGGTCTCCACCGCGCCGGCGCACATCAGCAGCGCGGCCTTGACCAGCACGTATTGCACCAGGAAGAAGATGGCGGCGGCCAGCCCGGCCACCGTGGCGAGGGCCAGACCGAGCAGGGCGTAGCCGATCTGGCTCACCATGTGGAACGTGAGGATCGGGCGGATGGCCTGCTCGCCCACCGCCCCCAGCACGCCGACGACCATCGTCAGCAGCGCGGCGGCCATGACCAGCCACAGGTACTCGGCGCCGCCGCCGTAGAGCACCGACCAGATCCGGAAGACCGCGTAGACGCCGACCTTGGTGAGCAGCCCCGAGAACAGGGCGGTCACCGCCGGCGGCGCCGCGGAGTAGGCGCGGGGGAGCCAGCCGTGCACGGGCACGACGGCCGCCTTGACCGCCATCGCCAGCAGCACCACCCCGCCGGCGACGGCGACCGCGGGGTCCGCCGCGGCGCCGGCGAGCTCGCCGAGGTTCACCGCCCCGGCGGCGCCGTAGACCAGGCCGATCCCGGCCAGGAACACCGTGGAGGCCAGCAGGTTCACCGTCACGTAGAGCCGGACCGCGGCCAGGCGGCGCGCGCCCCCGCCGAGGCCGACCAGCACGTAGCTCGGCACGAGCATGACCTCGACGAAGACGAACAGCGTGAACAGGTCGGCGGTGAGGTAGGCGCCGTACACCCCCGCGGTGAGCACCAGGGCGAGCGGGACGAACAGCCGGTGCCGGTCGTCGCCGGTGCCGGCGGCGAAGGCCAGACAGACCACGGCGAGCAGGGCGGTGACGGTGACCATGACGGCGGCGAACGCGTCCGCGGCCAGCACGATCGCGATCCCCGGGCGCCAGCCGCCGAGGTCGTGGGTGAGCACCGCGCCGCCGGCGGTCGCGGCCAGCAGCAGCGCGCCGAGCACCAGTACCGCCGCGCTCGCGGTCAGGCCGGTCAGCCGGTGCAGCGGCCGGCGGTCGGGGGCGAGCACCAGCAGCCCGGCGGCCAGCAGCGGCAGCGCGACGGGTAGGGCGAGCAGCGCCGGGTTCACCGCCGCGCCGTCCCGGTGCCCCGGTCCGGATCGGCGCGCAGCAGCCCCAGCAGGTACACCGTGATCGCGAACGTGATGACGATCGCGGTGAGGACGAACGCCTGCGGCAACGGGTCGGCGGCGACCTCAGGGTCGGTGCGGTCGAGCAGGGGCGCCGCCCGGCGCTGCATCCCGCCCGCGGCGACGACGAGCACGTTCACCCCGTGCCCGAGCAGGACGAAGCCGAGCACCACGCGCAGCAGCCCGCGCTGCAGGATCAGGTACACCCCACCCGCCACGAGCAGGCCGACGGCCACCGCGGCCGTCATCGGGTGGCCTCACGGGCGCGCGCGACCGGCTCGCCCGCCCCCAACCGCTCGACCGCGGCCTGCAGGAGCCCGAGCACGAGCAGGTAGATCCCGAGATCGAACACCAGCGCGGTGGAGAGCCCGGCGACGTCGAGGGGGGCCAGGAAACCCGGACCGGCCACCGAACCGCCGAGCCCGACGAGCAGGCTCAGCACCAGCCCGGCCCCGACCAGCCGCTCGGCGCGCAGGGCCCGCAGCAGCCGGGTGCCGGGCCCGTGCGCGAGGTGCACGAACGCCAGCGCCGCGCCCGCGACCAGCGCGGCGATGAACCCCCCGCCGGGCTCGTCGTGCCCGCGCAGGAACAGGTACGCCGACAGCACGAGCATCCCCGGGGCCAGCACCCGGGTGGCGAGCCCCAGCACCGGCCCGTCGCCGGCCGGGCGGGTGTACGGCGACGCCGCGCTCGGCGGACCGATCAGCGTCAGCAGACCCAGTGCCGCCGCGCCCACGACGATCGCCTCGCCGAGGGTGTCCATGCCCCGGAAGTCGACGAGGATCGTGTTCACCACGTTGGTGCCGCCGGTCTGCGCCTCGGCGTTGCGCAGGAGGTAGTCCCCGGTCGCGGACACCTCGCGCCTGCCGGTGAGGGCGGCCGTGGCCAGAGCGGCCACCGCCCCGGTGGCGAGGGCGAGGGCGGCGGCCGGGACGGCACGCCGGCGCGGTGCCGGCGACAGCCGCGCCGGCTGCCCGCGCAGGACGAACACCGCGACGACGGCGGTCAGCACCTCCACCAGCAGCAGCGTCAGCGCGACGTCCGGTGCCCCGGCCAGCAGGAACCACACCGCCACCACGAGGCCCACGGCCCCGACCAGGGCGACCGCCGCCAGCGCGCCGCGCGCCGCCACCGTCGCGGCGACGGTGAGCGCGAGCAGCGCCAGGACCGGCAGGTCCAGCGGGCCGGACGTGGCGAGCCGCGCCGGCAGCCCGTCGGTGAGACCGCCCGCGAGCAGCACCACCGCGCCCAGCAGCACGGCGCCGACCAGCGGGCGGGCCAGCATCGGGGCCGGACCGGTGCGGTCCGGCCGGCCGGTGAGCGCGCCGAGCCGGAGCACCGCGGCCTGCCCCGCGTCGAAGATCCGGGCGCCGTCGGGCACCCGGACCCGCCGGACGGCCCGGTCCACCCGGTCGCGGGCCAGGAACAGCGCCACGCCGAGCGCGATCGTCGCCGCCGACATGAGCAGCTCCACGGAGAACCCGTGCCACAGCTCGTAGGCCGGCAGCTCCGGCACCGGGTCGATGTCGGCGACGGCCCGGCCGGCGATCGGGTCGAGCAGGAACACGGCCGGACCCAGGACCAGCCCGGCGACCGCCGGCACGGCGGCGGGCACCAGGAACGCGACGGGGGGCTCGTACAGCCCGGTCTGCCGCAGCTCCCCGCCGAAGGCGCCCCAGAGGATCCGGGTGCCGTAGGCGAACGTCAGCGCCGACGCGGCGACGGCGAGGGTGGCGGCCACCGGGCCCGCCCCGGGCGCGAAGTCGGCGTCGACGAAGCCCTCGAACAGCGACTCCTTGCTGACGAACCCGAGCAGCGGCGGCACGCCCGCCATCGACAGCGCGGCGAGGCCGGTCAGCGCTGCGGTCACCGGCATCGCCCGGCGCAGCCCGGAGAGCTCGCGGACGTCGCGGCTGCCCGCCTCGTGGTCGATGATCCCCACGAGCATGAACAGCGTCGCCTTGAACAGCGCGTGGGCGACCGTGTGCAGTGCCGCGGCCGCCAGCGCGGCCGAGGTGCCCACCCCGATCGCGGCGATCAGCAGCCCGAGCTGGCTCACCGTGGACTGCGCCAGGATCGCCTTGAGGTCGTGCTCGCGCAGCGCGAGGAACGCCCCGACGACGGCGGTGAGCAGCCCACCGGTCACCAGGACCGCCGCCCACGCGGGCTGCCCCGCGAACACCGGGGTGAACCGCATCAGCAGGTAGACGCCCGCCTTCACCATGGTGGCCGCGTGCAGGTAGGCGCTCACCGGCGTCATCGCGACCATCGCCCCGGGCAGCCAGAACTGGAACGGCAGCTGCGCCGACTTGGTGAACGCGGCGACGACGAGCAGCGCGCCGATCGCCCCCGCGAACGGGGAGTCGAGCACGAGCTCGGGGGAGGCCAGGATCGTCGCGAGGTCGGTGGTGCCGGCCGCCAGGCCGGTGAGCACGACCGCCACCAGCAGCGCCAGACCGCCGCCCGCGGTGACCAGCAGCGCGCGGCTCGCCGGCGGGCCGGCCTTCGCCCCCGCGGTCTTGATGAGGAAGAACGAGGTGACGGTCGTCAGCTCCCAGAACACGTAGAGCAGCACGAGGTCGGCCGCCAGCACCAGCCCGAGCATCGCGCCGGCGAACACGGTGAGCAGCGCGTACACCGGCCCGGCCGGCTCGTGCTCGCCCAGGTAGCGCGGGCAGTAGGCCATGATCAGGGCGCCCACGCCCAGGACGAGCAGGCAGAACAGGGCCGCGAGGCCGTCGATGCGCAGCGCGAACTCGACGCCGAGCGTGGGCAGCCAGCGCCACGTGCCCTCGACCGTCCCGCCGGCGAGCCCGACGGGTGCGGTGGTGAGCAGCAGGGCCCCGACGCCGAGGAAGCCCAGGGCGAGGGCGTACCCGGTGTCGCGTCCCAGCCGCGGTACAAGCATCGGCACCGCCGACGCGAGCGCGAACATGGCGCCGAGCGCCAGCAGCAGGATCACGGCGCGGTGTCAGCGGCGGCCGGGCGGCGGGGCCGCGAGCAGGACGGGGCGCGTGGCGTGCGCGGTGATGTGCTCGGCGACGCTGCCGATCACCGCCCGGGACACCCCGGTGCCGCGGCGCCCCACCACCAGCACGTCGACGTCCTCGGTGTCGGCGAGATCGAGCAGGGCGCGGGCGGGGGGACCGGCCGCCACCGCGGTGGCGACGGTCGCGCCATCACCGGGCAACCACCCGGCGCGGTCCGCCAGCAGCCGGCGGGCCTGCCGGCGGGCCTGCTCGCCGCCGTGCTCGGCGGAGTCGGCGTCGAGCACCGCTACCAGGAGCACCCGGCGCGCACCGGCGGCGACGAGGCGGCCGGCGTCGCGCACCGCCTGGTCGGACTCCGCGGACCCGTCGACGCCGACGAGGACGGCCACGCCCCGCGCGGTGTCGTCGGCGGCCGAACCGGGCCCGCCGTGCCGTTCCAAGGTGCGGGTGGCGCCCCGGGTGCGTTCGGCGGCGATCGGGACGAACAGCGGGCCCAGCAGGCTGCCCACGAGGAACCAGGTCCGGTCGCGGTGCCCCCGGCGGTGCAGGTACGCGGCGGCGGCGAGGCCCACGAGCGCCCAGGCGAGGGCGATCACGATCCAGTACGGCCAGCTCAACGGCCCACCTCCCAGGCGGAGATTACACGCTCGAAACCGGCAAACTGGACTGCCTGCTACGGCTCGCGCTCCCCGCCGCGCCGGTACGCCGCGCGCGCGACGACCTGGCTCAGCACCGGCACGGTGATGATCAGGGCGAGCACGATGAGCCCGAGCACGGCGAGCTCGCCGCCGTCCTCGGCCACCAGCGCGGCGGCGACGAGCACCAGCCCGACCCCCGCCGCCTGCAGCTTCGTCGCCGCCTGCAGCCGCGAGAGCGGGTCGGGGAAGCGCAGCACGCCGAGCCCGGCGAGCATCGCCAGCAGCGAGCCGACCACCAGCAGGATCCCCGACGTCACGCTCAGCACCGCGCTCACCGCCGGTCCTCGCCGGCGCCCGGCCGGCGCCTCGCGCGGGCGCCGCATCGATCATCCACCCGTCGACTCCGCCTCATCGCTCCCTCCGCTCCACCAACCGCGCGACGCTCGCCGACCCGACGAACGCGAGCAGCGCGATGACCAGCAGCACCACGACCGTCAACTCCGCCTGCGGGCCGGCGAACCGCACGACGATGCCGGCGGCCACCACGACCAGGAAGACGTCGAGCGCGACGACGCGGTCCAGCGCCGTCGGCCCGAGCACGGCGCGGATCAGGCAGAACAGCGCGCCGAGCCCGAGCAGGGCGAGCGAGACCCCGACGAGGACGGGAGGCGGGGTCATCGGGCACCCCCACCCACGGCGCGCAGCGCGCCGACGATCCGGTCGACGTGTGTCTGCAGGCCGCGCCGGGTCCGCTCCAGGTCGTGCACCGGCAGCACGTGCACCAGCAGCTCACTGCGCGCGGTGTCGATCTCCACCACCACCGTGCCCGGGCTGATGCTGAGCAGGATCGCGGCGACGACGAGCACCTCGCTGGTGCAGACCGGGGCCTGCACCGTGACCACCGCCGAGCGCGTGGCCGGGCCCGTCCGCACCGCGGCCCACGCGACCGTGAGCGTCGAGCGCACCGTGTCGACGGCCACGTGCCACAGCGCGACGGACAGCCGCCCGGCCCGGCGGCCCAGGCCCAGCGGGGTCGGCGGTTGCGGGAACGCGACGGTGAGCAGC
>Ga0247713_1001174_pt1:0-12500 | contig 13539 bp, 8 predicted proteins | sample 21E_NmetaG_FD_189936 | JGI IMG/M metagenome (GOLD analysis project Ga0247713, IMG submission 189936) | Soil microbial communities from hillslope of Landscape Evolution Observatory, University of Arizona, Oracle, AZ, United States - 2-1-E_N | ecosystem: Engineered > Artificial ecosystem >... | reverse complement strand
GGCGCCGAGGAGATCACCCGGGACATCCCGAACGTCTCCGAGGAGGTCCTCGCCGACCTCGACGAGCGCGGCATCATCCGCATCGGCGCCGAGGTCGTGCCGGGCGACGTGCTCGTCGGCAAGGTCACGCCCAAGGGCGAGACCGAGCTGACCCCGGAGGAGCGCCTGCTGCGCGCCATCTTCGGCGAGAAGGCCCGCGAGGTGCGCGACACCAGCCTCAAGGTCCCGCACGGCGAGTCCGGCAAGGTCATCGGCGTCCGCGTGTTCTCGCGCGAGGACGGCGACGAGCTGCCGCCCGGCGTCAACGAGCTGGTCCGGGTCTACGTCGCCCAGAAGCGCAAGATCACCATCGGTGACAAGCTCGCCGGCCGGCACGGCAACAAGGGCGTCATCGGCAAGATCCTCCCGGTCGAGGACATGCCGTTCCTCGAGGACGGCACGCCCGTCGACGTCGTCCTCAACCCGCTCGGCGTGCCCGGCCGCATGAACGTCGGCCAGGTGCTCGAGACCCACCTCGGGTGGGTGGCCCAGACCGGCTTCAAGATCGAGGGCGCGCAGGCCAAGGACGCCGAGCCGTGGAAGAAGCGGCTCGGCGACATCGGGATCACCGAGTCCGCCCCCGGCACGAACGCCGCCACCCCGGTGTTCGACGGCGCGCGCGAGGACGAGATCACGGGCCTCCTGGCCTCGACGCTGCCGAACCGCGACGGGACGCAGCTGATCGGCTCGTCCGGCAAGGCCCGGCTGTTCGACGGCCGCTCCGGCGACCCGTTCCCGCAGCCGGTGTCGGTGGGCTACCTGTACGTGCTGAAGCTGCACCACCTCGTGGACGACAAGATCCACGCCCGCAGCACCGGCCCGTACTCGATGATCACCCAGCAGCCGCTCGGTGGTAAGGCCCAGTTCGGCGGCCAGCGCTTCGGCGAGATGGAGGTGTGGGCGATGCAGGCGTACGGCGCCGCCTACGCCCTGCAGGAGCTGCTGACCATCAAGTCCGACGACGTGCTCGGCCGCGTGAAGGTCTACGAGGCCATCGTCAAGGGCGAGAACATCCCCGAGCCGGGCATCCCCGAGTCCTTCAAGGTGCTCATCAAGGAGATGCAGTCGCTCTGCCTCAACGTCGAGGTGCTGTCCAGCGACGGCATGTCGATCGAGATGCGCGACACCGACGAGGACGTGTTCCGCGCCGCGGAGGAGCTGGGCATCGACCTGTCCCGCCGCGAGCCGTCCTCGGTCGAAGAGGTCTGACCGGCGCCCCGCGCGGACCGCGAGGTCCGCGCGGGGAGCCCGACCTGCTCAGGCGCCGCCGGCGCCCAAACCGACTTCCTGAACTTCACAGCAAGACCTGACTTCTGAGAGAAGGCAACGTGCTCGACGTCAACTTCTTCGACGAGCTGCGCATCGGCCTCGCCACCGCTGACGACATCCGCCAGTGGTCCCACGGCGAGGTGAAGAAGCCCGAAACGATCAACTACCGCACCCTGAAGCCGGAGAAGGACGGGCTCTTCTGCGAGAAGATCTTCGGTCCCACCCGCGACTGGGAGTGCTACTGCGGCAAGTACAAGCGGGTCCGCTTCAAGGGCATCATCTGCGAGCGCTGCGGCGTCGAGGTCACCCGGGCCAAGGTGCGCCGTGAGCGGATGGGCCACATCGAGCTCGCCGCCCCCGTCACCCACATCTGGTACTTCAAGGGCGTCCCGTCGCGCCTGGGCTACCTGCTCGACCTGGCGCCCAAGGACCTCGAGAAGATCATCTACTTCGCGGCCTACCTGATCACGTCGGTCGACAGCGACGCGCGGCACCGCGACCTCGCCACCGTCGAGGCCGGCATCTCGGTCGAGAAGAAGCGCATCGAGGACAAGCGCGACGCCGACGCCGAGGCGCGGCAGAAGAAGCTCGAGGAGGACATCGCGGCTCTCGAGGCCGAGGGCGCCAAGGGCGACGTCCGCCGCAAGGTCCGGGAGGGCGCCGAGCGCGAGCTGCGCGGCATCCGCAACCGGGCCGAGCGCGAGCTGGACAAGCTCGAGGAGGTGCTCGACACCTTCCGCAAGCTCGAGCCCAAGCAGCTCATCGCCGACGAGCTGCTGTACCGCGAGATGCGCGACCGCTTCGGCCAGTACTTCGAGGGCGGCATGGGCGCCGAGGCGCTGCAGAAGCTGCTCGAGCACTTCGACCTGGACGCCGAGGCCGAGTCGCTGCGCGAGACGATCCGCTCGGGCAAGGGCCAGAAGAAGGTCCGCGCGCTCAAGCGCCTCAAGGTCGTCGCGGCGTTCCTGAACACCCGCAACAGCCCGATGGGCATGGTCCTCGACTGCGTCCCGGTCATCCCGCCGGACCTGCGCCCGATGGTGCAGCTCGACGGTGGCCGCTTCGCGACCTCGGACCTCAACGACCTGTACCGCCGGGTCATCAACCGCAACAACCGGCTGAAGCGCCTGCTCGACCTCGGTGCGCCCGAGATCATCGTCAACAACGAGAAGCGCATGCTGCAGGAGGCCGTCGACGCGCTGTTCGACAACGGCCGTCGCGGCCGGCCGGTCACCGGTCCGGGCAACCGCCCGCTGAAGTCGCTGTCCGACATGCTCAAGGGCAAGCAGGGCCGGTTCCGCCAGAACCTGCTCGGCAAGCGCGTCGACTACTCCGGCCGCTCGGTGATCATCGTCGGCCCGCAGCTCAAGCTGCACCAGTGCGGCCTGCCCAAGCAGATGGCGCTCGAGCTGTTCAAGCCGTTCGTCATGAAGCGGCTGGTCGACCTCAACCACGCGCAGAACATCAAGAGCGCCAAGCGCATGGTCGAGCGCGCGCGTCCCGTCGTGTGGGACGTGCTCGAGGAGGTCATCACCGACCACCCGGTGCTGCTGAACCGCGCGCCCACGCTGCACCGCCTGGGCATCCAGGCCTTCGAGCCGCAGCTGGTCGAGGGCAAGGCCATCCAGATCCACCCGCTGGTCTGCACCGCGTTCAATGCCGACTTCGACGGCGACCAGATGGCCGTGCACCTGCCGCTGTCGGCCGAGGCGCAGGCCGAGGCCCGCATCCTCATGCTGTCCAGCAACAACATCCTGTCGCCGGCCAACGGCCGGCCGATCACCTCGCCGACCCAGGACATGGTTCTCGGGATCTACTTCCTCACCACGCAGAAGGACGGCGCGAAGGGCGAGGGTCGGGCCTTCTCCTCGCTCGGCGAGGCGGTCATGGCTCGGGACGCCGGCGAGCTGGACCTGCAGGCCAAGATCCTGCTCCGCCTGCGCGACGTCGTGCAGCCCGACGACGGCGTCGCGACGCTCGCCGACAGCGCTGACGCCGACGGCGCCCCCGGCGTGCGCCTGGAGACCACGCTCGGCCGGGCCCTGTTCAACGAGACGCTGCCGGTGGGCTTCCCGTTCGTGAACAAGGAGATCACCAAGCGCGAGCTCGGTGGCATCGTCAACGACATCGCCGAGCGCTACCCGAAGGTGCAGGTCGCCGCGACGCTCGACGCGATGAAGGAGACCGGCTACCACTGGGCCACCCGCTCCGGTGTGACGATCTCCATCGAGGACGTCGTGACGCCCGCGAGCAAGGCCTCCATCCTCGACCGGTACGAGGGTGACGCGGAGAAGATCGAGAAGCAGTTCAACCGCGGCGTCATCACCAGCCAGGAGCGGCGCCAGGAGCTCATCGAGATCTGGACCAAGGCCTCGGCCGAGGTCGCGGAGGCGATGCAGGAGAACTTCCCGAAGGACAACCCGGTCTGGATGATGGTCCACTCCGGCGCCCGAGGGAACATGATGCAGGTGCGGCAGATCGCCGGCATGCGCGGTCTGGTGGCCAACCCGAAGGGCGAGATCATCCCGCGCCCGATCAAGGCCAACTTCCGCGAGGGCCTGACCGTCCTGGAGTACTTCATCTCCACGCACGGTGCGCGCAAGGGCCTGGCCGACACGGCGCTCCGCACCGCTGACTCCGGCTACCTGACGCGCCGCCTGGTCGACGTCTCGCAGGACGTGATCATCCGCGAGGAGGACTGCGGCACCGAGCGCGGCGTCGTCATGCAGATCGGCACCCGCGGCGCCGACGGCACGCTCGTCCGCGAGGCCAACGTCGAGACCAGCACCTACGCCCGCACGCTCGCCGCCGACGTCGAGAAGGACGGCTCGGTGGTCGTGGCCGCCGGCGCCGACCTCGGCGACGTCAACATCGGTCGTCTCATCGAGGCCGGCGTCGAGGAGGTCAAGGTCCGCTGCGTCCTGACCTGTGACAGCAAGGTCGGCACCTGCGCGGCCTGCTACGGCCGCTCGCTGGCCACGGGCAAGACCGTGGACGTCGGCGAGGCGGTCGGCATCATCGCCGCCCAGTCGATCGGCGAGCCCGGCACGCAGCTGACGATGCGCACCTTCCACACCGGCGGCGTCGCGGGTGAGGACATCACCCACGGCCTGCCGCGCGTGGTGGAGCTGTTCGAGGCCCGCTCGCCGAAGGGCAAGGCCCCGATCTCCGAGGTCGCCGGCCGGCTGCGCATCGACGACACCGACAAGACGCGCAAGCTCGTCGTCGTCCCCGACGACGGCAGCGAGGAGATCGCCTACCCGGTCTCCAAGCGCGCGCGGCTGCTGTTCGAGGAGGGCGACCACGTCGCGGTCGGCGACAAGCTGCACGTCGGCGCCGTCGACCCGAAGGACGTGCTGCGCATCCTCGGCCCGCGCCAGGCCCAGCTCCACCTGGTGGCCGAGGTGCAGGAGGTCTACCGCTCGCAGGGCGTGTCGATCCACGACAAGCACATCGAGGTGATCATCCGCCAGATGCTGAAGCGGGTGACCGTCATCGAGAGCGGCGACACCGACTTCCTGCCGGGGTCACTGGTCGAGCGGACGAACTTCGAGTCCGAGAACCGGCGGATCGTGTCCGAGGGCGGCCAGCCCGCGGCCGGCCGTCCGGAGCTCATGGGCATCACGAAGGCCTCGCTGGCGACCGAGTCGTGGCTGTCGGCGGCCTCCTTCCAGGAGACGACCCGCGTGCTCACCGACGCGGCGATCCAGGCCAAGAGCGACTCGCTGCTCGGGCTGAAGGAGAACGTCATCATCGGCAAGCTCATCCCGGCGGGTACCGGCATCAGCCGCTACCGCAACATCCGGGTCGAGCCGACCGAGGAGGCGCGCCAGAACGCCTACTCGATGGGCGGCTACGACGACCCGGAGTTCGCCTTCGGCGGCGGCGGCGGCCCGGCGGTTCCGCTGGACGACTTCGACTACGGCCAGCAGAACTACCGCTAGCCCGGAGCCAGACCGCTCGACGGCCGCCGCCTCCCCCGGGAGGCGGCGGCCGTCGCCGTCCCTGAGCCCGTTCCCCGCCCGAGGGTGCGCTGCGGCTCTAGGGTGGCGGGTATGAGCACCCCCGACGACCGCCCGGAGCAGGGCGAGCCGACGCCGCCGCCATGGGACGCCCCGCCGCAGGCGCCGGCCTGGGACCGCCCGTCCGGCCCGGAGCAGGCGTCCGCCGGGCCCGGGTACGGGCCGCCCGGCCACGGCCAGCAGGGATACGGCGCTCCGCCCGCATGGGGTCCGCCGCCCGCCTACGCGGCCCCGGCCGGCTACGGCCCGCCGCAGACGGCGAGCAAGGCGATCATCGCCCTCGTGCTGTCGATCGGCTCGTGGGTGGTGTTCCCGTTCGTGCCGGCGGTCGTCGCGCTCGTCCTGGCCGGCCAGGCCAAGCGGGACATCGAGGCCTCCGGCGACCGGCTGGCCGGCGCCGGGATGGTGACGGCGGCGAAGATCATCAGTTGGACGAACATCGCCGTCACCGTCGGGGCGGGCCTGCTGTTCCTCCTCGTCCTGGGCGTCTTCGCGACCGGCGTGTGGGCGACCGTCTGAGCCCCCGCGGGCCGGGCCCCTCGCACCGCCTCAGCCCGCCCGCGGTACCCCCGCCGCCTCGCGGAGGGCGCCGTAGGCCTCGGCCAGGCGCGGCAGCTGCCAGGAGGCGTTGAGGCCGCTCGGGTTCGGCAGCAGCCAGGTGCGCGCCGTGCCGGTCGAGCCCTCCTGCGGCCCGACGGTCGCCGTCCTCGTCCCGGTGGCGGCGCGATAGGCGGTCAGCCCGAGGAAGGCGACCCAGGCCACGCCGTACCGGGTGGCGAGCGCCTCGACGAGCGGCAGCCCCGCCTGCAGCTCCTCGTCGTCGAGCTCGTCGGCCCGGGCGGTGGCGCGGGCCACCAGGTTGGTCACCCCGAGCCCGGCGTCGAGGACTGCTCCGGTCTCGCTCGGGTGCAGCCTGCGCGGGGTCCACCCGGCCAGGTGCAGCGTCGGCCACAGCCGGTTGCTCGGGTTGGCGAAGTGGTGGCCGACGGCGCCCGACCACAGCGAGGGGTTGATGCCGCAGAGCAGCACGCGGGTGCCGGGGCGCACGAGGTCCGGCACCACGGCCCCGTACGCCGCCTGCAGGTCCTGCCTGGTCGGCTTGGCGGTGCTCACGCCTGCCGGTGTGCCCCCGGGCGCTGTGCCGCACCGGCCTGGACCAGCCAGCCGGCGAGGTAGCCGGCGGCCGCGGCCGAGCCGATGCTGCCGGTGAGCAGCTCGACGGTCCACGCCACGTCGCGGGCGACGACCAGGCTCAGCACCCAGCCGGTGGTGAGCAGCGCGCACGAGGCGGCGGCGAGGGCGGCCGGGCCGAGGCGGCCCCGCAGGGCCTCGGCGAGCAGGCCGGCCACGACGGCGGCCGGCAGCAGGAACAGCGTGCCGCGCAGCGGAACGAGGAAGGCGACCGGCACGACCACCGCGACGGCCACACCGCCGGCCGGCAACCCGTCGAGCGATCGCAGCAGCGCGACCGCGCCGCCGACGAGCAGGGCGAACACGACGACGCCGGCCACGCCGGCCACCTGCCGCAGCTCGACGAGGTCCGGGCCGACCACCGTCACGGCGCCGCCGTCGACCGGCGGGTAGCCCTCGACCGGGTAGAGGTGGGTGAAGGGGTTCGCGTACTGGGTGAAGAACGCCAGCCCGGTGACGACGTACGCCGCGCACAGCGCCGCCGGCATCCCGGCGGTGCCGCTGCGAACGGCGGCGCGCACCGGTCCGGCGAACACGAGCGTCCCGGCGGTGATGAGCAGCAGGTGCGGCGGAGACAGCAGGGCGTCGAGGTCTGCCTCCACCCCGAGCACGGTGTGCCAGACCATGTCGACGACACCGGCGAGGCAGACCAGCAGCCCGCCGGCCAGGCTCAGCCCGTAGCCCGGCCGCAGCCCGCCGGCCCGCCGCAGCTCGAGCAGGTGGACGACGATCGCGGCGCCGATGCCGCTGTACAGCAGGGCGTGCCACGGGGTGAAGAAGCTCTCGAGGCCCGGGTCGTGGATGTGGAACCAGCCGTCGACGAACAGCCCCACGAGGATCCAGGTGCACGCGCCGGTCACCAGCCAGGCGAAACGGCCGTCCGGGGCGGCGGGCGCCGCCGGACGGGCGAGGCGGTCGCCGAGGACCGGCAGCCGCCGCACGGCGGGGCGGGAGGTGGTCGGGGCGGTCATGCGGTCTCCACGGGGCGCGGGCGGACGGGCCGGGCCACACTGTTACCGGCAGTAACATCGGGCGCAAGACCTCTTCGGCGTGACGTCGACGACGTCGTCCGCCGCCAGCGGGCAGCTGCCGTCGGACCCGCCGGCGGGTCGGACGGCGTTCGCCCCTGGAGCGCGGCGCCACCGGCGGCGCCGCGCCACGCCGCCGGTAGCCTCGGCGTGGCGGCTGGACAGCCGGCCGCGCGCGAGGCGACTTTTGACCCCCCGCAGCGCGGCGGGTAAGGTCTATCTCCGTGCCTGGGGCGACCCTGGCCCTCCCGCGCGCCCGGAGCGCAGTCTCCTCCCGCGGGGCCGAGCACGAACCGCGTCCACCCTCCCGAGCAGGATCGTCGGGGCGGAGCACGGCCGAGGCGACACGCCCGACCGCGGGGGCCGGAGCGCACCACCGCACGACAGCACGGCCCGGCCCGCCCCGGACCGCCGCCCGCGCGGCGGGCGGGACCGCAGGACAGCACCAGCCAGAGCACCACACCAGAGCAGGAGACGCGTTGCCCACGATCCAGCAGCTGGTCCGCAAGGGCCGGCAGGACAAGGTCGAGAAGACCAAGACGCCGGCCCTCAAGGGGAGCCCGCAGCGTCGTGGCGTCTGCACGCGCGTCTACACGACCACCCCGAAGAAGCCGAACTCGGCGCTGCGCAAGGTCGCCCGCGTGCGCCTGACCAGCGGCATCGAGGTCACCGCCTACATCCCGGGCGTCGGCCACAACCTGCAGGAGCACTCGATCGTGCTCGTCCGCGGTGGCCGCGTGAAGGACCTCCCGGGCGTCCGATACAAGATCATCCGTGGCTCGCTCGACACCCAGGGCGTCCGCAACCGCAAGCAGGCGCGCAGCCGCTACGGCGCGAAGAAGGAGAAGAGCTAGTGCCTCGCAAGGGCCCCGCCCCGAAGCACCCGGTCGTCACCGACCCGGTCTACGGCTCCCCGCTCGTCACGAGCCTGATCAACAAGGTGCTGGTCGGCGGCAAGCGCTCGGTCGCCGAGCGCATCGTCTACGGCGCTCTCGAGGGCTGCCGCGCCAAGTCCGACACCGACCCCGTCATCACGCTCAAGCGGGCGCTCGACAACGTCAAGCCGACGCTCGAGGTCAAGAGCCGCCGCGTCGGTGGCGCCACCTACCAGGTGCCCGTCGAGGTCCGCGCCGGCCGCAGCACCACGCTCGCGCTGCGGTGGCTGATCCAGTACTCCCGCGCCCGCCGCGAGAAGACGATGACCGAGCGCCTCATGAACGAGCTCCTCGACGCCAGCAACGGCCTCGGCGCCAGCGTCAAGCGCCGCGAGGACACCCACAAGATGGCCGAGTCGAACAAGGCCTTCGCGCACTACCGCTGGTAACCCCACCGGCAGTCCGCACCCAGCCCGGAGCACCACCCCAAGCCCCAGGAAGCAGAGAAGCAGCAGTGGCCAGCAACGCGATCCTCGCCAAGACCCGCAACATCGGGATCATGGCGCACATCGACGCGGGCAAGACCACCACGACCGAGCGGATCCTGTACTACACCGGTCGGGCGTACAAGATCGGCGAGGTGCACGACGGCGCCGCCACGATGGACTGGATGGAGCAGGAGCAGGAGCGCGGCATCACCATCACGTCCGCCGCGACGACCTGCCAGTGGGCCGACCACCGCATCAACATCATCGACACCCCGGGCCACGTCGACTTCACCGTCGAGGTCGAGCGCTCGCTGCGCGTCCTCGACGGCGCCGTGACGGTGTTCGACTCCGTCGCCGGCGTCGAGCCGCAGTCCGAGACGGTGTGGCGCCAGGCCGACAAGTACGGCGTGCCGCGGATCTGCTTCGTCAACAAGATGGACCGCACGGGCGCGAACTTCTTCCGCACCGTCGACATGATCGTCTCCCGCCTGCACGCGACCCCGCTGGTCGTGCAGCTGCCGTGGGGCACCGAGGGCGACTTCACCGGCGTCATCGACCTCGTGCAGATGAAGGGCCTGCTCTGGGCCAACGACGACAAGACCGCCAAGGGCGACGTCTACGAGGTCGTCGACATCCCGGCCGACTACGCCGAGCAGGCGCAGGAGTACCGCGCCAAGCTCGTCGAGGGCCTGGCCGACATCGACGACGCCATCGCCGAGAAGTACCTCGAGGGCGAGGACCTCACCGTCGCGGACATCAAGGCCGCGATCCGCCGCGCCGTCCTCGGCTCCACCAAGGAGCACACCGTCACCGCGGTGCTCTGCGGCTCGGCGTTCAAGAACAAGGGCGTGCAGCCCATGCTCGACGCCGTCATCGACTACCTGCCCTCGCCGCTCGACGTCGGCGCCGTCACCGGCCACTCGGTCAAGGACGAGACCGTCCTCGAGACCCGGGAGCCCGAGTTCGACGCACCGCTGTCGGCACTGGCCTTCAAGATCGCCGTCGACCCGCACGTCGGCAAGCTCACCTACATCCGCGTCTACTCCGGCACGCTCACCGCGGGCACGCAGGTCCTGAACGCCACCAAGGACCGCAAGGAGAAGATCGGCCGCCTCATGCAGATGCACGCGAACTCGCGTGAGGACATCCCCGAGGTCAAGGCCGGCGACATCTGCGCCGTCATCGGGCTGAAGCAGACCACCACCGGCGACACGCTCGCCGGTCAGGAGGCGCCCATCGTCCTCGAGTCGATGAGCTTCCCCGAGCCGGTCATCGACGTCGCCATCGAGCCCAAGACCAAGGGCGACCAGGAGAAGCTCGGCGTCGCGATCCAGCGCCTGGCCGAGGAGGACCCGACCTTCCGCGTCAAGACCGACGAGGAGACCGGCCAGACCATCATCGGCGGCATGGGCGAGCTCCACCTCGACATCCTCGTCGACCGCATGAAGCGCGAGTTCAAGGTCGAGGCCAACGTCGGCAAGCCGCAGGTGGCCTACCGCGAGACGCTTCGTCGCACCGTCGAGCGCCTGGACTACACCCACAAGAAGCAGACCGGCGGCACCGGCCAGTTCGCCAAGATCCAGCTCCGCGTCGAGCCGATCACCGAGCCGGACGAGACCGGCGTCGTCCCGACCTACGTCTTCGACAACACCATCACCGGTGGTCGCGTGCCCAAGGAGTACATCCCGGCGGTCGACGCCGGCGCGCAGGAGGCCATGCAGCACGGCATCCTGGCCGGCTACCCGCTGGTCGGCGTCAAGGTGACGCTGACCGACGGCGCCTACCACGAGGTCGACTCCTCGGAGATGGCGTTCAAGATCGCCGGGTCGATGGGCTTCAAGGAGGCCGCCCGCCAGGCTGACCCGGCCCTCATGGAGCCGATGATGGCCGTCGAGGTCACCACGCCCGAGGAGAACATGGGCGACGTCATCGGCGACCTCAACAGCCGCCGCGGCATGATCCAGGCCATGGACGAGCGGGCCGGTGTCCGCGTCGTCAAGGCCCTGGTGCCGCTGTCGGAGATGTTCGGCTACGTCGGCGACCTGCGGTCGAAGACCCAGGGCCGGGCGAGCTACTCCATGCAGTTCGACTCCTACGCCGAGGTACCCGGCAACGTGGCGAAGGAGATCATCGCGAAGGTCCGGGGCGAGTAGCGCCCAGGCCCCACCCGTCCCAGACCGACCGACCACCGTCGCACCCTTCTCAGGAGGACAGGCCTCATGGCCAAGCAGAAGTTCGAGCGCACCAAGCCGCACGTCAACATCGGCACGATCGGTCACATCGACCACGGCAAGACCACGCTGACCGCTGCCATCACCAAGGTGCTGCACGACGCGTACCCGAACCTCAACGAGGCCTCGGCCTTCGACCAGATCGACAAGGCGCCCGAGGAGAAGCAGCGCGGCATCACGATCTCGATCGCGCACGTCGAGTACCAGACCGAGAACCGCCACTACGCGCACGTCGACTGCCCCGGTCACGCCGACTACATCAAGAACATGATCACCGGTGCGGCGCAGATGGACGGCGCCATCCTGGTCGTGTCGGCCACCGACGGCCCGATGCCGCAGACCAAGGAGCACGTGCTCCTGGCCCGCCAGGTCGGCGTCCCCTACATCGTCGTGGCGCTCAACAAGGCCGACATGGTCGACGACGAGGAGATCCTCGAGCTCGTCGAGCTCGAGGTCCGCGAGCTCCTGTCCACCTACGAGTTCCCCGGCGACGACGTCCCGGTGGTCCGCGTCTCGGCGCTGAAGGCCCTCGAGGGCGACGCCGAGTGGGGCAGCAAGCTGCTCGAGCTCATGGCCGCCGTCGACAGCTCCATCCCGGAGCCGGAGCGCGAGACCGACAAGCCGTTCCTCATGCCCGTCGAGGACGTCTTCACGATCACCGGCCGCGGCACCGTCGTCACCGGTCGCATCGAGCGCGGCATCATCAACGTCAACGAGACCATCGAGATCGTCGGCATCAAGGAGAAGGTGCAGACGACGACGGTCACCGGCGTCGAGATGTTCCGCAAGCTGCTCGACCAGGGCATGGCCGGCGACAACGTCGGTCTGCTCATCCGCGGCATCAAGCGCGAGGAGGTCGAGCGCGGGCAGGTCGTCTGCAAGCCCGGCAGCATCACGCCGCACACCGAGTTCGAGGCGCAGGTCTACATCCTGTCCAAGGACGAGGGTGGCCGGCACACGCCGTTCTTCAACAACTACCGCCCGCAGTTCTACTTCCGCACCACGGACGTCACCGGCGTCGTCGACCTGCCCGAGGGCACCGAGATGGTCATGCCGGGCGACAACACCGAGATGAAGGTGACCCTCATCCAGCCCATCGCCATGGAGGAGGGCCTGCGCTTCGCCATCCGCGAGGGTGGCCGCACCGTCGGCGCGGGTCGCGTCACCAAGATCCTCAAGTAGTCCGCTCCGGGCGCGGGGCGGTCAGGCTTCCACCTGGCCGCCCCGGGGCCGGATCCCAGAAGTGGGAATGGCACCACCCCGTTCGGCCTTGTACTCCGGAAGTGCCCCGGCCCCTCCCTGCGGAGGAGCGCGACACACCCGAGTGCGGGGGTCGGACGAAGCGCAGGACCAGCAG
>Ga0247713_1001173_pt1:0-10000 | contig 13541 bp, 16 predicted proteins | sample 21E_NmetaG_FD_189936 | JGI IMG/M metagenome (GOLD analysis project Ga0247713, IMG submission 189936) | Soil microbial communities from hillslope of Landscape Evolution Observatory, University of Arizona, Oracle, AZ, United States - 2-1-E_N | ecosystem: Engineered > Artificial ecosystem >... | reverse complement strand
CTCATCGCGGACGGCGACGAGGGCCGCCGCCAAGCTGCGCGCCTCGCTGTCGGGCGCCCTGAGGAGGTGGTACGTCAGACGCTGCGCCGTCTTCGGGCCAACTCCTGGCAGGCGTGACAGCGACTCGATCAGCCGGACGACCGGTTCGGGAAGTGCACTCACTCTCAGCCGAAACCGGGCGGCAGGCTCAGCCCGCCGGTGACCCGCGACATCTTCTCCTCGGCTGTCTGCTTGACCAGGCGCAGGCCGTCGTTGACGGCCGCGGTTACCAGGTCCTGCAGCATCTCGACGTCATTCGGGTCGACGACGTCGCGATCAATGTGCAGCTCAACCAGCTCCTGACGGCCGTTGACCACGGCCCGGACGGCACCACCACCGGCCGTGCCCTCCTGGGTGAGCTCCTCGAGCTCGGCCTGTACGCGCGCCATCTCGGCCTGCATCTGCTGGGCCATCTTGGCCAGGTCACCCATCTTCATCGGCGGCTCCTCATTCGACTTCGGCGACATCCACTACGTCGTCGGCAAAGACCCGCCGCGCCTGGGCGACGAGCTCGTCTGCGCCGGCCGGCTCGGTTCGCGGCAGCTCAACGTTGGCCGCCACGATGCGAACTCCCACGCGCGTGCCCATGACCCGACTCAGGCCATCTTCGAGAGCACCGCGCTTGCGCTCGGCGATGTCGCGCAGGAACAGCTGGTCCTCGGGGAAGCCGAGCACGACCGCTCCGTCGCGCACCTCGATCGGACGGCAGGCCAGGATGAGCGGCCGGTTGGCCGGGTTGGCACCGACCTGCTCGACCACCTGTGACCAGGCGGCTAGCAACGACTCGAGTGACGCTGCCGCTTCAGTGGGCAGTGGGGTCGGCCCGGCGGGAGCTGGATCAGGCGCCGCCGGCGCGGAGGGGCTCATCGCGGCCCCCTGCTCAACCGGCACCGGCGCCGACTCGGGGGTCTTGTCCTCCTGGCCGGGCCTGCCATCACCGTCGCTCGAGGGGGCCGGTCGGACCGGCGCCGGCTCAGAAGCAGGATCGTGCCCCGCGGCTGCGGGCTTGGCTGCGGCTGCGGGCTTGGCTGGCGCCACGACCTGCGCGTTGGTCGACGCCGTGGCGGCCGACTCGAGCAGGGCAAGCTCCAGTTGGAGACGGTATCCGCCTGCTGCGCCGCGGTTCACGTCGATCTGGCTCAGCCGACGGGCGGCCCGGGTGAGCGAAGCCGTGCGCGAGGTGCCCCGCTCGCCTTCGTCCAGCGCGGCTATCAGCCGCATGCGCAGGGCATCGACGACCTGCTCGGCAAAAGCGACCAGGTCGCGACCGTCGCGCTCGAGCTGGTCCAGAAGTCGAACACCGGCGAGGGGATCCCCACCGGCCAGTGCCTCTACGAAGTGGCCCACGGTCTGGCTCTCGGCGAGCCCGAGCAGATCACGAACCATGTCAGCGTCGATGGTCGAGGCGCCGCCCGCCAGCACCTGGTCGAGCATCGATTCAGCGTCACGCATGCCGCCAGCCGCGCGCGTCGCGATCAGTCGGAGAGCTTCATCGCTGACCGAGCGCCCTTCCGCCTCAACGATGCGGCGCAGCTTCGCCTCGATCTCGGCCGCCGGCAGTGGCCGGAAGCTGTAGCGCTGCAGGCGAGAGACGACGGCCGGACGAATGCCGCTCGGGTCGGTGGTGCAGAAGATGAAGAGCACGTCGTCGGGCGGCTCCTCAAGCGTCTTGAGCAGCACGTCCCAGCCTTCCTTGATGCGCTGGACCTCGTCGATGATGAAAACCTTCCGACGCAGGTCGGCCGACCCGGTGTAGACCCGCGGCAGCAGCTCACGCATGTCATCGACGCGGTTATTGCTCGCCGCGTCGAGCTCGACCACGTCCAGGGCGCGGCCCTCGCGAATGGCCACGCAGGGCTCGCAAGTGTCGTCCGGCTCGCCATCGGTGGGGGCTAGGCAGTTGACCGCCTTGGCGATGATCCGCGCCATCGAAGTCTTGCCCGTGCCGCGTGGCCCGACGAACAGCAGGCCGTGACTAAGCTTGCCCAGCCGAACGGCATTGCGCAGGGTCTCCACGACAGCCTCTTGGCCGAGCATCTGGCCGAAGGTCTGCGCACGCCAGCGCCGATAGAGGGCCTGATGGGGAGTTTGGGCCGGCGCCTGTGTCGACATCGTCCTCGATTATGGGGCCGCATAGTGTCTTTGCCGTGCACCCTCCGTCGACCGGGGACGAACGCGGGCCCAACGTGACGACCGACTCGGACCAGGCCGATCCGCGGCACCCGGCGAAGCTGCGCTTATCGCTGCTTCCTTCCGGACCTGACGAGGTTCACGCGTCGCCGCTGCGCGGGACCCGATCCTCAACGTCGATCATCCCGCCGGCTTCCGCGCACGCGGGCCTCGGGAGGGAATTCAGCCCTGCTGGAGCGGATTGCAGGTACAGGGCACCGCTAGTTCCCCGCCTAGCACGGCACAGCCGATTCTACGCCACCGCCGGGACGGCACCCGGGACAGGGGTCGGATGAGGTGGCGGAGAGGGTGGGATTCGAACCCACGATGGGTTGCCCCATACGGCATTTCCAGTGCCGCGCCCTAGGCCTCTAGGCGACCTCTCCGTCGGGCGGGAGGGATGAGAGGGTGGCGGAGAGGGTGGGATTCGAACCCACGGTGCTTTCGCACACCGCTTTTCGAGAGCGGCACCATCAACCACTCGGACACCTCTCCACGGACGAGGATACCAAAGGGGGTCTCGGCGAGCCGTCGGCCGGATGCTCCGCGAACGGGCTTCAGGAGCGGCGGCTGACAGAGGTGGCGAGCTCCATTGCCTGCGCCTGCATGATCCCCGAGACCACCAGCAGGCGGCGAGGCAGCGAGTCAGCGGCCGCCAGCTGCAGAGCGGAGCCTGCGGCTCCCTCCTTCGCGTCAGGCAGCGCAAAGACGAGCCCATCGGCGTCGGCCTCGAGCAGCGCTCCGACGCACATCGCACACGGCTCATGAACGGTGAACAGGGTCAGACCGCTGAGTCGCGGCCGGCCCAGGCGCCGCGCCGCCTCCCGCAGGACAACCATCGGGGCGTGGGCCGTCGGGTCGCCCGTGGCCAGGATTTCGTCGCGCCCGCGGGCCACCATCGCATCCTCGACCACGGCCACCGCGCCGTGAGGCCTTTCCCCCGCGGCGAGGGCGGCACGCGCTTCGGAGAGGGCCGCGCCCATGTACAGCTCGTAGTTCACCGGCCGATCCTACCCTGCCCCGCCAGCGCTTCCGCGGTCCATCACGCGCAAGTGGATGGCGCGCTCGCAGGCCTGCGAGAGGCGGGACGGGCCAGGTTGGGTTCAGCGAGACAGGGCGGCAGCGGTAGTCGGGGGGAGATGGCGCGCCCGGCGAGACTCGAACTCACGACCTTCAGGTCCGCAACCTGACGCTCTATCCACTGAGCTACGGGCGCATCTGCGTGGGACGGATTACGTGGCGGAGAGGGAGGGATTCGAACCCTCGGAGCAGGTTACCCCACTCAACGGTTTAGCAAACCGCCGCACTAGGCCACTATGCGACCTCTCCTCCGCCAGCCGGCCGATGATAGCACGGGGCACCTCCCGGACTGGCCGATGGAGCCAGTCGAAACCGGCCCGATCGCGCCGTTGCAGGCCTAGTTTGCGGCCCGTATGATCAGTCAAATCCCGGTTGCCCCAGGCGCCCCTTTCGGCGTCCCTCAGAGGTCTTGACTTGCCCAAGCGCGTCGTCCTGATCGGCCATCCAGTCTCCCAATCGCTGTCGGGCGTCCTCCAGCAGGCCGCGTTCGACGACCTGGGCATTGACGCGCGCTACGAACCACTGGACACGCCGCTCGTCAGTCTGCCCGAGACGATCGACAGCCTGCGCGGGGACGACTACCTGGGGGCAAACATCACCGTCCCTTATAAGGATCGAGTCCTGCCGATGGTCGATCGGCTGACCGAGGATGCACAGCACACAGGCGCCATCGACACCGTCACTCGGGAGGGTTCGCGCCTGGTCGGTCACAACACCGACGTCGCCGGCTTTCGGGTCGCGCTCGACAAGCTGGTCGGGGCACAGAAAATGCCGCGTGCGGCGGTGGTGCTGGGCGCCGGCGGCGGGGCGCGCGCTGCAGTCCACGCGTTGATCACGGCCGCCTTCCAGCGCGTGATCGTGTTCAATCGCCACCTCCATCGCGCAGAGGCGTTGGTCCGCCACTTCACGAAGGGGGCCGCCCACATGGAGCTGCGCGCGATGCCCTGGCACGAGTCGGTCATCGAGGCGGAGCTGGCCAAGACCAAGGTGCTGGTCAACGCGTCTTTCTCGCCCGACGCCGCCTCGGCGTCGCCGATCGCGGCCGAGCTGCTGCCGCCGGACCTCCTGGTGCTCGACCTGCTGTACGTGCCCCGGGAGAGCCAGCTTCTGCGCGACGCGCGGACCGCCGGCGCGGCAGCCACCATGAACGGCGACCTGATGCTGCTTCACCAGACGGCCGCCGCGTTCGCGCTGTGGACCGGTCGCCAGGTGTCGATCGAGCTGCTGGCCGACAAGCTCGAGGCGGTGCGCGAGGAGCTCGCGCCTCCTGCCTCGACCTCCGGCGAGGCGTAGCCGCTCAAGTCCGAAGCGCTGGCCACCAGCCAGCTCGCGGTCCACAATGGCCCGGTGAGACAGGTCACCGTGCCGCATGACCGACTGTCCGGCATCGACGCCGCCGATCAGGCCGCCGCCGACGGGCAGCGCGCGCGCGTGACCATGCTCGGTGGCGGGCAGCTCGCGCGCATGACCTGGCAGGCGGCGATCAGCCTCGATGTCGGGCTCCACGTCCTTGCTGCCTCGCCGCGCGATCCCGCGCCAGCCGCCGGCGCTCCCTGCACGGTCGGCTCCGTCGACCGCTATGACGACCTTGCGCGGGCCGCCGCGGAGGGCGACGTGGTGACCTTCGACCACGAGCTGGTGCCGCAGGCGCATCTGCGCCGTCTGGTCGACGAAGGCCATCTGCTCCGTCCGAAGCCGGCCGCCCTCGCGCTCGCCCAGGACAAGCTGCTCGCGCGCACGACCTTCATGGCAATGGGGATCCCCGTGCCCAGCTTCGCGGCCGTCGAGCGTTCGGCGGACATCCTCAGCTTTGCCGAACGGCACGGCTGGCCGCTGGTGCTCAAGGCGCGCGCTGGTGGCTACGACGGGCGCGGCGTACACGTTCTCGAGGGTCCGTCGGCAGTGCAGGCCCATCGGGTGCCGATCGACGACGCCGGGCCCGAGGCGCCGGCCTGGCTGGTCGAGGAGCACCTGGAGCTGGCCGCCGAGCTCGCCGTCGTCGTGGCGCGCGGGCCGTCGGGCCAGATGGCCGCCTATCCCTGCGTGGAGACGCTGCAGGTCGATGGCCTGTGTCAGGAGCTCGTCATGCCAGCCGACGTGTCCGAGCTGGTAGCCCGGCAGGCGAAGGAGCTTGCCGAAGCCCTTGCCGAGGGCATCGACGCAACCGGGATATGCGCCGTCGAGCTCTTCCTGGCAAGCGACGGGCGGCTGCTGCTCAACGAGATCGCCACTCGGCCACATAACTCCGGTCACGTGACCATCGAGGCGTGCCGGACTTCCCAGTTCGAGCAGCACCTTCGGGCGGTCCTGGACTGGCCGCTCGGGGACACCGCCATGGTCGCGCCGACAGCCGCAACCGTGAACGTCATCGGCACCGGGCGAGGGGGTGAGCCGAGGAGCCGGTTGCCAACCGCCCTCGGCCACCGTGACGCGTCGATCCACCTTTACGGCAAGGACAGCCGGCCGAACCGCAAGATCGGCCACGTCACCGTGCTGGCTGACGACCGTGAGACTGCGCTTGCACGTGCGCGGGCGGCGGCGGCGGAGCTGGTCGCCGCATGAGCGGGCCTGGCCCAGCGGTGGGCGTGGTCATGGGCAGCACCTCGGACCTCGACACGATGCGCCCCGCCGCCGCGGTACTTGCTGAGCTGGGTGTGTCGCACGAGCTCCGCATCGTCTCGGCCCATCGGACGCCCGACGAGATGCTTGCCTATGCGCGTTCCGCTCGAGGACGGGGCGTGCGCGTGATCATCGCCGGCGCCGGTGGTGCGGCCCACCTGCCGGGCATGCTCGCCGCCGCAACGACCCTGCCGGTCATAGGCGTGCCCGTCCCGCTGCGCCACCTGGACGGCCTCGACTCCCTTCTGTCGATCGTCCAGATGCCCTCGGGCGTCCCCGTCGCCACAGTCGCCATTGGGGCGGCGCGCAATGCGGGCCTGCTTGCGGCGCAGATCCTGGCCCTCGGCGACGAGCGGCTGACGGCAGAGCTCAGTCGCCTGCGCGAGGACATGGCGGCCAGGTCTCGCGAGGGAAACGAGGCCCTGCAGCAGGACGAAGCGACACGGCGATGATCGCTTTCACTTCGTCGACCTAGGGCTCAGCGCCCAGTTGGGCCTGCTCAGCTCGCTCGCAGATCGCGCCCTCAACCGCACGGCAGCGGGCGGCGCCCTGCCGGCCAGCCCTGCCGCCCTCGACCTCCATCGGTCGCAACCGATCGTCGACCTGGTAGTGGGCACAGCGCTCTTCCGACGGGACCTGCTGAGGCCGGCCCGCCGGGGCCACGTTGACCTGCCGCGCGCCCGGGCGGCCGGCGTGAACGTATTGGGGCTGACAGTCGCCACGCGCTTCCCCGACCTCGACGGTCGCCTCTCGGCGCTGCACTTCGGCTCGCTCGGCCTGCGGCGGCCACACAGCCGAAGCGACATCGAGATCGCCACGTGGCTGATCGACCGGATCCACGGCTGGGTCGAGCGATCGGGAGGAGCACTTCGCCTGCTCCAGTCGCCGGTCGACCTGGACGCCGCGCTGGCGCCCGACGGCCCGCTGGGCGTATTCATCGGCGTGCAGGGCGGACACGCGCTGTCGGGAGATCCAGCCAACGTGGCCCTGCTGCGGCGGCGGGGCGTGCTGATGCTGGCGCCGGCCCACGTGATGGACAACGCGCTGGTTGGCTCCTCGACGGGCCGACAGGCAGGCGGCCTGACGGCCCATGGCCGCGAGGTGATCGCTGCGGCCCAGCAGGCAGGCATGGCCGTCGACCTCGCCCACATGTCGCTGTCCGGCATCGAACAGGCCATGCCGCTGATGCGCGAGCCGTTCACGCTCAGCCACACCGGGATCATCGAGCTCAGCGGCCGCAGCAGCCGCTGGCGACGCTACAGCGCCGCTACGCGCAACGTTCCGGCCAGCGTGGTAGCCGAGGTCGGACGGGCGGGCGGCATCGTGGGGACCATCCTGGCGACGGACCTGCTGGGAGGCAGCAGGTTGAGCGATGCCGCGTTCGCCGTTCGGCGAATGGCCCAGCTGGCCGGCCCCGACCAGGCCGCGCTCGGTTCGGACATGGACGGGGCGCTGCGCATGGTCATCGACGTCGCTGGCCTGCCCGCGCTGAGCGATGAGCTGCTGCGCGCTGGTACCGACCGCTCAGTCGTGGAGCGGGTGATGGGCGGGAACGCGGCCCGGCTGCTGCGGGGCGTGATCGGCTGACCGATTGGCGGAGAGGGCGAGATTCGAACTCGCGGACCTTTCGGTCAACGGTTTTCAAGCTATACGACACCCTCACCGGGGCTGACCACGGGTCACGTGGACACACGAATCCACGCTCATTTCAGCAGGCTGGCGAACCACCACTAACCTCCACTAACGGCGGAGTGCGCCGCCATTCGATGTACGAATCGATGTACGGAGCGAGGCCGTGAACCGGGGCGGCCGCCCGAAGAACATGACTACCCAGGAGCGCTTCTGGGAGAAGGTAGCGCGCGGTCCTGTGACTGAGTGCTGGCTGTGGCGTGGTGGTCGGAATAGTGACGGCTACGGACGGTTTGCCGTCACGTCAACGCGGGCGACGGTGCGCCTGGTGCTACCTCATCGCTACGCGTGGGAGCTGCGCTGGGGTGCTATCCCGCCCGGCCTGCACGTGCTCCATGCATGCGATACACCGACTTGTGTGAATCCCGAGCACCTGATGCTCGGCACGCACCGCGCGAATATCGCTGACGCGGCGCGCAAGGGGCGGCTCAGAGGGCAGGCTGCGTGAGGCGTACCCGAGCCGCGCGTGAGCGCCGCAACGAGGCCGCGCTGCGGGCGTACATCGAGACGGGCACGATCAAGGCAGCTGCGCATCGCCTGGGCCTCTCTGAGGCCGGCGTCCGGAAGCGGCTCGCTGACTACTGCGCCGATCACGGGTACGCCAGCGTCGTCCAGGCGGCCTACTGGTTCGGGCGGCCCGAGGCCGAGTCACATTTCGCTACTCTTGAGCGCGGAATAGCACAGCCGTTCTAGACGCCGTCGCCCTGTTGCCCGACGCTGGGTCGGATGCAGCGCGACGCATCTCTCTTCCCCCTCTGCGCGGTGGGGCCGTTGGTGACGGACGGCCCCATTCGCGTGTGTGGCTCGTGAATGCCGGACCCTTCGCTCTGGGGCTGGATCGCGGCCGGCGCGACCGGTGGCGCCTTCATGTGGCTGGTGCGCTGGGTGCTGGCGCATATGGAGAGCGACCTCAGCCACGCGCGCCAGGCTGGCGTCCACGGCACGGAGCTGGCCGAAGAGGGCGCCGAGCTGGCCGAGCGGAAGGTGCGCAGGTGACGCTCTTTGATCGGCTGCGACTGTTCCTGGCTCGGCTGCGTGACCCGCGCGCAAAGGCGCCCGCCGAAGAGGCGCTCGCGCGGCGCCAGGCTGAGGTGAGGGCGCGCTTGCGTCGGCTCGATGACCGCGTGGACACGTACCGCCGATGACGCCGGAGGTCGCTTGGACCATCGCGTCGGGCACCGGACTGGTGCTGGCGATCGTCGGTGCTATCGAGGCATGGCGCGACCTGCGCGCGCTCGGCGGACAGAGCAACGGCCGGCGGGTGTGGGCCCTTGCTGACCTGCGCAACCAGCTGGCGCGCGCTGTTATTCAGGGCGCCTGGCTGGGCATGGGCCTAGAGCTGACACTTGACGGTCGCGAAGTCCCCTGGTCGCCGATCGCCATCGTGCTGGTCGCGACGAACGCGGGCATCGCCATCCTGTCGGCGATCGACCTGCGCGACCGCTTGCGGCTGTATCGATTGCACGGGCGGAGCTGACGTGAGTCTCCCGCTCGTTGAGTCCTACGTCGTCGCCGGCCGCCGCCGCACGCTGCACCGCGCCGTGCGCACCGACACGGGCAGGTCGTCCGACGAGCGCTGCAATCTCGACCAGGCACGTCCGCGCGAACTCTATGCCGAGCTCGAGTGCGCCCGCTGTTTCCCCACAAAGGAGGCCCACGGATGACTGACGAGATCGACGACATCCTCGAGGAGGAAGGCACCGGCATGGCCGAGCCATCTGAGGACGACCTGGACGCTGCCGAGGAGCCCGAAGACGCTCCGCCGGAGGGCGGCTGATGACGCCGGCGCTGTTCACGCAGCTCAACAACGGCACGCCTACGAAGGGCGTCGACTGCGCCGTCATGACGATCATGATGGGCGTCCACTTTGGCACCAAGGGCCGCTGGCGCCCGAGCGTCAGTCAGATCAGGACGGCAGCCGCCAATCCCGACAAGGGACTGACGATGGCCCAGTGGCAGCGCGCCCTGCGCTGGTGTGAGGCTGAGGCACGTCGCCGCGGCTTCCCCTTCCAGCTGACCATGCACCGCCCGGCGGCCAGCATCGCCACGCTGCGCGACCGCCTCGCCGACGGCGAGTACGCAGGCGTCGCGGTCGAGTACCGGATCATCAACGAGCAGTTCCCGGCCGGCTCGGGCCAGCGCAACCTCAGCTACAGGATCGTGGACGGCAAGCGCGTACCGATCTACCACGCTCTCGGCCTGTTCGGGCTGCGCAAGGTCGCCGGTACCAACCGGACCACGGTCTACGACCCGCTCTACGACGGCCGCACGAAATCGTGGGGCACGGCGCCGAACGCCCCAGTCGACGCGCCGTTCCCGGTGTACCGCGATGCGATGGCGGGCTACGCCGGCAAGGGGCTCTTCCTGGGCTTCACGATCGGCGACGAGCCGCCACCCCCTCCCC
>Ga0247713_1001172_pt1 | contig 13552 bp, 9 predicted proteins | sample 21E_NmetaG_FD_189936 | JGI IMG/M metagenome (GOLD analysis project Ga0247713, IMG submission 189936) | Soil microbial communities from hillslope of Landscape Evolution Observatory, University of Arizona, Oracle, AZ, United States - 2-1-E_N | ecosystem: Engineered > Artificial ecosystem > Mesocosm... | reverse complement strand
AGGCTTTTGACGCCCCGCTCAGCCCGACGCCTCTCGACGCCGAACCGGGGCCTGCTACCGGGCTCTGCGGCGATTACCCGGACGGGACTTGCACCCGCTGGTCTGGTCCAGTTTTCAGGACGCAACATGGCGTCAGGCTAAGGTCCCGATGGCGAGGGCCACCGGGATCGGGGTGTCGATGCTCGCTTGGCGGCCGCGGTCGTCGGCACCAAGCCGCGACGCGAAGGGCGACCATGACCGGCTCCGGTCCGTCGCCCGCCCCTGGCCGGAGAACGCCGGCAATAGACGGATCCGACTCGCCGGGACCGCCCCGCCTTGGACCCTCCCCGGTCAGGGCGTGAGCGGGTCGTCGGCAACTCCAGAGCGTTGCCGACCGGCGTAGAGGAGCCACAGGGCGACGGCGGTGACCACGATCCCGATGCCCACGGCCGCCGGCGCCCAGTCGGGCGCCTCCTCGGCGAAGAACGCGGGCACGCCGAGAAGGACCGAGAGCACCCGGGAGACGACCACCGCCGAGAAGCCCCTTCCGTCCCCACGCCAGGCGAGCCACACGCCGGCCAGCGTGACCAGGCCGAGCACGAAACCGATGACGAGCACGGCGGCGGGGGGACCGTCATCGGCGCCGGCCCCGGCGATGCCCACCACGTCGAGCGCGCCCAGCAGGGCGCTGAGGATGAGGCCGATCCTGTAGCTACGAGACTGGGTCATGGTTCCCCCTATGGAGCCGCCGCGCAGCGGTGGCCCGGTCGCTTCATCAGAGCGTGCTGCACTGGCCGGTCTTCGATCCGGCGACGTTGGGCTGGCCGATGTTCGTCGGCGCCGGGTTGTTGCCCGAGCAGGCCAGTGTGCCGAAGACGTTGTTGGCCTTGATGACCGTGTTGCCCGGACCGTTGCCGTTCATGGTCGCGTCGGTGGACACGATGTTCCCCCCGAAGGTGACGGCCAGATTGCCGCTCAGGTTCACCTGGCCGGCAAAGCGGTTGCGGGGACAGCCTGCGGCCGGGTCACCGATGAGGATCGGCACGCCGGCATTGGTGACGCTCAGGGCGACGCCCGACGAGGGTGCAGAGACCTCCGAGCCGCACAGACGGAAGAAGGTGGGCATGTCAGCGACGATCCCTCCGGTGATCTTGGAGTCGACCACGGTGAGGGCTCCGCCGGGGTTCACGGTGACGGGACCAACCACCCGGGCGTTGGTGATGAGCACACTTTCGCCGGCGTTGACGGGGAGGGGGCCGAGGAAGTCGCCGGTGATTGTGCGGGTGAACGCCGGCGGGGTGAACGACGCCATCGTCACCGACTCGTTCGGGGCGTTGCATGGCGAGGTGGCGGCGTTGTTGTTGACATCCCCGCTATAGATGGCGGTCCAGCGGTACGTGCCTGGGCTCGTCGGCGTGAACCAGTCCGAGGTCGCCGTCGTGCCGGCGACAACCGGGTTGGTGGAGGTGAACACCTGGGTGGCGCACCCCGCGTCGCTGTAGAGGCGGAAGGTGACCGTACCGGTGGGATTGGCGCCGCCGGTCAGGGTGGCCACGTCGCGGACCGGGGCCCCGACCAGGTTGCCCGGAGATGCCTGGGTCGAGATGCCCGGCGTGGCTCTGGTGATGGTCACCGATTCATTCGGCGCTCCACACGGAGAGGTGGCGCCGTCGTTGTTGGCATCACCGCTGTAGACGGCGGTCCAGTAATAGGTGCCAAGGGCACTCGGCGCGAACGAGCCCGAAGTGGCCGTCGTGCCTCCCACCACGGGATTGGTCGAGGTGAACACCTGCATGGTGCATGCCGCGTCGCTGTAGAGCCGGAAGGTCACGGTCCCCGTGGGACTGGAGCCGCCGGTCAGGGTGGCGACGTCGTTGACCGCCGTACCAAGCACTCCGCCGGCGGACGCCACGGTAGAGATCGTTGGGCTAGCCGTCGTTACGACCTCGGCTACCGCAACACGTAAGGGCCCGGCACCCACGGCCACGGTGGCCACCACGGTGTTGGTCGTGGTGTCGATGACCGACACGGTGCCGCCGTCGGGGTTCGTCACGTAGACCCGGCTGCCGTCGGGGCTGACGGCGACGCCACGTGCATCTTCCGTTGCCACGGTGGCCACCACGGTGTTGGTGGCGGTGTCGATGACCGACAAAAGGGTGTCACCGAAGACGTTCGTCACATAGACCCGGCTCCCGTCGGGGCTGACGGCCACCCCGGAGGGCCCGCTGGACCCGGCACCCACGGCGACGGTGGCCACCACGGTATTCGTGGCGGTGTTGATCACGGCCACGGTGAAGCCGCCGAGGTTCGTCACGTAGAGCCGGCTGCCGTCGGGGCTGACGGCCACGCCGGCGGGCACTCCACCGACGGGCACGTTGGCCACCGCGGTGTTGGTGGCGGTGTCGATGACCGACACGGTGCCGGTTTCGATCGTCACGTAGACCCGGCTGCCGTCGGGGCTGACGGCCACGCCCCTTGGGGCGACACCGACGGCCACGGTGGCCACCACGGTGTTGGTGGCGGTGTCGATGACAGACACGGTGCCGCCGACGAAGTTCGACACGTAGACCCGCGTGCCGTTGGGGTGGACGGCCACGGCCGTTGGGTTATCACCCACAGCCACGGTGGCCACCACGGTGTTGGAGGCGGTGTCGATGACCGACACGGTGTCGTCGGTGGCGTTGGTGACGTAGACGCGGCTGCCGTGGGGGCTGACGGCCACGCCCGTTGGGTTATCACCCACAGCCACGGTGGCCACCACGGTGTTGGTAGCGGTGTCGACGACAGACACCGTGTCGTGGAAGGAGTTCGTCACGTACGCACGGGTGGCCACCACCGCCGCCGCGGACGACGCGCCCACGGCCAGTGCCAGAGTGGACGCCAGCAGCGTCAGGGCGGCTACGGCCACTCCTGCGCGTCGGACGGGGGGACTGGTGCCGTGGCCCCGCCCGGCGTGGGCCTGGGCGCTGCGCCTGGGCAATGCCGCCGTTCCCGGCCTCCGGTCAGTCTCGGTCTTCACGCCACGAGCATGGAAGACCCCTTCCCTGCGAGTCATGGGGGGTGAACCCCCAAGATTGGGATCAGACGGTCCGGTGTCCTGCGGTACCGTCGACCGGTGGTTCTCGCCGGTCCGCTGGTCGAGCGAACGGCGGAGCTCGAGGTCCTGGATGAGGCTGTTGGCGCCGCCGGCGACGGCCGGGGCGGCGTGGTGGTGATCGAGGGCCCCGCAGGGATCGGCAAGACGTCGCTGCTCGAGGAGGCCCGCCGCTTGGCGACCGCCGGCGCCATGGGGGTCCTGGCCGGTCAGGGCGCGGTGCTCGAGCGAGACTTCGGGTTCGGCGCGGTCCGTCAGCTCTTCGAGCCCATGCTGGCTGCCCGTACGGGGCCCCACCGGCATCGTCTGCTGGCCGGGGCGGCAGGCCTGGCGTCCCCGGTGGTCTCCCCGAAGGATCCGCTCTCGGGCGCTGAGGTACCGAGCCAGCAGGCCACAGCCGTCCATGGCCTTTACTGGCTCACAGCCAACCTGGCCGAGGAGAGTCCCCTGCTCATCGTGGTGGACGACGTCCAATGGTGTGACGCTCCGTCGATCCGGTTCCTGGCCTATCTGGCCCGGCGCATCGAGGGGCTGCCCGTCCTTGTGCTCACGGCGCTGCGCACCGGCGACCCGCCCGTCGACGCAGCCGCCATCGCCGAGGTCGGCGCCGGCCCGGCCGTGAAGGTCATCCGTCCCGCTCCCTTGAGCATCGATGGCGTGACCCAGTTCGTCCGCCACGGCATGGGAGAGGACGCCGAGGCCGGTTTCGTCCAGGCATGCCGGGAGGCGACGGGCGGCAATCCCTTCCTGGTGGGCGAGCTCATGCGGGTCCTTCGTGCCGACGGCGTTCGGCCCACCGAGGCCGCGGCGGCCGAGATCGTCCGGACGGGCCCGCCCACCGTTGCCCACGCCACCACGCTGCGACTGTCACGCTTGGCGCCGGCCGCCTCAGGCGTGGCCCACGCCGTGGCGGTCCTGGGCCGCCACGCTCGAATCGATCGCATCGCGTCGCTGGCGGGACTCGACGCCGAGAGCACTCGCGCCGCGCTCGACACGCTGGTCGCCATGGAGGTCCTCACTGCCGGACCGCCGGTGTCCTTCGTCCATGCGCTGGTCCACCAGGCGATCTACGACGACCTCCTGGAGTCGGCACGCGCCGACGCCCACGGACGGGCCGCTCGCATGATGGCCGCCGAGGCCGCGCCCGCCGATGAAGTCGCCGCCCACCTGCTGTTGAGCTCGCCGATGGGCGACCCAGATGTGGTGGAGGCGCTGCGGACCGCCGCCGGTCGGGCGCTGGCCCGGGGGGCGACCCAGGGCGCGGTGGCGTACCTTCGCCGGGCCCTGTCCGAAGGCGTAGCCGAGATCGACCGGGCGATGGTGCTGCGGGAGCTGGGGGCTGCCGAAGCCTTCGCCCGCGACCCGCGAGCCGCCGAAGACCTGGAGGAGGCGATGGCTCTCACCGCCGACCCGCTCCAACGCACCCGGATCGCGCTTCAACTCTCCGAGGTGTACCTACTGTCGGGCCAGTGGGACCTGCGGCGTGCTCGCCTGCGCGCCGCGCGGGCCGAGTTGGGGGACCGGGACCCCGATCTTCTCGCCCGGGTCGAGGCGGCCCGTGCCGCGACGGACTTCTACGATCCCGACCTTGCGGAGGAGTTCGAGGCTCGCCTCCCCTCTCTGCGCGAGGTCGTCGACCAGGGCCATCCCGCCTCCCGCCTGCTGGCGGTCGTCCTCGGCGCCGTCGGCGCGTGCCGGTGCATGGACCGCGCCCAGGTCTTGGCCCTGGTCGAAGGGGGCCTCGACGGAGGTCGCCTCCTACGTGACGAGGGGCCGGAGTCCCTCGCCCTGCCCCAGGCGGTGTCTGCTCTCCTCGCCTTCGAGCAGCTCGACGCGGCCGAGGAGGCGACGAAGGGCGTCTTCGGCGAGGCCCTCCGGCGGGGCTCGGTCATGGGCTATGTCGCCGGGTCCTATTACCGGGTGGCGATCGATACCCAGCGAGGGGCGCTCAAGGACGCCGACGCCCACCTCCACACGATGGTCGAGCTTTCCCTCGAGCACGGTCTCACCTTCGCGCTGCCTTCGGCGTTCTACTTCGGGCTGGACGCGCTGCTCGAGCGCCCCCAGCTCGACGACGTCGCCGCCCTGGTCGAGTCGATCGAGCTCGATCCGTCCTTCGGGGCGACGGTCTCCGGCGCCTTCGTCCTGATCGCCCGGGGCCGGCTGCGCTCGGCCAGTGGCGCACAGGAAAAGGCGCTCACCGACCTGCGCCGCGCCGGCGAGATCGTCGCTGCGGCCAGGATCCAGAATCCGATCCTCGCCCTGTGGCGATCGCCCCTGGCCTTGGCCCTCCCGGAGGACTCGAGGCTCGAGGCTCGGGCGCTGGTGGCCGAGGAGCTGCGGATCGCCGCGTCTGCCGGCATTCTTCGCAGCCAGGCGGTGGCACTGCGCGCCTCGGCTGTCCTCGAAGGCGGTCGACCGGCGATCGGACTGCTGGAGCAGTCGCTTCGCCTCCTGGAGCAAACCGATGCTCGGCTGGAGCGAGCGCGGACGTTGGTCGAGCTGGGCGCGGCCATGCGTCGCGCCAACGAACGCGTCGCCGCCCGTGAACCGCTGCGCACCGGAATGGATCTCGCCCACCGCTGCGGGGCCGAGCGACTGGCGGCGCGCGCCGCCGAGGAGCTCGTCATCTCCGGAGCCCGCCCGCGCCGCCCGGTCGTCTCAGGGCCGGACGCCCTGACCGCAGGAGAGGCCAGGGTCGCCCGCCTGGCCGCCGAGGGCAGGTCCAACCGCGAGATCGCCCAGTGCTTGTTCGTCACCACCAAGACCGTGGAGAACCAGTTGAGCAGCGCGTACCGGAAGCTGGGCGTGAGCTCCCGGGAAGAGCTCGCGCCGGCCCTCGCGGCTGCGCCGGCCTAAGCCAACATGGAACGGCCGGCTCCGTTCCGCATCTGCGTGGATCATCCGCCACGCTGAGCGGCAGAGCTCGCACGCGTTCACCATGGCGTCAGACGACCTCTCGCAGCACGGCGACGAGGAGTGGGCCCTGCTCGACATGGTCCGCACCGCGCCCGACGAGGCCCTCGACTGGACGACTCGTTGGCGCGATGAGTCACGGGCGCCGCCGGCGTCCTATCTGCATGGTCCCAGCCCACGCCCGCGCCGAGGTGGTGCTGCTGCGTGACGGCGCCGAGGTGGCCAGCTGGCCGCTGGTGTGCGAGGGGGCCCGGGTCGACCTGCGGGCGGTCAACACCCTGGCCCGCCTGCAGCTGCAGGCCAAGGGCCAGGGCTGCACGGTGTGGCTGCGCCACGCCTGCCCCGACCTGGTCGAGCTCCTCGAGCTCGTGGGGCTAACGGGAGTGATCCAGCTGGGCCGGCAGGCCGAAGGCCTCGAACAGCGTGGTGTCGAGGAAGTTGTGATGCCCGGCGATCCGGTCGCCTGAGATCTCGATGAGCTGGATCGACCACGGCTTCAGCTCGCCGGTGGCGGGGTCGGGCTTGTAGGACGCGAAGGCGGCCATACCGTTGGCCTGGACGGCCACCAGCCGCGAGCCCTCGCACGCCTTGCCCTCGCCGACGAACCACTTGGCCATCTCGTCCGGACCGCGGAGCCAGAAGTCGAAGGGCGGCATGGACATGACCACGTCGTCCCGCAGCAGGGAGACCAACGAGGAGATGTCGTAGCGCTCGAAGGCGTCGACGTAGCGGGCCAGCAGCTCCCGCTGCTCGTCGGTGACCGGCAGGGTCTGGGACTCCCCGGTGTCCACCGTGGCGAGGGTTGCCCGGGCCCGCTGCAGGGCGCTGTTGACCGACGCCACCGTGGTGTCCAGCAGCTCGGCCACCTCGGCGGCCTGCCAACGCAGCACCTCACGCAGGATGAGCACCGCCCGCTGGCGGGCGGGCAGGTGCTGGAGGGCGGTGACGAAGGCCAGCTTGATCGACTCCTTGGCCTCCACCAGGTCGGCGGGGTCGCCGTCGGCGGGCAGCACCCGCGAGTCAGGAATTGGGGTGACCCAGGCGTTCTCCTCGCGCGTGGCCCACGTGAAGGCGTCGGCCTTGCCCGCCGGCCCCAGGTCCATGGCCAGGGCCCGGCGCTGGCGGCCCCGCAGCATGTCGAGGCACACGTTGGTGGCGATGCGGTACACCCAGGAGCGGACCGCCGAGCGGCCCTCGAAGGTGCCGGCGTTCTTCCACGCCCGGACCATGGTCTCCTGCACGGCGTCGTCGGCCTCGAACGCCGACCCCAGCATGCGGTAGCAGTAGCCAGTGAGCTCCCGCCGGTACTGCTCCAGGTCCTCGACCCGGAAGTCGGCACTGACGGCCATGGGCCGAGATTCTACGACGAGGGTCATGGGTTGGGCGTCCGGGGTGTCCACACGGGGGGTAGACGTCGAACCTCCCCGGGATTCATCGCGTTTCGTGAAATTCGGGCCAGGGCGGCAGGATGGACAGCGTGGAACCCGACATAGCCGACGCCGTCGCCCAGCTCCGCCAGGAACGCAAGCTCGCCATCGAGGTCGAGGAACGCACCATCCGCCTGGTCGAGCCGGTGAACGGCGACCCCGGCTCCGCCGTCCTGCGGGTTCTGGGAACCGCCCAGGCCGCCTCTCCCGTGGGCGTCGCCTCCCACGGCCCGGGAAAGCTCGCCGTCGGCGTGTGGCGGGCGCCCCACCTCTATCTCGCCCGCTGGACCAACGGGAAGCGCTGGGTCGTCGGTTACCGGCTCCCGGCCGACGCCAAGCCCAACGACTACGTCCGCATGGAGGGCCGCATCCCGACCCGGCTGGAGACCGACAACTGGTACGGGGCCGTCCCCGCCGAGGTCGACGAGGCGTTCATGGACGCCGGCCTCATGCTCGACGACCCGCCCTTCCCCGTGCCTCCGCCGGCGCCCCGCCCGCCGGCGCCGGAGCCCCGCCAGCGGGCGGCGCCGGCCGCCTCGCGGGCGCCCCGGGAGCCGAGGGCCCGGGCCGCACCCGCCCCCAAGCCGGCGCCGGCGCCGACCAGCCGGGTGTGCGGGTCGTGCGGGCTGCGGAAGTCGCTGACCCAGTTCGTGGCCGGATCCGACCTCTGCGTGGACTGCCGCTGAGAGTTTCCCCGGCGGGTACCGGAACAATTCCTCGACGGGTGCGGTTGACCAATTGTTCGGATCACGACCAGAACGGGGAGATCTTTACGATGGCGAGCAAAGTGAAGTCGACCTCGACCGGGCGTGAGGGCGGGCCCGACGCCGACCTGCTCCGCATGTACCTGAACGAGATCGGTCAGCACGAGCTGCTGACCCGAGAGGACGAGCAGCGCGCCGGGCGGGTCATCGACGCCGGCCGGCGGGCCACGGCCCGGCTGGCCGAGGACGACGCCGTCCTGCTGCCCCAGGACGCCCGGGTCGAGCTGGAGGCCGCCGTGGCCGCCGGCGAGCAGGCGTCCACGGCGTTCGTGGAGGCCAACCTCCGGCTCGTGGTGTCGATCGCCAAGCGCTACCAGTCCTCAGGCGTGCCCCTCCTCGACCTCGTGCAGGAGGGGAACATGGGGCTGATCCACGCCCTGGAGAAGTTCGACTTCTCCCGTGGCTTCAAGTTCTCGACCTACGCCACCTGGTGGATCCGCCAAGCGATCACCCGGGCCATCGCCAACACCAGCCGCACCATCCGCCTCCCGGTCCACGCCGGCGAGACGGTCAGCCGGGTCCAGCGGGCCAAGGTCCAGTTGGAATCCGAGCTCGGCCGGGCGCCCAAGATTCAGGAGCTGGCCGACGAGTGCGACCTGAACTGCGACCGGGTCACCGAGGCCCTGCGACTGGCGCCGCACCCCACGTCGATCTTCGAGCCCCTGGGCTCCGAGGGCGAGATGACCCTGGCCGACGTGGTGCAGGACGCCGACGCGGTGCCCGCCATCGACCAGATCATCGCCGCCTCCCTACCGGCTCATGTCGCCCGGCTGCTCAACACCCTCAACGAGGACGAGCGGAGGGTCGTCAGCCTCCGGTACGGCTTCGACCGCGGCCAGCCCCGCACCCTCGCTGAAGTGGGCCGCATCTGCGGCCTGAGCGCCGAGGGCGTGCGCCAGGTGGAGCGGCGGGCCCTCGCCCGTCTCCGCCTGCGTACCTCCTCCAAGGCCTTCGCCGACCTGGCGGCGGGCTAGCTTTCGCCTTCGCAACCGGAGGTTGCTCGGCGAGGCAGTTGCGCTCCGTCCCGCCGGCGTAGCCGGCGACCCTTCGCCGTTCTTTCTTGCCGGCAGCCGGATCGGGGCCGCCTGGCGGCGGCGTCCTGCGGGCCACCGGGCCTAAGACCCCTGCTCGAGTTCCGCTGTCGCGTTCGGCGCCGGCGCCGGCGATGTCGGCGCGCCCTGTTCACCCTGCAGGGAGATCGCCGCGGCCACGCCGGCCGCTGCTCCCTCGCCCACCGCGACGGGCACCAGCTGGAAGCCGGGGGTGATGTCGCCGGCGGCGTAGCAGCCCTCCACCGACGTGCGGCCGTCGCGGTCGACGCACAGGCAGCCGGACTCGTCGGTGTCGCAGCCGAGCTGGCGGGCCAGCTCAAGGCGGGGGCGGTGGGCGATGCTGAAGAACACCAGGTCGGCGTCGAGCACCCGGCCGCCGGCCAGGCGCACCCCCTGAAGGGCGCCGGGCTCACCGACGAACTCGACGGCGTCGTCCTCCACCAGGCCGATGTCGTGGCGGGCCAGCAGCCGGCGGTGGCGATCGTCGCCCTCCAGGGGCCGCCCCTCGGTCACCACGGTAAGGCGGTCGGCCCAGTCGAGCAGCCCGACGGCGAAGGCCACCACCTGCTCGCCCCACCCGAGAATGACCACCGAGCGATCCTGGGCCTCGTAGCCGTCGCAGGTGGCGCAGTGGAAGACGCTCTTGCCGTAGTGGTCGAAGAAGCCGTCGACCTCGGGGAACTCGTCGACCACGCCCATGGCCAGGATCAGTCGCAGGCCGGCGTGTTCCTCGCCGTTCACGGTGACGACGAACCGGCCGTCCGCCTCCCGGCGCGCCGCTGTCGCATGGCCGGCGCAGAGCTCGACCTCCGGGTAGTCGGCGAGGTCGGCACGGGCCTGCTCCAGCAACGTCATGGGGTTCGACGGGTCGCTGCCGAGGTACCCGTGGGACTTGGCCGCCCACCGGTTGCGGTACTCGCCGCTGTCGACCACCAGGACCGAGCGCCGGTAGCGGGCGGCCCAGGTCGCCGCGCTCAGCCCCGCCGGGCCGCCGCCGACCACCACGACGTCGTAGAGGGGAGTCAGTCTTCTTCGGACGGGGCCAGGATGTCGGCGGCCACGGCCAGTGCGGTCGCCAGCCCGGCGGCCCGCTGGGCCACGCTGGCGAGGTAGCGGTCGGCGCCCGGATGGTCGAGCGGCGGTCGGCCGAGCGACCGCACCAGGGCGGTCGGGTCGGTTGCCGGGGTGATGCGGGTGGGGGCGGCGGCCTTGGGGGCGATCTTCCAGAACTCCGCCGGCGTGGGCTCCGCCGGCGGGCGGGGCTCTTTGCGCTTCTGGGCCTTGCCGGCCTGGTTCCCGTTGTTGCGCCGCGGTCCTTCGCTCATGCTGCCTCCTCCCGGTCGCCGGTGGACGTCTCCTCGGGCTCGGCGGTGAGGAGCTGATCCGGCCGCAGGCCGAGGGCGACCCGCAGCTGGTCGGGGTTGAGGTCGGCCAGCGAGCTGGACTTGGGCAGGACCAGGTCGGCGATGTGGCGCTTGCCGGCCACGACGTCCTCCACCCGCTCGTCGACCGTGCCGGGGCACACCAGCCGGTGGGAGATCACGGTGCGCTCCTGGCCGATGCGCCACGCCCGGTCGCGCGCCTGGTCCTCCACCGCCGGGTTCCACCAGCGGTCGTAGAGCACGACGTGGCTGGCGGCGGTGAGGTTCAGGCCCGTGCCGCCGGCCTTGAGGGACAGGACGAGGGCGGCCTTGCCCTTGCGAGCCTGGAAGTCGGCGATCATCTTGTCCCGTACGCCCCGCGACAGGCCGCCGTGGTAGCAGTCGGTCGGCACCTTGGTCCGGGCGGTGAGGTGCTCGGCCAGGCGCTTGCCCCACTCGGCGAAGTGGGTGAAGACCAGCACCTTCTCGCCGGCGGCGAAGACCGAGTCGACGATCTCCTCCAGGCGGGCCAGCTTGCCGGACCGGCCGGCCAGGGGCCGCCCGTCGTCCTGGTAGGCGGCCGGGTGGTTGCAGATCTGCTTGAGGGCGGTGATGGCGGCCAGGATGTCGCCCTGCCGGCGCTCGGAGTCCGGGGCCTGCACGAGGCGGTCGATCACCGCCTGGTAGAGGCCGACCTGCTCGGGGGTCATGGTGCAGTGGTCGAGCTCGTCGATCTTGTCGGGCAGCTCGGCGGCGACCTCGGGCTCGGACTTCGTGCGGCGGAACACGAGGATGCCGTTGAGGGCCCGCAGGGCGTGCTCGCCACTGGGGCGGCCGTCCTTGGCCTGGGCCGACAGCTGCGACACGAAGGCGGCCCGGGGGCCGAGCAGGCCCGGGTTGGTGAAGTCGAGGATGGCCCACAGGTCACCCAGGCCGTTCTCCACCGGGGTACCGGTGAGGGCCAGGCGGCTGCGGGCCTGGATGCGGCGCAGCTCCTGGGCCACGTCGCTGGCCGGGTTCTTGATGGCCTGGGCCTCGTCGAGGACCACGCGGGCCCATTCGATGCCGCCGATGGCGTCGATGTCGCGCACCGCGGTGCCGTAGGTGGTGATGATCACGTCGGCCTTCTCGGCCTTGCTGCGCAGTTCTTCGGCCGTGGCCCGGCTGGCGCCGTGGTGGACGATCACCTTCAGCTTGGGGACGAAACGGGACGCCTCGACCGCCCAGTTCCCGACGACCGCCGGCGGGGCGATCACCAGGGTGCCGGCGCCGGCCGGCTTCTCCAGCCGGGCCAGGTGGGCGAGGACGGTGGGCGTCTTGCCCAGGCCCATGTCGAGGGCCAGGCAGCCGCCGAGGCCGGCGGAGTCGAGGAACCCGAGCCAGGCCAGGGCCTCGGCCTGGTAGCTGCGGAGGGTTCCCCGGAAGCCCTCGGGGTTGGCGACGGCCTCGGTGGAGACCATCTCGGTGCGGGCCAGGAGGTCGGCGGCCCAGCCGGTGCCGCCGACGACCGTGCCCCCGGCCAGGCCCGAGGTCTCCAGGCCGACGGCGTGGCGCAGGACCTCGGCGCCGGTGAGACGGGTGCGGTGCGCCCGCTCGGCCAGGGCGGCGGCGGCCTCGTTGAGGTCGACGCGGTCGATCTCGACCCAGCGGCCGCGGGAGTGGATGAGGGGGCGGGCCTCGGCGGCCAGCCGCCGGATGTCCTCCGCGGTCAGCTCCACGTCGTCGAAGACCGCCGACCAGCGCACGTCGGCCAGCTGGTGGGCACCGACGACGGAGGCGTCGACCGGCTCGGCGGTGAGGCGCAGCGCCGGCCTCGGCTTGCGCCGGGACAGCGCCGGCACCCGGATGTCGAAGCCGGCGGCGGCCAACGACGGGCCGGTGACGCCCATGAGCTCGAAGGCCTCGTCCTGGCTGAGGACGACCTCGCCCCTGCGCTGGCCGCCCGGGCGGTTGAGCACCGGCAGCAGCCGTTCCAGGCGGATGGTCTCGTCGGCCAGGTGGCGCTTCGACCGCCCGTCGACCAGAGCCACCTCGAGCGGCACCATGCGGCCGTCCTGGCCGGGGCCCAGCACCGAGAGGAACCAGGCGCCGCCCTTGTCGGGCGGGTCGAGCTGGACGACCAATCGGGCGTCGACCGGGCCACTGACCGGCTCGGCCCAGCGCTCCAGGCGCTCGGCCAGGGGGGCGGCCAGGCGGGCCGGGGCGGTGAAGGGCGTGCCGTCGAGGCTGGTGACGACCGCTTCAGACACGTCGCCGGGGGTACGGACGACGGGCGGCGGCGCCGGCAGCTCGAGGCGGGCGGCGGCGTCGCGCACGATGGCGTCGACGGTGGCGCCCAGGACCTCCAGGGTGAGGCTGCGGGCGTCGGTGCGGTCGAGGGCGGCGACGGGGCCGGGCATGGCCCGGGACAGGGCGTCGAGCTTGGCCCGGTCGACCAGCGCCGGCGCCCATGCCACCCGGTAGGTGTTGCCGTCGTTGCGCACCGTCGGGATGATGGCGCCCCGGGCCACGAAGTCGACGGCCCACACCGCCACCCGGCCCAGCCACAGCACGCTGGCGCCCACGCCGTCGGGCCGGTCCTTGGCCCCGACGGTGACCAGCCAGCCCAGGGCCTGGGGGATGCCGATGGCCCGGGCCGGCGCCGGCACCTTGTTGTTGGGGGACACGCCGGCCGGCAGCGGCACCGGGTCGTGCGGCCACCAGCCGCCGGCGGGGGCGTCGACCGCCGCCAGCCGCTCACCGAGCTCCTCGTCGGTGGCCGGCGCAGTGCCCGGGCCGGCGGCCCACATGACCACCCGGCCGTCGGACCACGACCCCTGCAGCCGGACCTCACCGGGGCCGTCGAGGGTGCGGGGGTCGGCCAGCTCGGCCCGGGTGCCGGTGAGGCGGCTCAGGGCCGCGGCCAGGGTCGACCGCTCCTGCTCGAAGTCGGCGACCACCTGGTCGCGCTCGGGACCGG
>Ga0247713_1001171_pt1 | contig 13577 bp, 12 predicted proteins | sample 21E_NmetaG_FD_189936 | JGI IMG/M metagenome (GOLD analysis project Ga0247713, IMG submission 189936) | Soil microbial communities from hillslope of Landscape Evolution Observatory, University of Arizona, Oracle, AZ, United States - 2-1-E_N | ecosystem: Engineered > Artificial ecosystem >... | reverse complement strand
AGGCGGTCGCCGTCGAGGGCCTCGCCGTCAGCGGTCCTCGGTGCACTGCACGGTGGCTGCCCAGCCGAAGCGGGTGTCGTTGTGGCCCACCAGGCCCACCTCGACGGCGACCGCCTCGTAGCGGCGGTTGTGGTAGCGGCCGCCCCCCCGTAAGCTAAGTGCTCTGCTCTGGACGCTGCGAGGCCACGTCTGACGCGACTCATCACGAAGGGCGACACGCCAATGCCGCGGCGATGATCCCCAACATCTCGTCGCACTCGTCCTCGGTCGTGACGAGGGGCGGCGTGAAGAAGACGTGGTTGTAAACGGCGTCGACGAGCAGGCCACGTCGTTCGCACTCATCGACGAAGGCGATCGTCTGCTCGCGCGTCCACGGCCGCCCGTCGTCGTGCAGGTCGAAGAAGTGCATCAGGCCGCGGCCGGAGGTGGTGGTGACCGAGGGCACGTCGACGAAGAGTTCGCGCGCCCGTGCCTCCACGTGCCCGCCAAGCCGGCGCACGTGCTCGAAGATCGAGCCGTCGGAAAGGGCGTCGACCACAGCCAAACCCGCCGCCATCGCCAAGGGGTGACCGTCGTTGGTGGACGAGTGCGGCACGACCAGTGGAAGTGCCCGCAGGGCGGTGCGGTAAACGTCCTCGCTCGTCACCACGGCTGACATGGGCACATACCCGCCGCTGAGCCCCTTGCCCAATACTAGGAGGTCGGGCGCGAACCCGAGCGCGTCGGAGTAGCTCATGTGGCCGACGCGTCCGACACCAGTCGTCACCTCGTCGGCGATGAGGTGGATGCCGTGCCGCTGCGCCAGCTCCTGTGCCGCCTGGAGGTACTCCCTCGATAGGAACACCCCGGACACGCCGAGGACGGGCTCAAAGCGGAAGGCGGTGATGCGGTCGGGGCCGATGCGGTCCACCGCCGCCTCCAGCGCCTCGCTGTCGTTGGGCGGGACGTGGTGGAAGTCGCCCGATAGCGGGCCGGCCTTGTCCCACAGGTCCGACACCCCCGAAGCGGCCGTGGCCAATGCGCCGAGCCCGTGCCATGCCCCGCTGTTGGCGATCACAGCCGTGCGCTCACGGCGTCCCTCGCCGGAAACCCGGGCGAAGCGGGAAATGACGACCGCCTCCTCCACCATTCGCGACCCGCTTGTCGTCAGGCGAACGCGAGCGTAGTGGCCCGGCAAGAGCTCCAACAGCCGCTCGGAATAACGGTTCTTCGCGACAGCTGGTGGAGCGGGGCACCGAACTGATCGCTCAGATCATGGCAGGCGGTCGTCACGGAGGCGAGAGCGCCGGGGGATGGCCCGAGCACATGACCAGGACGCGGGCCACGTAGTTGGCTCTCGACCGGAAGCCGTAGGCCATGCGCTCGAGCACCTCTATCTTGCCGTTGGCGCCCTCGGAGGCGGCGTTGGTCGCCCGCTCGCCGGCGTGGAAGTTGAGCGACTCGGGCCCCCAGCGGCAGAAGCTGGTGATGGCCGAGCCCAGGTTCACCCCGGCGGCCTGGTAGGCGTCGGCCAGCTGGGCCACCGCCTCGTTGGCCGCCTCCTCGTCCTCGGCGCAGAAGATCACGTGGAAGCGCTGCACCAGGCCCCACACGACGCCCAGCTCGGGGTGGGCGTCGAAGATCGACCCGAGCGTGGCCATCTCCTCGCCCGAGAGCCGGTCCAGGCGCTTCATGAGCAAGAAGCGGTTGCGGAACAGCTTCGGGTCGTGCGGCCGCCCGCGGGGCGTGCGCTGGGCGTCGCGACGGGCCGAGACCAGCACCTTGGCGAAGTTGCGCACCACGTGAAACCGGTCGGCCACGTGGCGGGCCCCCGGCAGCCAGCGCCGCACCGCCGTGCGGTAGCACTCGGCCATGTCGGTCACCACCACCGACACGCCCTTGCGCCACCGGGGCGACTGGGCGGCCAGAAACCCGCCCAGCACCTCGGCCGAGCGGCCGTCGAGCACGGCGATGACCCGCCCCCGGTCGCCGTCGACGAGGATGGTCGAGAACTGCCCCTGGCCCTTGCACATCGACTTCTCGTCCACCAGCAGCACCCGGCACGGGCGGCGCCGGCGGTGACGGGCCAGCAGGCGGCCCTCGGCCAGCACCAGGCCCATGACCCGGTGCCAGGACAGCCCGTAGCGGCGAGCGACGGCGAGAACGGTCATGTCCCGCACGTCGCGGGTGACGGCCCGGGCCAGGCGCTGGGTCATGCGATCGACGACGAAGGGGTGGGACTCGGTGGTGGTGGTCGCGCAACGTCGGCACCGGAACCGCCGCCGGTGCCACACCAGCGTCGTCGGCCGTCCCGACACCGGCAGGTCGGCCACCTTGACCTTGCGGGTGGCGTGGACCTGGCTCGTCTTGAACCCGCAGGCCGAGCAGCGGATCACGCTGGAGACGGCCACCACCGCCACCACCAGCGCCTCGGGCAGGTCCTCCACCACCTCCAGCACCCGCATCGACCGCAGGTGGAGTCGAATCGTCATAGCGTCGAGCGCAGCCATCGGGCCCTCCTGTTCGATCAGCTGTCACTGACCAGTTCAGGAGGCCCGGTGGCTCCGATGGTGGATGCCCTACGTCAGGGCGCCGGTGGAACCTTCACCAGCTTTCGCGAAGAGGGTAACTCTTTCCCATAGTTCACGGTGAAGGGCAGGTCCTTGTTCCGGAGACGCCGTAGGTGCTCGAGTTCGTATTTCGACACCAGGCGCGCGCAACGCGACCCGGATGGACTCGATGTCGGACGCTTGGATGTCCTGTTGCCGCTTCAGCTCTGCGAACTTCGCCCCCCACCCTCCTGGCCCGGTCAACTCTTGGATCTTGCCGGAGACCACACCGAACACCAGGAGCGGTAGGAGGAGGAGGGCGATGACCGTGGCGCTGTCCGAGATCTCCAGCGCGTCGAGCGTCACGACGGTCAGCACCGAGATCACCAGAGCAGCGGCGGCTGCGATCCCGGCACGAACGGAATCGGAACGCAGCAGGTCCCGCCTCACGGCGCGACTGCACCCGCAGGAGGCACGACGATCTCCGAAAAAGCCGTCGAGTCGGCGCCAAGAGACGGGTTTGGGAGGACGGCAAGCACCTCGTGATGCGATCCGCTGGCGCCCACACCCACGATCGGCACGCCGCCTCCCGGCCAGTCTCCGGTACTGAACAGCCGCGACGAGACTAGACCTCCGCTCGGCCGAGGCGCGGTTCGCCGGGGAGGCAGAGTGCGGACCTGGCGGCGAGCCGAAGTGAGCGAATCGAGTCCGTGCGCCGTTCCCGCTGGGCCGGGGCGAGCGTTACGGCGCGCCGTGCCCGTGCCGAAGTCGTGCGTCGCGGTGGAGCCGCAGGCCCCCGCGTTGACCAAGTTCTTCAGCATCTATTCCGGTGTGCGCCCGACCCGTGCGTTGCCGCTCCTGCGGAAGGCGGACGCATTCGCTACCTGGACGCGGCGGCTCGCGCGGCGGCCACCATGGCGGTCATCGCCGCCCGAACCTGTTCCCCAGTGGTGCATTCGGCTGGGAAGCCGAGACGGACGGCGGCGCGACCCGCGGGGCTGACGGCGATCATCTCGAAGCCATAACGGTCCACGCTGGACATGACCGCCTCGGTGCTGTCGGGCCGATCGGCGAGATGACGGCAGAATAGGACCTGCGCCTCCGCATGGTCGGCGTTCATGTGCTCGAGGATCCCGGCCGCCGCCTCGGTGAGCGGATCGGCCTCCGCCTCCGCGTAGGCGCCAGCGTCCACCCAGCTCATCCGCCCGTAGCCACCCACGTAGCGGATGCTCTCCACGTGGAGGCGGTAGAACACGAAGTCGCCGAAGTCGATGTAGTACGCCGCGGTCGGGTTGGCCAGCAGGTATCGGTGGCGAGCGGTGGGTAGGTCGTCGTCGGCCACGGTCGACAACAGGCCGAGCAGGGTGACCCTCCCGCTGGCGAGCGGGTCCGCCCCGTCGGGCACCGGCTCGGTGACCAAGAGACTCGCCCGGGGGTCGCGCATGGCGTTTTGGGTGTGCTCGGCCATGAGGCTGACGAAGAACAGTGGGTTCCCGCGGTCGTCGAGGCCGTAGCTGGCGACGGACCCATACGGGTAGCCCTCCGGATCGGCCGCCAGGGTCGACAGTGCCCCCCGACTCGCCGACGCGACGAGCGTCCGGCAACGCTCGGCGTGCGAGGGCTCCGGAGGCGGGGGGCCGCCGGGCCGTGCACTCGGCGCGGAAGCGCCCTCGTCACCGGCCGGGACCTGGTGTCCAGCGGATCGTTCGGCCATGGGGCCAAGCTACGGGAAGTGTCGAAGGCTGCAGAGAAGCCCACTCAACGCGGTCAGCCGGAGCGGTTACCTCGCACTCATGCCGTTACCGGTCGCGCCCACAGCATCGCCGCCGCGTCGGCCAAGCGCCCTCGTCTGATCCTACGTACGGCCAAGCGCTCGAAGCACCTCCTCGGCCTCCATGGCCATCCTCCGAACTATGTCCCCAGCAGGCAGGATCTCGTCGATTGATCCTGCCACTTCACCGGTGACCACCATGAACTCGTGGACGGTGCCATCGCGCATCGCCGCCCGCATCCGATCTGCAATTTCGTCCCGCATCGCTCGGAAATGCTCGTCTCGCCCCTGCCACTCCTCGACGAAGGCGTTCCGGACAACCCGCGGCGCTGCTGGGTAGGCGCCTTGTGACGACGGCGGAACCAGGTCGTTGATGAAGTCCGCACGCAGCGTCTGGTCGGACCGGGCGGCCAGGACACAGGCCTTGTAGCCCTCGGAGAGCTCGGCCTCCTCAGAGGCAATGAAGCGCGTCCCGACGTTCGCACCCTGGGCTCCGAGCGCGAGTGCTGCGGCCAGTCCCCGACCGTCGGCAATCCCTCCCGCCGCTACGACAGGTAGCGGCGCCACGGCGTCGACCACCTGTGGTACGAGCACCATCGTGCTTGGCGCGCCGCCGAACCCGCCCGCTTCACCCCCCTGGGCGATGACCACATCGGCACCACCGTCGGCCGCCTCCGCCGCCTGAGCGGCGCTGTGGACCTGCTGGACGAAGACGCTCCCGGCGTCGTGTGCCCGCTTGACGAGATCGGTGGAGAAGCCCAGGGCGAAGGAGACGACGGGGGGTCCGGCCCGAAGGATCTCAGCGAAAACGTCCTCGACGAACGGCTTCATCGTGTGGTTGACGGCGAAGGGACGATCGGTGAGCCGGCGGAGGGCCGCGATGTCCTCGCCCACCTGCTGTGCGGACCGAAGCGCGGTGGGGAGGCTGCCAAGAGCTCCCGCCTCGGACACCGCCGCGGCCAGCCCGACCGACGGTGGCCACGGCCCACCCAAGGCGCCCTGGATGATCGGGACGTTTATGTCGAGCAGCGCACAGAGGGGTGTCTGGAGCATCGTCTTGCCTCCCGTTCAGACCGCAGAGGCCCGAGAATACGGCGTGATGCTTCGACCGGAAAGGGAGTCAGCAAGGCCCCATCAGGGCACGAGCCGTGGCGAACCATCAAAGGGGCCCAACCCGGGGAACCGGCGATTGGGAACCACCCGCGGGCGACCCGGATACACCCGAGGAGCGGCCGGTGGAGGCGCCGCACATGACGGCGAGGGAACGCCCGGGTCGTCACCCGGGCGGAGCGCTTCTTCTGCGCCCGGGAACCGGCGTACTCCCGGGCAGCAACCGCCCGGTAATGCGGCTCTACGCGTTCAAGTGGGGAGTTGACGCCCGGGTGGCCTGAGCGAGGCATCCACCCGTAGACGCAGGGGCCCCGCCATCGTTGCGGCTGTTCGAAGGCTGCGACGACGAGGAGGCCCCTGCATGGGCGACGGTATCGGGCTGGCCGAGGCGTTGCTGGGACTGAGCGGGTTCAGCGTGCCCGAGGTGACCGAGGCGAACTCCGAGCTGGTCATCGTCATCGAGACGGTGGACGCCGTGGTGGGCTGCGGGCCGAGGCGCAGGACCGCATGCCCGTCGAGATCCGCGACCTGGCCTGCTTCGGCCGGGCCGCGCGCCTGGTGTGGCGCAAGTGGCGATGGCGCTGCATCGACGTCGACTGCGAGGCCAAGACGTGGACGGAGACCTCCGAGCACATCTCGGCTCGCACGGTGCTGACACGGCGTGCCGGGTGGGAGGCATGTCGCCAGGTGGGCGCCAACGCCCGTCCCGTCGCCGGCCTGGCGCGCGAGCTCGGCGTGTGCTGGTCGACGGTGATGGAGGCGGTGGTCGAGCACGGCACGCCGTTGGTGGACGACCCCGAACGCGCCGGAGCGGTCAACAAGCTCGGCGTCGACGAGACGTCGTTCCTCAAGGCCAACCGGGACCACGCCACCCGCTACGCCACCGGCCTGGTCGACCTCGACCGGCGCCGCCTGATCGACATGGTGGAGGGCAATGTGGACTGCCCTGGGGCGATGGTGCGCCGAGCAGGACGAGGCGTGGCTGCGTGGGGTCACCACGGTGGCCACCGACCTGGCCGAGTCCTACCGGGCCGGGCTGCGACCGCACCTCGACCACGCCACCCGGGTGGCCGATCCGTTTCACGTCGTGCGCGTCGCCAACCGCTGCCTGGACGCCGTCCGCCGGCGGGTGCAGAACGAGACATTGCAGCATCGCGGTCGCAAGGCCGACCCGCTCTATCGGATCCGCAAGCTGTTGCTCACCGGCACCGAGAACCTCGACGACAAGGCCCGCGACCGGGTGCTGCTCGGCCTGCGTATCGGCGATCCCAACGACGAGGTGCTCGGTTCCTGGCTGGCCAATGAGTCCGTGCGCGACATCTACCTGACCGACGACCCGGCCGAGGCCGAGCTGCTCGTGGACAAGGCCATCGCTGCCTGCGCCGCCGACGACGTGCCCGAGATCGTCTCGCTCGGCAAGACGCTGGCATCGTGGCGAAACGAGATCGTCGCCCACCACCGCAGCGGCGCCAGCAATGGCCCTACCGAGGGCCTGACCTGATCGTGAAGAAGGTCAAGCGCTGTGGCCACGGCTTCCGCTCGTTCGACAACTACCGGCTACGCGTCCTGCTCCACGCCGGCGGCATCAGGTGGCCAGCGTCGACTGTCGTGCCGCCGCTTCGAACCCGCTCTCCCCACTCAGACGCGTAGAGCCGGTAATGCTCACGCGGGGGGACCGTCGCCCAGCCGTGGGCGGAAGCGCAAACGCCCCCGTACCGGGTGGAACGTCGTGCGCACGGCGGCCGGCTGGCTGACGCGGCGCGCAAACGCGCGTGCGGGCACCGCCGCGTCCCGGTCTTGGCCGTGCGCTCAACTGAGTCGAGTCACCGCTCCCCTCCGAGAGGATCCGAGGGAACCCTTGCCCGGCCGTTCGGAGTCATCGGGCAGCCACACCGGTCCCTTCCGATGAGGTCTATCGGTAGCTTTCGCAACCCCACCCGTCCCGGTTCGCGTCCAGACCATGGGCATCGCCGGCGCCATGGTCGACGCGCACACGGCGCTTGACCTCGGCGCAGTCCAGGTCTGGCGGGGGAGGTGGGATGCACTCATCGGGGTAACTGGGGTGGCAGCCCGGCGCGTCCGGCGTCGCCATGCCCGGCGCCCGTGGCAAACTCGCCAGTGGCCCGGCGCAGGCTGACCACAGCCCCCGGCCGGCCGACTGCGCTTCGCGCTCCGCGACGCGCAAGCGGGCGGCGAGATTGCCGTCCTCCGAGGCGAACTGCTCGTACCACTCGGCAGCGCCATCGCGCACGAGCTGCTCGTTGACGCTCAAGCCGGCGACGGACACCTCGGCGAGGGTACGACCGTATCGATCTCGCTCCGGGTGTCCCCGTCCGTCACGGACCGCACCGCGAAGGCATCCGGACGCGCCGCACCGTCGACCGTCGGCGGCGCTTCCGTCGACGTCGTGACGGGGCCCGCCGGCGTGGTCAAGCTCGTGCTTGGCTCCGCTGGCGTCGTGAGGCGCGGGGCGGTCGTCGATGGACCTGGCGAGGTTGCGCTCGGCCGGTCGGCGCAGTCCAGTACCGCAGGCGGTGTACGGGGCCGTACATCCGCTGGATGACGGCAAGGGGCACTCGCGCTTGTACCGTCGATGCGATGGGTCCCGGTCGCGGACTGAGCCGAAGCCAGTGGTACGACGTGGCCCTCGCGGCAGGCGTTCTCGCCATCAGCATCAGTGTCCTGACGACGATTCCGTCCTGGGAGCCGGGACCCCTCGCCGTGCTGCTGGTCCTGGCCCACGTGCTGCCTGTGGCCTTCCGCCGGAGGATGCCCCGAGCCGCCTTCGCTGTGAGCGCCGGTGCGGGGGTCCTCTACCTGGCCGCCGGCTGGCCGATGGTGGGGCTCGGCGTCGCCGCCCTGGTCATGACCTACTCGCTGGCCGCCTACTCCGCTCGGTTCGAGTCTCTGGTGGGACTGGCGGCGATCGAGTTGGGGCTCACCCTCGAAGCCCTGTTCGGCGAGGGTCGCGCTCAGTTCGACACGCTCCTGGGCAACCTGATCATGCTCCCGGCGGCCTGGGTGCTGGGGGACGGGGCGCGCCAGCGCCGGGAGGACGCCTTGTCCGAGCAGCACCGCCTGGCCCGCCAGGCGGTGAGCGAGGAGCGGTTGCGCATCGCCCGAGAGCTTCATGACGTGGTGACCCACAGCATGAGCGTCATCGCCGTTCAGGCCGGCACCGGGAGCGTGGTGATCGACGACGTGGAGCACCCCGCCAGGCCCTCGCATCCATCGAGGAGACGAGCAAGCGGGCCCTGAACGAGATGCGCCGGCTACTGGGCGTGCTCCCAGCGGACACGCCCGACGCCGCCGCGCTCGCGCCGGTGTCGACCCTGGACGACCTCGACCGGTTGGTGGCCCATGCGGTCGAGGGCGGGACCCCGGTCGACGTCTCCGTCGACGGCGACCGCCGGAAGGCGCCGGCGGGAATCCAGCTCGCCGCCTACCGGATCCTCCAGGGGGCGCTGACCAACGTGCGCCGGCACGCCTCGGGTGCCCCAGCCCGGGTCCAGCTCTCCTTCGAGCCGGCCGAGCTGATACTTGAGGTGGAGAACCCGCTGGCCGACGGCCAGCCGGCGATCGGCGGAGGGGGGCACGGGCTCCTCGGGATGCGGGAGCGCGTCTCGCTCTATGGCGGAACATTTCGCGCCGGCCCCCGGCCGGACGGGACGTTCAAGGTGAGCGCCCGCATCCCGTACGAGTCCGAGGCTCGGTGAGCATTCGCGTCGCGGTGGCCGACGACCAGCCCCTCGTGCTGGAGGGGTTCGCCACCATCGTCAGCCGGGCGCCCGACTTGGAGCTGGTCGGCCAGGCCCCTGACGGGGAAGCGGCGGTCCGCCTCGCCCGGGAGGCAAAGCCCGACGTGTTCCTGATGGATGGGCGGATGCCCGCAGTCGACGGCATCGAGGCCACCCGGCGGATCACCGCCGAGCCGGACACGGCGGGGGTGCGGGTGCTGATCCTCACCACCTTCGACCTGGACGAGTACGTCTTCTCGGCCCTGCGCGCCGGGGCCAGCGGGTTTCTCCTGAAGGACGTCGGGCCCGAGGCCCTTCTGGAGGGCATCCGAGTGGTCGCCGCCGGCGACGCCCTGCTCGCCCCGCGGATAACCCGCCGCCTGATCGAGCAGTACAGCAAGAGGCCTGAAGGAGTGCCCCTCGACCACCGCGCCCTGGCCGTGCTCACCGATCGTGAGCGTGAGGTGCTCGCTCTGGTCGGTCGGGGGCTGTCGAACCAGCAGATCGCCGAGCACCTCTTCATGAGCCCGGCGACGGTCAAGACCCACGTCGTGCGAACGATGTCCAAGCTCCACGCCCGCGACCGAGCCCAGTTGGTGGTCATGGCCTACGAGACGGGACTCGTCACCCCAGGAGGCTGAGCTTCACCCCCTGCGGTACGCGCCTACCCCCATGGGTGCACTCGAGATCAATCCGCCTGGACGACGACGCGCGACGCCCCCTTCGTCACGCTGAGCCCATGGAACCAATAGTCAGCCAAGAACTCACCAAGCGGTTCGGGACTGTCCCCGCCGTCAGTGACCTCAGCTTCGCGGTGGGCGCCGGGCGGGTCACGGGCTTCCTCGGACCCAACGGCGCGGGCAAGACCACGACCCTGCGCATCCTGCTCGGCCTGGTGGATCCAACCAGCGGCTCGGCCACCATCAACGGCCTGCGGTACGCCGAGCTGGCTCACCCGGCCAGGACCGTTGGCGCCGTGCTCGAGGCAACCTCGTTCCATCCGGGCCGCCGGGCCCGGGACCACCTCAAGATCCTCGCTACTGCGGCAGAGATCCCGCTCTCCCGGGTCGAGGAGGCCCTTGATCGGGTCGGGCTGGGGAATGCCGCCCACCGCCGGGTCGGAGGCTTCTCCCTGGGCATGCGCCAGCGCCTCGGCCTGGCTGCCGCCCTGCTGGGAGACCCCGAGATCCTGATCCTGGACGAACCCACGAACGGCCTCGACCCCGACGGTGTCCGGTGGCTGCGAGGTCTGACGCGCCAGCTGGCGGCCGAAGGGCGCACCGTGCTCGTGTCGAGCCACCTCCTCTCGGAGGTGGCCCAGACGGTCGATGACGTCGTCATCATCGCCGGTGGCGCCCTCGTCGCCCGCGGTCCTGTCGCTGACCTAGCCAGGCAGGCGGCCACCCAGTTCTCCGTGCTGCTGCGCACGCCCGAGCCGGCGGAGGCCCAACGGGTCCTCACGGCTGCGGCGCTCGACGTGACGCTCGACCGTGACGGCGCGTTGGTTGTCTCCGGGGCCACGCCGGACGTCGTGGGCCGGGCGGTGGCCCAGGCCGGCCTCACGGTGTATGAGATGCGCCCCCTCGACCGCACCCTCGAGGACGTGTTCCTTGAGCTGACTGGGACACGTGAAGGGAGGACGCGATGAACGCACTGCTGCGGGCGGAGGCCAGAAAGGTCCTGACCACGCGGTCGACGCTGATTATCGCCGGATTCGTAATACTGTATCCGGCTCTTTCGGTGCTCCCTGCGGTCTTGGCCGCCCAGGAGCCGACGGTGGACCGGGGCACGATCCTCCAAGTCCTGCGGGGTGGTGCGGACGTTCTGACCGTCGCCGCCCTGCTGCTTGGGATCCTGGCGGTTGCGGGGGAGCACCGCCATGGCACCATCGTTCCCAGCCTCTTGGTTTCGCCCCGGCGGGGGCGGTTTCTAGCGGCGAAGCTGGGATCCCAGGCCGCCCTGGCCGTGGTCTTGGCCCTGGCTGCGTCCGCCGTAGGCCTGATCACCGGGACGGCGTACCTGGCCACTCGTGACGTTTCCGTCGACCTCCTGTCGAGCGACGTCGTGGTCACGGTATTGGCGGTGACCCTGGTCGTCACGCTGTACGCGGTCATCGGAGCGGCCGTGGGCGCGCTCGCGAAGAACCAGACGGCGGCCGTGGCCGGCACCCTCATCTGGGTGTTCGCCGTCGAGAACGCCATCCCCCTCGTGGTCGGCGACCCTGGGCTCAAGCGCTGGCTGCCCGGCGGCCTCTCGGACCGGCTGCTCCAGGTCGCTGAACCCGTAGGGGGGTTGGGGAGCGCCTGGCTGGCCCTCGTCATGTTCGCCGGCGTGGCCGCGGTGCTCGGCGGCGCAGCCCTCGTCGCCACCAAGACGACCGATGTCCACTGACCCGTCAGAGAAGCCGAGAAGGAGTAACTGCCATGGAAGCGAGTCTGACCATGCTGTTCCTGCTCTTCGTCGTCGCCACCACCGTGTTCTGGGTCTGGGCCCTCGTCGACGTCATCCGCCGGCCGAGTGGAACCCTCCTGCGGGGAAGCCAGCTGCTCTGGGCGCTGGTCATCGCCCTCACCCACACCGTCGGGGCCGCGGCCTACGTGCTCTTGGGCCGTCCCCGTCCGGATGGCGTCCGGAGCGTGGGGCGATGAGGCGGCTGGCGGTCGGAGCCGTCAGCCTAGTTAGACGGAGGTCTCGATTGCGCAGACCTTGCGCTCGGCGCACTACGCGAGCGGGACGTTCTGGATATGGTTGCCCACCGCTACCCGCAGCTCGACCCACAGCAGATCGCCGCATTGGGTGCGCGCTTATACGAGCGGAGCGGGGGCGTCGCTATTGAGGCCGTCTCATTGCTGCGGTCTGTAGACGTCGACGAGCCGGAGCCCTTTCATAGACTCAGTGCGCTACTTGAGAGTGGTAGCGGATCGACCTTGAGGGAGACTGCATACCGCCTTCTGGGCGGGACCGCGGGAGTAAGCGTGTCAGAAACGATCGGCGTCCTGTGGGCCCTACTCGCCATGTGGCCAGCTGACGCCCCCCGATCCATTCTGCTTGAAGGCAAGTGCGGTGGGGCGACTTCTGTCGCGTCGAGGCGGACATCCACGCCGTCGGGCACTACCAGGGCGTGATGCCCACCAGCGCCGAGAAGGCCCTCGACGTCGCCATGTCAGGGAGCGACCCGACCCGCCAGATCATCGCCGAGCACACCCGGCGCCAGTGGTTCGTCGGCGACTTCGGCCACGTCAACTACTTCCCCCCGGCCACCGCCGGCCCGGTGAGGATCGCGGCCGTGGCCGGCATGGGGCGGCCGGGAACGTTCACCGAGAGCCGGAGCGCCCAGCTGGCCGAGAACCTGCTGCTCGAGCTCTGCGCCCTCGGGAGCGCCCGGCACATCGCCGTCGTGCCCATCGGCGCCGGGGCGGGGAACCTCACCCTCGAACAGGCGGCACGGTCGATGGCCAAGGGGTTCACGGCCGCCCTCACCTCGTCCCGCATGCGCCATCCGTGCACGACGATCGACGTCGTCGAGCTCGATCGGCTCCGGGCGGAGCGGCTCCTCGCCGCCTTCCGCTCGGCGCTGAGCGGGCCCGGCCCCCTCGCCCTGGCGCCGGAGCTGGTGTCGGGCACCGGCGGTGCCATCGGCTTCACGTCGGCGGCCGTGCTCGCCGTCAGCGCGGTGGTGAAGGCGTCGCGGGACCGGTCGGCCGCCCTCGCCGAGGTGCTCGCCCCGGTCGCCGGCCAGCTCCGCCAGCAGGTCTTGGACGCGCTGGCCCAGGGGGACCCCGACGCCCTGGTGGGAGGCGCGGAGCTCTCGCTGAGGACGAGCGCCGTCGGCGAGCAGCCGCCGGTTCGGATCTCGGTCATCGAGGCGCTCAACGGCGGCTTGCGGGTGGCCGCCATCACGGGCACCGCCACCGTGCCGGAGCGCCAGATCGACGCCGACCCGAGGCTGATCGACGAGATCGTGCGCCGCATGAACCCGCCGACGGGCACCCTCGTCCAGCTCAAGCACCTGAGCGAGCTCATGTCCCGCCTGGTCGTCCCAGGCGACCTGCAGTCGCTCGTCACGGCGCGGTTCCCGATCGTCTCCGAAGTCGACCGGCGCACCGCCCGCATCCACTGGGAGCTGGTCGCCGACCTGATGTACGAGGCGTCGGGGGCCGGCGGCCAGGACGGCTACCGGCCGCTGGTCCTCCAGCAGTCGATCAGCCGCCAGCTCCGGACGACCTACAGCCGGCCGCCGGCGTTCAAGCTCCAGGGCTCCCGAGAGCTCAACGTGCTCGTGATCGGCGATCCCGGCGGGGTCGGGGCCGGGCTCCCGGCCGCCCGCCGGGAGGCGCTCGCCGTCCACGAGATGCTGAAGGGGCTGGCCGACGAGGCCGTCCAGGTCACGACCCTCATCGGGGCGAAGGGAGCGACCGAGGAACCCGGCTT
>Ga0247713_1001169_pt1 | contig 13591 bp, 15 predicted proteins | sample 21E_NmetaG_FD_189936 | JGI IMG/M metagenome (GOLD analysis project Ga0247713, IMG submission 189936) | Soil microbial communities from hillslope of Landscape Evolution Observatory, University of Arizona, Oracle, AZ, United States - 2-1-E_N | ecosystem: Engineered > Artificial ecosystem >... | reverse complement strand
GCGGGCGCGGTCTTGACGCGGTTGCGCGGGTGCCCGAGCCGCCGCATCAGCTGCTCGAACGTCTCCACGTCCTCGGCGATCTCCCGCGCGACGCGTTCGAGCGCGGCGCCGACGTCCGTGCCGCGGTTCGCGCGGGCCGATCGCTTCGCCACCTCGCGCCACGCGACGCCGAGCGCGAGCTGGTCGTTGAGGTAGATCCGGAGGAACTCGCCCACGCGTGTCTGATCTCCGCCCGTGCCGCGGCGAATCCTCGAGCCGGCGTTTCCGCGTCGGCGGGCCGCGGAATCGCCGCCTCGTGACACCGCTCGGCGCAGTCGGCCGCGGGCTCCTCGCGGGGATCGCGGGCACGGCGGCGATGACGGCGTGGCAGGAGGCGCTCGCGCGGCTCCGGGAGCCCGGCGACGCGCAGCACGACGGCGGCGCCGACGCGGATCCGTGGGAGAGCGCGTCCGCGCCGGCACGGGTCGCGCGGCGGATCCTCGAGGGCGTCTTCGGCGTCGAGGTACCGCCGGAGCGGATCCCGCTCCTCACGCACGCGACGCACTGGGGCTACGGGACCGCGTGGGGCGCCGCGTACGGTCTCGTCCAGGAGTCGGTGCGCGCCCGGCCGGCCGTGCACGGGCCGCTCTTCGGCGCCGCCGTCTGGGCGATGTCCTACGTGCAGCTCGTGCCGATGGGGATCTACGAGCCGCCGTGGCGGTACTCGCCGCGCGAGCTCGCCGAGGACCTCTCGTACCACCTCGTCTACGGCGCCGGGCTCGCAGCGGCCCACGCGCAGCTGGACCGAGGGCGAGGTCGCTCCCGGCGCGTCACGAGCCTAGCGCCGCCGGCAGCGGCTCCGCGTGGACGACGACGAGCGTCTTCGTCGGCCGCGTGAGCGCGACGTACAGCTCGCGCAGCCCGCGACCGCCGGGCGCGTCCGCGGCGATCCGCGCCGGCTCGACCACCACCACGTGGTCGAACTCGAGGCCCTTCGCCTCGCGCGGCGTGAGCAGCGGCAGCCTCAGCTCGTCGAACACGGTGGCGCGGCGCTCGCCGCCCGCCGGCCGCAGCGACTGCGGCGCGATCACCGCGACCAGCCCCTCCTCCCGCGCGAGCAGCACCGCCTCCTCGAGCGCGCGGGCGAGCGGGTCGCCGTCGCGCACGAGCCGCGGCGGCGCCGCGCCGGCGCGGTACGCGAGCGGGTGCGCCGTCCCGGGCGCGACGGCGTCGAGGAGCGGCAGCGCGAATCGCATGATCTCGCGCGGGACGCGGTACGCGTGCCGCAGCTCCTCCACCTCCGCAACGCCGCCGTGCGGGAGGTGCGCGAGCACCTCGTCCCAGCTCCCGTAGGGCACCGGCCCCGTCGCCTGGGCCACGTCGCCGAGGATCGTGAACGCGCCGCCGACCCGACGCCCGACCATCCGCAGCTGCATCGGCGAGAGGTCCTGCGCCTCGTCGACGATCACGTGGCCGTACGCCCGCGGCGGCCCGGCCACCAGCGCCGCGGCCTCGTCGAGGAGCGGCACGTCGGCGTCGCTCCACCCGCGCGCGCGGCGGCGCAGGAGCCGCTGCTCGTCGCCGTCGAGGATGCCGTCCGCCGCCTCCTCGAGGCCCGCCGGCGTCGCCAGCAGCCGCCGCACCACCTCCGCCGGCTTCACCGCCGGCCAGACCGCGTCGAGGAACGCGCGCAGCCGCCCGTCGCGCCGGAGCGCGGCCTCGAGCTCGTCGGCGCCGAGCGTGGCGCGCGTCCCCAGCTTGCGGCCGTAGTCGCGGTAGACGGCGCGGACCACCTCGAGCCGGAACCGCTCCCGGACGGGCGCGGAGACGCCGCGCTCGGCGCGGAGCGCGTCGCGCACCCGCGCCACCTCCTCCGCTCCGACCCCGACGTACCCGCCGTCGAGTCGCACGACGAGCTCCTCCGCCGGCCGGTCGAGCCGCAGCTCGACGGCGCGGCGCACCACCTCCGCGAGGCGCGGGTCCGCCTTCAGCTCCTGCACCGGCAGCGGATCCTCGAGCGTCGCCTCGACGCCGTCGACGAGCTGCGAGACCGCCCGCTGCTCGACGCTGTCCTCGCCGAGGGCGGGAAGGACGTGCGAGACGTAGTCCATGAAGATCGGGTTCGGCCCGACGACGAGCACGCGCCGCAGCCCGGCGCGGTGCGTGTACAGGAGGAACGAGGCGCGATGGAGCCCGACCGCCGTCTTCCCCGTCCCGGGGCCGCCCTGGATCACGAGCGGCGGCTCCGGCGCCCGCGCGATCAGGCGGTACTGGTCCGCCTGGATCGTGGCGACGATGTCCCGCATCCGCTCGCCGCGCGCCTGCTCCAGCTCCTCGAGCAGGAAGTCGTCCACCGAGCCGATCCCGTCGGCGACGGAGCCGTCGAGCGCCTCGTCGCTGAGGTCGAGGAGCGTGCGGCCGCGCGTCCGGAAGCGCCGGCGCAGCGTCACCCCGTGCGGGTCGGCGGGGGTCGCCGTGTAGAACGGCCGCGCCGCCGGCGCCTGCCAGTTCACGACGAGCATCCGCTGCTCGTCGTCGTGCACCCACCGGCGCCCGACGTAGAGCGGCCGCCGCGTCCCCTCGACGTCGAGGCGCCCGAAGCACAGGCCGCGCTCGGCGTCGGCGAAGGTGCCGAGCCGCGTCCGCGTCCAGCGCTCGATCGCCTCCGCGGCGACCTCGGTCGCGCCCGCGTCGGCCGCGCGGGCGACGGAGTCGCGCATCCGCTCGAGCGCGGCGTACGCGCCGTCGACGTACGCCTGCTCGTTGGGGAGGTCCGGGTGCGGCATCCGGCTGACGCTAGTGCGTCGCCGCCGCGGCTACCACCCCTCCCAGTGCACCATCGTCTCGAGCGGCCGGCGCGGCGCCGGCCTGAAATCCGTCCCCTTCGTGTACGCGACGGGGATCAGCGCCGCCTGCATGACCTGGTCGTACGGGATGCCGAGCAGCTCGGCGGCCTCCGCCTCGTGGAAGAGGTGGAAGCTCGTCCAGACCGTGCCGAGGCCGCGCGAGCGCGCGGCCAGCATGAAGCTCCACGCCGCGGGCATGATCGACGCCCACTTCGCCGCCTGCAGCGGGCCGGGCTCGCCGTCCGTCCGTCCCTCGACGCAGGGGATCACGTGCACGGGGACCTCGTGCAGGTGCTCGACGAGGTGCCGCACCGAGCGCACCGTCCGCTGCAGCTGTTCCGGCAGCCGCGACTCGTCGCGCCGCGCGAGGTACCGGCCGGCGCCCCTCCGCCAGAGGTCCGCGAGCTGCGCGCGGAGCGCCGCGTCGCTGACGACCACGAAGTGCCAGTTCTCGGCGTAGCTCCCCGTCGGCGCCTGCTGCGCGAGCGCGAGGCACTCCTCCAGCACCTCGCGCTCGACCGGGCGCCGGAGGTCGAGGCGCCGGCGCACCGCCCGCGTCGTCGAGAGCAGCTCGTCCGGCGTCAGGTCGAGGCGCACGGGGCGATCATCGCACCCGCCTCGCGCGCGGCACTACAGTCGCCGCGGATGCTCCCGACGCTCCGCGACCCGGCGCTGCGCCTGCTCGACCGCGCGCGGCTGCTCCGGCCGGCGTACCGCGCGTACGAGGCGGTGCGGGCGCGGACCACGTCGCGCTCGCGCGAGCAGGCGCCGGACGGGCTCCCGCTGCCGCCGCCGCCGCTGCGGACGCTCGTCGCCGGCACCGCGGACGCGGAGTGGTTCCTCGAGACGGGGAGGCGCTCGGCGGAGCTCGTCGCCGCCGCGGCGGCCCGCCACGGCGTCCGGCTCGACGCGCCGGGGACGCGGCTGCTCGACTTCGGCTGCGGCTGCGGGCGCGTCACGCGCCACTGGGCGCGCCTCGCCGGAGCCGACGTCCACGGGAGCGACTACAACGCGAGGCTCGTCCGCTGGTGCGCGGAGCACCTCCCGTTCGCACGGTTCGCGCGCAACGGCGGCGACCCGCCGCTGCCGTACCCGGACGGGCGCTTCGACCTCGTCTACGCGATCTCGGTGTTCACGCACCTGACGGAGCCGCGGCAGGACGCGTGGCTCACGGAGCTGCGGCGCGTCCTCCGGCCCGGCGGGCTGCTGCTCGTGACGACGCACGGCGACCGGCACGCCGACGCGCTCGCCCCGGACGAGCGCGCGCGGTACGACGCGGGCGAGCTCGTGGTGCGCTGGGAGTCGGTGGCGGGCACGAACCTCTGCGCCGCGTTCCACCCGGCGGCGTACGTCCGCGAGCGGCTCGCGCGTGGCCTCGAGCTGCTCGAGCACGCGGCGGAGGGCGCGGCGGCGGGGTCGCCGCACCAGGACCTCGTCGTCCTGCGGCGGCCGGGCTAGCCGCGGCGGCCGAGCTCGCGCTCGAGCTCGTCGAGCTGGGCGTGGAGGTCGTCGACGAGCCGCAGCAGCGCCTCGTTGAACAGGCGCTGGTCCTCGAACACCGGCTCGACGTACCAGCGGAGGAGGCGCCGGCCGAGCCGCTTGCGGAACGGCAGCCGCGCGCCGGGCCCCGCCTCGCGGTCCGCCGAGACGCGCGCCGCCTCGGCCGCCGCGGCGCGCGCGCGGCTCCACGGGTCGGCCGCCTCGCCGCCGCCGCCGCGGATCGACCGCCGCAGCTCCTCCAGGAGCGCCTGCTCGCGCGCCTCGTCCTCGCCCATCGGCGGGATCTTGCCGGAGGCGGCGGGCGGTGCCCGGTGTGAGCGACGCCGCCTCCGGTGATGCCTCTCCCGTGGACCCGGTGCTCGACCTCGTCCGCGACAACCAGAGCGTCCTCGGGCGCCTGGCGACCACGGCCGTCGTCGTGGCCGTGGCGGCCGCCCTCGCGTGGCCGCTCGCCCGCCTCGCGACCCGCGGCGTCGACGACGCGTACGCCCGGTACCACCTGCGGAAGGCGGTTCGCGTCGGCGTCGTCGTCCTCACGCTGATCGCGCTCGCGATCGTGTGGCGGCCGTTCGCGGGGCGCCTCGGGATCGTCGTCGGACTGACCGCCGCCGGGCTCGCCTTCGCCATGCAGGAGGTCGTCGGCGCGATCGCCGGGTGGTTCAACATCATGCTCGGCCGCATCTACCGCGTCGGCGACCGCGTCCGCGTCGGCGGCGTGGAGGGCGACGTGATCGACGTCACGCCCCTGCGGACGAAGCTGCTCGAGATCGGCTCGGCGAGCGGCGACTCGTGGGTGAAGGGCCGTCAGTACACGGGCCGCATCGTCACCGTCTCGAACAAGGCGACGTTCACCGACGCCGTCTTCAACTACTCCGGCGCGTTCGAGTACATCTGGGAGGAGCTGATGCTCCCCGTGCGCCACGACGCCGATCGCGACGAGGCCGAGCGGATCATGCACGAGGAGGCGGTGCGGATCTCGAACACGGCCGAGGCGCAGCGCGCGATCGACGCGATGGCGCGCCGGTACCCGATGCCGAGGACGGAGCTCGAGCCGCGCGTCTACCTCCGCGCCACCGACAACTGGACGGAGGTGGCGGCGCGGTTCGTCGTCCCCGTCCGCGGCGCGCGCGCCGCCAAGGACGAGCTGACGCGGCGGATCACCGCGCGCTTCCGCGAGGCGGGGATCGACCTCGCGTCCGAGACGATCGACGCCACGGTGCGCTCCGCGCCCGAGGAGCGCTCGCCCCGCCCCGGGTAGCGGCCCGTCCGCCAAACTCGCGGCATGTCGCTCGCGGCGTTCGCGCTCCGGCGCGTCCTCGTCACGATCCCGCTGCTCCTGCTCGTCATGCTCGCCACGTTCGCGCTCATGCGCGGGACCGGCGGCAGCCCCTTCGAGCCGCCGGAGGGGTACGTCGGGGTGCCGTACCAGCAGGAACGCGTCCTCCGCCGCCACTACCGCCTCGACGAGCCGTGGTTCCTCGAGTTCGCGGTCTACGTGAAGAACGTGGCGACGCTGAACTTCGGACCGTCGCTCGTCAACCGGCACCTCACGGTCGACGACGTGATCCGCGGCGCGCTCCCCGTCACGCTCGAGCTCGTCCTCCTGGCGGCGGCGTGGGCCGTCCCCGTCGGCGTCGCGCTCGGGGTGTGGGCGGGCGTGCGGCGCGGCTCGGCGCGCGACCTCGCGGCGACGTCGGGCGCGACCTTCCTCCTCGCGCTGCCCGTCTTCTTCGTCGCGTACCTGCTCTCGACGTACCTCGTGACCCGCTGGCAGCTCGTGCCCGACGGCTGGGAGACGAACGGCGCGAAGGTGCTGCCGGCGCTCGCGCTCGGGCTCGCGCCCGTCGGGTACGTCGCGCGGCTGATCCGGACCGCCGTGGTCGAGGCGCTGCAGGAGGACTACGTGCGGACCGCGCGCGCGAAGGGGTTGCGCGAGCGGCGGGTGATCTGGGTGCACGTGCTGCGGAACTCGCTCGCGCCGTTCCTGGCCGGCGCGGTGCCGATGATCGCGCTCCTCGTCACCGGCGCGTTCTTCGTCGAGCAGGCGTTCGACATCCCGGGGGCGTCGACGTTCTTCCTCGACGCCGCGTTCACGCGGGACTACCCGATGCTGATGGGCCTGACGGTCGTGCTCGCGGTGCTCGTGCTGGCGGCGAACCTCGTCTCGGACGTGCTGCTCGCCGCCGCCGACCCGCGCGTGCGGGAGGCCCAGGCGCGGTGATCCCGCGCGCCCTCCGCGGCCGTGCGACGGCGCCGGCGGCCGTCGTCCTCGTCCTCCTGCTCGCGTACGTCCTGCTCTGGCCCGCGGTCTCGCCGTACGACTCGCAGGCGATCGACCTCGACGGCGGGCGCCAGGGGCCGAGCCTCGCGCATCCGCTGGGGACGGACCAGTTCGGACGCGACCTGCTGACGCGCCTCGCCGCCGGCGGCCGCACGTCGCTGCTGATCGCCGGCGGCGCGCTCGCGGTGATCCTCCTCCTCGGATGGGCCTACGGGATGGCGGCGGCCCTCGCGGGAGGGCGCGTGGACGCGACCATGATGCGCGCGGTCGACGGCCTGCTCGCGATCCCGCGCCTCCCGATCGCGATCATCGTGCTCGTCCTCCTCGGCTTCCAGGCGCAGAACGTGTGGGCGACGGTGCTCGCGCTGTCGGTCGGCGGGTGGATGCTCACGGCGCGTCTCGTGCGCGGGCACGTGCTGACGGTGAAGACGCGCGATTACGTTCGCGCCTCGCGTGCCGCCGGCGCGCGGTGGGGGTACGTCGCGCGCCGCCACGTCGTGCCGAACTCCGCCGGCGTCGTCCTCGTCGCCGCGCTGCTCGAGCTGCCGGCGGTCGTCGTCGGCGAGGCGTTCCTCTCGCTGCTCGGCGTCGGCCCGCAGGCACCGATCGCGACCTGGGGGAGCATCGCCTACGAGGGCTGGCGCTTCTCCCGCACGAGGGAGATGGCGCTCGCGACGGCCGCGATCGCGCTCTTCGCCGTCTGCGCGAACGTGCTCGCGGACGCCTTCGGCGACGCGCTCGACCCGCGGCGCGGGCCCGCGGCGTAGGCGCCTTACCCCGCTGCGGCGAGCGGCCGATCGGAGTAGCCTCGCGCCGTGCGCGTCTGCCTGATGATCGAGGGCCAGGAGGCCGTCACCTGGGAGCAGTGGCTGACGCTCGCGCGCGCGTGCGAGGACTCCGGCCTCGACGGGCTGTTCCGTTCCGACCACTACGCCTCGGTGATGCAGGGGCAGGTGCGCGGCGGCCTCGACGCGTGGGCGACGCTCACGGCGCTCGGCGCGCACACGGAGCGGATCCGCCTCGGCTCGATGGTCTCGCCGGCGACGTTCCGGCATCCGTCGGAGCTGGCGAAGGTGGTCGTCACCGCCGACCACGTCTCGGGCGGCCGCGTGGAGCTCGGCATGGGCGCCGGCTGGAACGAGCACGAGCACGTCAGCTACGGCTTTCCGTTCCACGACATGTCGACGAGGCTCGAGCTGTTCGCCGAGCAGCTCGAGATCGTCCACCGCCAGTGGACGGAGGACGAGTTCGACTTCCACGGCAGGCACTACCGGCTCGAGGGCTGCCGCGCGCTGCCGAAGCCGGTCCAGGAGCCGCACCCGCCGCTGATCGTCGGCGGCTCGGCGGGCCGGAAGACCGCCGATCCCGCCGCGCGCTTCGCCGACGAGTACAACACCGTCGCCGCGCCCGTCGACGAGTGCCGCAGGCGGAGGGCGAAGCTCGACGCGGCGTGCGAGCGCGCGGGCCGTGACCCGTCGACGCTCCGCTTCTCGCTGATGACCGGCTGCGTGCTCGGCGAGGACGAGGCGCAGGTGCTCGACCGCGCCCGCGCGCTGCTCGCGGCGACGGGGCGGGACGTCGATCCGCGGGAGTGGGTCGAGTCGCGTCGCGACGCGCTCGTGATCGGCACGCCCGACGAGGCGGCGGCCCGCCTGCGCGAGCTCGAGGACGCGGGGGTGGAGCGCGTCTTCCTCCAGCACCTCGCCCACGAGGACGTCGAGATGGTCGAGCTGATCGGCCGCGAGCTCGTCCCGCTCGTCGCGTAGACGCGCCCGCCTCCGTCCGGCACGCATGTCCCAGCGGGCCATGTCGGGGGTCTGACCCCCTACATGGCCGCGCCGGCCGCGGCCGGTTCGAACGCGGCGGAACGGGACGCGGCCGGGGTCAGACCCCGGACGTGTCCGCGGGAGTCCCGTCCGCCCGTGCCGACGCACCGAGGTTTGCGGCGCCCCCGCACGCGGGGATCCTCCTGCGGATGGGCGAGAACGAGCGGGAGCACGAGACCGAGGAGGAGCTCGGCCGCGGCACGGGGCGCCAGGGCCCGTGGGCGAGCGACGAGGACGGGCCGCGCGCCGCGAAGCAGGACGGCGACCCCACGACCCTCGAGATCGAGAACGACCCGCGCGGCGGCCCCGGCTCCGAGGAGTACCGGACGGCCGACCCGCGCGACCTCGTCGAGGAGGGCGACACGGTGATGTCCGGCCCCGGCGGCGCGCCGCAGGAGGGCCTCTCCGTCGAGGAGCGGCGCGAGCACGGCGAGAAGTTCCGCCGCGAGCGCGAGGAGGACGACCCGATGCCCGGGACGGATTAGCCGTGCCGCGGGCGATCTGGACCGGCGCGATCTCCTTCGGCCTCGTCAACGTGCCCGTGCGGATGTACAGCGCGATCGAGCAGCACGACCTCAAGTTCCACTACGTCCACGCGAAGGACGGCGGCCGGATCGGCTACGAGAAGTACTGCAAGGCCGAGGACACGCCCGTCCCGGCCGACGAGATCGTGAAGGCCTTCGAGTACGAGAAGGGCGAGTGGGTCTACATGTCCGACGAGGACTTCGAGGCGGCGCAGGCGGAGAGCTACAAGACCATCGACCTGCGCGACTTCGTCCCCTACGAGGAGATCGACCCGATCTTCTTCGAGAAGACGTACTACCTCGGCCCGCAGGAGGGGTCGGAGCGCGTCTACGCGCTGCTGCTGCAGGCGATGGAGCGGTCCGGCCTCGCCGGGATCGCGAAGTACGTGATGCGCGACCGGCAGCACCTCGGCTGCCTGCGCGTGCGGGACGGCGTGATCGTGCTCGAGAAGATGTACTTCGCCGACGAGATCCGGCCGAGCGACGAGGTCGCGCCGGGCGACGTGAAGGTCGACGAGCGCGAGCTCGAGATGGCCGAGCAGCTGATCGACCGCTTCGCCGGCTCGTTCGAGCCGGAGAAGTACGCGGACACGTACCGCGACACGCTCTGCGAGATCATCCGCGCGAAACGGAAGGGCGAGGAGGTCCACGCCGAGGCGGCGGCCGAGCCCGACGAGCCGCCGGACCTGATGGACGCGCTGCGGGCGAGCCTCGACGCGGTGCAGCGGCGGCGCGGCGGCAAGCCTGCCGCGGGTGCCGACGGGAACGGCTCGGGCTCGAACGGCGGCGGCGACCTGCGCACGCTCAACAAGGACGAGCTCTACGCGCTCGCCAAGCAGGCGGACATCCCCGGCCGCAGCGACATGAGCAAGGAGGAGCTGGCCGAGGCGCTCGAGCGCGCGCGGTAGCGGATGCCGCGCGTCGACGAGGCGGACGAGCTGTACGGGCTCCCGCTCGACGAGTTCGTGGCGGCGCGGACGGCGCTCGCGAGGCGCCTGCGCCAGGACGGCCGCGCCGACGACGCGGCCGAGGTCGCCGGGCTGCGGAAGCCGACGGTGCCGCTGTGGGCGGTGAACCAGCTCGCGCGGCGGCGAGGACGCGAGGTCGCCGCGCTGCTCGAGGCGGCGGAGCGGCTCCGGTCGGGCGGCGCGGACGGCGCGGACGACCGGCTCCGGCGGTCGCTCGCGGCGCTCGTCCGCTCCGCGAGCGACGTCCTCGAGGAGGGCGGGCACGCCGCCTCGGACGCGACGCTCCAGCGCGTCGGGACGACGCTGCGCGCTGCGGCGGCGAGCGACGGCGAGGAGCGCGAGCTGCTGCGCCGCGGCGCGCTCGACCGCGAGCTGGAGCCGACGGGGTTCGAGGCGATGGCCGCGCTCGCCGCCTCCGCCTCGCCGCCGCCGCGCAGGAGCGAGCGGCGCGCGGACGGCGCGGCCGCGAAGCGGCGGGCGCGCGTCGAGGCGGCGGAGGCGGCGCTGCGCGAAGCGCGTGCACGGGCGCGCGACCTCGCGCGCGAGGCCGACCGCGCCGAGCGCGAGGCGACCCGCGCGCGGACCGCGGCCGAGCGCGCCGCCGCCGACGTCGAGAAGGGCGAGCGGGCGCTCGCCCGCGCCCGCTCCTAGCCCTACCGGCTCACGAGCTTGGAGAAGCGGCTCTCGTCGCCGTCCGAGGTCTCCTCCTGGTAGACGAAGGCGAGCTCGTTCTCCTCGAACGCCTCGAACCAGTCCTCCCAGGAGATCTCCTCCAGGCGGTCGTCGTCGCCGCGGCCGGGGAAGTCGATCCGGAGGATCCCGGGATCGTTGCCCGAGCCGGTGTCGGCGACCCGCGCCGGCTTCCCGCCGCGCTCCTCGACCCAGCGGCGGATCTCGTCGTGGTCGGTCGTGGTCTTGCTCTCACCTGCCATGAACGCGGCGTTTCCGTCGCGGCGCCGCCGAAAACGCGTCAGCGGCGGAGGGCCTGGAGCTCGCGCCGCAGCCGGAGCCGTACCTCGAGGTCGTGCGGCTCGCCGCCGGCGCCCTCGAGCGCGAGCGCGGTGTGGCCGCACGTCCACAGGTAGTACGCGTGCGTCGAGCGGAGCCCGAGCCGGTACGCGCGCTCGGCGGCGACGTACCACTCGCGGCTCCCCGGCACGGCCGCGAGGAACGCCTCCTTCGCCGCCACGAAGCGGTCCCAGCGCGCCCCCATCACCTCGTACGCCGCACGCGTCCGCCGGTCGTACGCCTCGAGCAGCTCCGGGTACGGGCGCGGAACCGCGAGCGGTGGCGCTGCAGCAGCTGAAACGGGGCGTCGGGACATCGGCCTCGATCGTAGGCGGGGGTCCGGTCGGCGCCTGTGGCCGCCGGAACGCGTTCCCGCGGAGGGTTCGAGCCGAGAGGATAGATGCTGTTCTGGCAACAGGAGCAGCCCTCGGTAGATGCTTCCTGGACAACACCCCGTCGGGTTTGAGCGGATCGTGCCGGGGCAGGAGCGATCACCAGCAGGAGGATCCGACAGGGGAGGGCCGTGGACGAGACCGTGCTGATCACCGGGGGCGCCGGCTTCATCGGCTCGCACCTCGCCGACGAGCTGCTCGCGGCGGGCTACCGCGTCCGCGCGCTCGACGACCTCTCGCCGCAGGTCCACGAGGACGGCGCTCGGCCGGAGTACCTGCATCCGGACGTGGAGCTCCTCCGCGGGGACGTGCGCGACGCGGACGCGGTGCGCCGGGCGCTCGACGGCGTGGACGTCGTCGTCCACTTCGCCGCGCGCGTCGGCGTCGGCCAGAGCATGTACGAGCTCGCCGAGTACACGAGCGTGAACTCGGCGGGGACGGCGGTGCTGCTCGAGGCGCTCCTCGACCGTCCGGTGCGGCGGCTGCTCGTCGCCTCCAGCATGAGCGTCTACGGCGAGGGGCTCTACCGCGACGCGGCGGGCCGCCTGCACGAGTCCGTCGAGCGGACGCGCGAGCAGCTCGAGCGCGGCGCCTGGGACCCCGTCGCCGACGACGGCACGCCGCTGGAGCCGCTGCCGACGCCCGAGACGAAGCCGCCGTGCCTCTCCTCCGTGTACGCGCTGAACAAGTACGACCAGGAGCGGCTCTGCCTGCTCTTCGGGCGCGCGTACGACGTCCCCGCGGTCGCGCTGCGGTTCTTCAACGTCTACGGGACGCGGCAGGCGCTCTCGAACCCCTACACCGGCGTGCTCGCGATCTTCGCGTCGCGGCTCCTCAACGCCCGCCCGCCGCTCGTCTTCGAGGACGGGCACCAGCGCCGGGACTTCGTCAGCGTCGCGGACGTCGCGCGCGCGTGCCGGCTCGCGCTCGTCGCCGACGGCGCCGCCGGCGAGACGATCAACGTCGGCAGCGGCGAGAGCGTCTCCGTCCTCGAGATCGCGGAGCGGCTCGGCCGCGTTCTCGGCGTCGAGATCGAGCCGGAGGTGACGGGTAAGTCGCGTGCCGGCGACATCCGCCACTGCTTCGCCGACATCGGCCGCGCGCGCGAGCTGCTCGGCTTCGAGCCGAGCGTCGCGCTGGACGACGGGCTCGAGGACCTCGCGGGCTGGCTCGAGGGGCAGACGGCGATCGACCGGGTCGACGACGCGGCGCGGCAGCTCGCGTCGCGCGGGCTGACGCGATGAGCGGCGCGGACAACGGCAACGGCGCCCGCCCGGCGCGCCCCTTGCTCGGCGTCGTCGAGTGGTTCGTCGTCGGCGAGCACGAGCGCGCGGAGCGCGTGATCCGCGAGCTGCGCGACCTCGGCGTCGAGCACGTGCGCACGGGACTGTCGTGGGCCGACTGGCACGCGCCCGGCGGCGCCGAGTGGATCCGCCACCTGCTCGCGCGCCTGTCGGCGGAGTTCGAGGTGCTGCCGTGCATCCACTACACGCCGCCGTCGATCGGTCTCGAGCCCGACGTCTCGTCGCCGCCCCGGCGCCTGCGCGACTACGCCGACTTCGTGGCGGTCGTGCTCGAGGAGGTCGGCGAGCACTTCCGCCACGTGGAGCTCTGGAACGAGCCGAACAACCTCAGCGACTGGAACTGGCGCATCGACACGGAGTGGGCCGACTTCTGCGAGATGGCCGTCGACGCCGCCTCGTGGGCCCGCCGCACCGGGAAGGAGGTCGTCCTCGCCGGCCCGAGCCCGCTCGACCCGGCGTGGCTCGACCTCGTCGGCCGCCGCGGGCTGCTCGAGCACGTCGACGCGGTCGGCCTCCATGGGTTCCCCGGCACGTGGGAGCCGCACTGGCGCGGGTGGCGCGACGCGTACGAGCGGACGCGCGCCGTGCTCGCCGAGCACGAGTGCGACGCCGAGATCTGGGTCACGGAGGCCGGCTTCTCGACGTGGCGCGGCGACGAGCACTCGCAGCTGCGGATGCTCGGCGAGCTGCTCGAGCTGCCGGTGGAGCGCGTCTACTGGTACGCGGGCGAGGACCTCGCACCCGAGCGACGGACCCCGGACGGCTACCACGCCGACGAGCGGGACTACCACTTCGGCATCCACCGGCACGACGGGACGCCGAAGCTGCTCGGTCGCGCGTGGCGGGACGGCGGCCTCCCGCTCGTCCGCGAGCTCGGCGCGCTCTGCCCGGCGCCGAGCGCGCGCCGCCACCGCGGGCCGGTCTCCGTCGTCACCGGCGGCGCCGGCTTCGTCGGCACGAACG
>Ga0247713_1001168_pt1 | contig 13603 bp, 13 predicted proteins | sample 21E_NmetaG_FD_189936 | JGI IMG/M metagenome (GOLD analysis project Ga0247713, IMG submission 189936) | Soil microbial communities from hillslope of Landscape Evolution Observatory, University of Arizona, Oracle, AZ, United States - 2-1-E_N | ecosystem: Engineered > Artificial ecosystem >... | reverse complement strand
GAACCGGCTGATGCCGGCGCTCGTCGGCTCCGCCGCGGTCGTCCTCGCGCTCCCGATCTTCCTGCTCACGGGCCTGCCGCTCGCCGGCTGGCTGCTCGGCGCGGCGATCTGGGCGGGCGCGCAGGCCGTCGGCGCGCTGCTGGCGCGTCTCCCGCTCGGCGCCGTTAATCTCGCCGCCTCAGGCGTGGTGGGCTTCGGGATGATGGTGCGGGCAGTCGCGGTCGTGGTCGGCCTCGTCGCCGTGGCGACGGTCGCGCCGTCGCTCGCGCTCGCCGCCGCCGCCGTCTACGCCGTGGGCTACACGCTCGAGCTCGCGCTCGGGCTCACCCTGTACTTCGGCGGGGAGCCGGTGGGGCGATGAGGCGGATCCTGCCCCTCGGCCTGCTCGTCGCGCTCCTCCTGCCGGCGCAGGCGCTCGCCGCCGAGGAGTTCGACCCGGAGCACGAGTTCCAGCTGCCGCCGTGGATCCCGATCCACATCGGCCCGCTCGACCTCTCGATCAACAAGGCCGTCGCCTACCTGATCCTCGGCTCGCTGCTCTCGATGGCGATCGGGATCTTCCTCATGCGCGTGCGGATCGGCGTCGACCCCGACACGCGCCAGACGATCGGCGAGCAGATCTACGACATCTGCCAGACGCAGATCGCCGAGGGCGGGCTGCCGTCGAAGGCCGTCGGCCGCTGGTTCCCCTACGTGGCGACGCTGTTCATCTTCATCTGGTCGCTGAACATGCTCGGGTTCGTCCCGCTGCCGCTGACGAACCCGTCCGACCACGTGGAGATCCTCGGCGTCACGGTCCCGGCGCTCGGGATCTACGCCGCGACGGCGCAGATCTCGGTGACGCTCGTCCTCGCCGCGATGAGCGTCGCGTTCACGCACATCGAGGGCGTCCGCTGGAACGGCGCCGGCGCGTACTTCAAGAGCTGGATCCCGCACGGTGTCCCGAAGGCGCTCGTCCCGTTCCTGTTCACGATCGAGGTGCTGTCCCACGCGGTCCGCGTCGTGTCGCTCTCGGTGAGGCTCTTCGCGAACATGCTCGCCGGTCACATGCTGATCCTCGTGATGCTGGGGCTGATCATCGTCCTGCAGACGGCGTTCCTCGCGCTCGTGACCGTCCCCGTGGCGACGGCCTTCTACCTCTTCGAGGTCGTGATCGTCGTCAACATCCAGGCCTTCATCTTCGCGACCCTGTCCGCCATCTACATCGGCTCGGCCATCGAGCCAGACCACTAAGGAGAGTCCAGACACATGACCACCGCGCTCGTCCTCGCGCAGATGGAGGGGAACATCACCGACGCCGCCAAGGCGATCGCGTTCGCCCTCGGCATCGGCCTCGGCTCGCTCGGGGCCGGCATCGGCCTCGGCCACGTCTTCGGCTCGATGATCCAGTCGGTCGCCCGCCAGCCGGAGCTGCGCGGCGAGCTGCAGGGGATCATGTGGCTGTCGTTCGCCCTCGTCGAGGCGCTCGTCTTCTACGGCCTCCTGGGCGGCCTTCTCGCCTACGTCCTCGTCTAGCCCGTGCTGCTCTTCGAGATCTCGCCGCTGATCCGCCCCGTCCCGGGGCTGATGATCTGGACGTTCGTCTGCTTCCTGATCACCTTCGTCGTGCTGAAGAAGTTCGCGTTCGGCCCGATCCAGAACGTCATCGACGAGCGGCGCAAGCGGATCCGCGAGGCGCTCGAGGAGGCCGAGCGGACGCGCGCCGAGGCACGCGAGCTGCTCGAGGAGCACCGGCAGCTGCGCGCGCGCTCGCGGAGCGAGGCGGAGGAGATCCTCGCCGAGGCGCGGCGGGTCGCCGAGTCGATGGCGACGCGCGTGCGCGAGGAGACCGAGGCCGACCGCCAGCGCCGGCTCGACGACACGAAGCGGCAGATCGCGGCGGAGACCGAGCGGGCGCTCGAGCAGATCCGGAACGAGGTCGCCGAGCTCGCGCTCGTCGCCGCCGAGAAGGTGACGCGGAAGTCGCTCGACCCGGCCGACCAGCGCCGGCTGATCGAGGAGGCCATCGGCGAGCTCGACTTCTCGGTGCTGGAGCGCGCGGAGCGCTAGTGGCCGTCCCGCACCGCCTCTACGCGCGCGCGCTCTTCGAGGCCGCGCAGGAGCAGGGCCGCGTCGAGCAGGTGCGCGACGAGCTGGCGGACTTCGCGGCGAGCGCGCGCGAGGTTCCGGAGCTCGGCTCGCTGCTGCGGAACCCGCAGATCGACCCGCGCGCGCGGCGTGCCGCGATCGAGGAGCTCCTCGGTGACGCGGACCCGCTCGTCCGCAACTTCCTCCTCCTCGCGGTCGAGAAGGGCCGCGCCGCGGAGCTCGACGAGATCCTCGAGGAGCTCGACGCGCTCGTCGCCGCGGAGCAGGGGCGCCTGACGGTCGAGCTCACCACCGCCGTCGAGCTCTCCGACGACGAGGCGCGGGAGATCCTCGCGCAGATCGAGCGCGCGTCCGGCCGCACCGTCGAGGCGACGCGGCGCGTCGACGCAGACCTGATCGGCGGCATCGTCCTCCAGGCCGGGTCGCTCCGCGTCGACGCGAGCGTGCGCGGCCGCCTGAACCGACTCCGACACCAACTCGCCACGAAGAGGAGCTGAGCCCGTTGAAGCTACGCCCAGAAGAGATCACGTCGATCCTCCGGCGCCAGATCGAGGAGTACGAGGTCGAGACGGACCTCTCCGAGGTCGGCACCGTGCTGCAGATCGGCGACGGCATCGCCCGCGTCCACGGGCTGGAGAACTGCCTCGCACTCGAGCTGCTCGAGTTCGAGCACGGCGTCACGGGGATCGCGCTCAACCTCGAGGAGGACAACGTCGGCGCGGCGCTCTTCGGCGAGTGGGAGCTGATCAAGGAGGGCGAGCCCGTCCGGCGCACCGGCAACGTGGCGAGCGTTCCCGTCGGCGACCAGCTCCTCGGCCGCGTCATCGACCCGCTCGGGACCCCGCTCGACGGGGGGCCGCCCGTCGACACCGGCGAGCGCCGCCCGCTGGAGTTCAAGGCCCCGGGGGTCGTCGAGCGGCGGCCGGTGCACCAGCCGCTGCAGACCGGCCTGAAGGCGATCGACTCGATCATCCCGATCGGCCGCGGCCAGCGCGAGCTCATCATCGGCGACCGCGGCACCGGGAAGACGGCGATCGCGATCGACACGATCCTCAACCAGCGCGGCGGCGACGTGATCTGCATCTACGTCGCGATCGGGCAGAAGACGTCGACCGTCGTCCAGGTCTACGAGAAGCTGAAGGACGCGGGCGCGATGGACTACACGATCATCGTCTCCGCGCCGGCGGCGGAGGCCGCGCCGATCAAGTGGATGGCGCCGTACGCCGGCGCCGCGATGGCCGAGTTCTTCATGTTCGGCGGCCGGCACGCGCTCGTCATCTACGACGACCTCACGAAGCACGCCGACGCGTACCGGCAGCTTTCGCTGCTGCTGCGGCGCCCGCCGGGACGCGAGGCGTTCCCGGGCGACGTCTTCTACCTCCACTCGCGGCTGCTCGAGCGGGCGGCGAAGCTGAGCGACGAGCTCGGCGGCGGCTCCGTCACCGCGCTGCCGATCATCGAGACGCAGGCCGGCGACGTCGCCGCGTACATCCCGACGAACGTGATCTCGATCACCGACGGGCAGATCTTCCTCGAGTCGGACCTCTTCTACTCGGGCGTGCGCCCGGCGATCAACGTCGGCATCTCCGTCTCGCGCGTCGGCGGCGCCGCGCAGACGAAGGCGATGAAGAAGGTGGCGGGCCGCCTGCGCCTCGACCTCGCGCAGTACCGCGAGCTGGAGGCGTTCGCGCAGTTCGGCTCGGAGCTCGACCCGGCGACGCAGCAGGCGCTCGCCCGCGGGGAGCGGATGGTGGCGACGCTGAACCAGCCGCAGTACGCGCCGTGGCCGATCGAGGAGCAGGTGGCCGCGATCTACGCGGGGATCAACGGCTACCTCGACCCGATCCCGGTGCCGCAGGTGCCGCGGTTCCACGAGGAGCTGCGCGAGCACCTGCGGACGGAGGGGACGGTGCTCGAGGCGATCCGCGAGAGCGGCGAGCTCTCCGACGAGACGGCGGCGAAGCTCGACGAGGAGCTGAAGCGCTTCGCCAACAGCTTCAACGTCCAGGAGGAGACCTCGCTCGTCTAGCGACGAGCGAGGTCAGGCGACCGTGCGCGAAGGGTCTTCTCGACAGATCGTCCTTCGGGCGAACTCTCGCCTGGACCGAAGGCGCGGGCGATAGCCCGTGGCTTCGGTCCAGGACATCAAGCGCCGGATCCGCTCCGTCCGCAACACGAGCAAGATCACCCGCGCGATGGAGCTCGTCGCAGCCGCGAAGCTGCGGCGGGCCCAGGCGCGGATCGAGGCGATGCGCCCGTATGCCGACCGCATGCTCGAGCTGATGGCCGGCGCGGCGCGCGCCAGCGACTCGATCCAGGGAATCCCGCTGCTCGAGCGGCGCGAGGTCGGCAAGGTCGCGGTGCTTCCGCTCACGGGCGACCGCGGCCTCGCCGGGCCGTTCAACGGGCAGATCCTCCGCCGCGCGTTCGCGCTCGAGCGGGAGCTGACGGCCGACGGCTTCGACGTCCGCTGGCTCGTCGCGGGGAAGAAGGGCCGCTCGACGCTGTCGTTCCGCCGGTACGAGCTGAGCGCCTCGTGGGCCGGCTTCAGCGACCAGCCGGCGTACTCCGACGCGCAGGCGATGTCGCACCGGCTGACGGAGCTCTACACCGAGGGCGAGGTCGACCGGGTCGTGATCGTCTACAACCACTTCGAGTCGGCGCTCGTCCAGCGCGTCGTGCAGCAGGAGATCCTCCCGATCGCGGAGGACATCTTCGAGCGCGGCGAGGACGACCAGCGCGACGCCGCCCTCCGGGGAGACTTCTTCTACGAGCCGGACCCGGAGACGATCCTCGCGCGGCTCGTGCCCGTGTACCTCGAGACCGAGATCTTCCGCGCGCTGCTCGAGTCCGCGGCGTCCGAGCAGGGAGCGCGGATGACCGCGATGCGCAACGCGTCGAAGAACGCGGGGGAGCTGATCGACCGGCTGACGCTTGAGATGAACCGCGCGCGCCAGGCCGAGATCACGCAGGAGATCCTCGAGGTCGTGGCCGGCGCGGACGCCCTCCAGGGCTAGGCGTTCGACACCGCGGCCAACGCGGCTGCAGCACCTCCGCCTGCAGGGCGAGGCGCGGCGTGCTTAACTCGCACGCGACGTCGCGCTAACTAATCGGCGGCAGCGGCGTCACATGCAATGTCCGTACGGCTCGGTCAGCAAGTCCTGACCAGGAATCGCGAAAGGAGCTCGCAGAGCAACATGCGTCGCTTCGGTCAGTGCTGGCCAGGTCGTAGCGGAAGAGCGCCTGAGGCTAAGGGGGTCCAGGCGTGGGGTGCAACAACCACGATGGAGGACATCGATGCGTAACCGAATCTGGCTCGTCGCCGGCGCCCTGAGCGTCTGCGTGGGCCTGATGGCGGCAGCCGCTCCCGCGGCTCCGCAGAAGGCCCAGGGCCAGCAGGCTCGGGTCGGCGGTACCGTCGTGATCGGTCAGGATCAGGAGCCCAGAGTCCTGAACACCTGGATCACGGAGGGCAACCAGTTCGCGGCCACCGAGGTCGTCGTGCCGCTGCTCGACGCGGGCATGCGGTTCAACAACCGCGCGGTCCTCGTCCCGCAGCTCATGGACGGCCAGCCGCGGATCATCAGCAACAAGCCGTTCCGCGTCCGCTTCAAGTACAAGCGGGCCGCGCGCTGGAGCGACGGTCGCCCGGTCACGGCCGCCGACTACCGCTTCACCTGGCAGACCCACATGAACCCGAAGTGGACGATCACGTCGCGCGCGGGTTGGGAGGACATCACGCGTGTCCAGGCCCAGGGGAAGACGGTCACGATCACGTTCCGCCGGCCGTACGCCGGTTGGAAGATCATCGCGGCCGCTGCGCCGATGCCGTCGTTCCACCTCGTCGGTCAGAACTTCGACCAGGCGTTCCGGAACGACTTCCGCAGCCCGCGGACGGGCCAGCCGATCTCGAGCGGTCCGTTCCTGTTCAACAACTGGGTGCGCGGTCAGCAGATCCGCCTCGTCCGGAACCCGCGGTACTGGGGCCGGAACGCGTATCTCGCCGCCCTCGTGTACCGCCCGCTGCCTGACACGAACACGCAGTTCCAGGCGCTTCGCGCGGGTGAGATCCAGCTGCTCCGCCCGCAGCCTCAGCTGCAGATCGCGGACATCCGCCAGGACGCGCGGTTCCGCGTCCAGTCGGGGCCGGAGTACGCGTGGGAGCACATCGACATCCAGCAGGGTGAGAAGGGGCATCCGGCCCTGAGGCAGCGGTACGTCCGCCAGGCCCTCATCGCCGGGATCAACCGTCCGCAGATCGCGCAGGCGCTCTACCGGACGATCGCTCCGAACCTCCCGGTGCTCCACAGCGTCATCTTCAAGCCGTTCGAGCCGCAGTACCGGCCGAACTGGCAGGTGCACCAGTTCAACCAGCGGCGGGCGATCTCGCTCCTCCGCGGCGCTGGCTGCACCGGCGGCCCGGCGACCCCGGGTGCCGGCGGCGTCTACACCTGCCCGAACGTGGGCCGGCTGTCGTTCCGCTTCCACTCGACCGCGGGGAACCAGCTGCGTGAGCTCGCGTTCGAGATCATGCAGACGCAGCTCCGCTCCGTCGGCATCGAGATCCGGTCGAACTTCGGGCCGGCCTCGCACGTGTTCGGCACCGTCCTGCCCTCCGGTGACTGGGATCTCTTCCTGTTCACCTGGGTCGGCAGCCCGACGTCGCCGATCTTCCAGAAGAACCTGCACGCCTGTGGTGGCGACCAGAACTACATGAACTACTGCAACCAGGCCGTCACCCGCCTGCTCAACCAGGTCGAGAACACGATCAACGACGCTCAGCGGACCGTCCTCCTGAACCGGGCCGATGCCCAGATCTCGGCGGACATTCCGACGATCCCGCTGTTCGCTCGCCCTGGGTTCGTCATCCACCGGACGAACATCCGCAACATCCTCCGCAACCCGACCCAGGCCAGCACGCAGTGGAACGCTGTGAACTGGTGGGTCGGCTAGTCGAGGCGACCTAGGCAGACCGCTCCGGCGGCAAGCCGACAGGAGACCCGCCCCCACGCAGGTGGGGGCGGGTCTCCGCTCTACGACTGCACCGACCCCTCCGGCCCCCCACTCGTTAGAGTCTTCGCCCTCTCAGGAGACGACGCGCCCCCGTGCTGACCTACATCGTTCGCCGGCTGCTCTACAGCATCCCCGTGCTGATCGCGGCCAGCTTCATCATCTTCACGTTCGTCTCGATCTCCAGCGATCCGCTCGCGTTCCTCCGGATGCAGCCCGGTGTCTCGTTCGACACGATCGACCTGATCGCCGAGCGCAAGCACCTGAACGACCCGATCCCGGTGCGCTACGTCCACTGGGTGAAGGAGGCGGTCACCGACCAGTTCGGGACGACGACGCTCGGCAACCGGCCGATCTGGCCCGACCTCACGCGCGTGATGAAGAACACCGCGCAGCTGATCATCGCCGCCGAGCTGATCGCGATCTTCCTCGCGATCCTCATCGGCGTCTACTCGGCGGTGAGGCAGTACTCCGCCTTCGACTACTCCGCGACGACGTTCAGCTTCCTCGGGCTCGCGACGCCGAACTTCTGGCTGGCGCTGATGCTCCAGGTGCTCGTCGTGAACATCCTCGAGAAGTACAACATCAGGCTCTTCTACGTCTCCGGCCTCAGCTCCGTCGATCCCGGGGAGGGGTTCCGCTTCGTCCTCGACCGCGCGCAGCACCTCGCGCTGCCGGTGTTCGTCCTCGCGACCGCGAGCATCGCGTCGTACAGCCGCTTCATGCGCGCGTCGATGCTCGAGGTGATCAACTCCGACTACGTCCGGACGGCGCGTGCGAAGGGCCTCAACGAGCGGAAGGTGATCATGCGCCACGCGTTCCGGAACGCGCTGATCCCGCTCGTGACGCTGATCGCCCTCGGCTTCGGCGGCCTCTTCGGCGGCGCCATCGTCACGGAGACCGTGTTCTCGCTGGACGGGATGGGCTTCTACTTCATCCAGGCGATCGGGGAGGGCGACCCGTACCCGGTGATGGCGTGGCTGATGATCACCGCGACGCTGATCATCGTCTTCAACCTGATCGCCGACATCGTCTACGGAATCCTCGACCCGCGGGTGCGCTATGACTGAGTCGAAGCAGTTCGAAGAGCAGCAGCCGCAGCGCCCGAGCGCCGGCGGGATGGCCCCGACGCCGACGTACGGCGGCGTCGCGCAGCACAGCGGCCCGATCGCCGACATCGGCGAGCCGACGGAGCTCGCGCTGACGTGGGAGACGGGCGTCGACCTGAAGACGCGGAGCCAGTGGCAGTACGCGCTGCGCCGCTTCCTGCGCCACCGGCTCGCGATGGGCAGCCTCGTCGTCCTGCTCGGGATCCTCGCCGTCGCCGTCTTCGCCGAGCAGATCGCGCCCTACGCGTTCGACGACATCGACCTCGAGAACATCAACTCGCCGCCGACCACGCAGGGCAACCACTTCTTCGGCACGGACATGCTCGGGCGCGACTACTTCAGCCGCGTCGTCTTCGGCCTGCGCACGTCCGTCTGGGTCGCGCTCGTCGTCGCGCTGCTCTCGACCGCGATCGGGACGGCCATCGGCGCCATCTCCGGCTACTTCGGCGGGTGGGTCGACAACCTGCTGATGCGCTTCACCGACCTGATCCTGACGCTGCCCGGACTCGCGATCCTGCTCGTCGCCGCCGTCTACTTCGGCGCCGGCGACCCGCTGCGCGTCGCGATCATCCTCGCGCTCCTGTTCTGGACGGGGATCGCGCGCGTCGTGCGAGGCGTGTTCCTCTCGCTGCGCGAGAAGGAGTACGTCGAGGCGGCGAAGGCCTCCGGCTCCGGAGACACGCGGATCATCCTCCGGCACATGCTCCCGAACACGATGGGCCCGGTCATCGTCAACGCGACGCTCGTCGTCGCCGCGGCGATCCTCACCGAGGCAGGCCTCTCGTTCCTCGGCTTCGGCATCCAGCCGCCGAACCCGGCCCTCGGGAAGCTGATCGCGGACGGCCAGAGCGAGGGGCTGAAGCTCTGGTGGCTGGTGACGTTCCCCGGCCTCGTCATCGTCGCGATCGCGCTCGCGATCAACTTCATCGGCGACGGGCTGCGCGACGCCCTCGACCCGACGCAGAGGAGGATCCGTGCCTGAGCCCGCCACGGCGCGCGAGCCGGTCCTCTCGATCCGCGACCTGACGGTCGAGTTCTCGACCGAGGACGGCGTCGTCCACGCCGTCAACGGCGTCAGCTACGACGTGTACCCCGGCGAGACGCTCGGGATCGTCGGCGAGTCCGGCTCGGGGAAGAGCGTGAGCCTCATGTCGATGCTCGGGCTGATCCCGACGCCGCCGGGCCGGATCGTCCGCGGCGAGGCGCTGTACCGGGGCCGCGACCTCCTGAAGCTGAAGCCGAAGGAGCTGCGTGACATCCGCGGCGGCGACATCGCGATGATCTTCCAGGACCCGATGACGTCGCTGAACCCCGTGCTGACGGTCGGCGAGCAGCTCAGCGAGGCGATTCGCGCCCACAACCCCGACGTGAAGGAGAAGGAGGCGCTCTCGCGCGTCGTCGAGCTCCTCCGCCTCGTCGGCGTCCCGAACCCCGACCAGCGGGCGAAGCAGTATCCGCACGAGTACTCGGGAGGCATGCGGCAGCGCGCGATGATCGCGATGGCGATCGCGAACGCGCCGTCGGTGCTGATCGCGGACGAGCCGACCACGGCGCTCGACGTCACGATCCAGGCGCAGATCCTCGAGGTGTTGAAGGCGGCGCAGCGCGAGACGCACGCCGCGACGCTCCTCGTCACGCACGACCTCGGCCTGATCGCGGAGATGGCCGACCGCGTGATCGTGATGTACGCCGGCCGCGTCGTGGAGGTCGGCGACGTGATGACGATCTTCTCGAGCCCGCGTCACCCGTACACGACCGGCCTGATGGAGAGCATCCCGAAGCTCGGCGGCGGCGACGACTGGCTGCGGCCGATCCCCGGCCAGCCGCCGAGCCTGATCAGCCCGCCGGCTGGGTGCCCGTTCCACCCGCGGTGCTTCCTCTCGAACGGCCGGCAGCGCTGCCGCACGGAGGTGCCGCCGCTGCGGCCGATCGACGAGCGCGACCACCTCTCCGCGTGCCACTTCGCGGAGGAGCTGATCGGCGAGACGGAGGGTCTCGGCGCCCGCTCGCCGGAGGGCGTCTCGTGAGCAGCACCCTCGACACGACGCCGGGCGGCGACGCGCGCACCGCGTACGCCGGCGACGGCCAGGAGCTGCTCCGGATCGAGGGGCTCGTCAAGTACTTCCCGATCCGCGCCGGGCTGTTCAAGCGCCAGGTCGGGCAGGTGCACGCCGTCGACGGCGTCGACCTGACGCTGAACGCGGGCGAGACCCTGGGCCTCGTCGGCGAGTCGGGCTGCGGGAAGACGACGCTCTCGCGGACCGTGATCAAGCTCGTCGAGCCGACCGAGGGGAAGATCATCTTCGCCGGCCGCGACATCACCGGCTTCAGCCGGCGCCAGATGCGCGAGGTGCGGCGCGAGATGCAGATCGTCTTCCAGGACCCGTACGCGTCGCTCAACCCGCGGATGACCGTGCGGGAGATCGTGAGCGAGCCGATGCGGATCCACGGCCTCTACGGCGGCCGTGAGCGGAAGGACCGCGTGTCGGAGCTCCTCCGCACCGTCGGCCTCTCGCCCGAGCACGGGAACCGCTTCCCGCACGAGTTCTCCGGCGGCCAGCGGCAGCGGATCGGGATCGCGCGGTCGCTCGCGCTCAACCCGCAGATGCTGATCCTCGACGAGCCGGTGTCCGCGCTCGACGTCTCCATCCGCGCGCAGGTGATCAACCTGCTCGAGTCGCTGCAGCAGGAGTTCCGCCTCACGTACCTGTTCGTCGCGCACGACCTGTCGCTCGTGCGGCACGTCTCCGACCGCGTCGCGGTCATGTACCTCGGCAAGGTCGTCGAGATCGGGACGCGCGACCAGATCTACGGCGAGCCGACGCACCCGTACACGCAGGCACTCCTCTCCGCCGTCCCCGTCGAGGATCCGTCGATGCGCGGCAAGCGTGAGCGGATCGTGCTCACCGGCGACGTCCCGAGCCCGGCGAACCCACCCTCCGGGTGCCGCTTCCGCACGCGGTGCTGGAAGGCGCAGCAGATCTGCGCGGAGGAGGTGCCCGCGCTCGTCGACCGCGGGCACGGCCACCCGAGCGCCTGCCACTTCGCAGAGGTCGTCAAGCCGTTCGCCTGACCCGAGCGCGCCCTCGGGCGCGCTCGCGTGGCCGCGGCGGACTGCGGCTACCATGGGCCGGCGCCTGCCCAGCGGCGCGGCGAAGACGTGCAGAGACCTCACGGAGCAGATCGGCGGCGGCGGCCGCTCGCGACGGCCGCGCTCGGGCTCGTCCTGACCGCGGGCGCGCTCGTCGCGCTCGTCCGCCCGGCTGGGGCGACGGAGGGGATCCCCGTCCCCGACGTCAACCCGGCGGGCGGTCTCTACCAGCACTGCGAGCAGCAGCTGCGGCCGGCGCAGCAGTTCAGGTGCTACGTCGACGCGCTGCTCGGCCAGATCGAGGCGTCGAAGCGGCCGGCGACGGAGCTCCCCGAGATCGACCGGCAGGTGGACCGCGGCGCGGGCCCGTACCTGACGGCGCAGTGCCACATGATCATGCACGAGGTCGGCCGCCGCTACGCGCGGCGGAACGGCGTCACGCTCGAGAACCTGCAGGCCCACATCCCGCGGTCGAACAACCCGAACTGCTCGGCCGGCTTCGGCATGGGGCTGACGATGCACCTCGGCCGCGGCCTCGTCCGCGACCCCGCAGGCGCGGGGCGGACGTGCCTGGCGCAGGGGACGCGGTTCCGCGGTTACACGTGCATCCACGGGCTCGGCCACGCGTACCTGCGCGCGCACCACGGCGACCTCCGCCGCGCCCTCTGGAGCTGCCGGGAGATGAACAACGGCCACGCGGCCGACTGCGGCCAGGGCGTCTACCACGACTACTGGATCTCGCTCGGCGGCGGCGACGGCACCAAGCGCCCGGCCGGCGCGGTGACGTCGCCGCGGACGCTGTGCGCGCAGGCCGATCTCCTGTTCGTGCGCGGCTGCTGGTACCGGACGTTCCTCGAGCGCCGCCCCGCGGGCGGGGTCTCCTCCGCGCGCGACGTGGAGCGGCTGTGCCGCGGGCTCGTCGCCCTCCAGCGCGGGGCGTGCGTGAGCGCCGCGTCGCTGATCCTGCCCGGGGAGCCGCCGGAGCACCTCGCCGCGTGCAGCGCCTTGCGTGGGCGCGATCCCGTCAACTGCGTGCGGTCGCTCCGCGTCGCGGGGCTCGAGAACCGTCCCGCGGAGCAGCTCTCCCTGATCCGCGGCTGCCGCAGCTTCCCGCGCGCCGCGCAGGGCGACTGCTACGAGTGGCTCGGCCGCGCGCTGTCGGTCGTCTCGAATGGCGTCTTCGCCGCGCGGGGGTGCCCGCAGCTCCCGGGCACGGCGGCCGCGCGGTGCCGCGCCGGCGCCGGGACGACCGGCGCGCCGCTCGTCACGTTCGCCTGACGGCTAACTCGCGCGCGGCTCGCGCGTCATAAGAGAACGTGAACGTGATCCGCCCAGCCGCCTGCGAACGGACCCGCGCGTACGTCTCGCTCCGCCTCGACGGCGAGCTCGCCGAGCTCGAGCAGCGCATGCTCGATGCGCACCTGCCCGCGTGCTCCGCGTGCAGCGCGTACGCCGACGACGTCGCCGCGGCCACGCGCGCCGTCCGTGCGACGCCGCTCGCGCAGCTGCGGCGCCCGCTCGCGCCGCGCGTCCGGCGGGCGCGGCCGGTGCGCGTGCACCACGTCGCGGCGGTCGCCGCCGGCGTGCTCGTCGTCGTCGGCGCCGGGACGGCGGTCGACCGCGGCGGCGACGTGACGCGCCGCCAGACCGCGAGCCCGCTCGCGTGGCCGACGCCGAAGCGGTACCTCTCGGACGCGGCGCTCCGGGAGGAGCAGTCGCTGCTCGCGCTGACGAAGCCGGGCTCGCCGCTCCCGCAGCTCCGGTTCTAGCGCGCGGCGTCTAGCTGTCCGGCTGCTCGGGCGGCGCGTGCCGGCCGAGCGGCTGCACGTCGATGCCCTCCGCGCGGAGCGCCGCCAGCGCCTCCTGCGTGCGGTCCCAGAACGCGAACTCGAGCGCGGACACCGGCGCCTCCTGGAACGTCGGCTCCTCCTCGAGGGCGGTCGCCGTATTCCCGACCTCCTCGGAGAGCCCACGCAGCGACGTCACGAGCTCCTCCGCCTCCTCCTCGAGGCCGTCCGGCGCGCCGACCTCCTCGAGGTCGTCGGCCGCGGACCCGATCTGGTCGGAGGCGGCGCGGATCCGCAGCAGCAGCTCGTCCCACGTCTGCGCCGTCGCGATGTTCGCGAGCGCGGCGTCGGTGCGGTCGCGGCTGTCGCGCACCTGCGCCTCGAAATCCTCGCGGCTGGTCGAGCCGCAGCCCGCCGCGGCGAGCGCGAGCGACGCGACGACGAGGACGGATGCGAGGCGGCCGAGCACGCACGGAGAGTAGCGGCAACGCCTCGCGGCGCCTCGATAGACTGGAGCC
>Ga0247713_1001167_pt1 | contig 13613 bp, 12 predicted proteins | sample 21E_NmetaG_FD_189936 | JGI IMG/M metagenome (GOLD analysis project Ga0247713, IMG submission 189936) | Soil microbial communities from hillslope of Landscape Evolution Observatory, University of Arizona, Oracle, AZ, United States - 2-1-E_N | ecosystem: Engineered > Artificial ecosystem >... | reverse complement strand
CCCCGGCCCCCGGCGACGCCGCCAGCCCGGTGGCGATGACCTGCACGTCGCCCCCGCCGACCTGGGGGTGAAGGACCTGCTCCAGGTGCTCGGCGCTGACCCGCTGGACGGCTTCCTCGTGGCTCAGGTTCATGCGCTCGTCGGTGGTCATGTCGACCGCCATCTTCAGGGCGGCGATGCCACCCCGCTTGCCCACCCGGGTCTGCAGCATCCACAGCTTGCCCTGGTCGATGGTGAACTCGGTGTCGCACATGTCGCGGTAGTGGCGCTCGAGCCGGTCGAAGATGGCCAGCAGCTCGTCGTAGATCCCCGGGAACAGGCGCTGCATCTCGTCGAGGTGGAGGGTCTTGCGGATGCCGGCCACGACGTCCTCGCCCTGGGCGTTGACCAGGAAGTCGCCGTAGGCGCCGGCGGCACCGGTGGCGGGGTCGCGGGTGAAGCCCACGCCGGTGCCCGAGTTGTCGTCCCGGTTGCCGAACACCATGGCCTGCACGTTCACCGCAGTACCGAGGTCGTGGGAGATGCGCTCCTTGACCCGGTAGGCGACGGCCCGGGCGCCGCCCCAGGACTGGAACACGGCCTCGATGGCGCCCCGGAGCTGGTCGGCCGGCGCCTGGGGGAAGGGCTGGCCGGTGTGCTTGGCCACCACCTCCTTGTACTGCTCCACCAGCTCGGCCAGGGCGCCGGCGGGGATCTCGGCGTCGGAGCCCACGCCCGCCTTCTCCTTGGCGTCCTCGAAGGGCCTCTCGAACTCCTCGCCCGGCACGTCGAGCACGATGCGGCCGTACATGGCCACGAACCGCCGGTAGCTGTCGTAGGCGAAGCGCTCGTCACCTGTCTGGGCGGCCAGTCCCCGCACGGACTCGTCGTTGAGGCCCAGGTTGAGGACGGTGTCCATCATCCCCGGCATGGAGAACTTGGCCCCCGAGCGCACGCTGACCAGCAGCGGGTCGGACGGGTCGCCCAGGCCCTTCCCCATCGACTCCTCCAGCTTGGCCACCTGGGCCTGGACCTCCTCGGTCAGGCCCTCCGGCCACCCGCCGGCCATATAGGCCCGGCAGGCGTCGGTGGTGATGGTGAACCCGTGGGGCACCGGCAGCTCGAGCACCGACGTCATCTCCGCCAGGTTGGCCCCCTTGCCCCCGAGCAGGTCCTTCAGGCTCATCGGCGGCTTCTCGTGGGGGTGGTCAAAGGCGTAGACGTAGGTCACAAGCTCTCCTGGACGCGGCGGAACAACCTTTCCAGCGTAGTTGGACCTCCCAGGACCCTCCGGGGGTTACGCCAGCCGACCCCGGACCGCCTCCACCAGGCCGTCGATCGGCACCCGCTCCTGCTCCAGACTGTCGCGGTCGCGGATCGTCACCGCCCGGTCGTCGAGGGTGTCGAAGTCGACGGTCACGCAGTACGGCGTGCCGGCCTCGTCCTGGCGGCGGTAGCGCCGGCCGATCGACTGCGTCTCGTCGTAGTCGCACATGAAGTGCGGCTGCAGCACCTTCAGCACCTCGCGCGCGGTGGGCGTGAGCGTCTCCTTCTTCGACAACGGCAGCACCGCCACCTTGTAGGGCGCCAACCTCTTGTGCAGGCGGAGCACGACCCGCTTCTCGCCGCCGATCTCGTCCTCGTCGTAGGCGGCGAGCAGGAACGCCATCATCGAGCGGCCCACGCCGGCGGCGGGCTCGATCACATGGGGCACGTAGCGCTCGTTGGCGGCCTGGTCGTAGTACTCCAGCCGCTCGCCGGAGAACTTGGCGTGCTGGGTGAGGTCGTAGTCGGTGCGGTTGGCCACGCCCTCCAGCTCCCCCCAGCCCCAGGGGTAGTCGAACTCCACGTCGGCCGTGCCGGTGGAGTAGTGCGACAGCTCCTCGGGGTCGTGGTGGCGAAGGCGCAGCTTCTCCTCCGGGATGCCCAAGTCGACGTACCAGCGCAACCGCTCCTCGCACCAGTACTCGAACCACTTCTGCCCCTCGCCGGGGGGCACGAAGAACTCCATCTCCATCTGCTCGAACTCCCGGGTGCGGAAGATGAAGTTGCCCGGCGTGATCTCGTTGCGGAACGACTTGCCCTGCTGGGCGATGCCGAACGGCGGCTTCTTGCGGCTGGTCTGCAGGACGTTGGCGAAGTTCACGAAGATGCCCTGGGCCGTCTCCGGCCGCAGGTACGCCGTCGCCCCTTCGTCTTCCACCGGACCGACGTGGGTCTTGAACATCAGGTGGAACGGCCGGGCCTCGGTGAGGTCGGTCGACCCGCAGTTCGGGCACGCCCCCTCTATCTGGTCCTCCCGCCACCGCTCCTTGCACTTGCGGCAGTCGACCAGCGGGTCGGTGAAGGTCGCCAGGTGGCCCGACGCCTCCCACACCTTGGGCGCCATCAGGATGGCCGCGTCCAGGCCCACGATGTCGTCGCGCTCCTGCACCATGGCCCGCCACCACGCCTCCATGACGTTGCGCTTCAGCAGCACGCCCAAGGGCCCGTAGTCCCACGTCGACCGGAACCCGCCGTAGATCTCGCTGGACGGGAACACGAACCCCCGGCGTTTGGCCAGGTTGACGACGTTTTCGGTGAGGTCGGGCACGGCCATCGAGCGTAGTGGGCCTGCTCATGCCGCCCTCGGGAGTATCGCGGCGGCGCCGGCCACCAGGTCGTCGATGTCCTCCGGCGCCGCCTCCAGCAAACGCCATCCCGCGGCCTCCACCCGGTTCCTCCGCATCCGGTCACTCCGGTACCGGCGCCGGCCGGCGTGCCAGCGGAACCCGTCGAGCTCCATCGCCAGCCGGAACGGCGGGTACGCCAGGTCGACCCGGGCGATGAACACCCCGTCGACCCAGATCTCGTACTGCCGCACCGGCGCCGGCAGGCCGGCGTTGATCAGGGCGCGTACCACCCGCATCTCCGCCACCCCCTCGGGCAGCCCGTCGCCGTTCCATGCCGCCAGCACCTTTCCGAGCCGGCCCCCGGTAGGCAGGTCGGGGAGCCGGCAGAGGCGCCGGCATAGGACATCGTCGACCGCCTCCTCCAGCAGGTCGCCGCTCACCACGCGGGCCAGGTCCGCCAGCATCCGCGACGGCCGCGTGACCGGAACCCGGTCCCGCAGCACGCTGTCGACGGTGGACCGGTGCACCCGAGCCAGCGGGTTCCGATTGCTCCGGCCGGGCGGCACGGTGATGTCCAACGGACCGGGCCGGAACCCCGACACACCCCACAGCACCGCCGCCGACCGGTGCGACACCACCGCACCGTCGCCGGCGATCAGGCACGCCGCCAGGGCCCGTTGCTTCCAAGTGACCGGCACCCCGGCGAGCCGGTACACGCCCCGGGCGACCAGCACCCAGCGGCCGGTCGCCAGGCGGTGTTGGATCATGTGGTCGGTCGCGCCGGCGGAACGAGCCTGCGCTCGGGTGAAGAGCGAGTGCTGTCGAGCGGCGACGGTGGCAAGAGCGGCATCCATGGGCGGAGTATGCCGAGGGGGTGTGACAAGTGAGCATTTGACACGGCTATGCCGTCACAAATGCTCACCAGCGGCGCCGGCCGGCTACTCCGTCGCCAGCGCCCCGGCCACCGGCAGCGACCGCAGCCGGCGCTCCAGGTGGTGCTCCATGGCCCGGATGGCCAGCCGCTCGACCTCGGCCACGTCGGGGCCCGCCGGCGTCGACAGGGCGCCGCCCAGGTCGCCGCCCAGCACCCGGCGCACCAGGTCCAGAGCCGCCGGCGACAAGGCCACGCCGGCGCCGCCCGGCGAGCACGACCCGCACAGCACGCCGCCCTGCCCAAGGTCGAACGACGACAAGCCGTACCGGCCCCCACAGGCGGCGCACTCGTCCAGCAGCGGGTGGAAGCCCTCGGAGGACAGCAGCTTCAGGAAGAACGCCGGCACCAGCAACGGGGCGTCGTGGGCGGACAAGGCCCGCAACCCGCCCAGCAGCATCACGAACAGGCGGGGATTGGCGTGGCGCTCCTGGCACAGCTGGTCGGTGGCCTCCAGCAACGACGCCGCCTTGGCCAGCCGCCCCAGGTCCTCCCGCACCGGCCGGAACAGCTCGACAACCTCGGCCTGGGTGACGATGTCCAGTTCGCCGCGGCCCTCGTAGAACAACAAGGACACGTGCACCATGGGCTCCAGCCGGGCCCCGAACCGGCTCTTGGTCTTGCGGACGCCCTTCACCACCGCCCGCACCTTGCCGTGGCGCTCGGTCAGCAGGTTGACGATCCGGTCGGACTCACCGAGACGCCACGTCCGCAGCACGATCCCCTGGTCTCGGTACAGGCCCACAGTGAATTACAAGCTTATGCTTCCAGCCCCCCGAACCGGCGGTCCCGCCGCTGAAATTCGCGGACCGCCTCGAAAAGGTGCTCACGCCGGAAGTCGGGCCACAGCACGTCGGTGAACACCAGCTCCGAGTACGCCAGCTCCCACAACAAGAAGTTGGAGATCCGGTACTCCCCCGACGTGCGGACCACCAGGTCCGGGTCCGGCAGGTCGGCGTCGTACATCCGGGCCCGGATGGCCTTCTCGTCCACCTGCCGTGCCGGCACGCCGGCCTCCACCAAGGCACGAACGGCGTCGACGATCTCCGCCCGCCCCCCGTAGTTGAAGGCGATGGTCAACGTCATGGTCTTGTTCCGGGCCGTCAGCTCCAGCGCCTCGTCCATCCGCCGGATCAGCCGGCGGGGCACCCGCCAGTCCCGCCGGCCCAGGAAACGGATGCGCACGTCGCGTTCGTTGAGCTCGTCCCGCCGGCGCAGGAGCATCCCCTCGTTGAAGCGCATCAGGTAGCGGACCTCATCCGGCGGGCGCTTCCAGTTCTCGGTCGAGAAGGCGTACACCGTCAGCCACTTGACGCCCAGTTCCAACGCCCCTTCGACGGCGTCGAACAGCGCCTCCTCGCCGGCGGCGTGGCCTTCGGTCCTGGGCAATCCCCGCTTCTGGGCCCATCGCCCGTTGCCGTCCATGACCACGCCGATGTGGGCAGGTACCCCCCTCGGGTCGATCTCGTCGATCCTCGTCGGCCCGGTCACAGGGCCAGAGCATCCCAATACCTCCGGTTGGGTACAAGCCCGGACGTGAGGGAGAAGCTGGACCGGCTCGGCGAACGGTGGAAGTGGTTCGCCACCGTCTTGGCCGTACAGAAGCGCTACGGCGAGCTCAACGGCAACTACCTGGCTTCGTCGGTCACCCTGTCCGCGTTCCTGTCGCTGTTTCCCCTGCTCCTTTTCGCCATCGCCATCCTCGGCTTCTTCTCCGCCAATTCGCCCGACCTGGCCGGCAACGTCGTGGAGCGGCTGGGCCTGACCGGCGACGCCGCCAACGGCATCACCTCCGCCATCGCCACCGCCGAGGAGAGCCGCCGAGCGGCCTCGGTCATCGGCATCGCCGGCCTCCTGTGGTCGGGCCTCGGGCTGGTCGCCGCCTTCCAGTACGCCATCAACGCCGCCTGGCAGGTCACCGGCCGGGGCTGGAGGGCCAAGCTCACCGGCCTCATGTGGCTGGGCGGCGCCACCCTGCTCTTCCTGACCTCCTTCGCCACCTCCACCGTCATCCGCTGGCTTCCGAACTTCATGGCCCCGCTGACCACCCTCGCCGGCCTGTCGGTGAACTTCGCCCTCTGGCTCTGGACCTTCAAGATCCTCGCCACCCGTGACATCGGCTGGAAGGCGCTGGTCCCCGGCGCGGTCGTCGGAGCCATCGGCTTCGAGATCCTCAAGGCCATCGGCGCCTTCTACGTGCCCGGCGCGGTGGCGTCGGCGTCGGCGCTCTACGGGACCCTGGGCGTGGTGTTCGCCACCCTGGCCTGGCTCCTCTTCTTCGGTCGACTGGTGGTCTACGCCGCCGTCGTCAACGTCGTGCGATGGGAAGAGGAGCACGGCACGGTGGTCCTGGAGATGGAGGTGCCCCGGGTGGATCCCGAGACCACCGCCCCCGTCGACGTCACCCGGGCCGGCGAGACCAACGCCCAGTCCGCATCCGCCGGCGTCTAGTTTCGCGGGGGTCGTGGAGACCCTGCCCTACGGCTCCTGGCCGTCACCCATCACCGCGGCGTCCCTGGTGGAGCGGGCGGTGTCGCTCAGCGAGCTCAGGTCCGCCGGCGGGGCCCTCTACTGGAACGAGGGCCGGCCGGCGGAGGCCGGCCGTCAGGTCATCGTGCGCTGGGAGCCGGGCGCGGAGCCGGTCGACGTGCTGCCGGCGCCCTTCTCGGCCCGGACCACCGTCCACGAGTACGGCGGGGGGGCGTTCTGCGTGGCCGGCGACCATGTCTACTTCTCCAACTTCGCCGACCAGGCCGTCTACCGGATCGGCGACCCCGCACCCATCGCCGCCGGCGCCCGCTATGCCGACTTCGACGTCCACGGCGACCGCATCGTCTGCGTGCGTGAGCAGGGAGCGGTGAACGACATCGTCGAGCTGCGGCCCGGCCGAGAGCCTACGGTCGTCGCCGCCGGGCACGACTTCTACGCCGCCCCCCGCTTCGCCCCCGACGGCGGCCTCGCCTGGCTGGCCTGGGACCACCCCCGCATGCCGTGGGACGGCACGGTCCTGGAGGGCCGCTCGGGCCCATTGGCCGGTGGGCCCGAGGAGTCGGTCACCCAGCCCCGCTGGTCGCCGGCCGGCGCCCTCCACTGGATCTCCGACCGCTCCGGCTGGTGGAACCTCTACCGGGAGGGCGACGCCCTGCATCCCATGGAGGCGGAGTTCGCCGAGCCCGACTGGACCTTCGCCAACTCCAGTTACGACTTCCTCGCCGACGGTCGCATCGTGGCCCACTGGACCGGCCACCTCGGCATCCTCGGCGAGGCGCCCCTCGACGTCCCGTACACCACGTTCAGCTCGGTGCGCGCGTGCGGCGACAAGGTGGCCGCCATCGCCGCCTCACCGACCCTGGCGCCGGCGGTGGTCGTCATCGACCCGGACACGGCGGAGGTCACCGTGGTCCGGGAGAGCCGGCCGGTGGCGGTCGACCCCGGCTACCTGTCCACGCCCCGCCGCATCGACTTCCCCACCACCGGCGGCCGGACCGCCCACGCCCTCTTCTACCCACCGGCCAACGCCGGCGCCCAAGGGCCGCCGGGCGAGCGGCCTCCGCTCGTCGTCACCAGCCACGGCGGCCCCACCGCGCAGGCGTCCACCGCCCTCAACCTGCGCACCCAGTTCTGGACCAGCCGGGGCTTCGCCCTGGTCGACGTCGACTACGGCGGCAGCTCCGGCTACGGCCGGGCCTACCGCCGCCAGCTCGACGGCCAGTGGGGCGTGGTCGACGTCGACGACTGCGTGGCCGCCGCCCGCCACCTGGCCGAGGTGGGCGAGGTCGACGGCCGGCGCATGGTCATCCGGGGCAGCAGCGCCAGCGGCCTCACCGCCCTCCTGGCCCTCACGACCGACGTCTTCGCCGCCGGCGCCAGCCTCTACGGCGTGGCGGACCTGGCCGCCCTGGCCACCGACACCCACAAGTTCGAGGCCCGCTACCTGGACGGCCTGGTTGGCCCGTGGCCGGAGGCGGCAGAGGTCTACCGCCAGCGGTCACCCCTCACCCACGCCGGCCAGCTCAAGGCGCCGCTCGTCATCTTCCAGGGCCTCGACGACAAGGTGGTGCCGCCGGCGCAGGCCGAGGTCCTCGTCGACGCCCTCCGCCGGGCCGAGCTGCCCTTCGCCTACCTGACCTTCGAGGGCGAGGCCCACGGCTTCCGCAAGGCCGAGACCCTCCAGCGCGTCCAGGAGGCCGAGCTGTCGTTCTACGCCCAGATCCTCGGGTTCGAGCCCGCGGACGACATCGAGCCCGTGGAGATCGAGCGCCGATGACGCCGGCTCCCCGCCCGGGGCCTAGTACCGTTTCGGCGGTGCGGCGAGGCGTGATCGTGGCGACGTTGGCGGCGGCGGTGGTGGGCGTCGCCGCCCTGGCGGCGGCGTCGGGTGGCCCGGCCGCCGACCACCCCGTCGCCACCGTCGGCCACGCCGGCGTGGCCGAGCAGACCACCACCACGACGCCGGCGCCGGCGCTCGCCCCCACCACCACGGCCACCACCAAGAAGCCGGCCACCGTCGCCACCCGCTCGACGACCGTCGTCCGCACCGACGCCGGCGGCGGGGTCACGATCGTCAGCGAGGGCTCGGCGTCGGTCAACACCGGCGGGAACACGGTGATCGGCCCGCCGTCGGCCACCGTCGTCAACGGCCCGGCCACGGCGGTGGGGAACGTCAGCCGGCCGTGACCGGGCCCGAGCGGCCCTTTGCGCGGAGTGCAGGCCCGAGCGCCTCTCGTGTCGCCTCCACGTCGAGCCCCATCTGGCGCACCAACGCGTCGACGGAGTCGAACCGCTCCTCGTCGCGCAGCCGGCTGACGAAGGAGACCCGGGCCGGGTGGCCGTACAGGTCGCCGGTGAAGTCGAGCAGGTACGCCTCCAGCACCACCGGTGACCCGCCGTCGTGGAAGGTCGGCCGGCGCCCGACCGAGATGGCCGCCGCCCGCTCGCCGTCGTACCAGCCGGCGTAGATGCCCGGCGCCGGCAGCAGGATGTCGGCGGGGACGGCCACGTTGGCCGTCGGGTAGCCGAGCTCCCGCCCCCGTTGGTCGCCCTTCTCGACGACCCCCCGCACCTCGTGCGGCCGGCCGAGCAGCGCCCCGGCGCCGGCCACGTCGCCGGCGGCCAGCAGCCGGCGAACCTCGGTGGACGACGTCGCCGGCAGCAGCGGCACGTGGGCCACCTCGAAGCCGAGGGCCCCGCCCATGTCCTTCAGCAGCTCGACGTTGCCCCGCCGGCGCCGGCCGAAGTGGAAGTCCTCCCCCACCACCACGACCCTGGCGCCCAGCTGGCCGGCCAGCACCTCCCGCACGAAGTCCTCCGGCTCCTCCTGGGACCGGGCCTGGTCGAATGACAGGACGACGGCATGGTCGACCCCCGTGGCGGCCAGGATTTCCAGCTTCTGGTCGAGGTCGGTCAGCAGGAGCGGGGCCGACTCGGGCCGGACCACCGACGCCGGGTGGCGGTCGAAGGTGAGGACGACGGTCTCCAGGCCGCCGTCGGCCGCCAGCCGGCGCAGGTGGCCGATGACGTGCTGGTGGCCGCGGTGGACGCCGTCGTAGGCCCCGATGGTGACCGCGGTGCCGGCGGTGGGGACGACGAAGGTCGCCGGGTCGGTCACCACGTCCATTGGCAGCAGGCTAGTGAGGGCTTAGGACCATGGCCGGTTTCACCCGGCCGTCGGCGTACGGCTCGTACACCGCCAGCAGCGATCCGCCACTGTCCAGCACGGCCCACGGGCCGGCGCCGGCCCAATCCGCCTCCAGCACCTTGCCGTAGCCCACCGCCTCGGCCAGGCCGGCGTCGACGGTCACCTGGTCCAGGTGAGCCACCGCCGCCGCCGGCGCAAGCACGTGCTCGGGCCCCAGGTCCTCCAGTGCCACGCCGGAGGAGAACGACCCAACGGCCGTCCGCCGGAGCCGGCGCAGGTGGGCGCCGCCGCCCAGAGCCACCCCCAGGTCGGCGGCCAGGGTGCGCACGTAGGTCCCCGACGAGCAGTCGACCTCGATCCGGAACGCCCCCGGCTCAGAGCCGTCAGAGACCTCGAAGCGGTAGACGGTCACGCACCGTGCCGCCCGCTCCACCTCGATGCCCTCCCGGGCCAGCTGGTGCAGGCGCCGGCCCCCCACCGAAACGGCCGACACCATGGGCGGGATCTGCTCGATGTCGCCCACGAACCCCGCTGCCGCCGCCCGCACGTCGTCCAGCCCCACGCCGGCCATGTCGTAGGTGGCCACCACCTCGCCCGAGTCGTCCAGCGTCGAGGTCGCGACCCCCAGGACGACCTCGGCCACGTAGGACTTGGGCAGGGGGGCCAGGAAGCGCAGGAGCCGGGTGGCCCGGCCCAGTCCGACGAGCAGGATCCCGGTGGCGTCGGGGTCCAGCGTCCCTCCGTGACCCACCTTCTTCTGGCCGAAGATGCGCCGGCACCGCCCCACGACATCGTGGGACGTGCACCCCGCCGGCTTGTCGACGACGGCTATGCCGTCGGTCAGTGGGAAACCACGGGGAGCGACTGGCGGAGGGCCTCCAGCAGCTCGTGCACCCCCATGGGCGACACGAAGCCCGACGATGCCTTGTGGCCCCCGCCGCCGAAGGCGATGGCGACTTGGCCGACGTCGAACTCGTTCACCGCCCGCATCGAGACCTTCACCCCGTCCGGGGTCTCCTTGAGCACTGCGGACACGTCGGCCTCGGTGGTGCGGCGCAGCAGGTCGATGAGGCCCTCGGTCTCGTCCAGGCCCACGCCGAACTCGGCCAGGTCGTCGGCGGTGATCCATGTGGCCACGAAGCGGCGCTCGCCGTCGTACACCGCCCGCTGCAGGGCCATGCCGGCCATGCGCAGGTAGGCCAGCCGGTGCTCCTCGAAGAGCTGGCGGTTCATGGCCGCGATGGGCAGGTCGAAGGTGGCCAGCTCCTGGGCCAGGTTGAACACCTCGGGCGTGGTGACCTCGTACTGGAACCGCCCGGTGTCGCAGATGAGGCCGGTATAAAGGCACTCGGCCGCCACTCGGGTCAGCTCCCAACCGAGGCGGTCGATCAGGCGCCGCACCACCACGGCCGACGCCGCGGCGTCGGGGTCGATGAGATTGATCGTGCCGTACCCGTCGTTGGTGGCGTGGTGGTCGACGACGATGAGCTCCCGGGCGTTGCGGGCGGCCACGCCCAGCTCGGCCAGACGCCCGATCGAGCCGCAGTCGAAGGTGACCATCAGGTCGGGGTGGGTGGGGAAGTCGGACGGTTTGGTGGCCAGCTCCAGCCCGGGCAGGAACTCATAATGGGGGGCGACGGGGAAGGGCTCGGGCCAGGAGGCCACGGACTCCTTCCCGTTGGCCAGGGCCAGGTGGTGGAGGGCCAGCACCGAGCCGAGGGCGTCGCCGTCGGGGGTGTGGTGACAGGCCAGCGCCAGCGACGGCGCCGAGGCGATGGCGGCCGCGGCCTGGTCGAGTGTCGAACCGACGTCGCTCATGCGTCGTCCTCGTTCCTGTGGAGATCTCGTAGCAGTTCTTCCACTCTAGACCCCAGGGCTATAGCTGGATCCGGAACGAAGGAAAGCTGGGGGGTGCCGCGCAGACGGAGCTGCCTCCCGATTGCCGACTGGAACCGGATGCGGTGCTCGCCGAGTGCCACGGCCACTCCCTCCGGGTCGCCTCGCGAGAGCGAGGAGAACCAGACCACAGCATGGCTCAGACCGCGCTCGACACGCACACCCGTGACCGTGACCAGCTCCAGCCGCTCGTCGTCGATGCGCTCCAGCTCGTCGGCCAGCACCTCTTGCACGACCTGATTGACCCGATCCATCCGCGGAGGTCGCTTACCCGCCATCGACCCATTCCGTTTCGAACCGGGTGACCTCGACGTCGGGCTTGCTCCACACCCAGCGCTCGACGTTGTCGACCACCTCGACGGCGTGGGAGTAGGAGTCCGACACCACGGCCAGGCCGATCAGCGCCCGCTGCCACTTGTCCTGGTAGTCGACCTCGGCCACCGAAATCTGGAACCGGTGGCGGAGCCCCTCGACGATCGGTCGCAACACGGCTCGTTTCTCCTTGAGCGACCGGCTGGTGGGAATGTGCAGCTCCAGCTGCACGACCGCTACGTGCACGGCGCGGGTCCCCCGCAATTCAACAAGGTCCCCCGCTAAGTACGGAGTATTTCCCGCTCTTCGTAGGTCTCGATGATGTCGCCACCCTTGAGGTCCTGGAAGTCCGACAGGCCGATCCCGCATTCGAAGCCGGAGGCCACCTCCCGAACGTCGTCCTTGAAGCGGCGCAGGGAGGTGATGGTGCCGGTCCAGATGATGACCCCTTCCCGGAGGAAGCGGACCTTGGAGTTCCTGGTGATGACCCCGTTGCGCACGTAGCAACCGGCCACCGCGCCGATCCGGGGCACCCGGAAGACCTCACGGACCTCGGCCTCACCGGTGACGATCTCCTCGAACTCGGGCTTGAGGAGGCCGACCATGGCCTTCTCGACGTCCTCGAGTACCCCGTAGATGATCTGGTAGGTGCGGATGTCGACGTCCTCGCGCTCGGCGAGGTCGCGCGACTTGCGGTCGGGGCGGACGTTGAACCCGATGATGGTGGAGTTGGAGGCCGACGCCAGCTGCACGTCGTTCTCGGTGATTCCACCGACGGCCCGGTGCACGAAGGCCAGCTTGACCTCGTCGCGCTCCAGGCGCTTCAGGCTCTCGGTGAGGGCTTCGAGCGACCCGTTCACATCGGCCTTCAGGATCAGGTTGAGGGTGGCCTGCTCGCCCCGCTGGATCTGCTCGAACAGATCCTCCAGGCGGGCGCCGCCACCGATGTGCATGGCCGGGAGCTGGCGCTGGTCGCGCTTCTTGAACCGCTGGCTGCGGGCCTCGGCCACCACCCTGGCCGTCTTGTCGTCGGGGGCGACCCGGAAGTCGTCGCCGGCGCTGGGGACCTCGGACAACCCGAGCACCTGCACGGGCATGGAGGGCGACGCCTCCTTGATGTTGTCGCCCTTGTCGTCGATCAGGGCCCGGACCCGGCCCCATGCCGCTCCGGCCACCATGGGGTCGCCGACCCGCAGGGTGCCGCGGTCGACCAGGACGGTGGCCACGGGGCCCCGGCCCTTGTCGAGCTGGGCCTCGAGGACGACGCCCTGGGCCCGGCCCTCGGGGTTGGCCACCAGCTCCTCGATGTCGGCCACCACGAGCAGCTGCTCGAGGATGTCGTCGACGCCGAGGTTCTGGAGGGCGGAGACCTCGACCATGATCGTGTCGCCGCCCCACTCCTCGGGCACGAGGCCGTGCTCGGAGAGAGCCTGGCGCACCCGGTTGGGGTCGGCTTCCTCGCGGTCGATCTTGTTGATGGCCACGACGATGGGGACGTCGGCCGCCCTGGCGTGGTTGATGGCCTCGACGGTCTGGGGCATGACGCCGTCGTCCGCCGCCACCACCAGCACGGCGATGTCGGTGGCCATGGCCCCCCGGGCCCGCATGGCGGTGAACGCCTCGTGGCCGGGGGTGTCGATGAAGGTGATCAGGCGGCCGTCCTTGGACACCTGGTAGGCACCGATGTGCTGGGTGATGCCCCCGGCCTCGCCGGCGACCACGTTGGTCTCCCGGATGCGGTCCAGCAGCAGGGTCTTGCCGTGGTCGACGTGGCCCATGACCGTGATGACCGGCGGGCGGGGCCGCAGGTCGGCTTCGTCGTCCTCGTCGTCACGGAGCAACTCGCCGAGCTTGACCTCCTCCTCCTGGCCGGGCTCGACCAGCAGGACCTCGGCCCCGACCTCGGCCGCGAACAACTCGATCATGTCGTCGGTGAGCGACTGGGTGGCCGTCACCATCTCGCCCTGCTGGAGCAGGAAGCGGACGACGTCGGCCGCGGTGCGGTTCAGCTTCGGACCGAGGTCCTGGGCGCTGGCGCCGCGCTCGATGACGACCTCGCCCTCGGGGACAGGTGCGTCTGATCGGGTGTAGTTGGTGGCCTGGGTCGGCTCCAGCTCCTCGAAGCTGCGGCGCCGGCGCCGGCGGCGCTGGGGTGGGCGCCGGCCCTGGCCGGGGCCGCCACGGCCCGGGGGGCCACCGCCGGGGCCGCCGGGACGGCCGGGACCGCCGCCGGGGCCTCCGGGGC
>Ga0247713_1001166_pt1 | contig 13650 bp, 10 predicted proteins | sample 21E_NmetaG_FD_189936 | JGI IMG/M metagenome (GOLD analysis project Ga0247713, IMG submission 189936) | Soil microbial communities from hillslope of Landscape Evolution Observatory, University of Arizona, Oracle, AZ, United States - 2-1-E_N | ecosystem: Engineered > Artificial ecosystem >... | reverse complement strand
CGGCGCGGATGCGCTCCAGGGGGGATACTCGGGTGGACACGGGTGTGGGTTCCTTTCTCTGCTTGCGAGGCTTGAGAGGAACCTACGCCCGTCGTCTATTTACACCGGGGACTGGACGCCACCGCCTCAGCCTGCCGATTGCCGAGCTGCGCTCGCTCCCAAGCGCCGTCGATCAGTTCGAAGTCCTTGTCGAAATGCAGGACGATCAGGCCGGCGAGCTCAGCCGTGGCCGCGACCATGAGGTCCGGGATCCTCGGAGCCCCGTGCTGTCCCCGGTCGGCGAGGAGGAGCTGGACCTCGACGGCGCGGCCTTCCTTTCCAACCAGCACGTGGTAGCGACTCCCTACCGATGGGCAGGGACGTCAGCGAATGGATGAGGAGACCGACGCCCAGCCGCGCATCGACCCGCACAAGACCAATGGCCAGAACTACCCCGAGGGAAGGCGGCGTCAGTTTCCCCGGCGGGTCGACGAGGAGCTGCGGGGAACCTTCCAGAAGACCGTCGACGAGGCGCAGCGGCGCCTGTCGCGCAGCTGGCCCACGCTGCTGGCCACGGGCGCGATCGGAGGCATCGATGTCAGCGTCGGCGTCCTTGCCCTGCTCCTCGTGCGAGAAGGCACGGGCAACGAGCTGCTGAGCGCCCTTGCCTTCGGGATCGGTTTCATCGCCCTGGCGCTGGGCCGCAGCGAGCTGTTCACCGAGAACTTCCTGGTGCCCATCGCCGGCGTCGTGGCCGGGAAGGCCACCGTCGGGTCGACGGTAAGGCTCTGGGTCGGCACCGCGGTCACCAACCTGGCCGGAGGGTGGGCGCTCATGGGCCTGGTCTCTGTCGGCCTTCCCGAGCTCCATGACGTCGCCGTGGAGGTGGGCCGCCACTTTCCGGAGCTGGGTGTGGGGTCGACCTCTTTCGCGTCGGCGATCATCGGCGGGGCGGCGATCACGCTGATGACCTGGATGGAGCGGGGAACCGATTCCGTTCCCGCCAAGCTGCTGGCCGTGGTGTCGGTGGCCTTCGTCCTCGCCGCCGGCAGGCTCAACCACGCCATCGTGGCGTCCCTGGAGATGTTCGCCGCCCTCCACTTCGGTGCCCCGTTCGGCTACGCCGACTGGCTCCGGATGGCCTCGTGGGCTGCCCTCGGCAACATTGTCGGCGGTATGGCGCTGGTGACCGTTCTGCGACTGGTCCAGATCGGCTGGACGGTCGTCGAGGACGAACGCCGGCGTGACGCCAACGAGCCTCGCCCCGGGCAGGAGCCTTCTGCAGAACCACGGTCTTCGCGGTAGCGACCCGGCGTACTGACCGAGGAGTCCTCAGAGGCGGCGCCGCCGGCGGGCATGATGGGCGCCGTGGCCCGCCAGCCCGTGACGCCGGCCGTCGAGCCTGACGGCGAGGACTTCGACGACGTCGCCCCGGGCCATGGTCGCCGCCGGCCGGGTGGTGCCCGGCCTCACCGTCGATCCGGACAGGAGGAGCCGCTCGTGGTGGTGGCCGCTGCCCGCCGCGTCGCACCGGTCGTTGATCGCCGGCCTGGTGGTCGACCAGTCGGTCGAGGGCCAGCGGCGAGCCGCGGACAGGCTGGCCGGGGCGGTCGACGCCATGGTCCGCGGGCGGCTGGCCGGCCAAGGTCTGGCGCTCGTGCCCCGGCGCAGGGGCCGGCCGGCGGTGGCCGACGCCTGGGCCCGGTCGCTGGTCTCGGACGACCCGTGGCTCCCGGCCTCGCTCGACCCGGCCAAGGTGCGGGCCCTCGCCGGCTCGGTGGCGGCGTGGATCCGCAGTGGCGCCGTGGTCGAGGGCCGGGTGCGGCTGTGCCTGCGGGTGCGGGAGCCGGCGAGGGGCGACGGCTGGACCGTCGAGCTGCTGGCCCAGGACCGCGACGAGCCCAGCCTGGTGCTGCCCCTGGGCGACGCGTGGGCCCGCCGGTCGCCCTTCGGCCCCTCTGCCGTCGAGGAAGTCCTGACCTCACTCGGCCGGATGGCCCGCCTGGCGCCCGAGTTGGGCGGGGTGCTCGACGAGGCGGCTCCCGACAGCCTCGCCCTCGACGGGGCGACGGTCGTCCGGCTGCTGCGCAAGCACGCCGGCCCCCTCGACGACGCCGGCATCGGCGTCCTCCTCCCGTCGTGGTGGGTCCACCGTCCGCGCCTCGGCGTGCGGGCCAAGGCGACGAAGCAGTCGTCGTCGTCGGGAGCATCGGGAGGGCTGGGGATCGACGCCATCGTCGACTTCCGTTGGGAGGCGGCGCTGGGGGAGCAGCGGCTGACCAAGGCCGACCTCGCCGCCTTGGCCCGCGCCGTCGAGGCCAAGCGCTCACTGGTGCGGCTGCGAGGCCAGTGGGTGGAGATCGACCCCGACCGCGTCGGCGCTCTCCTGGAGTCCATCGGGACGACCGGCACCGCCGCGGCCGGCGACCTCCTCCGGGCCGGGATGGGCCTGGACCAGCTGGGCGTTGACGACGACATCGAGGTCGTCGGGGTCGACGCATCGGCCGTCCCCTGGCTCTCCTCGCTGCTCGATGACGCCCTCCACGCCACGGTGGAGCCGGTCGCCACGCCGGCGGGCTTCGACGGCCAGCTCCGCCCCTACCAGCAGCGGGGCACGGGCTGGCTGGCGTTCCTGGGCCGGCTGGGTCTCGGTGCCTGCCTGGCCGACGACATGGGCCTGGGCAAGACGGCCCAGCTCATCGCCACGCTGCTCGCCGACCCCGTCGAGGGCCCGACGCTCGTCGTGTGCCCGGTGTCGGTCCTCGGAAACTGGGAGCGGGAGCTGGCGCGTTTCGCGCCCTCGCTCGACGTCCACACCCACCACGGGGCCGGCCGTGACAAGGCGGCACTCGCCGGCCACGATGTCGTGCTCACCACGTACTCGCTGGTCACGCGCGACATCGTCGGGCTGGCCGCGATCGACTGGGGCCGGCTGGTGCTCGACGAGGCCCAGCAGATCAAGAACCCCGGGGCGGCGCAGACCAAGGCGGTGGGACAGCTGCGCGCCCGCCGGCGGATCGCTCTCACCGGTACGCCCGTGGAGAACCGGCTCAGCGAGCTGTGGTCGATCATGCAGGTGCTCAACCCCGGGCTGCTGGGCTCGGCCCGCTCGTTCCGGGAGCGCTTCGCCCTGCCCATCGAGCGGGACCACGACGCCGAGGCCACCGAGCTTCTCCGGCGGGCCACGGGGCCGTTCGTCCTCCGCCGGCTGAAGACCGACCGCTCGATCATCACCGACCTCCCCGACAAGATCGAGACCGTCGACCGCTGCCCGCTCAGCCGCGAGCAGGCCACGCTCTACCAGGCCGTGGTCGACGACCTCCTGGCCAGTGCCGACGAAGCCGAGGGCATCGACCGTCGAGGGATCGTCCTGGCCGGCCTGCTGCGGCTCAAGCAGGTGTGCAACCACCCGGCCCAGTTCCAGGCCGACGGGTCGTCGTTGCGCGGTCGCTCCGGCAAGCTCACCCGCACCGAGGAGCTGCTCGAGGAGATCCTCGAAGAGGGCGACAAGGTGCTGTGCTTCACCCAGTTCCGCGCCTGGGGTGAGCTGCTGGCGCCCTACCTGCAGCGCAGGTTCGGCACCGAGGCCCTGTGGCTGCACGGCGGTGTCCGGCGACCGGCCCGCGACGAGATGGTCCGCAGGTTCGAGCGCCCCGAGGGCCCGCAGCTGTTCCTGATCTCGCTGAAGGCGGGTGGGACGGGGCTCAACCTCACGGCTGCGTCCCACGTCATCCACCTCGACCGGTGGTGGAACCCGGCGGTGGAGGACCAGGCTACCGACCGCGCCTACCGGATCGGCCAGCGCCGGACGGTGCAGGTCCACAAGCTGGTCACCCTCGGCACCGTGGAGGAGCGCATCGACGAGATGATCACCGGCAAGCGGGAGCTAGCCCAGCGGGTGGTCGGCACCGGCGAGGCGTGGCTGACGGAGCTGTCGACCGACGAGCTGCGTGACCTGATCGCCCTGCGGCCCGGTGAGGTCGGCTGATGGCCGGCCGGCGCTGGGACGATCCCTGGCAGCGCTACCCGGCGTCGGTCCCGTTGCCGGCCGAGGGCGGGCTGACCACGTCTCGCCAGCGGGGAGCGATGGCGGCGACGTGGTGGTCCCGGCGGTTCGTCGAGGTGCTGGAGTCCTACGGGCTCGGGACGCGAATGCAGCGCGGTCGCCGCTACGCCCGCAAAGGCCAGGTACTGAGCCTCGACGTCGACGCGGCGACGATTGCGGCCCAGGTCCAGGGATCGCGTCGCACCCCCTATCTCGTGACCGTCTCCCTGCGGGAGCCGACCCCCAAGCAGTGGAAGACGATCGACGCAGCCATGCGAGCCAAGGTCGGTTTCGTCGCCCGTCTCCTCGCCGGCGAGATGCCGCCCGACTTGGAGGAGGTGTTCCGAGCCTCTGGGGTGGCGCTGTTCCCACGGACGTGGAGGGAGGTGCGCGCCCGCTGCAGCTGCCCCGACTGGGAAAATCCCTGCAAGCACATCGCCGCCGTGCTGTACGTCTTCGCTGACCAGCTCGACACCGACCCGTGGCTCCTGCTGACTTGGCGGGGCCGGACTCGTGAGGAGATCCTCGACCCTCTCCGGGGCTCCACCGGCCCCGAGGCCGCAGCCGACGACGTGGCTCCGTGGTGGCCGTTCACCGGTGCGACCATGCCGCAACCGGGCGATCTCCCTCCGCCGGCGAGCGACGTGCAACCGGCCGATCCGGCCCACCCCGACGCTGTGCTCGATGGGCTCGAGGTACTCGACGTGACCGTCGCGGGTGTCCCGTTCCGCCGCGCCATCCGCGAGGCATACGATCGGCTGATCGCCGCTGACGCAATCGAGGTGCACGCTCGGAGTTAGTTCCCAGCCGGCGGCCCGCGGGTCCGGAGCTCCGGCCGGCGTACGGTCGAACAGCCGGCCGGCCGCGATGGGCTCGCCGCCAAGGACGACAGGCCGGCATCCGGGCCGCCGCCGACGCCTGACCCGAAGGGGAACGAGGATGGTCGACCGCAGACCTCCACACTGCGAGGCGCGGTCCTGGCCGCCTTCGCCGGCGTCGTCGCCGAGCAGGACCCGCTCCGGGGAACGGGCTCGGCCACGGTCCTGCAGGAGTCCGCAGTCGGAATTGCGCTCGGCAACCGAATTGGTTTCAGCCGGCATCTGACGACGTCGACGGGTACGGGGCATGCCCGCCCGACTCCTTCGCCTTCGCTTCGCGGCAACGTGTTCGGGCTGCGCGGGGGCCCTCCCGCCGCGAACCAGCGCGTGGTGGGACTCCGCCAGCAAGAAGGTCCGCTGCGAGGGCTGCGGCGTTGCACCCGAGGCGCCGGCGCCGGCGGATACCCGGCCTGGGGTCGCCGGCGCGTCGGCCCGGCAGATGGCGGCGCGAGAGCGGGCAAGGTACGAAGACCGGGTTCGGGCAAGACACCCTCGGATCGGCGGGTTCCTCCTCGCCGTCACCGAGGAGCCGCAGGTCGTCAAGAACTGGGACAAGGGCGCCGTCGGCGAGGAGAAGCTGGCCGCCGGCCTGGACGGTCTCGCCGACGCCGGCGTCATCGCCATCCACGATCGCCGCCGACCGGGAACCACCGCCAACATCGACCGCATCGCCGCCGAGCTCGACCGGTGCCTCCGCCCGGCCGCCTGAGGGCAGGCGCCGGCGGTCCGTGGGCCCGGCGACGGCTTGCGAGCGCGGGGGCACGCCCGGGCCGGCTCCCGGAGCGGTCGGAGGGCTGGCCCTCCGATTGGCGGTACGAGGCGCGAGAGCCCGGCGTGACGTCTGCTACCGGCAAGGGTGTTTACAGGCTGAGGTCCGCCGGGTAGTACGCCTGCGAAATAGTTCCAAATAGTCCTTCGAAGCGCGAGTGCAGCCGCGCCGCTCGCCTCGATGGGGCGCCTCGTGGAAGGACATCTCGTGCGCTTGACGAATCGCGTCCGTTTTGCCGCCGGCATCGTCGGCGCCGCACTTCTCGCCACGGTGGCGCCGGCCGCCACCGCGCAACAACAGCAACCCCAGCAATCGAAGATCACGGTCGCGTACAAGTCGTGGGAGAACAACCTCACCCCGTTCACCCTCACCATGGGCGGGCTGCCGACCTCGCATGACCTCAACAACATGGTCTACGACACGCTGTTCTGGTCCCAGGTGAAGGAGGACCCGGAGCCGTGGCTGGCCGAGCGGGCGGAGCCGTCGCCCGACCGGAAGAGCTGGACGGTCACGCTGCGCCCCGGCGTCACCTGGCACGACGGACAGCCGTTCACCGCCGAGGACGTGAAGTTCACCTTCGAGAAGATGAAGGTGACCACGGGCGGGCGTTACAGCCACCACGTGTGGGAGTACCCGGTGTTCGAGTCGGCCGAGGTGATCGACCCGCTGAACATCAGGCTGAACTTCGCCGACGCCGCCCCCACGTTCAAGATCCTCCCCGGCGGCGACCTCCCCATGGTGCCCAAGCACATCTGGGAGCCGATCGGGAACCCGGTGACCGCCACCAACATCCCCTCGATCGGTACCGGCCCCTACAAGCTGGTCGACATGGTGCCGAACCAGATGTACCGCCTCGAGGCCAACGAGAACTACTTCAAGGGCCGGCCGAAGGTCGACGCCATCGACGTCCCGATCGTCACCGACGCCGCCGCCGCCTTCGCCGCCCTGCAGACCGGCCAGGTCGACACCGTCGACCGCACAGTCCCGCCCGAGCTGTACGACCAGCTCGTCAACCAGCCGGGAATCCGGGTGGTCGAGAGCACCCGTATGGAGTCGGTGCACCTGCACTTCAACAACCAGAAGGCGCCGCTGAGCGACCCGGTGCTGCGCAAGGGCATCACCCTGGCCATCGACAACCAGGCGCTGGTGGACACGGTGCTCCTCGGCCACGGCCGCCCCGGCCGGGACGGTTGGACCCACCCGGACTCGGCGTGGTCGGATCCCGACGGCAGGCACGAGTTCGACGTGGCCCGGGCCAACCGCCAGCTCGACGACGCCGGCTACCGGCGGGGCGACGACGGCATCCGGCGCTCGCCGGCGGGCCAGCCGCTGCAGTTCGGCATCACCGTGGCCGCCAACGAGCCCCAGCACACCAGGGCGGCGCAGCTGATCTCCCAGCAGGTCGAGGCCATCGGCGTGCGGATGACCGTCGAGTCCATCGACCCCGCCACGCTCCGCCAGCGCCGAGGCAACCTGAACTACGACTCGTTCATCACCAATCTCGAGTCCCACGCCCACGCCGACCCCGACGCCCTGTCGTTCTTCTTCCACTCGCCGGTCCCCGGCGCCCCGTCTGCGGGATCCTTCGGGGCGTACGCCAACCCCGAGTTCGACCGGCTGGTGGACACGGCGCGGCGCCAGATCGACAACGGCGAGCGGAAGCGCCTGCTGGTCGAGGCCCAGCGCATCTTCGCCCGTGAGGCGCCGACGCTGGTCCTCTTCTACCCGGACGGCAACTACGCCTTCCGCCCGTCGGCCTACAACGGCTGGGTCGCCGACCCCGGCCACGGCATCCTCACCAAGCGCTCGTTCATCCCCGGCTACGAGGAGGCCCAGGTCGACGCGGTGAGCGGCACCGGTTCGGAGAGCGCGCCGCCGTGGGCCGCCATCGGCGTGGTGCTCGGTCTCGGCGTCATCGCCGGCGGGCTCTTCATCGCCTCCCAGAACCGCAAGCGGGAGTACGAGGCTGAGGAAGCCTGAGCCCGCGGGCAGTGGCTCGGGATCCGTCTCCGCGGCGGCGGAGACGGATCCCGAGCCGCCCGCCAATTACCACGTCCAGACCGACAACTCGTGGAGCGGCCTGCTCCCGGTCGGGCGCCAGCTCCTGCGGGCGCTGCCTCTCTCGTTGCTGGTCCTGGCCGTCGCCATCGTCCTCAACTTCGCCCTGCCCCGGCTGGCGCCCGGTGACCCGATCGACTTCCTGATCCCCGCCGAACAGGCCAACAGGGTCACGCCCGAGCAGCGGGAGGCGCTGGCTTCGGCATACGGGCTGGACGGCTCGACGGGGCAGCAGTTCGTCCTCTACCTGAAGAACCTGGCCAAGGGCGACCTCGGCACCTCCACCAGGTACGGGGCCCCGGTGCGCGAGCTCCTGGCCGACCGGCTGCCGTGGACGCTGCTGCTCGTCGGCACCTCGGTCGTGCTCTCCATGCTCATCGGGGCCGCGTTGGGCTTCCGATCCGCGTGGCGGCGGGGGAGCGGCTCCGACGTGCGCACCCTCACCGGGGTGATGGTGCTCGACTCGTTCCCGCCGTTCTTCGTGGCCCTGCTGCTGGTGCTGGTGTTCTCGGTGCAGCTCCGGTTGCTGCCCGTGTTCGGCGCCCTGCCCGGCAGTGACGCACAGGGCCTCGAGTTCGCCCTCGAGGTGGCCCGCCGGGCCATCCTGCCCATCGCCGCCCTGACGCTCTCCGGGATCGGTTCAGCGTTCCTGGTGGCCCGCTCGGCGGCGGTCACAGAGCTGGGGGAGGACTACGTGACCATGGCCGCGGCCAAGGGCCTCGACGGCGCCGGCGTGCGTCGCCACGCCCGCCGCAACGCGCTGGTGCCGGTGTGGACCGTCGGCATGCTCAACGTGGGGGCGCTGTTCGGCGGCGCCGCGCCGGTGGAGACCGTGTTCGCCTATCCGGGACTCGGCAGGCTCATCTACGAGAGCGTGCTGTCCCGTGACTACCCGGTGCTCCAGGGCGCGTTCCTCCTCATCGCCGCCGGCGTGATCGCCGCCAACCTCATCGCCGAGCTGGTCTACCCGTACCTCGACCCCCGGGTGCGCCGGCCGGGCGCCGTGGGGTCGTGAGCCGCCGGCGCAGCCCCGGGCAGGTCCTCGGCCGCGTCGGGCTGGTCCTGCTGGCGCTGCCGGCGCTGGCCGCGGTGTTCGCCCCCCTTGTCGCCCGCCACTCGCCGCAGCGCCCCAGCGGCCGGCCGCTGCTCAAGCCCTCTTTGGGCCACCCACTCGGGACCGACGACCTGGGCGTCGACATCTTCAGCCAGCTCGTCTACGGCTCCCGGATCTCCCTGGCCATCGGCCTGGGCGCCGCCGTGCTGGCCATCGTGGTCGGGGTGCTCGTCGCCGTGCTTGCCGGCTGGCGGCGGGGATGGGTGGAGACGGTGCTGATGCGCCTCACCGACGTCACCCTCGCCTTCCCGTTCCTCCCGCTGGTGCTGGTGCTGGCCGCCTTCTTCGGCCGGGGGCTGCTGGTGACCGCCATCGTGATCGGCGCCGTCTCGTGGGCCCGGCCCGCCCGGGTCCTGTGGGCCCAGGTTCTCAAGCTGCGGGAGTACCCCCACGTCCAGGCGGCCCGGGCCATGGGGGCGACCGGCAGTCGCTGCATCGTGCGGCACATCCTCACCCGGCTGATCCCGGTGACCTCCGCCCAGTTCGTGCGGGTGGCCAACGCGGCGATCATCTCCGAGGCCGCCCTGGCCTTCCTCGGCCTGGGCGACCCCAACCACGCCAGCTGGGGCATGATGCTGGCCAACGCCAGCTCCAACAACGCCCTGCTGACCGGCGCGTGGAAGTGGTGGATGGTGCCGCCGGGCCTGGCTCTGACCGTCGTCGTCCTGGGCTTCGCCTTCACCGGGTACGCGTCCGAGGAGTGGGCCGACCCCCGGCTGGCCAGCCCCACCGGCCGCCTCCGCTTCCTGGGCCGCCGGCGGCGCCGGCCGGCGCCGGCTCCCCAGACGGCGGCCGGCGCGCCGGCGACCGGCCCCATCCTGTCGGTGAAGGACCTCGTCGTGCACTACGACCGCCACGGGCCGGCGGTGGTCAAGGGCGTCGGCTTCGACGCGCCGCGGGAGCGGGTCACCGCCCTGGTCGGCGAGTCCGGCTCGGGCAAGAGCACCATCGTCCTGGCCCTCCTCGGCCTGCTGCCCGGCGACCCGCTGGTGAAGGGCGGGGCCACGTTCGAAGGGCGCAAGCTGCTCAGTGCCGCGGCGGCGGCCCGGGTGCGAGGGCGGAAGATCGGCTTCGTGACCCAGGCGGCCATGAACGCCCTGAACCCGGCCTACACGATCCACTTCCAGGTGGCGGAAGCGGCGGCGCTGACCATGCCCATCGGCGAGGCCCGCCGGCGGGCCGGCGAGCTGCTGGAGAACGTCGGCCTGCCGGCGGAGGACCACGGCGCCTACCCGCACGAGCTGTCCGGTGGAATGCGCCAGCGGGTGGTCATCGCCATGGCCCTGGCCAACCGGCCCGACCTCCTCATCGCCGATGAGCCGACGACCGGCCTCGACCTGGTGACCCAGGCGTCGATCCTCAAACTGCTCGGCGACCTCAAGGACCAGCTGGGGCTGACCGTCCTGCTCATCACCCACGACGTGCAGATGGTCCTGCGGGTGGCCGACGAGCTGGTCATCCTCCAGGACGGCTGCGTGGTGGAGCAGGGCTCCGTCGCCACCGTCGCCGCCGACCCACAGCAGGAGTACACCCGCAGGCTGCTCAACACCCGGCTCTCGCCTCTGGCGGTGAAGGTGTGACCCGGCTCCTGGAAGTGCAGCACGCGCACAAGACGTTCTGTACCGGCGCCGGCGCCCGGCGCCGGCGGGTGGTGGCCCTCGACGACGTTTCCCTCTCGGTGGGGGAGGGCGAGATCGTCGCCCTGGTGGGAGAGAGCGGCTCGGGCAAGTCGACGCTCGGGCGGGCCGTCGTCGGTCTGGAGCGCCTCGACGCCGGCAAGGCCATGTTCGACGCTGTCGAGTACGCGCACATGTCCGAGCGGGCGATGCGCAAGCTGCGGCCGCAGATGCACCTCGTCCTCCAGGACCCGTACCAGTCGCTGCACCCCGGCATGAGGGTCGCCACCGCGATAGCCGAGCCGCTGGAGATCGCCGGCACGGGGAACGCCAAGTCCCCCAAGGTGGCCGCCGCCCTCGAAGAGGTGGGGTTGACGCCGGCGGGGACGTTCCTCGACCGCTACCCCCACCAGCTCTCCGGTGGCCAGCGCCAGCGGGTCGTGCTGGCCCGGGCCCTCGTCGGCCGGCCCCGGCTGGTGGTGGCCGACGAGCCGACGTCGATGGTCGACGCCACCCTGCGGGCGGGCATCGTCGCCCTGATCCGCCGGCTGCGCGACCGCTTCGGGATCGCCTTCCTCGTGATCACCCACGACCTCGACATGGCCGCCGCGGTGGCCGAAGAGGTGGCGGTGATGCAGAAGGGCCGGCTGGTCGAGTGTGGCCCGACGCCCAAGGTCTTCGCCGCACCGTCGGACGAGTACACCAGGACGCTCCTGAAGGCCGCCGCCGAGGTCGGCCGGCTGGACGTCGCCGACTGAGAGGGCTTCCCGGCATGCCACCGGTGCGACGGGCGTGCTATGCCTGCACCGCGCTATCGCGCCCCCAGCCGACTCCATCGAGGGTTGACGGCCTGCATGCCTGGTTGAGGGATCGTCCGGGGCCAGCCGTAGGACCGGCTCGCCCGGGACGAGGCGAAAAAAAGTTTTCGCGTCCTCTTCGGGCCCCATGGAGGGCCTCCGCCCGCCGCCGGCGCCCGGAAGCGGCGTTCCCAGGTAGCGGGCGGGGTGGATCGGGCCGTCCAACACGAGGCGTTGGCGCTCCAACAGGCTCCAACGCCGCGAAACCGCAGGTCAGGGCGCCAAGAAGGGTGCACCATCCCGCGTGGCGGCCGTGTTAGACCTCTTCCGTCTCGAACAGCTGGGGCACCTTCGGACACACCTCTCGTAGCACCACGCGACTGAAGGCGAACGACGATGAGCATCGACAGGGAAGCCCTCTGGCATCCCGGCGCGCCCGTCGCCGGCAGCGTTCCGCCCCCCTCGCCACCCCCGGCGCAAACCACCTCCTGGGCCCTCGCCGGCCCGACTGAGAAGGACTGACACATGAACGCAGGCTGGGTCTCCGCACGGGCCGTGTCACGGGTGAGCGCCTCGGTGGGCGCCGTCGTGGCCGCCATGCTCTTCTTCCTGGGCGGGGCCGCCGTGGCCCAGCTGCCGAGCACGACGTCGAGCTCGACGCCTAGCTCGCCGGCGACCATCCCGCCCTCGGCCACGCCGGCTGCGCCCGCCGGCTCCCAGCCCGCTCAGGCCGGTGCCGGCGCCGCCGCACCCAGCGGCGACACGGGCGCGGCCACCAGCGTCGGCGAGTCCCGCAGCAGCGCCAACTCGGGCGCCGCCTCCACGGCTGTCGCCGAGTCGGGCACGACGGGCGCCGCCACCAACGTCACCAATGCCGCCTCGGTGGGCGGCAACGGCGGCGCCGGGGGCGTGGCGGCCGCCACGTCGGGCGCCGGCGGCATCGCCGCCAACATCGGCGGCGGTACGGGCGCCGGCGTAGCCGCCGGCGGCAACTCTGTAGCGACGGGGCAGGCCACTGGAGGGTCTGGTGGAGCCTCAACCCTCACCCTCAACTCGACCGCAGGTTCAGGGAACAGCGGCGCCGCCGTGACCCAGTCCAGCTCCACCAACACCGGCGCCACCGGCGCCGCCTTCTCCTCGGCGACGTCGAGCCCCGTCGCCCAGTCCGGCAACTCGGGCACCCCGGGCACGCCCGGCACCCCGGTCTCCAACCCCTTCGCCCTCAACACCGGCATCCTCGGCATTGCCAACGTCTTCGGTCCCCGCTCGGCCCTGGCCCAGGTCGTCGACCTGGTCGGCGCCCCCGTCACCTCGGGCAGCTCGGGCGGCTCGGGCAGCACCGGCTCGGTGTCCTCGATCGGCACCGCCAACAGCTTCGCCAACTCCGGCGCCCACACCGCCGCCTTCTCCCTGACCGGCAACACCGGCGTGGCCCTCAACACGGTCAACACCGTCGTCGTCGGCGGCCTGGGCGGCGGCGGCGGCGTCGCCGTCGGGACCGCCGGCCCCGGCGGGGCGGCGGTCAACCTCATCGGAGGCGTGGCCGGCGCTCCGGGCGCCGGCGGCGCCGGGGGAGCGGGGGGTGCCGCAGGCGCAGCGAGTGGTTCCCCCGCCGCGCTCGGTGGCAACAGCGTGACGACGGTCGCGGCCAACGGCGGCGCCGCCGGCGCCGGCACCCTCACCGTCAACGCCGACGCCCGCTCCGGCGACTCCGGCCACGCCACCACCCAGGCGAGCGCGACCAACACCGGCAACACCGGCCCAGCCCGCTCCAGCGCCGTGGCCTCGCCCGTGGCCCGCTCCGGCAACTCCGGGGGCACCGGCGGCACCGGCGACGCCGAGTCCAGCCCCGAGGCCACCAACACGGCCATCCTCGGCTCTGCCATCGCCGTGGGCGGACCGGCCACCTCCGGCAACTCCGGCGACAGCGGCGACACCGGCGCGGCCGTGGCCGTCGCCACCGCCGACAGCTTCGCCAACTCGGGCGCCAACGTGGAGGCCGGGTCGCTGTCCGGCGACACCGGCGCCGCGGCCAACGACATCGACGCCGTCGTCCTGGCCGGCTCGGGCGGCGCCGGCGGGGTGGCCATCGCCACGTCGGCCGGCGGCGGCATCGCCGCCAACCTCATCGGCGGCGGCACGGGCGGCACCGGCGGCGCCGGCGCCGGCGTGGCCGGCGGAGCGGGTGCGGCCGGCGGCACGGGAGGTGCCGGCGCCGGCGCGGCCGGCGCGGCCGGCGCGGCCGGCGCGCCGGGCGAGCTGACGATCAACGGTCTGGGCGGCGCCGACCTCGTCATCGCTCCCGGCGGTGCCGCGGGCGGCGGCGCCGGCGGGCCGGGCGGGGCCGGCGGGCTCGGGGCCGGCGGCGCGGGCGGCGCCGGCCCCGAGCCCGCC
>Ga0247713_1001165_pt1 | contig 13679 bp, 10 predicted proteins | sample 21E_NmetaG_FD_189936 | JGI IMG/M metagenome (GOLD analysis project Ga0247713, IMG submission 189936) | Soil microbial communities from hillslope of Landscape Evolution Observatory, University of Arizona, Oracle, AZ, United States - 2-1-E_N | ecosystem: Engineered > Artificial ecosystem >... | reverse complement strand
GCCCGAGCACCGCGGTGAACCGGCGCCGCGACCGTGTCACCCCGATGGCCGAGGCCAGCGCGACGAGCAGCGCCACGACCTGGAGCACGGAGTCGGCGGGGTACACCGGTCCCAGGGGGAGCGGGCCGCGGCTGAGCGCCACCGCCGGCGCGAAGATGACCGCCACGAGGATGACGCCGAGGTACACGGGCAGCGATCCCGACTGCATCACGGCCGCGGTGCGGTCCGCCAGCCGGTTCACGCCCTCCAGGGTCCTCGCGTACGCGCGGGTGACCGGCAACACCCCTGGGACGCGGTCCTGGAGCCGCTCGACCCGCGCCGCCGCCGCGACCAGCAGCCCGCCGACGGTGAAGGCGACGACGGTCAGGGCGACCGCCGCCGTGAACCCGTGCCACAACGCCAGATGTTCCGGATGCGCTCCCGGCACGAGCGCCACCGTCGCCGACTCGACGGCGGCCGTCTCGACGCGGGGCACGATCCCTACGAGCAACCCGATGGCGGCCAGGACCGCTGCCGGCAGCCAGAAGCCCAGCACCGGCACGTGCGCTTCGGTGGTGGGTTCGCGAGATGCAGCGGCGGGCTTGGCCCCGAACGCGCCGTGCCAGAACCGCCAGCTGTACGCAATCGTCAGTGCGGAACCGGCAACCACACCGGCGAGCCACAGCAGGGCAAGCCCGCCGTCAAGGCCACCCCCCGGCGCGAGGGCGGTGAGCGCCTCCTCCTTGGCGATGAAGCCGCCCAGCGGCGGCAACCCCGCCATCGAGGCCGCGGCAAGGGCCGCGACCGTGGCCACCGCCGGCATTCGACGCCCCAGCCCGTCGAGGCGGCGCAGGTCGCGGGTGCCAGTGGCGTGGTCGACCACTCCGACGGTCATGAACAGCGCCGCCTTGAAGGCGGCGTGGGCGATCAACAGCGCGACACCCGCGAACACCGACGCTTCGGTGCCCGCTGCGAACAGCACCATCATGAACCCGAGCTGGCTGACCGTCCCGAAGGCAAGCAGCAGCTTCAGATCGTGCTGGCGCAGCGCCCGGTAGCCGCCCACGAGCATGGTCGCGACTCCGACGGTCACGACCAGCGGTCGCCACACCGGCACCGTGGCCGCGAAGCCTGGCCCCAGCCGTGCGGCCAGATACACGCCTGCCTTCACCATGGTCGCCGAGTGCAGGTACGCCGAGACCGGCGTCGGTGCGGCCATGGCCCCCGGCAGCCAGCCGTGGAAGGGGACCTGGGCGGACTTGGTCAGCAACCCGACGACGATGCACACGACACCGGCGGTGACCACGCCGCCGGTCGGGGGGGCGGCGGCGATCGCCGCCAGCGAGTAGGTTCCCGCCGCCTCGGCCACGAGCACGATTCCGGCAAGCAGCGCCAGACCGCCCCCGCTGGTGATGAGCAGCGCCTGCAGCGCGGCTGCGCGTGACGACCCCTTGGTGTGCTGGAAGCCGATCAGCAGGAAGCTCGTGATGGATGTGAGCTCCCAGAAGACGAAGACCGCGAGCAGGTTGTCGGCGGTGACCAGCCCGAGCATCGCACCGGCGAACGCCAGCAGCAGACCGGCGAAACGGCCCAGGTCGTGGCGGGGCTGGTCGAAGTAGAAGAACGCGTAGCCGAAGATCAGCGCGCCGATGCCCGAAACCAGGCCGATCATCACCAGGCTGAATGCGTCGACGCGGAAGTCCACGACCAGGTCGATCGCCGGAACCCAGGCGAGCGAGGCGTCCACCGTGCCGCCGTCGAGCAGCGTCAGCGCCTGCGTGCCGGCCCAGGCGAGCGTTGCCACCGGCGCGACGGCGCACACCCAGAACGCCCCCCGCCCCAGCGCCCGACCGGCGATCGCGGCGATCGCGGCGAGCCCGAAGTGCAGGCCCACCAGGGCGACGACCACGGCCACCTCCACGGACGTGCCCCGCCATTTGGCTGGAACAGGGCTTGCTGATGGCCCTGCGCTTGACTCGGGCCTGGTTGCTGGGCCCGCCGGGCTGTGGGCCGCCGGCGAAGGATAGCGTCCAGCCTGCGCTGATCTGTCGCAGGGTCTGACTACCGTGGCGACTCATGGCCAAGACCAAGACCCGCTCCCGCTGCGCCGACTGCGGCCACCTCGAACCGCGCTGGGTGGGGCGCTGCCCGTCGTGTCAGGCCTGGGGGACCCTGCACGAAGAGACGGTCCGGGCGTCCCCGGTGGCTCACCGGTCCGCCGCCGGGGCGGCCGCTGCGACGCCGGCGACGCCGATCGCGGCCGTCTCACTTGACGGGGACCGGCGCACGCCGACCGGCATCGGCGAGCTCGACCGGGTCCTCGGCGGAGGGCTGGTGCCCGGATCCGTGACCCTGCTGGGCGGTGAGCCGGGGGCGGGCAAGTCGACCGTGCTGCTGCAGGCGGCCGACGCGCTGGCGGGGCGGGGCCTGTCCGTGCTCTACGTCTCCGCCGAGGAGTCCCCAGGGCAGGTCCGGATGCGCGCCGAGCGCCTATCCACCCTGCAAGACGGTCTGCTGCTGGCCGCCGAGGCCGACGTCCCGTCCATTCTGGGCCTGGTCGAGCATCACGATCCCGACGTGCTCATCGTCGACTCCGTGCAGACGATCCGCCATCCGGATGTCGCAGGGCACGCCGGCGGCGTGACACAGGTCCGTGACTGCGCGGCCGCGCTGACCGCGACCGCCAAGCAGCGCGGCATGGCGACGATCCTGGTTGGTCACGTCACAAAGGACGGGCAGCTGGCGGGACCGCGGGTGCTCGAGCACCTCGTCGACGCGGTGTGCGAGATCGAAGGCGACCGCCACCACGCGCTGCGCCTGATCCGAGCGACGAAGAACCGCTTTGGGGCCGTCGGCGAGGTCGGGTGCTTCGAGATGACCGACAGCGGTCTGGTCGGCCTGGACGATGCTGGCCGGCTGTTCGTCGGCGAGACGCCCTCGGGCACAGCCGGGGTGGCGGTCACGATCGCGCTGGAGGGACGACGGCCGATGGCCTGTGAAGTGCAGGCGCTGGTCGACCGCACCCCGCTCACACACCCGCGCCGCGTGGCGTCGGGCCTGGACGCCCAGCGGTTGAGCCTGCTGGTGGCCGTCCTGCAGCGCCGGGCCAACGTGGACTTGCAGCAGCAGGACGTCTACGCGTCCAGCGTCGGCGGGGTCCGCTTGGCGGAGCCGGCCGTGGACCTGGCGCTGTGCCTGGCCGTGGCGTCAAGCCGCACCGACGCACCCGTGGGCGACGACCTCGTCGTCCTCGGTGAGGTCGGGTTGGCCGGAGAGGTCCGGCTGGTGTCGCAGACCCAGCGCCGTCTGGCCGAAGCGGCGCGCCTGGGTTTCGGCGGCGCCGTGGTGCCCGCTGCGTATGATGGCCCCGCCTACGGGCTGCAGCTGCAGCGCGCACGGGACCTGTCTGGTGCCTTGACCGTCGGATTGAAGTCGGCTCGGCTGGTTGGGGTCTGACGGGGAGCGGAACCGGACACCCGCGGCAGATCGGATACATGCGTGGCGACTCGCGACGACCGCGTCCTGGGTGTATTGCAGAAGGTCGCTCCTGGGACGCCGATGCGCGAGGGCATCGACCGCATCATCAAGGCCGGCAAAGGCGCGATCATCGTCATCGGCGACTCCGGCATCGAGCCGTTGGTGTCGGGCGGGTTCCGGTTGAACACCAAGTTCACCGCGCAACGGCTGTCCGAGGTCGCCAAGATGGACGGCGCCATCGTCGTCGACGACGCGATCGACCGGGTCGTCTACGCCAACGTCCACTTGGTGCCGGACCCGTCGATCCCGACGCTGGAGACGGGCACGAGGCACCGCACGGCGGAGCGTGTCGCGCGCCAGACGGGCAAGCCGGTCATCTCCGTCAGCGAGTCGATGCGCATCGTGACCCTGTACATCGACGACACCAAGCACGTCCTCGAGGAGATCACCTCGATCCTGTTCCGGGCCAACCAGGCGCTGGCGACCCTGGAGCGCTATCGCATCCGCCTCGATGAGGTCTCCTCGGCGTTGTCGGCGCTGGAGATCGAAAACGTCGTGACCCTGCGGGACGTGCTCCTGGTGCTGCAACGCGCCGAGATGGTCCGCCGGATCGCCGACGAGATCGAGGCGTACGTGGCGGAGCTCGGGTCCGACGGCCGACTGCTGCAGCTGCAGCTCGATGAGCTGATGCACCAAGTGGAGAGCGAGCGGGAGCTGGTCGTGCGTGACTACCAGCCCGACCGCCGGCGTCGCGTGGAGACGATCCTGCGCGACCTCGACGAGATCCCTCCTGAGCGGCTGCTGGACCTGACCTCGCTGGGCCTCGCCCTGGGGCAAAGTGACCTCACCGACGGCTACGAGGAGCTCGTCGCGCCGCGCGGCTACCGCCTGCTGTCGCGCATCCCAAGGCTGCCCGAGCGGACGGTCGAACGACTGGTCGGCAAGTTCGGTTCGCTGCAGCGCCTGATGAACGCCACCCTCGCCGAACTGGACGACGTCGAGGGCATCGGGGAGACCCGAGCCCGCTCGATCCGCGAAGGCCTGACGCGCTTGTCGGAAGCGTCGGCCCTCGAACGGTACGCGTAGATCTGGGACCACCCTTTGGGCTATGTCACAAAGGGTGGTGTGTTACGGTAGGAAGGGTCGGAGGTCTACCAGGCGCCCAGAGACGCGCGCGAGTTTCGTAAAGGACACACCTGCATGAGTTACCGGGTCGGAGACACCGTCGTCTATCCCCACCACGGCGCGGCCGTCATCGAGAAGAAGGAAAAGCGGAACCTGCAGGGTGAGGAGCGCGACTACCTGGTGCTCCGGCTGACCTACGGCGACCTCACGCTGATGGTTCCCGCCGACGCGACGGAGGAGGTCGGGCTCCGCGACGTCGTCAGCAAGAAGCAGGTCGAGGAGGTCTTCTCGCTGCTCGAGGCACGCGACGGCACCATGCCGACCAACTGGTCTCGGCGCTTCAAGGCCAACTACGAAAAGCTCAAGAGCGGTGACATCTTCCAGGTCGCCGAGGTCGTGCGGAACCTGGCGTTGCGCGAGCGCGACAAGGGCCTGTCCGCCGGCGAGAAGCGGATGCTGACCAAGTCCAAGCAGATCCTGGTCTCAGAGCTCGCTGCTGCCGTCAAGAAGTCTGACGAGGCGACCGAGGCTCTGATCGACAAGAAGCTCAGCGACTGACCTTCGCCCCGTCCGGGCGGGGCACCGGCAAGCGGGGAGCCATGCGCCTGCGGAGCACGACGTCGGGCATCGCCCTCGTCGAGACGATCCGCCTTGCGGTCGTCGTGCTTGCCACCGGCGGGGCCTACCGCCTGTCGTTGGCGACGGGGGACGGTTCCGAAGATCTGCTGCTCGTGCTGCTGGGCGCCGCCGTCGGCTATGTCATCGGCGGCGTCATCGGGCGCTTCGCGGTCGGCAGGATCGATGCCGCGGAACGACGGTTGCGTTCGGTGCCGGCGCACAGCCTGCTCGCTGGGGCCATCGGCGCGCTCGTCGGGATGGTGATGGCCGGGGCGGTCACCTGGCCGATCCTGGTCTTCGGCGCCAACGTGTACACCGTGCCGATCGCCCTGTTGGTGCTCGTGGTGCTCACCATCGTCGGGATACGGGTGGGGGTGTCTCGCGGCGGCGACCTGCTGCGGTCGCTCGGGGCGACCGGCCGGTTGCCGGTCTCGACGTTCTCCGGTGGTCACCGCGCCAAGGTCGTCGACACATCCGTTCTGATCGACGGGCGGTTGGTGGACGTGTGCCGGTCAGGGTTTCTCGAGGGTCCACTGATCGTGCCGCAGTTCGTCTTGTACGAGCTGCAAGGACTCGCCGACGCAGGTGACCCCGAGCGGCGCAGCCGGGGGCGGCGCGGGCTTGACGTGTTGACCTCGCTGCAGCGCTCGTCGGGTGTTGCGCTGGAGGTGACCGACGTCGACTACCCGGCGATCGACGCGGTCGACGCGAAGCTGGTCGCCATGGCCAAGGACCGCGGCGCCGGGTTGCTGACGGTCGACGGCAACCTCGGACGCGTCGCGGAGGTGCAGGGCGTCACGGTGTTGAACCTGCACACCCTCGCCGACCACCTACGTCCTCCGGTGATCCCCGGTGACCGCCTGGAGGTTCGGGTGCTCAAACCTGGACGGGAGAAGGACCAGGGCGTGGGCTACCTGGCCGACGGAACGATGGTCGTCATCGAAGGCGCACGCGGGCGCGAGGGTTCGCAGGTCACTGCCGAGGTGACCAGCATCCTCAACAACCCCCAGGGCCGGATGGTCTTCGCCACCGTCGTCCGCCCCGACGAGCCGACGCGCCTGCAGCCGCGCATCACCGCATGACCCGGGAGCCCGTCTGACCACCGCAGCGGTGATCGTCGCAGCGGGCGCCGGCCTCCGGCTTGGTGCGTCGCAGCCCAAGGCGTTCGTCGAGCTCGCCGGCCAAGCGATGGTCCTGCACGCGATCTCGGCCTTCCAGCGCTCCGCGTCGGTGGACGACATCGTGGTCGTGGTCCCGCCCGACCATCAGGAGACCGCCACGCAGGTGTTGCCGCCAGGCGTCACCTGCGTCCCTGGCGGCCTACAGCGTCAGGAGTCGGTGTCCGCGGGACTGTCGGCGTGTCCGTCCTCGGTGCGCGTCGTTGCCGTTCACGACGCGGCGCGGCCGCTGGTCACCCCCGACTTGATCGACCGCACAATCGCTGCAATGGGTCCACCCTGGGACGCGGTTGCCCCGGGCGTCCCCATCGTTGACACCCTCAAGCAAGTCGACCCTCGCAGTGTGGTGCTGCGCACCATCGACCGCACCGGCGTGTGGGCTGTGCAGACGCCCCAGGTAGCCACCCGAGCGACGCTCGAGCGGGTGCACGCCCGGGTTGCGCCCTCGGCCGACGCCGCCACCGACGATCTGTCGCTGATCGAGCGCGCCGGCGGCCGGGTCCACCTCATCCACGGGGACTGGCGCAACCTGAAGGTGACCAGCGCAGGGGATCTCGCGATCGCCGAGCAACTGCTGTCCTTGGACGTCTCATGATGCGGGTCGGGCAGGGCATCGACGTGCATGCCTTCTCCGACGACCCCGAGCGTCCGCTCATCCTGGGTGGGGTCTTGCTGCCGGACGGGCCTGGTCTCGCAGGACACAGCGACGCCGACGTGGTGCTCCACGCGCTCGCCGACGCCGTGCTCGGCGCCGCTGCGTTGGGGGACCTCGGCACGCTGTTCGGCACCGATGACCCCCGCTACGCCGGGGCGCCGTCCTCGGTGTTCGTCGAGGAGGCGTTGCGCCGTGCCGGGCAGGGCGGTTGGCGGCTGGCCAACGCCGACTGCACCATCGTGGCCCAGCGGCCGCGCGTCGGCCCGCACCGCACGCGCATCGCCGACGGGATGCAACACCTGCTCGGCCTGGAGCCGGGCACCGTCAACGTCAAAGCGACCTCCACCGACGCCCTGGGCGCGATCGGCCGCGGCGACGGCATCGCCTGCCTCTGCGTGGTGCTGCTCGAGCGGCCCACCGCCAGCTGAGCGTCGCATCGCTAGGCTGCCGACCCATGCGTCTGTACAACACGCTCAGCCGCAGCGTCGAGGATCTCGTCACCCGTGATGAGGGCCGCGTCGGCATGTACGTCTGCGGCCCGACGGTGCAGAACGTGCCGCACTTCGGTCACGCCCGGGCGGCCGTGGTCCCGGATGTGCTGCGCCGCTGGCTGACCTACAGCGGCTATGAGGTCTTCTTCGTCCGCAACATCACCGATGTGGAAGACAAGATCATCGACCGCGCCGCCGAGGAAGGACGGCTTCCCGCCGCGGTCGCCGAGACCTACACCCGTGTGTACGAACGTGAGATGGCTCGCCTGAACGTGCTGCCGCCTGACGTCGCCCCCCGAGCCACCGGCCATATCCTCGAGATGATCGGCCTGATCGAGCGCCTGGTCGAGGTGGGTGCGGCGTACGAAGGCGCCGGCGACGTGTTCTTCTCCGTGCGCAAGTTCGAGAAGTACGGTCAGCTGTCGGGTCGAAACGTCGACGAGCTGCGGGCCGGTGCGCGCATCGAGCCGACCGAGCGCAAGCGCGACCCCCTTGATTTCGTGCTGTGGAAGGGCGCGAAACCCGGCGAGCCGTCCTGGCCCTCGCCGTGGGGGCGCGGCCGTCCCGGCTGGCACATCGAGTGCTCGGCGATGGCCGGTAAGTACCTGGGCCCCAGCTTCGACATCCACGCCGGGGGGCTCGACCTCGTCTTTCCTCATCACGAGAACGAGATCGCGCAGTCCGAGGCTGCCAGCGGTCGCCGGTTCGCGCGGTACTGGCTGCACAACGGGATGGTCACGCTGGACGAGGAGAAGATGTCCAAGTCGGTCGGCAACGTGATCGGCCTGGTCGAAGCGCTCGACCGCTATGGCGCGAACGTGCTGCGGCTGTTCCTGCTGTCGGCGCACTACCGCTCACCGGTCGACTTCAACGAAGCCCGGCTGGAAGACGCACGCGCCGGCTTCGACCGGTGGTCGGCCTTCCTGCGCGCCGCGGCTGGCATCGACGTGAAGCCAGCCGAGTCCGAGGTGGTGGCCGATGCCCGCCGCCGATTCACCGAGGCGATGGACGACGACCTGGCCACACCCACGGCGCAGGCGGCGCTGTTCGACCTGGCCCGCGACGGCAACCGCGCCCTAGAAGACGGCGACGACGCGACGGCTGCCGCGGTCCGCGATGCGCTGGTGGAGCTCACCGGAGTGCTGGGTTACTCGTTCGATGACGGGCGAGCGCACGGGTCGCTGGTCGGCCCGCTCGTCGAGGAGCTGCTGCGTCTGCGCCAGGAGGCCCGGGAGCGCCGCGACTTCGCGACCGCCGACGGCATCCGGGATCGGCTGGCCGCCATCGGTGTCGTGGTCGAGGACTCGGCGACCGGGGCGCGCTGGCATCTCGGCGGCTGACGTGACCCACGCCATCCCGGGGCGCGGGCCGGTACTCGAGGCGCTCAAGGCCGGCCGTACGCTGCGCGAGGTCGTCATCGACCGGCGCGGCGGCCCTGAGCTGACGACGATCGCCGATGCGGCTCGTGGCGCCGGCGTGGCGGTTCGCACCGGCGACCGCAACGCCCTGGACGGCCTGTCCACCGGCGTCCTGCATCAGGGCGTGGTGGCGGTGGCTCCTGACTTCCCGTACGCCCGACTCGACGACGTCGCCGACGCAACGCTGCTGGTCATGCTGGACTCGGTGACCGACCCGCAGAACCTCGGAGCGATCGCCCGCAGCGCCGAGGCGGCCGGTGCCGGAGGACTGATCGTCCGCGAGCGGCGCAGCGTTGGCGTGACACCCGCTGCCGAGAAGGCGGCGGCCGGGGCGCTGTCGTGGCTGCCGGTGGTGCGGGTCGGCAACCTCGTGCGTGCCCTGGACGACCTCGCCCGACGCGGCCTGTGGTCGGTCGGGCTGGCGGGCGACGCCCCCCAGTCGCTGTGGGAGGCCGGCCTGCTCGACGGGCCGGTGACGGTGGTGGTGGGGGCGGAGGGTTCCGGTTTGTCGCGTTTGACCGCTGAGCGGGTGGACATGCTGGTACGCATCCCGATGCAGGGGCGCATGACCTCCCTGAACGCGTCGGCAGCCGCTGCGGTGGTCCTGTTCGAGGTGGTCCGACGGCAGGGCGGCGGGGGCACCGTCGGGTAAGCGTGCGTTCACCGCACCGCGGCTTGTGACGGGAGCCAGGCCGAGGGGTGCGATTTTGTGACGCGTGGTGAACTTTGGCCAGAACTAGTCAATCTTGGCCAGGACCGCTTGACCCCGTTACGTCACCTCCCCAGACTCGTTACTCACGTCATAGGCCGCATCCGCAGCCCGCGCCGCCACCTGCTGCCGACGGAGGACCCCGATGTCCGAAGCGCTCTCTATCCGGCCTGCGTCGCCGACCACGCAGTCCGACGAGGAGCTGGTCCGCAACGCCTGGTCGGGCGACGACTCAGCCCTCGAGACGCTCCTGCAGCGCTACCGCAACTTCGTGCGGATGAAGGCCCGTTCGTACTTCCTCGTCGGTGCCGACCGCGAGGACGTGGTCCAGGAGGGCATGATCGGCCTGTACAAGGCGATCCGTGACTACGACCCCTCCAGGGAAGCCAGCTTCCGCGGCTTCGCCGAGCTGTGCATCACCCGTCAGATCATCACCGCCATCAAGACCGCAACCCGCCAGAAGCACGCCCCGCTGAACTCCTACGTCTCGCTGTACTTGCCCGCCTACACCGACGACGAGCCGGACCACGAGATCGTCGAGCAGTTCGTCTCCGACGCCGCTGACCCCGCCGACAGCGTCGTGTCCAGCCAGGAGCTTGCCGTACTCGAGGAGTACTTCGGGGACATCCTGTCGGATCTGGAAGCCGAGGTCCTGCAGCGCTACATCGAGGGGCAGAGCTACCAGGAGATCGCCGTCGAGCTCGATCGCCACGTCAAGTCGATCGACAACGCGCTGCAACGCATCAAGCGCAAGCTCGACGCGTACCTGGAGAACCGGCGGCTGACCGAGGCCGTCTGACCTCTTCCACCGTTTCACCCCCGTGCCGGCTGGGCGCGGGGGTTTTTCATTGGCCGAACACGTACCGAAGTACAGGTGCTGCGCTGCGTAACACTACAAACCGCAACTGACTGGTTTCTCTCAGTGTAATCCGGGCAAATCTCCTGGGGACGGAACACCGTCGAACCCACCGGGAAGCATCGATCCTCGAAGCACCACACGGTCGCCCGGCCCCCACACGGGCCCGGCTTCGAGGGGAGCCAGTGGCGAGCCCGCCCCGGATCACGCAGCAGTCGGTCCGTCAAGACCGCGTCGACCCGAGGAAGGTCCCCATGCGCCGCACCACCACCACCTTGTCCGCCGTGCTCTGCGCGGTCCTGATCGCCGGTGCCGCCGCCTCGCCTGCGCTGGCCGGCAATGGCCGGGACGATGCCCGTCCCGCCCGTTCCGCGCCGGCGAGCGACACCGCCAAGCAGCAAAAGGCCAAGGAACAGAAACCCAAGAAGAAGCAGCCCAAGGAGAAGCAGGCCGCCCCGCGGCCGACGTCGGCTCCGGCGGCGCAGCGCAGCCCGCGCGCCACGAAGGGTCCTGACACCAGTGCCCAGCCGGGTTCCGCCTCGTCTCGGCCCGCTGCACCGGGGCGTCCTTCGTCACCCGGCCGGTCCGCCGATGCGCCGCACGGCAAGACGAGCGGCAGCCAGGCAGCGACCGGCGGCAACGCGGGAGCTCGTCAGGGCCAGTCGGCCAGAGACGGCGATCACGCCCCGGCCGGGAACAAGGGCTCGATGAAGGTCCGCCCGTTGGGCACAGCCCCGCACCCGCCGCGCAACTACGCGCACCTGCCATGCGTCGTCCAGGTCGACTTCTACGGGTCGCCGCACAGCGGTGCGACGCTGACCGCCCGCAGTCACGCGCCGACGAGCCCTACCGGCGAGACCCTGCTCACCGAGACGGTGGACTTCGCGTCGTCCTCCGCCATCCCTGCTGGCAATGAGCTCGTGGGCACGGTGACCCTGGACTTCACGGATGTGGTTTCGGGTCTGACCTATCACGCCCAGCAGGGCTACCACGTCAAGCTGACGGCTGTGCAGGACGGGCCGCAGGGTGCCGACGTGAAGCACAAGGTCTTCTGGATCGACTGCCCGCCTGCGGAGGCGGGTGTGACAGAGGGCACCGCCGGCGAGTCCGAGGGAACCCAGGGAGACGACGTCAGCACAGCACCCACCGGCGACCGGGCCGAGGTTGGCACCGGGGATGACGATGCCGCAGTCGCCAGCGTCAAGGGCATCGCCGCCACCAGGGTGCTGGCCGATGGCTCCCCGCGAGCGGTCACCACGGCCCGGACCATCGGCGCCGCTGACGACACCGTCGGCGTCGCTGGACAGGACCGTTCGCTGGCCGCGACGGGTCTCGGGACGCTGTCGCTGTTGCTGGCCGCTCTGGCCGCGGTGGGCGCCGGGACCGAAATGGTGCGACGTACCCGGAGGCGTTGAGAAGGGTCAACACCGGACCTAACGGCCCCGCTGTTGCGGGGCCGTTTTGTCTGTTTCGGGCCGTTATGCCGTAGTTCTTTTCGGTCGTTTCATCAATGTTGTGGATTCTTCCGAACCCGCCACGCGTGAGGCTGTCCAGGAGGTCTTCGTAGACCCTGGGAACACCTCGGCGCGCGGGGGAACGCCGAGCGATGAAAGGGAACGTCGTGCGGCGTCTGCAGCGGGAACACTGGTTCACCTTCCGGATCACTTTGACGGTACTCCTGGCGAGCATGCTGCTGGCCGGGCGCTTGCCGATGGCAGGTGCCCAGGAGGAAGGTGCCGCCGACGAGGGCGAGGCGACGGTGACCACCGCCGGCGCGGAGCCCACGGAAGCTCCGACGGAGGAGCCCACCGAGGCCGCGCCGACCGAGGCGCCCTCGACCGAGCCGCCCGTCCAGGAGTCTGTGCAAGAGCCGGTGGAGAAGACGGAGCAGAAGAACGTCGACACCACGACATCGACGTCGTCGACGAAGACCTCGACCGCCGGCACGACCTCCTCGACCGACAGCGGCGTCTCGATCATGAGCCACACCGGCCCCACGCCGGTGACCGGTCAGGGCGGCCAGTACTCCGTTACGTGGAAGGCCGCCAACCCCAACCTGTACGACAAGCGCAAGCCGTCCATGCAGGCCTGCCCGGGGCAGGGCCGCCGGTCCTCGCCGTTCGCCGGCGCCAAGTACGGCACCGCCCTGACGTCGCTGGCCCCGCCCACGCTCGACCTCGGCCAGATCGTCGTGTTCGAGGTCCTCGTGGACGCCAAGAGCGGCGCTCCTGCCGACAACGGTGTCAAGTTCGTCGGTGAGTGGGCGACGACGACCAGCTCCAACCGGGCCTTCGGCTACGACGCGTCCCACCACGTCTACTGCGCCTTCGTCGACACCAGCGACCCGGCGAACACCGCTGCGAACGCGGCGGTGGAATCCGTGTCGTCGGTGGCCGCGCCTGCCAACACCTTCCGCGGACGAATCCACGTCGACCACCTGAACCCGAACGACAAGGCTGTCGTGCAGGTGTGGGTCGTGCTGCAGGACACCGTCCCCGACGACGCCAACGGCAACGTCCACTCTGCCCTGGCCGGCGCCACCGCCGACGACGACGACGACACGATCAACACCGGTAACCAGACCGTGCCGATCCTGAGGATCCAGGACTTCCTGGTCCCGGAGCTGACGGTCACCAAGGTGGCGCGCAACGCGGCGGACACGCAGAACATCACCACGGTCCCGCACGGCGGGTCGTTCCTGTACCGGGTCCAGGTGACGAATACAGGATTGAAGGACGCGACCAGCGTCGTCATGACCGACACCGTCCCGGTGGGACTGACGGTCGGGACGATCACCACGCCCCCGGCCGGTTGCTCAGTCTCCGGACGAACCGTGACGTGCAACCTCGGCACCCTCACGCCCGGATCCACCCGTACGATCGACATCCCGGTCGTGGCCACCTCGGGTACCTGCGGCCTGCTCACGAACACGGCTGGAGCGACGGCAACCGGTGGCTTCAGCGACAACAGTGACCCGGTGGACGTGACGGTCCTGTGTGCGCCGGCGTTGGATCTGACCAAGTCGGCGGTGGATGGCAACGGTGATCCGGTGACGTCGGTGGCGCCTAACGGGTCGTTCTTCTATCGGTTCGTGGTGTCGAACACGGGCACGGCGGCGTCGGGTCCGGTGACGATCACTGACACGTTGCCGGCTGGGTTGATCGCGACGCCGC
>Ga0247713_1001164_pt1 | contig 13705 bp, 15 predicted proteins | sample 21E_NmetaG_FD_189936 | JGI IMG/M metagenome (GOLD analysis project Ga0247713, IMG submission 189936) | Soil microbial communities from hillslope of Landscape Evolution Observatory, University of Arizona, Oracle, AZ, United States - 2-1-E_N | ecosystem: Engineered > Artificial ecosystem >... | reverse complement strand
CGCCCGCCCCGCCCGAACAGCTCGATCACGCACCAGTCGGCGGCCATTGGCGTGAGCACCCGGGTCAGCCGGGCCAGGAGCTCCTCGAGCTCCATGGTGGTGGTCAGCACCGTGCTGGCGGTGGCCAGTATGGAGAGCCGCTGGTGGGCGGCTTCGGCGGTGCGCAGCAGCGCCGCCCGCTCGGCCTCCGCCCGTTTGGCCTCGGTCACCTCGACGAGCGTCAGGCCGGCGCCGACGAGGGCGCCGGCCGTGCTGCGCACCGGGAAGTAGCTCACGGTGAAGAACCGCCGGTCGGTCTCCCGGGCGCCGGTGACGATCTCGACGCTGCGGCCCAGGATCGTCCGCCCGGTCGTGACCACCCGCCGGAGGTCGGCGGACACGTCGGCCTGCAGGGGCACGACGTCGCCCAGCAGGCCCCCGATGTGGTCGGCGGCGGGAACCCCGCTCAGCTCGGCATAGGCGTCGTTGACCCGGACGTAGCGCAGGTCGAGGTCGAAGACGGCGATGCCGACCGGCGCCGAGGTGAAGATGGCCTCGACCAGGCCGAGCGCCTCCTCGGCCGTCGACCGGGCCGCCCGCTCGGCGCTGAGCAGCACCGATCGCTCCTGCTCGGCCAGCCCCTGGTCGAGGCCGTCGGTGGCCAGCCACGCCAGCGACGTCCCGGCGCCGGCCGGCGCCAGCCGGAAGGAGCTGACGAGGAGGGCGCCGTCGCGGCGGCGAACCCGGAAGTCGCCCTCCCAGGGCCGTCCCTTCATGGCTCCGTCGACCAGGGCGGCGGCGCTGGCCCGGTCGTCGTCGTCGAAGAGCAGCTCCAGGAATGGTGCGCCGGCGGCGACCGAACGCGGGTAGCCGTAGAGGGTCTCGGCCGCGGTGTTCCACCCCGAGATGGTCCGGGAACGGTCGACGAGGACGACCGCCATCGGCAGCGCATCCAGCAGCTCCGTGGTGACCATGGTGTCGGTCCTGATCGCCGGCCTCCTCAGCCGCCCGGGCGGATGTCGAGCCCGATGAGCACCCGTTCGGTGTTCGACAGGTCGCCGATGATCTTGCGGACCGGCTCGGGAAGGCGACGCTCCAGGGTGGGGATGGCGATGATCTGCTCACCCCGGGCCAGCTGGGGCCGCTCGAGCAGGTCGATCACCTCGATGGAGTACTTGCCGGCCAGGTGCTCCTCGCAGATTTTGCGCAGGTTGGCCAGCGCGGCCACCGACCGGGGGGTCTCCCCTGCGACATAGAGCCGTAGCTCCCAGCGTTCGGTGTCGCCATCCACCTCCATCCCCTCTCCACTCCCCTCCGCTACCTAGTGCGTGACCTTGCCCGTCCCGTGAGCACCCCGTCCGGCCCGGCGACGATGTCGAGCAGCTTGATGCCCTCGTCGCTGAGCACGAACTCACGAATCTGGTTGGAATGAGGCATGCCCCGAGCCTTCTGGATGAAAACGCCCCGGTCCCGCTGGGCCTGGCTCTCGAGGTTCCGCAGCTGGACCCAGTTGTCGATCAGCGACGAGATCGTCGGGTCCTCTGCGCCCTGGTTGGGCAGCAGGCTGGTGAAGACGGCGGTGACCTGGCGACCCTTGAGATAGTCGACGATCCGCATGAGGAGCACCTTGACGTCGGTGGAGGTCCCCATCGAGGTGAAGTCGGTGATGGGGTCGATGACCACCACGTCGGGGGCGTGGGCTTCGACCTCCTGGTAGACGGTCGTCAGGTGGCGCTCCAGGCCGAGCTCGGTGGGACGGCTGGCCTGGATGCGCAACGACCCCTCGTCGATCCAGCGGCCGAGATCGAGCCCCACCGAAGCCATGTTCCGGACCAGCTGGGGCCCGGACTCCTCGAAGGCCAGGTACAGGCAGCGCTCGCCCCGCCGGCAGGCGGCATCGGCGAAGGCGGCGGCGAAGGTGGTCTTCCCAGTGCCCGACTCGCCGGAGATCATGGTCGTGCTGCCCTTGTACCAACCTCCTCGCCCCACCATGTCGTCGAGCTCGGGGATGCCCGAGGAGACGATCTCGGTGCTGGCGGGGTGGTCGAGGTGGAACGACGTCACCGGCACGACGCTCACCCCGCCGGCGTCGATCACGAAGGGGTACTCGTTGGTGCCGTGGCCCGACCCCCGCTGCTTCACCACCCTGATCCGCCGGACCGCGATCTGGTCGTCGACCCGGTGGTCGAGGGTGATGACGCAGTCGGCCACGTACTCCTCCAGCCCGTGGCGGGTGATCGTGCCGTCGCCGCGCTCGCCGGTGACGATGGCGGTCACCCCCTGGCCCTTGAGCCAGGAGAACAGCCGGCGCAGCTCGGCCCGCAGCTTGGCGGTGTCGTCGAGGGCAGAAAACAGCACCTCGATGGTGTCGAGGACCACCCGCTTGGCGCCGACCTCCTCGATGGCGAACCGGATGCGGATGAACAGGGCCTCGAGGTCGTAGTCGCCGGTCTTGTCGATCCGCTCCCGCTCGGCCTTGACGTGGTCGACGACGAGCTTGCCGGCGTCACAGAGGGCATTGAGGTCCCACCCGAGGGAGGCGACGTTGGCGGTCAGCTCCTCGGCCGTCTCCTCGAAGGCCACGAAGACGCCCGGCTCCCCCATCTCCGCCCCCCGCACGAGGAACTCCACGCCGAGCAGGGTCTTGCCGCAGCCGGGGCCGCCGGCCACCAAGGTCGTGCGGTTGCGGGGCAGGCCACCGTTGGTGATGTCGTCGAGACCGGCGATGCCCGTGGGGCAATGCTCGAGAGGGGTGGAGGCCACGGCCTAGGACGGTACCCAAATCATCGCGGGCTGAAGATCACCCGGCGGGTGGCCGGGTTGACCTCCGTCAGCCGCACCCGCAGGGTCTGGCCCAGCGGCAGGTGTGCCCCTTCGCAGCGGGCCCGCACCGCCGGCTCCCGGAGCTGGACGACGCCCCGGGTCTCGCCGCTCTCCACGACGACGGCGTCGAAGGTCTCGTCCGCCCGGGGGGCGAGGACCACCGCTTCGGCCAGATCGACGACGGCCCGTTCCAGCTCCTGCGCCCTGCGGGTGGCGCCGGCCATGGTGGCCGGCAGGGCGGGCAGTGCCGCCCGGGCCCATTCGTGCGGCTCCTCGCCGGCGGCCAGGGCCAGGCAGACCTCGCCGGCGTGGCGGTCGGCGAGCCTTCGCAGTGGCGCCGTGCAATGGGCATAGGGCGCGGCCACCGCACTGTGCAGCGGCTGGTCTGGGGCGGCGCCGTCGAAGGCGGTGTAGCCCGAGCCGCGTAGGAGCCGGCCGGCGAGGCTGAGAAGGGCGGCGGCCTCGGGCAGCGTCGGGTCCAGCCCGGAGATGACCTCGGCGTAGGGGCGGCCGTCAGGCCACGGGAGGCCGAGGGCCAGGGCGCTACGGCGCACGGAGGCCACGGATGCCGGGTCGGGCGGGGGCAGCGTGCGGAGCAGGCCGACGCCGCCTTCAAGCATGAGAACGGCGGCGGCCATGCCGGTGAGCAGGCTGATCTCGGCGTTCCAGCGCTCGACGGGCAGCTGGGCCCGGTAGGCCAGCACCGGCCGGCCGTCGGGGCCGTCCACCACCTCCTGCTCGGGGGTGGCCAGGTGGACGGCGCCCCGCTCGGCGGCCAGGGCCTGCCGGCGCCGGCCGACTTCGGCGAGCAGGGTCAGCGCTTCGTCGCCGGCGCCGGCGTCCAGCGCGGCCTGGGCCTCGGGGTAGGCGAGCTGGCGGCGCGAGCGGACGCGGGCCCGGCACAGCCCGGTGGCGACCAGCTGCCCGTCGCCGTCGAGGTCGAACGTCCACAGCAGGGCCGGCCGGACCTGGCCGGGGAGGAGGCTGGCGGCGCCGGCGCTCAGGACCTCGGGGTGCAGGGGGACGTTGCGGTCCGGCGCGTACATGGTGACGCCCCGCCGGTTGGCCTCGGCGTCGAGGGCCCCGCCGGCGGTGACGAAGGCGGCGACGTCGGCGATGGCGTAGTGGACCCGGTAGCCCGGCGGCCGGCGCTCGACGGCCACGGCCTGATCGAGGTCCCGGCTGCCCTCCGGATCCAGGGTGAACAGCGCCAGGTCGGTGCGGTCGAGGTCGGGCATGCGCGGCGCCCGGGCCGCGCTTTCGGCCTCGGCCAGCACCTCCGGAGGAAAGGCCTCGACGATGCCCAGCTCGTCACGCAGGCCCTGCCACGTGGGCGCCACGCCGGCGACGACCGCCGGCGGGAGGGTGACGCGGATGGCGGGCACGGGACCTCAGGGACGGGGCTTGTAGGCGATGGCCTGGACCTCTATCAGCATGTCGGGATCGATCAGCGCGGCGATCCCGACCATGGCTGTCACCGGCCGGATGGCGCCGAAGAGCTCACGGTGGGCCCGGCCGAACTCCTCCCACCGGCTGATGTCGGTGACGAAGAGCTGGGTCTGCACGACGTCGGCCAGGCCGGCGCCGGCGGCGGCCAGGCCGGCCTCGACGTTGCGGAAGGCCTGGACGGTCTGGGTGTAGGCGTCGCCCACGCCGACGACGCGACCGTCGACGGTGCCGGTCGTGCCGGCGACGAAGATGAGCGGGCCGGCGACCACGGTCCGGCTGTAGCCGATCACCGGCTCCCAGGGCGCGCCGGACGGCAGCCTCCGGATCTCGTCGTCCATCCCGGGACTATGTCAGGTTCAAGGCGCAGTCAGTTCGAGGCGCACGACACCGGTGGCCGTCGCCGGCCCGGTGATGTTGCGGAAGCAGACGGTGTAGGCGCCCGGCGGGAGGCCGGCGGGCACGGTGCCCGTGACCCGGCCCAGGAGGCCGTTCGAGCCGGCAAAGACGCTGGTCTCGTTGAGGACGGCGACCACGCTGGCGCACCCGGCCGTGCCGATCACCAGCTTGTACGGCACGTTCTCGAGCGCGTTGGTGGCATAGGCCCTGATCACCGTGCCCCCCGTGGGGGTCTTGGCGTTGGTGCCGTCGGAGTACCAGGTGGAGCCGGCGATGGTGGGCGTGGCGGTGTAGGCGATGCGCCTGATCTGGCCGCCGCCGGCGTAGCTCGTGTAGTAGAGCGCCTGGGTGCCGGCCCACGGGCCGAAGCGCAGGTGGACGGCGCTCCCCCCGCCCAGGCCGGTCACGAAGTCGCCGCGGGTGAAGCCGCCCTGGGGGTTCGGGTTGAGGACGAAGATGCGCCCGCACACGTAGTCGGCGAAGAAGTAGCGCTGGTCGTACGGCGCCGGCCACACACCGGCGGGCGAGAACGCCCCGCCGGTGATCGAGCCGCAGCCGTCCGACCGGCCGTAGGCGAAGATCGGGTTGGTCATGCCCGTCGGGGGCGGGCCGCAGTCGGTCGTCGATCCCCGTGCGCAGTGGCCCTCGCGCACGTTCCAGCCGTAGTCGGCGCCAGGGGCCCCGAGGTCGATCTCCTCCCACGCCGCCTGGCCTACGTCGTTGACGTAGAACCGGGTGCCGGCGGCGTTGGGGTCGAAGGCGAAGCGGAACGGGTTGCGCAGGCCGGTGGCGTAGATCTCCTGGCACCAGTTGCCGGCCGTGGTGCTGCCGGTGGTGGCGCACGCGCCGGTGCCGGCGCCAAGGAACGGGTTGTCGGGCGGGAGCACGCCCGGCTGGCGGGTGATGCGGAGGATCTTGCCCAGCAGCACGTGGCGGTCCCGTGCCGCATCGTTGTTGCCGGCGCAGTTCGACGGGCTGGCGTAGTCGCAGCCGCCGTCGCCGACGCTGACGTAGAGGTAGCCGTCCTTGCCGAAGTTCAGGTCGCCGCCGTTGTGGTTGCCGGCGGTGGAGTGGATGCGGTCGACCAGGATGACCTCGCCCGATGCCACGTTGTCGTCGCCCAGGATCCAGCGCGACACCCGGTTCACGCAGGCGCCGAACAGGTTGTGGGTGTAGTAGAGGTACACGAACCGGTTGGTCGCGAACTCCGGGTCGACGGCGACGCCGAGCAGGCCCCGTTCGGAGTTCGAGCAGATGCGGCCGGTGAGATCCAGGGCCGGCGTGGCCACCAGGGCGTTGTTCTCGACGATCCGCAGCCGGCCGCCCTGGGTGGTCACCAGCATGCGCCCGTCGGGCGTGAAGGCGAGGCCCGTGGGGCCACCGACGGACGCCACCAGGGTGTCGGTGAACCCGTCGGGCACGGCGGCGCCGGCGGGAGGGCTCGGAACCAGCACCGAGCCGGCAACGACGGAGAGGGCGAGGAGGGTGCGCCGGATCATCCGCATATTCAACCGCAGCGCGTAGGGCGGCGGGCCGACGTACGCTCGGTCATGGGCGAGAAGTCGAAGCCGGGTGCGAACCAGAAGAAGCAGGGCAAGACGTTGCAGGAGAAGCGGTCCGTCAAGAAGGCGAAGAAGGCGGAAAAGGGCAAGCGTCCGGCCTAGCCGGGGCGGCGGTGGACGGACACCGCATAATCGCCGCCGGCGAAAGGCTCCTCGTCCCACGTCGCCCACCGGTCGGCGAGGACCAGGCCGGCGGCGCCGGCGTGAGCGTCGTAGGTCACCAGGTCGAGCCGGCCCGGCTGCAGGGAGAACCCGGCCACGAGTGAGCCGCCCGGGGAGATGTGGCGGGCCAGGGTGGCGACCACCCGGGCCTCGGTGCCCGGCGCCAGGAAGATCATGACGTTGCCGGCCATGACCACGACGTCGAAGGTCCGGGACAGGTCCACGTCGGCCAGATCGGCGTGGACCCACGTGAGATCGGGCGCCTTCTCCCGAGCCCGGGCCAGCATCGACGGATCGACGTCCACCCCGGCCACGTCGATCCCCCGGCGGGCCAGCTCGATGGCCAGCCGGCCCGTCCCGCAGCCGGCGTCGAGCACAGACGCCGGCCCCAGGCGCTCCACCAGGTCCGCCTCACCGTGGATGTTCTGGCCGGCGGCGGCGGCCTCCGCCCACCGCCGGTCGTAGGTGTCGCTCCGGCCACCGGCCTCGGTCAGCCACCGGTTGGGCGCCTCCGGGTCCATGCCGGCGAGTGTAGGGACCTGTCAGCCAGCGGTCACCCGGCCGTCACGGCTCGGCAACCGGGCGGAGACACCCGGCGGGCACGGTGTGAAGGATGTCGGTCAGAGGCTTCTCCCGCTCCGGCCACACCCCGAGCCTGATGGCCTCGCTGCTGCATTTCGACGTGTCGTTCATGGTGTGGGTGCTCCTCGGGGCGGTGGGCGCCTATGTGGCCGCCGACCTCGAGCTGACCGCGGCCCAGAAGGGCCTCATGGTCGCCGTCCCTTCCCTCGGCGGGTGCGGGTTCCGCCTGATCCTCGGCTCCGTCGTCGAGCGGATCGGGATCAAGCGCACCGGCCTGGCCACCATGGGCCTGACCTTGGTCCCCCTGCTGTGGGGCTGGGTCGGCGGTGGGACGTACGTCCAGGTGCTGGGCATCGGGCTGCTGCTCGGGGTGGCCGGCGCCAGCTTCGCCGTCGCCTTGCCCCTCGTCAGCCGCTGGTACCCGCCGCAGTTCCAGGGCCTGGCCCTCGGCATCGCCGGCGCCGGCAACTCGGGGACGATCATCGCCATCCTGGCCGCTCCCCGCCTGGCCCAGCACGTCGGCTGGCACGGCGTCTTCGGCCTGGCCTGCATCCCCGTGGCCCTGACCTGGCTGGTGTTCGCCTTCCTGGCCAAGGAGCCGCCGGTGCGGCCGGGCCCGCGGCCGGGCAGTGCGGTCTCGATGCTGCAGGAGGCCGACGCCCGCTGGCTCAGCCTCTTCTACCTGGTCACCTTCGGCGGGTTCGTGGGCCTCTCCGGCTACCTGTCGATCTTCTTCGTCGACCGCTTCGACATGAGCAAGCTCAGCGCCGCCGGCTACGCCGCCCTGTGCGCCGGCGCCGGCTCCCTGCTCCGCCCGCTCGGTGGGGCGCTGGCCGACCGCCTGGGCGGCACCCGCGTCCTTACCGGCGCCCTCATGACCGTCGGCGCCCTCGCCGTGGGGCTGGCGTCGCTTCCGGGCCTCGGTCTCACCGTCGCCCTGCTGGTCTTGACGATGGGAACGCTCGGCATGGGCAACGGGGCGGTGTTCCAGGTCGTCCCCCAGCGGTTTCCCGCCGCCGTCGGCCCCATGACCGGCCTGGTCGGGGCGGCCGGCGGCCTCGGCGGTTTCCTCCTCCCCTTCGCCCTGGGCTCACTGCAGGGCTCGACCGGCACGTTCACGGCCGGCTTCGCGGTGTTCGCCGTCGCCGCCGTGGCCGCGTCGATGGCCGTCAGCCGCCGCCAGCGGGCCTGGTCCCAGGACTGGGCCCTCGAAGTGGCCGTCTAGTACGGGCGGCCCCACGGCCGCTCGACGTGGGTCGGCTTCGGATCCTCCTGGTCGGGGTGGTGGGACAGGAACGCCGGCAGCAGGTCGAACAGGTCCGACACCGCCAGCGGGTCGCCATTGCCGGCCTTCCCGGTGCGGGCCATCTCGATGTCCCGGTCGACGTCGAACTCCGAGCCCCGGCGGGCGGCGTAGGCCGAGAACAGGTCGGTGGCCACGAACCGCTCCCGGATGGCGGCCACGATCTCGCGGTCGGGGTCGTGGATGGGGTCGAAGTAGGGCTCCTTGTAGATGTGCTGCTGGACCACGCCCATGTCCGACAGCGCCCGGCCCATCTCCTCGAGCATGGCCCCGTTGCCGACCAGGTAGAAGCGCTTGCCGCCCAGGGTGGGCAGCAGAGCCGGCACCGATTCACCCAGCCGGCCCCGCAGGCCGGTCCAGTCCGCCGGCGGCTGGGAGAGGGTGATGCCGTAGCTGAAGCCGTCGTACCGCGCCGCGAGGGCGTCGAGCTCGTCGGTGAGGCAGACGTCCTCGACCAGCCGCAGCCCCCACCACAGCGAGATGGGGTGCGGGTACTCCCTGGCCAGCAGCTGCCGGGCCAGGCAGATCAGGGGGGCGATCCCCGTGCCGGTGCCCATCAGCACGAGCTCACGGTCGTCGAACCGGGGAGCCATCGGCCGGCCGGTCGGGCCTCGGAACAGCACGGTGTCGCCCGGCTCCAGCTCGCACAGGTAGAGCGACAGCGGGCCGTCCGGCACCGCCCTGATCATGAGGTCGAAGAAGGGGGCGTCGCCGGGATCGGAGAGGATGCAGTAGGGGCTCCGGCGGTAGCCGTGGCCCTCGAAGAACGCCTCGATGCCGACGAACTGGCCGGGGCTGAACTCGAACGGCTCGCCGTCGACCACCTCGAAGCGGACCAGGAACGTCCCCGTCGTGGTCAGGGCCTCGTTCGAGACCGCTCGGGCCTGGCGCTTGAACCGGCTCGACCCGAACCAGTTGTCGTCCATGGCCTTCAGCGCCGCCGCCTCGGCGGCGTGGGAGCGGGCCCGCGGCGGCGTGCCCTGGAAGTTCCCCGGCTTCAGCCCCGCCCTGGCTTCCTCCCGGGTCCTGCCTGGAACCAGACCTCTCTGCTTGCGCACGGCCCTCCCCTGCTCTGGCGGCCCCGGATGTCGACATTTTACGACGCAACCAGTGTGTTTATCGACCACCTCGGTCACTCGGCGGGCGACGACACCAAGGGCGCTATGCCTTCGTGTTCGGCCCGGCTGAGATCAGCCGGCGAGGCTGAGGATCTCCGCCCCGGTGTCGCCGACGAGCAGGGTGTGCTCGAACTGGGCGGTGCGCCGCTTGTCGGCGGTGACCGCGGTCCAGCCGTCGTCCCACATGACGTGGCGCCAGGTGCCCAGGGTGATCATGGGCTCGATGGTGAACGTCATGCCCGGTTGCATGACGGTGGTGGCGTTGGCGTCGAAGTGGTGGGGCACGTGGGGCGGGCCGTGGAACTTGCGGGCCACCCCGTGACCCACGAACGCCCGCACGACGCCGTAGCCGCCGGCGTGGGCCCGGGCCTCGATGGCGGCGCCGATGTCGGAGATGGGCCGGCCGGGCTTGACGGCGGCGATCCCCTCGAGCAGGCACTCGTGGGTGGCGGCGACCAGCCGGCGCGACTCCTCGTCGACCTCGCCGACCAGGAAGGTGGCGTTGGTGTCGCCGTGGACACCGTCGAGGTAGATGGTGACGTCAAGGTTGAGGATGTCACCGTCGACCAGGGCCCGGTCGTCGGGGATCCCGTGGCAGATCACCTCGTTGACCGACGTGCACAGCGACTTCGGGAAGCCGTTGTAGTTGAGCGGGCTGGGGTAGCCGCCCCGGGCGATGCACTCCTCATGGGCGATGGCGTCGAGGGCGTCGGTGGTGACGCCCGGGCGCACCGCCGCCCCGACGGTCTGAAGTATCTCCGCCGCCGCCCGCGACGCCCGCCGCACGGCTTCGATGACCTCGGGCGGGCGCACCATGGGCTCGGCCCAGTCCCCCGGTCGACCCGTCTCGGCGTAGTCCGGCCGTACGATGCCCTCCGGCACCGTGCGGGGCGGGCTCAGGCGGCCGGCGCGCACCGGCGCCTGCGACACCTTGTGGCAGCGCTTGTACTTGCGCCCGCTACCGCACCAGCAGGCGTCGTTCGACTTCAGGTTGGCCGGCGTAACGCCCACGGACACCCGTCCAGTCTAGAGGTGCCCGGCGCCGTTTCTCGGGGCATGATTCGCCGTGGCCGGTGGCCGGCATTCCCGCCGTGATCTGATGCTGGCGTCGCCGGCACGCCTCCCGGTCGTCGCCCTGGTCATCTCCCTCGTGTACGGGACGGTCGGGTTCATCGTCCTCGAGGGCTTCAGCCCGCTGAACGCCCTCTACATGACGGTCACCACCCTGACGACCGTCGGCTTCGGCGAGATCGAGCCCCTCGGGCCAGGCGGGCGGCTGTTCACCATCTCGCTCATCGCCGTCGGCTTCACCGCCGCGTTCACCCTCCTGGCCATCTTGACGAGCCTGGTGGCCAGCGGTCAGCTTGGGCGCTCCCTGTCCAGGAGGACCATGCGCGAACGCATCGACGCCCTGCGCGACCACTACATCGTGTGCGCGTTCGGGCGGGTCGGGCAGGCGGCGGTGGAGGAGCTGGTGGCCCAGGGCGCCGGCGTGGTGGTGGTCGAGCTGGATCCCGCCCGGGAGCCGGCCATGATCGAGGCCGGCGTGCTCTACCTGCTCGACGACCCCCAGCGTGAGGAGGTCCTCGAGCAGGCCGGCATCGAGCGGGCCCGGGGCCTGCTCTGCGCCGTCGACTCCGACGCCGCCAACGTCTACATCACCCTCCTGGCCCGGGCCCGCAACCCTGACCTGTTCATCATCGGGCGGGCCTCGAGCCCGGAGTCGGTCGAGGCCCTTCGCCGGGCCGGCAGCAACCGGGTCGTGTCGCCCTACCGGCTGAGCGGCACCCGCATGGCCGCCTTGGCCTCACAGCCGGCCATGCTGGAGTTCGTGGACATGGTCAGCGTGGCGCCAGACCTGCGCATCGAGGAGCTGGTGCTGGGCGACCACTCGCCCCTGGCCGGCGCGTCGGTCCGGGAGGCTGCGTCGCCGTACGACGGGGTGATGATCATGGTCGTCCGCGGCCCCGACGGAGGGCTGCTGGTGCCGCCTCGGGCCGACACCGTCCTGAACGCCGGCGACCTGCTCATCATCGTCGGGCCGGTGGATGCCCTCAACGACCTCGCCCGGAGGGCCCGCTGATGCCGACGCTCATACCCGCCCCGGTCCGCGTCGAGGCCGCGGGCAACAAGCCGAAGGTGATCGACGAGTACGTCGGGCGCCTGGCCAGCGGTCACGACGCCCTGAGCGTGGCCCACATGCAATCCCCCGGCGGCTGGGTGGAGCCGGGCCAGACGCCGGAGTTCGACGAGTTCACCCTGGTGCTGCGGGGGCGGCTGCGGGTGACCAGCGCCGGCGGTGATCTCGACGTGACTGCGGGCCAAGCCGTCGTGGTCGCCGCCGGCGAGTGGGTGCAGTACTCCACGCCCGAGCCTGACGGGGCCGAGTACGTCGCCGTGTGCCTGCCGGCGTTCGCTCCGGGACTGGCCCACCGCGACGACGTCTAGCGCTCAGCACGGCGAGTCGAACCCGAGCACGGCGACGGCTCGGTCGTGGGCCGTCCTGCGCTGGGCCGGCGGTACGCCGAGGCGCACGGCCATGGCCACGAGGGCCCGGCCGGCGCCGGTCCGCCACCTGCGAGGCCGGGCGTGGTCCATCTGGCTCAGGCGGTGCAGCTCCTGCTGGCGCTCCTCCACCATCCTGTCGATCGCGTACGGGTGCATGTGGCAATTTTCTTACGGTCGTGATGATCCGGCCAGTGGCAGAAACGACATTGAGCGGTAAAATCCTGCCAATGGCGCAGCATCGGGTCGTCACCCTCATCGGCCCTTACGTCTCCATGTTCGAGCTGTCGGTAGCCTGCGAGGTGTTCGGGCTCGACCGGTCCTACCTCGCCGACCCCTGGTACAGCCACCGCGTGGCCGCCGCCGGGCCCGGTCCCCACCGCAGCCCCGAAGGGGTGTGCATCCAGACGCCCTACGGGCTCGAGGAGCTGGCGCGGGCCGACACGGTCGTCGTCCCGGCCGAGATCTTCCATGGCCACCCGCCGGCGGAGGTGGTGGAGGCGTTACGCGCCGCCCACGGTCGGGGCGCCCGCATGGTCTCCATGTGCACGGGCGCCTTCGTGCTCGCCGCCGCCGGCCTGCTCGACGGCCGGCCGGCGACGACCCACTGGATGTGGGCCGACGAGCTGGCCGAGCACTACCCGGCGGTGCGGATCGATCCCAAGGTGCTCTACGTCGACGGCGGCGACGGCATCTTCACCTCGGCGGGGACGGCGGCCGGGATCGACCTCCTGCTTCACATCGTGCGCCTCGACCACGGCGCCGACGTGGCCAACGCGGTGGCCAGGCGCATGGTCGTCCCGCCCCACCGCGACGGGGGCCAGGCCCAGTTCGTCGACCTGCCCGTCCCCGAGGCGGGTGATGACGAGCCGTTGGCCGGCGTGCTCGGCTGGATGCTCGAGCACGTGGCCGACGACCTGAGCGTGCAGCAACTTGCCCGGCGGGCCCGGACCAGCCCGCGAACCTTCGCCCGGCGGTTCCGGGCCGTCACCGGCACCACGCCGCACCAGTGGCTGCTACGCCAGCGGATCCTCCTTGCCCAGCAGCTCCTGGAGACCACCGACGAACCGCTGGAGCGGGTGGCCCAGCGCTGCGGCTTCGGCTCCGCCGCCGCCTTGCGCCAGCACTTCAGCCGGGCGGTGTCGGCCTCCCCCGCCGCCTACCGCCGGACCTTCCGTACCTAGGTCGCCGCCGGCCGGTCAGCCCCGGCCTGGCCGCCGGTTGCGGCGGTGAACCCAGCACGGGTGGTGCCAGTGCCGGCGCAGCTCGGGCGCGGCGCGAGGCACCACCACCAGGTGGCCCATGCCCTCGACGATGTCCTGGTTGCAGCCCGGGCAGAGGTAGGCCTTGCGGGCCTGGTAGGGCTGGACGGCCCGGATCTCCAGCTCCTCGGCGGCCAGGTGCTCATCCACCGCGGGCTCCGGGGCCGACGAACTCGCGGGCCGTGCCGCTTGAGCAGCCGGTCACCAGTACCGCCCTGGAGGCGCCGACGCTCATATCCCGAGAGTACCCGTTGGCCGGCGTCTACTTACCATCGTGACTAGAGTCCGTGTGCAAAAGTCCAGGTCAGAAACGGTACGAGATCGCTAGACCCCAACCACATCTACTCACAGTCTGGGTATAGCGAGCAGTTCCCTATTGATCTGGTTTGCTCGTTCTGGCACTATGAACAGAACGAAACGGGTGCGAGGCACCCCGTCACGAGAAAAGGTGGGCAACCTGCAATGAACCTCCGTAAGAAGGTCACGACCGTATTCGGTGCAGCAGCTGCTGCTTCGGTCATCGCTGGCGCTGCGGCTTTCGCCTGCACCAACCTGGCCACCCTC
>Ga0247713_1001163_pt1 | contig 13707 bp, 13 predicted proteins | sample 21E_NmetaG_FD_189936 | JGI IMG/M metagenome (GOLD analysis project Ga0247713, IMG submission 189936) | Soil microbial communities from hillslope of Landscape Evolution Observatory, University of Arizona, Oracle, AZ, United States - 2-1-E_N | ecosystem: Engineered > Artificial ecosystem >... | reverse complement strand
GCGCTGGACCTAGTCCACACCGCGGCACTGGGCGGGTTCGCCACGACGATCCGCGGCGTCGGGACCGTGGAGGAGGCCGGACCGGCCGAGTACGTGGTCATCACGGCCGGTCGCCCACGTCAGCCGGGGATGAGCCGGTCCGACCTGATCAGCACCAACGCCGCGATCGTCGGCGACGTCGCCCGCAGGATCGCCGCGAGCTCGCCGGGCGCGGTCCTCGTCGTCGTCACCAACCCGCTCGACGAGATGACCCAGCACGCATGGCAGGCGTCCGGGTTCCCAGCGGAGCGGGTCGTCGGCATGGCCGGGGTGCTCGACACCGCACGGTTCCAGGCCCTCGTCGCGCTCACCGGGGTCGCCCGCGCCGACAAGGTCCACGCGTGGGCGCTCGGCAGCCATGGCGAGGAGATGGTCATCCCGCTGTCCCACGCAACCGCCGGCGGCCGACCGCTGACCGAGCTCCTGCCCGGCGCGGAGCTCGCCGCGATCGTCGACCGGGCGCGCGGTTCCGGCGCCGAGGTGGTCGGCCTGCTGAAGAGCGGCAGCGCATTCTTCGCTCCGGGCCAGTCCGCAGCGCAGATGGTGCTCGCCATGGCCGCCGACTCCGGCGAGGTCATGCCAGCCGCCGTCCTCGCCGACGGCAGCTACGGCATCCGCGACGTCTACGTCGGGCTCCCGGCGCGGCTGGGCCGGAGCGGTGTGCGCGAGATCGTCGAGCTCGACCTGCGCCCGGACGAGACCGCCGCACTGCGTGAGGCCGCCGACCGGATCCGCGAGCGCCTCAGCGCGCTCGCCGGCGTGTCCTGAGTAGCCGTAATGAAGGCGGTTCTGCACGCCGGTGAGGGCGCCGTTGCGGTCGGGTCGGTGGACGAGCCGGTGGTCGTCGGGCCCACCGACGCCGTCGTGCGCGTCCACCGCGCTGCGGTGTGCGGCACCGACCTGCACGTCGTCGCGCACCCGGAGCACCTGCCCCGCGGCACGGTACTCGGCCACGAGTTCGCCGGTGAGATCGTCGAGGTCGGCGCCGCGGTGGTGACCCACCGGTCCGGGGACGTCGTCGTCGGCGCCGACTTCGTCGCGTGCGGGCACTGCTGGTGGTGCCGTCGCGGTGACCACTGGGAGTGCGAGCACCGGCAGTTCTTCGGCACCGGCTCGTCTTTCGGGCCGCCCCTGGCGGGTGCTCAGGCCGAGCTCGTCCGGGTCCCGTTCGCAGACACCGTGCTCCGCCCTCTGCCGCCGGACGTTCCGCTCGACGTAGCGGTGTTCCTCGGGGACACGCTCGCCACCGGCTACGCGGCGGTGCAGCGGGCCGACCCGTGCCCGGGGGACATCGTCGCCGTGCTCGGCGGCGGTCCGGTCGGCCAGCTCGCCGCCCTCGTCGCGCAGGCGTGCGGCGCCGGAGTGGTGGTCCTCGTGGAGCCCGTCGCGCAGCGCCGCGAGCTCGCGGTCGCCAACGGCGCCGTCGCTGCCGATCCGGATCGGGCCCGGCACCTCGTCGACCGGGTAACGGACGGACGGGGCGCGGACGCCGTCGTCGACGCGGTCGGCGGCGTGCGCGGCCTGGAGACGGCATTCGATCTCGTCCGCAGGCGCGGGACGATCGTCTCGGTCGGCGTGCCCTCCGGCCCGACCTGGCCGTTGCCCGTCGAGCGTGCGTTCGCCGAGGAGCTGACGCTGCGGTTCGCGATCGGGGATTTCATGCGCGACGGCGACGCGCTCCTGGCGCTCGTTCGTACGGGTGCGGTCGACCCGAGCGTCCTGGTGTCCGAGACGGTCGCGCTCGACGGCGCTCCCGAGGCGTACCGACGGATGGCCGAGCGCCGTACCCTCAAGGTCCTGATCGCCACGTAGCGAGGCGGAGGTGACGATGACCGCGACCTGCAGCGACTCCGCGGACGCGGGCGAGTTCGTCACCCCTCAGACCGCGACGACCGAGCTCGCCGGACTCCTCGCCACCCTCCCCGCCGACGTCGAGCAAGCGGCCGAGGACGTGGCCCGGCTCGTCTGCCATGCCACGGGCACCTCGGCCACCGTAGCGATGTGGACGGACGGGCGGTGGTCGGTGCTCGCGGGGTCGGCCGTCCAGCTCGCCGGCCTGCCGCCGTCCGGGCCCGGCGCGCCCGATGTGACGGTGCACGCCGGCAGCGTCGCACTGTGCTGCAACCCGCAGGTGCGGCTCGAGCCCGCACTTCGGAGCCTGCTCGGGCAGGCGTGCGCGTGGCTGTCCCTGCTGATGCAGCTGCGGCAACGGGATGACGAGATCGAGTCTGCGGCGGTCGAGGCCGCGGCCGTCGGGGACGTCGTGCGCCAGCTGCTGTCCGAACGGGATCTGGACCACGTCCTGCGCACCGTCGCCGAGCGCACCCTCCAGCTCCTCGAGGCGGACATCTGCGGCGTGCTCCTGCGCGAGGGCGACGTCGTCAGGATGCGCTCGTGCGTCGGCAACCGCGTAACGGAGACGGCACGGCTGGAGATGCGCCGTGGCCAGGGTGTCGCCGGCCTCGTCTTCCTCACCGGAGAGCCGGCCAAGGTCGACAACTACGTCGAGGACACGTCGATAAGCCAGGACTTCATGTCGCTCGCCGAGCGGGAGGAGACGCTGTCGGCACTCGCGGTCCCGCTGCGGCTTCAGGGAGAGCTCATCGGCGTGCTGGAGGTGTGGCGGAGGCGACCGTCCCGCTTCACCGAGCGCGACGTCCGGCGCATGGTCACTCTCGCGGACTTCGCAACCATCGCCATCGACAACGCCCGCCTGCTCGATGAGCTGGCCGCGGCCGCGGCCGAGACAGAGCGCGCCCGTGACGCGCTGCAGGATCAGGTCGCGCTGCTCCGCCAGTCCTCGCGGCTCCAGGAGACGCTGCTGACCACAGTCATCGAGGGCGGAGGGCTGCCCGCCGTGGTCCGCGCGGTGGCAGCGGAGATCGGCAGCGAGGTCGGAGTGTACGGCGTGGACGGGGGGCTCGTGGCCGTACACCGCGGCCCTCGCATCCTCGGTGCCCTGCCGCCCACCGTACGGACCACCTCCGGCCAGCCCGTCCTCCGCGGCGTCGTGCCGCGCAGCTGGGTCCGGCCGGTCTACGCCGACGGAGACCGGGTCGGGCATGTCGTCCTCCTGCCGGGAGCGCACTCCGACGAGCTGTTGGAGGCCGCCGCGGGCCAGGTCGCGATGGCATGCTCGCTCGCGTTGCTCCGCGAACGGGCGGCCAGCCGCGCCCGTGCGGAGGCCATCGAGCAGGTGCTGTGGGACCTGCTTCAGGGCTCGGTCGAGCATCGGCTCGCTGCGCGCACGCGGGCCCAGCAGCTCAACCTGTCGTTGTTGGGAGCACTGCGGGTCGTGCACGGCCGGATCGAGAACATCGAGGACCTGGCGGCCGAGCACGGCTGGGACACCTCCCATACCGATCGGGTCCGTCGAGAAGTGCTGCGCACCGTCCGGTCGTCAGAGGACGGGCGCGGTCTGGCGTTCGCGAGCCTTCGGGGCAACGTGCTGGTCGCGATCGCGTCCGACCTCGGCCGCGGCGAGGCAAAGGGCTTGGTCAAGGGCTTCTCGACGGCGATTCACCGGAACCGCCCCGGCCTGCACGTGAAGTGGGGGATCAGCCGAGAGCACCGCGACGTCCTCGAACTGCCCAGCGGCCTCAACGAGGCGCGTACCGCGTCGGCCGCGGCGCGCCGGCTCGGCGGCGAGGACGTGTTCCTGTACGAGGAACTCGGCATCGTCCGTCTGCTGCTCGGCTCGGGCGACGATCCCGACCTGCAGACCTTCATCCACGAGGTCACGGGTCCCCTCGTCGCGTACGACCGCGACAACGATGGCGCGCTCGTCCGCACCCTGCGGGCATACTTCGACGCCGACTGCTCGCAGCGGCTCGCTGCCGAGCGGCTGTTCGTCCACCACAAGACGCTGCGCTACCGCCTGGAGCGCATCCGCCAGCTCACCGGTCTCGATCTGTCCCGGCACGAGGACCGCATGCGCGCGGACTTCGCCCTGCGCCTGCTGCAGGTCAACCAGGGCGAGTTCGACGAGCCGGGGCAGGAGCAGGTTTCCCGCTGATCGATCAGGCGGGCGGCGAGACGGCCTGCTCGACGACCGTCTCGGTCTCGCCGTGCGGCCGGGGAATGACGTGGCTGGCGTACAGCTCGCCGACCTGCTTCGCCGCGGCGGCCCCGGCGTCCACCGCCGCCTTCACCGCGCCGACATCGCCGCGAACGAGGACCGAGACCTGCCCGTTGCGCAGCGTGCGGTAGCCCTCGATCGCCACGTTCGCCGCCTTGACCATCGCGTCGGCGGCCTCGATGGCGCCGACCAAGCCCTTCGTCTCGACCATGCCGAGCGCGCCGTTGCTCGCGGTCATGGGCCCGCCCTTCGTTCTCGTCAGCAGCTGACGCCCGAACCGTACGGTCGCCCAGATTCGCGGTCGTTGTCGCTGCGGGACAACGAAGTCCGGAGACGCTGTCCGTCGCGGTGCGGACATTCGCTCACGCGCTGGTGCCGTCTCGTCCACGTCCGCGCCTGCTCGCGCGTGCGCCGCCGTGAGGGTGTCGGGCGTGATGACGGCGCTCAAGGCCGCGGGGCCGAGCACCTTGATCGACCGCCTGCGGCGGCGGTCCTGTCGGCCCGGAGGCTGGCACGCCGGCCCTCAACGTCAAGGGTGCTCGCTGCGCTCGCATCGGCTACGCCGACGGCCGCAAGCGGCCGCCCTTGACATCGAGCCTCCGCCGGCGCGCCCGGACGCCTCTGCGGTGGCGGGGCAGCGCCCGCCACCCACCACCGGGCCGCCAGGCCCGCGAGGCTCCGGGAGGCCCCGATGACCAGCACCGCGACGAACCCGACCACCGTCTCCGACCATCTCGCACCGATGACCACGTCCACCGTCCTCGCCGTCGTGATGCGGGTGGCCGGGCCGGTGACGACCGGCGTCCTGCCATACGGGCTGGGGACGCCGGAGCGACAGGTCAGCGTCCGGATCGGCGACGCCGTCGTGCACCTGACCCAGGCGAAGGTGGCCGCGCGGGTCCGGCAGCAGTGGGACGCCGGGGTCGGGATGGCGCTGCAGCTGCGCGGCGCGTCTCCCAGACGTGGCTGCACCCGCGGCCGGGCACCTACCCGGCGGCGGTCAGCCTGCAGCTCACCGAGCACGTCAAGGTGTCGTCGGTGTTCGTGCCCGGCAACGTGCAGAAGCGGCGGCCCGACCACCTGCGGGCGCAGGAGGATGATCTTGTCGAGCCAGTGTCGGTAGATATCCAGGGTTGAGTCCTCGCGGCGCTCGCGGATCTTGCCGAGCCAGACGTCGGCTGCGTCGCGGAAGCGTGAGTCGGCCCTCAGCAGCTCGACTCGCTCGCCGCGGCGGTTGCGTAGCTCGTCCTGCAGAGCTTTCTGAGCGGCGGCGCGGGTGCTGCCCCAACGCTCGACCCGGCGCGCACGACCGTCGAGATCGGGACCGACAGCGGGCGACCCAGCGGCCGTCCTCGCGGGTGGATTTCACCGATCCGTGGTGCCCGAGAGCGAGCGGCGGACGGGCCATGAAGCGAGCCTCCGGAAGCCATTCCGTCGGGTTTTCCGACAGGTTTGATCTTCCGAAGCTAGCGGACTGAGGTGACAAAACTTTCTGACCTGCGATGATGGTGCGCCGCCAGGGACTCGAACCCCGAACCCGCTGGTCGGGAGACGCGTGCTTCACGGTGATCGGCGGAGTGCTCCGCTGCTGGTCAGGAGTGGTTCGGCGTTCCAGACAGTGATCGAGAAGGTGGCCTGTCGGCCGTGGTGATCGGTCGTAAGCGTCGACCATGGCGGCAACTCGATCACGTTGGCTGCGGGACTGACGTCGCGGTGGTGCGTCGTGGACGTCGCCGTGTTGGCGATCATCGGTTGACGGGGAGGGGTCGGATGCGGACCCGTTCGTTGTCGACGGTCACGACCGCACCGGTGGTGAGTTGGTCCTTGACGAGGTCCAGGACGGTGAGCACGATCCGGACCCGTTCGGGCACGCGCCGGCCCGATCGGCGCAGCAGGACCACGCTCGGGCCCGAGGCGCCCGACAGCGCCAGCAGTGTCCCGAAGTCGGTGTCAGCGGTGACGACCACCCGGTCGTCGGCGGCTGCCTTCGTGAGTATGCCGACGTCGGGCGCACCCTGCAGGCCAACGTCGGCGACGTGAACAGCATCGTGGCCATGACCGCTCAGCACACCGGCGAGGTCGTGCTGGAGCGACTCGTCGATGAGCAGTCTCACGCGGGCAGGGGCAGCGTCGCCTGGTCGACCGCCGCGGCGGCGAACCACAGCGCCTGTCGCACGTCCTGCTCGGACAGCTGCGGGAAGTCGGCGAGGATCTCGGTGATCGTCATTCCCTCGGCGACCATGCCGACGATCGTCGCGACCGGGATCCGGGTTCCCCGGATGCACGGCACCCCCGCCATCACGGCGGTGTCGGCGGCGATCCGGTCGAACGTCATGCGGTGAGGATACTGGTTCGACTGCCGAGTCCCACCGTCTTCGGCGGTTGATCGCGCACAGACTGTCGGGTTGGCTGTGGTCCGCTGCGTGGACCGGGGCGCTGCGCTGTGACGCTCTGTCAACCCGCCGGCGACGGCGAGGTCACACGTCGGCACGATGGCGATGTCGTCGTGAGCGGTCTCGTAGCGGCTGGCGTCGCCCGCCGGGGCAGCGCCGACGCTGCTCTCGTCCATATTGATCAAGTTCAGCTGTGCCAGCCCGACCGCGCGAGCGGCACCGTTTCGGGAAGCGCCGAATGCCATCTGAGGTTCCCCCCGTAGCGCGGACACCTCCGGTGTGGGGTCAGCGATCTCGGTCTGACCTGACGTGGAGGGTCTCGAAGGTGACGGGGCTGTGCATTCCGATGCTCGAATGGCGTCGGTTCGGGTTGTACCAGCACTCTATCCATTCGAAGATGGCATTGGCAAGCGCGTCCCGTGTCTGCCATTCTTTCGTGTCGAGCAGCTCGAGCTGCAGGGTGCCCCCAAACGACTCCATCATGGCATTGTCATAGCAGTCCCCGACGGTGCCCATTGAGGCGAGCAGGCCAGCCTCCGGAGTCGTTTCCCGAAGGCCCAGGACGTGTATTGAGATCCGTGGTCAGAATGCAGTATCGTTCGGTCGTCGTCGGCGCGTTTCTGCGGTTGGCGGCGGATGATGGCCATGCCGAGCGCGTCGGTGACCAGCTCGGTGCGCATATGATCGGCGATCGACCAGCCGGTGATGAGCCGGGAGTAGGCGTCCATGACGGCGGCGCAGTAGAGCTTGCCTTCCATGGTCGAGTGCTCGGTGATGTCGGTGATCCACAGGCGATTCGGCTGGTCGACGGTGAAGTTGCGGTTGACCAGGTCGGCGCTGGGCTCGGCGTTCGGGTCGCGGACGGTGCAGCTGCGACGTCGGCGCCGGTAGAGGCCCTGGATGCCGGCCTCGCGCATGAGTCGGGCGACCCGCTTGAGGTTGACCGGCAGTCCGAGGCCGAGGACCAGCTCGGCGTGCACCCGCGGCGAGCCGTAGGTGTTTCGGGAGTCGTGGTGGATCTTCTCGATCAGTTTCACCAGATACTCGTTCTCCTGTTGGCGCGGCGAGGCGGGCCGGCCGAGCCAGTCGTAGTACCCCGACCGCGACACGTTCAATACCCGGCAGGCCACCGCGACATCGATGTTGTCGTCGGCGAGTTCACGGACCAGCGGGAATATCAGTTTGGGAGGACGTTCTCGCGGGCGAAGTAGGCCGCCGCCCGCTTGAGAATGTCTACCTCGAGTTCGAGGCGTCGCTTGTCCCGGCGGAGCTCGGCGAGCTCCTTCTTCTCCTTGCTTGTCAGCTGGGTCGCGCTGCCGTTCCCGTCGACCTCGGCCTACGCCATCCAGTTCCGCAGGCACGACTCGGAGATGCGCAGATCCTTCGCCAACTCAGCGATCGGCTTGGTCCGCTCACGGGCCAACTCGACGGCACGCTGGCGGAACTCGGGAGGGTGGGGAGCCGGCACGGCATGATCCTTCCTGGTGGCCGGGGCCACCTCAGGTCGGGTGTCCGTGCTCAGGGGGGAAGCTCAATCACATTGAAGCGGTTCGAGCGAGTCCGGTGGCCGCCCGGATATGGCAGGCGAACGGGTGCTGCGGGTTGCCTGTCCGGGTCAGCGAGATCCTCCGCGGGCGACCTCGACACCGGTCGGTGTCCAGATGACCCCGGGCAGCCCGGCGAGCGGCGCATAGGGCTCGGCGGCACGGTTCAAGTCGTCGGCGAAGGAGCCGCCCGACGGGCCGGGCAGCTCGCCGGGGTTCCGGGCGTGCCGGCGGACCAGGTGCACATCGGCGATCCGGACGGTCACCGCCCACACGACCCGGACCTGCCGTGGCCCCTCGTCGTTCGCATCGAGGTCGACGGCCTCGATGCGCAATGCCTCCGCCAGTTGCGGCCACAGGCCTTCGGTGGGCTCGATCCACCAGCGGACGGCAGCGGCGTTGCTCGTGAGGATCTCCTCGTACGGGTCGAGCAGGTCGTCCTCTTCGGGCCCGACGGGACCGAGCTCGACGACGGTGGCGGCGGAGAGGCGGTCGCGCGCTGCGTCCCGCAGGGCGCGGGCGTCGACGACATGCAGGTCGGCGACAACGGTGCGGATCCACCCCTCGCCGCGCCTGCCCCGGCCGACCGAGGCGCGAGGGGACGGGGACGCGGGCCGCCCGGGCAGCTCGAACAGTCCCGGCAGTTCGGTCACGTCAGCTCCTCGCTGGGCTCGTCGTCGGTGACCTCGCCGGCTCGGTCACTTCTCCGCCCCCAGCCCCGTGAGGTGCCGGTTCAGTGCGGCGAGGTGGAACGGGCGGGGTGGTGGTGGCTCGTCGCCCGGCCAGTCCTCCACGGGAGCGGCACCGCGGCCGTCGAGGCAGGTCGGGCGGGTCGCAGGCACGGACCGTTCGCCTGCTTCGAGCAGCACGGTGTGGTCCCAGCAGTCGCCCAGGTCGTAGCGGTAGGACAGGCGTGCGCCGGCCCGGGGCAGCGCGGCGGCCAGAGTGAGCAGCTCCTCGTCCGCGTACCTGCCGAGCCCGTACGAAGGGTCGGTGTAGGACATGCCGTCGACGGTGAAGACGTGCAGGTGGTCGTCGTCCCACTCGAAGAGGATCTGGATGATCTGGTGCAGCTCGGCGAGGGTGGTGGCGGCGGGGAGCCGCACACGACGCCATACCGGCGGACGGAACCGGTCGAGGTCGATCCTGAGCTGGAGCACGTCGTCGTTGGTCCAGACGGGGCGGGGGGCCGCCGGCTCGTTGGTGAGCTCGTGGCGGGCCCAGTGCCCGAGCGGGGTGAGGACGCGGGTGGTGGGGTCGAGCACGCCGCACTCGGTGAGCACCTCGACCGCGCCGACCTCGGGCAGCAGGCCCCGGCGGAACGCGTAGCCCACGGTGAGCCGATCGGAGATCGGCTGCCGGTCGAGTTCTGCGTCGAGGGCATCACCGAAGTGCCGGTCGCCGAGGCCGGGAGCGGCGGCGAGCACGTCGAGCGCGGCGCGGCACACGACGGTGGCCGCGGAGCGGGCGGGGTCGTCGGACTCGGCGCGCAGCACCGCCGCCACCGCCGAGCGCCACTGGACCGCCACGTCCTCGGGGGGTGTGGTGGCGCGCACGTCGCGCAGCCCCACCTCGATCAGGCTGGCGCCCAGCGCGGCGACCCAGGCCCGGTGCAGCGCGGGCACATGCGCCGCGCTGACCACCCGCCCGGGGTCGGGCAGCCCGGCGGCCGTGCACGCGGGCGGGATGTCCGCGCGGCGCAGCACGGCCTTAGCGGTGACCGGCCGGCCGCTGCCGACGAACCCGGCCAGGGCGCGGGCCCGCACGAGCAGCGCGCAACCCTGCGCGGCCTCGGGGATGGCCGGGGCGTCAACGGCGGTCATGGACGGCCTCCGGCCATCGCTCGGTAGCGGTCGCGGTGGGCGAGGATCCGTGCTCGGCGCGGCCCGGTCAGGTAGCGGGGCGAGCCGAGGTCGCGGCGCCCGTACTGCTGGTGGGGGTCGATGCCGATCGCCCGCAGTAACGGCTCGCTGCGCTGCGACACGCTGCCGCTAACGCCGAAGTGACCGACGAGGTCCTTGACCGCGAGCTTCCGGGTGATCGGTTCGCGGTCGAACAGCGAGTTGGCCTGCCCGGCGAGCCAGCAGATCGCCGCCGCAGCGGTGTCCGCACGGCTGCGGCGGCGGAAGATGGCCGGGTCACCGGCGGCGATGTCGGCAAGCAGCCGGCGACACGCCGTCCGGTACTCGACGTCGAGCAGGTCGGCACAGCAGCGGTCCACCAGGTCGAGCACCTCGCCGACCCGGGCGTACATGTCCGCCCGAACCGCGCCCCAGTCGAAGGGCTCGGCCGGCAGCGGGTCGGCGTCCAGCGTGTCCAGCGCCGCGTCGCCGCCGACGGCGCGGCGCAGCGTGTCGAGCATGATGTCCGGGTAGTCGCGCTCGGGCTCGTCGAGCACACCCAGCGCGGGGAGCAGCGCCGCGGGCCCCTGCGGCCGGTCGGTGCGGATGAGCTGCTGGTACTCGGGTTCGTAGGCGTCGACGACGGCGAGGGTCTGCTCGGTCAGCGCCGGGCGTATGCCACGCTCGTGGTGGCAGAACCGGACGAACGCACGCAGCAGGTCCGGCACCGGGGCGAGCGCCTCGACCGGGGCGACGACCTTGCGGGGTACCCGGTCGAGCAGCAGCAGCTCCACCACCACGGGGCTCATCCGCAACGGGTCGCCCGGGGCGTAGTCGGCGCCGAAGCGCAGCAGCATCGAGAGCAGGTCCGCGGGGTCGTCGACGTCGGCGAAGGGCGAGGCCCGGAACCGGCGCGCCAGATCGTCGAGGGCGGCGTCGTCCCAGTCCGGGTGCTGGTAACCGTTGCCGCCGGTCGGCAGCAGCCCGGTCATCCATTCCACCAGTGCCCGGCTGGCCGGCCAGGTGTCGGTCTCGAACGGCGGGAAGCTGATCGCAGCCAGCCGCACGGCCTCGGTGATCCGGGCGCGGGCGTCGGCCGGGTCGAGCGGGCGGACGACCAGGTCCGGGTCGTCCGCGGAGGCCCTACGCAGGTGCGCGAGCACGTCATGGAGCGGTTCGGACACCACGAACGCGTCCTTGACCAGGGTGCCCATGTTGTGGTCGATGTAGACGACGGCGGTGAGCCGGTGCCCGCCGGGCAGCTCGGCCTCCACGAGCAGGTTGTCGCCGTCGCCGAGAACGTGGGTCAACTCCACCACCCGGGCTCCGGCCACGCCGGCGGACAGCTCGCCCAGCCAGCTCGGCAACGGGTGGGCCCGCTCGGTGATCTCGCGGCGCACACGGCGGCGCAGCACGTCGTCGGCCGACAGTCCGGCCATTGCCGCGAGCAGCGCCGACGTCTCCGGCAGCGGAACGCCGAGCAACGACTCAATCAACTCGTCGTGATCGGGTGCTGCGACCGGCGGGCCGATCGGGTGGCGGCCGCGCGGGTCGACCACGGCCATCAGGGTGCTGGCCAGCGCCAGCAGGGACAGCGGATCGCCCAGGGCCAGCGCCGCGCCGATCTGCGCGACCAGGTCCGGCTCCTCGCCGTGCAGGGGCCCTCGCTCGGGACGGAGGCGGTGTCTCGGCTTCGCGGCCCGCCGTGGACGCCGGTTGCGCTTCGACATCCGACGCACGCTAGCGGGTCGCGACCCGACGAGTCCCGCCTGCTCACCGGTGTCCGCGCAAACGTCGGCGGCGTCCCAGGGAAGCGCTGCTGTGCCTGCTGTTCGGTCCGGGCGTTCGTCGCGGTTGGTCTAGGCCGTCGACTGCGGCGACTACCTGCGGGTCGAGTTGGCCGGGATCGCCCCGTCCAGGACGGCTTGCTGGAGGATCCCGCTGACGACCGAGCGGATCGTTCTCCGGGTGCTGGCCGAGTATCGCGGTTTCTCGGTCCCCGTGCCTTCGTCGTGCTCGCGGGCGTGGGTTTCGCGCCCCAGATCGCTGACGAACTCGTCCATTCGCGCGACGGTGAACTCGCTGAGTCGCAGCTCCCCGAGGCGGGGCAGCACCAGGGCGTTCAGCCAGTACGAGTAGGTCTCGATGGTCGAGTCCGAGCGGCGGCCGGCGATCTTGGCCATCCAGACGCCGGCGGCGTCGCGGAACCGCGAGTTCGGGCGAAGGCGCTGCGCGTGCCGGCCGCCGCGCCGGCGCAGCTGTTCCCGCAGCGCCGCGTCCGCGGCGGTGCGCGAGACGCCCCGCCGCTCGACCCGCCGGGTGACGCCGTCGAGGTCGCGGAACCGGCAGCGGGCGACCCAGGCGCCGTCCTCGCGTGTGAGATTCACCGAGCCGTGCTGCCCGATTTCCAGAGGTGGGCGGCCCATGAGGTGCTCCTTCGGGAACGTAACCGTCGGGTTACCGGCGGGTTGATCTCCCGAAGAGTAGCGGCCAGTGGTGACATAACCCGCTGACCAGGCAAGACGAGTGCGCCGCCAGGGACTCGAACCCCGAACCCGCTGGTTAAGAGACGGAGATCGACCGTCCTGACCAGTGCCGCGTAGTCCGGAGTGGTCCCGTTTGGGCTGCTCAGGGCACGTGTGGCGTGCTATCCGATGATCGTCCGGGCGTGACCAGATTGCAGCGTCCGTGACCACCCGGTGACCCAGCTCTGGCCTTCCGACAGGAAGGCGGACCCGGCGCGGCGCCACCAACACCGGCCGGGCCCTTGATCGCACAGGAGCTGCGACCCATGAGCATCATCAACCACCCCGCCCGCAAGCCCGAACCGACGCGCTGCACCCCGTGGTGCTGGGACCCCGGCCACCCGAACGACACGCTCGTAGACGACCGAACCTGCATGTCCGACCGGCCCGGCGACACCGTCACCACCGACGACGGCACCATCGAGGTCTACGCCAGCCGCCGCTATGACGGCACCCGGGAGATCACCGTCGCCGTCGAGGGCCCCGGCGACGCCGCCGGGGTCCTCACGATGACCCCGGCGGCGGCGCGGGTGTGGTTCGCCGCCGGGCTGGCCGCGTGCGACCTGGCCGCGGGGCGGCGGTCGTGACAGCAGTGCCGGTGGTGCTCGTGACCGACGGGGCCGGACGCCGGGTGCACGCCGCCGCAGACGCCGGACGCACCGTCTGCGGCCGGCCGGTGCGGCGGTTCCGGGTCGTCGAGTGGGGCGACCAGGGGTCGGTTACGTGCCGGGCCTGCCGGCGGGCCGACCGGTGAACCGCGCCGTCCTGTTCGTGCTGCTGGGCGTGGTCGCGGCGGCGGCGGCGGTCCTGTCGTTCGCCGCGTTGCGCGACCTCGCGCTCGTGTGCGGGTTCACCGCGGGCCTGGCGTGGCTGCTGCCGGTCACGGTGGACGCGGGCGCCGCCGCCGGCACCCTCGCCTGGCTGGGCGCCGGCGGGCGGGCCCGCAGCTTCGGCCGGGCGCTCGCGCTCACGCTGCTGGGGTCCTCGGTCGCGGGGAACGCGCTCGGGCACGCCCTGGCCGCGTACAGCACCCGCCCGCCCTGGGCGGTGGTGGTCGCGGTGTCCGCGACGGCCCCGGCGGTGCTGGGCGCGGTGGTACACCTCGCGGTGTTGGCCGGCCGCCGTCCTCACCGGGACCAGGTAGGGGAACCCTCGACCTTCCGCCAACTTGGCGGAAGGACCACGGTTCCCACCTGCTCAAGCAGCTCTCCTCACACGGAAGAGCTGCTTGACGGTGACGGTCTGTCCCGGTTCTGGGACGACGCCCCACCGGCCGGGTCCACCGTC
>Ga0247713_1001162_pt1 | contig 13711 bp, 12 predicted proteins | sample 21E_NmetaG_FD_189936 | JGI IMG/M metagenome (GOLD analysis project Ga0247713, IMG submission 189936) | Soil microbial communities from hillslope of Landscape Evolution Observatory, University of Arizona, Oracle, AZ, United States - 2-1-E_N | ecosystem: Engineered > Artificial ecosystem >... | reverse complement strand
CCTCTCCCCAGTCGCCGCCGAGCTGCCAGCAGCCCAGCCCGATGACCGAGACCGGACGTCCGGTGCCGCCCAGGATCCGCGATTGCATGCTCACTCCTGTTCCGTGCTCAGCGCGAAGCGCCGTCGAGGGTGCGCCAGCGCAGCGCGAGGGTCAGGCCGATCGAGCTCCCGGCCGGCACGAGCGTGGCGCGGCCCAGGCGGACGGCGTCCGGCGGGCCGGTCTGCGGCTCCACGCAGACGACGTCCGGGTGCTCGTCGAACAGCACCCAGTGGTCGGTCGGGCTGTCCAGGACGAGCTCGAGCACGCCCGGCCAGCGGACGACGGGTGCGCGACCGACTCCGCGGAAGCAGTCGTCGTGCGGGCCGTCCGCCGGCTCCACCAGCGCGCCGGTCGGGAGGTCGTCGTCGCCCTTCTCGTACTGCTGCTCGGGGCGGACGTCGACCCCGGCGTCCTGGCCGCCGAGCGTCCGGGGGAAGTACGGGTGCCACCCGAGCACCACCGGCATCTCCTCCTCGGCGTGCACCTCGAGCCGGCCGACGAGGCCGTCGGCATCCAGCGTCAGGTGCTGGCGGACGACGCCGGCGAACGGCCACGGCGCTCGCAGCCGGTGCGCGAGCACCGCCGTGCTGCCGGTCGCGTCGACGACCTGCCAGGGCGCGTAGACGGCCGTGCCGTGGACGGCGTGCGGCGGCGCGTGCCGGGGGAGCTCGTGCACCTCGCCGCGCCACGCCAGGCGGCCGTGCGCGAGTCGGCCGGCGAACGGGGCCATCGGGAAGCACCCGGACGTGACCGACGGTGAGACGTCGGGGAGCGCTGCCCCGCTCAGCAGCTCGAGGTCGCCGACGACCAGCGACGTCCAGCGCCCGCCGTCGGTGGCGTCGACGGTCAGCCGCGCGTCGCCGGCGGACAGCTCGAGCACGGTCAGCGCGCCCCCAGCAGGTGCTCCACGGCGAGCTGGTCGAGCCGGCCGAAGCCGTACCCCCGGGCACCGAGAGCGTCCGCGTCGACGTCCTCGAACGCCGACCGGTCGGCCAGCAGGTCGGCGAGCGTCTCGCCGTCGCCGAGCGTCGGGACGGAGAGCTCGGGCACCCGGCTGGCCTCGAGGGCCTGCTGCACCTCGGGGTCGGCGCGGAAGGCCCGCGCACGCTCCTTGAGCAGCAGGTAGGTGCGCATGTTGGCGGCGGCCGAGGCCCACACGTCGTCGGGGCCGTCGGTGCGCAGCGGCTTGTAGTCGAAGTGCCGCGGGCCGTCGTAGGCGGGCGTGCCCTGCGGGCCGCCGTTCTCGAGCAGGTCGACCAGGAAGAAGGCGCTGATCAGGTCGCCGTGCCCGAAGACCAGGTCCTGGTCGAACTTGGGCCCGTGCTGGCCGTTGAGGTCGATGTGGAAGAGCTTGTCCTGCCACAGCGCCTGGCTGATGCCGTGCACGAAGTTCAGCCCGGCCATCTGCTCGTGCCCGACCTCGGGGTTCACACCGACCCGGTCGGCGTGCTCGAGCGTCGAGATGAAGGCGAGCGCGTGGCCGATCGTCGGCAGGAGGATGTCGCCTCGCGGCTCGTTCGGCTTCGGCTCGAGGGCGAAGCGCAGGTCGTAGCCCTGCTCGACGCAGTACGCCGCCAGGGTGTCGAGCCCCTCGCGGTAGCGGTCGAGCGCCGCGCGGACGTCCTTCGCGGCGTCGGTCTCCGAGCCCTCTCGGCCGCCCCAGAAGACGTAGGTCGAGGCGCCGAGCTCGGCCGCGAGGTCGAGGTTGCGCATGACCTTGCGCAGGGCGTAGCGGCGCACCTCGCGGGAGTTGCTGGTGAACCCGCCGTCCTTGAAGACGGGGTGCGTGAACAGGTTGGTCGTCACCATCGGCACCGCCAGCCCGGTGCTGTCCACGGCCGACCGGAAGCGCTTGACCTGCTCGTCGCGGTCGCTCCCGACCGCCAGCAGGTCGTCGTCGTGGAAGGTGACGCCCCAGGCCCCCAGCTCAGCCAGCCGGTGCACCGTCTCGACAGGGTCGACAGCCGGCCGGGTGGCGTCGCCGAAGGGGTCGCGCGCCTGCCAGCCCACCGTCCACAGCCCGAACGAGAACCGGTCCTCGGGGCGGGGTGCTTCGGCCATGGAGCAGCTCCTCGTGCAGGTTTGTTGGGTCTCGCAACTTATGCCGTGGTGCAGATCACGTCAACCGCCCCAGCGGTGTGGGACACGTTCGTGCAACAAATGCGCGCCACCCTCTTGCGCGGCAGCGGGCACGTGTTTATGTTGCGGCTCACAACAAAGCACGTGGCACAGGTCACAGCGCCGTCCCGGGCGCCCTCGCCACGACCGCACCGAAGGAGACCCGCCCATGCGCAAGAAGTCCCTGGCCGGAGTGGCGGTCCTCGCCGCGCTGAGCCTCGCCCTCACCGCGTGCGGCGACGACACCGCCGACACTGCCGGCGGGGGCGACGGCGCCGGAAGCGGCAACGGAGGTGGCGGCGGAACGGTCGGCGTCATCCTCCCCGACGCCACGACGTCGCCGCGCTGGGAGTCCGCCGACCGCCCGTTCCTGCAGGCGGCCTTCGAGGAGGCCGGCGTCACCGCCGACATCCAGAACGCCGGCGGCAACGTCTCCACCTTCGGCACGCTCTGCGACGGCATGATCAACCAGGGTGTTGCAGTGCTGATGATCGTCAACCTCGACTCGGACTCGGGGTCCGCCTGCCTGAGCAAGGCCCAGGACGCCGGCATCCAGACCATCGACTACGACCGCCTCACCCTCGGCGGCGGCGCCTCGTACTACGTGTCCTTCGACAACGTCGAGGTCGGCCGCACCATGGGCGAAGGCCTCGTCCAGTGCCTCGACGACGCCGGCAAGACCGAGGCGAACGTCGTCCTCATCAACGGCGACCCGACCGACAACAACGCCGCGCTGTTCAAGCAGGGCTACCAGGAGGCGCTGCAGGAGAAGGTCGACAGCGGCGAGTACACGATCGTCGGCGACCAGACCGGCGAGTGGGACGCCGACGTCGCCGGCACCGCTTTCGAGCAGCTGTTCACGCAGAACAACGGCGATGTCGACGGCGTCGTGTCGGCCAACGACACGATGGCGCAGGGCATCATCGCCCGCCTGGCGGCCAACGGCCTCAACGGGCAGGTCCCGGTGACCGGGCAGGACGCGAGCGTCGAGGGCCTGCAGGCCATCCTCGCCGGCGACCAGTGCATGACGGTCTACAAGGCGATCGAGAAGGAGGCCAACGCGGCGGCCGAGCTGGCCATCACGCTCATCAACGGGGAGGACGCCGGGAGCCTGGCCACCGGCTCGGTCACCGACACCGTGCTGAACGTGGAGGTGCCGTCGGTGCTCGAGACGCCGCAGGCGATCTTCCGCGACAACGTCAAGGACGTCATCGACGACGGCTTCCAGGACGCGTCCGAGGTGTGCACCGGGCAGTTCGCGGCCGCGTGCGAGGAGCTCGGCATCTCCTAGCGGGACCCCCGGCGGCCCGGTGCTCGACGCACCGGGCCGCCGGTGCCCGGCTCGTCCCCCTCACCTCCGGAAGGCGTCATGACCGCTCCGCAGCCCGTCCCGAACGGCCCCACTGACCGTGCACCCCGTGCCGCCCACGGCGAGGAGCCGCTGCTGCAGCTGCGGGGGGTGGAGAAGCACTTCGGCGCCGTTCAGGTGCTCCACGGCGTCGACCTGGACGTCTACCCCGGTGAGGTGACGGCGCTCGTCGGCGACAACGGCGCCGGCAAGAGCACCCTCATCAAGGGACTGGCCGGCATCCACGTCTTCGACGGCGGCACGTACCTGTTCCAGGGCGAGAAGGTGCACGTCACCGGCCCCAAGCAGGCCAATGCCCTGGGCATCGAGGTCGTCTACCAGGACCTCGCGCTGTGCGACAACCTCGACATCGTGCACAACCTGTTCCTCGGCCGGGAGCTCACCAAGGGCGGCCGGCTCGACGAGGCCGAGATGGAGCGACGGGCCGAGGCGACGCTCGCGAGCCTGTCCGTGCGCACGGTGAAGTCGATCCGGCAGACCGTCTCGAGCCTGTCCGGCGGCCAGCGGCAGACCGTCGCCATCGCGCGATCGGTGCTGTGGAACAGCAAGCTCGTCATCCTCGACGAGCCGACGGCCGCACTGGGCGTGGCGCAGACCGAGCAGGTGCTGAAGCTCGTGCGGCGACTCGCCGACAAGGGCCTCGCGGTCGTCCTCATCAGCCACAACCTCAACGACGTGTTCGAGGTCGCGGACCGGATCGCGGTGCTGTACCTCGGTCGCATGGCCGCGCAGGTGCGGACCGCAGACGTCAAGCGCAACGAGGTGGTCGAGCTCATCACCTCCGGCCGGTCTGCCGGTGTGGGCCTGAGCGCCGCCGACAAGCTCGCCGCCGGCAGCGGCACGGAGGAGTCCCGATGAGCAGCACCGTGACGACCGACCCGGGTCTCGACGACGATCGCGCGGAGCCGCCGAGCCCGCAGGGCGGCCTGTCCGGCTCGCTGCGCGGGTACGTCGAGCGGGTCCGCGGCGGCGACGTCGGCTCCCTTCCCGCCCTGCTCGGCCTCGTCGTGCTGGTCGCCGTCTTCTCGACCCTGCGGCCGACCACGTTCACCAACGCCTTCAACTTCGCCAACCTCATCAACCAGAGCGCCGCGGTGATCGTCATCGCGATGGGCCTCGTCTTCGTCCTGCTGCTCGGCGAGATCGACCTGTCGGCCGGCTTCACCGCCGGGACCGGCGGCGCCGTCATGGCGATCGTCGTGACCCGGCAGGACCAGCCCTGGTTCCTCGCGGTCGCCGCAGGCCTGGTCACCGGCGCCGTCATCGGCACGTGCATCGGGCTCCTGGTCGCCCGGCTCGGCATCCCGTCCTTCGTGGTCACGCTCGCGGCCTTCCTCGGGCTGCAGGGCGTGCTGCTCAAGCTCATCGGCGAGGGTGGCAGCATCCCGGTCCGCGACTCCACGCTGGTGGCCCTCAACAACGGGACCCTGCCCGTGTGGCTCGGCTGGCTGCTGGTGGCCGCAGTCATCGTCGGCTACGCCCTCACCGCCGTGCGCACCGAGCAGAAGCGCCGCTCGAGCGGCCTGGTGACGGCCGGCATGCAGGTCGTGATCGCCAAGGTGCTCGTGCTCGGCCTGCTGCTGGTGCTCGCGACGGCCTACCTGTCCAAGGAGCGCAGCCGCAACCCGGCGCTCACCTCCATCTCGGGCGTGCCGATCGTCGTCGTGCTGCTGGTGGTGCTGCTCGTGGGACTGACGTTCCTGCTGACGCGCACCGCCTTCGGCCGGCACGTCTACGCCGTGGGCGGCAACGCCGAGGCGGCCCGTCGGGCGGGCATCAACGTGCAGCGCGTCAAGCTGACCTGCTTCGTGCTGTCCTCGACGCTGGCCGCCGTCGCCGGCCTGCTGCTGGCCAGCCGCAGCAACGGCATCACGCCGTCGACCGGCGGCGCCGAGACGCTGCTCTACGCGGTCGGCGCGGCGGTCATCGGCGGCACCAGCCTGTTCGGCGGCAAGGGCAAGGTCTCCGACGCGGTGCTCGGCGGCCTGGTCATCGCCGTCATCATCAACGGCATGGGCCTGCTCAACCAGCCGGCCGCGGTCGTGTTCATGGTGACCGGCGGCGTGCTGCTGGTGGCGGCGAGCGTCGACGCGCTCTCGCGCAAGCGCGCGACGGCCACCGGACGCGTCTGACCGGCATGGCCCTCCCGGACGGCGTCGGCAGCGCCGCGGTGCCGGCGTCGGTCGACGACGTCCGGCGGCGCAACCTGTCCTCGCTGCTGCAGCTCCTGCACGTGCACGGAGCGACGTCGCGCGCCGACCTGACGGCGCTCACCGGTCTCAACCGCAGCACCGTGAAGACCCTCCTCGAGGACCTCGTCCTCGCCCACCTGGTGTCGGAGTCCGCGCCGGTCGGGCGCGGGGGGGCGGGACGCCCGTCGATCCAGGTCGCGCCGGCCGCGGACCGGGTCTACGTGGTCGCGCTCGACATCGGTGTGGAGCACCTGACCGCCCTGCGCATCGGCCTCGGCGGCGTGGTGCTCGACCGCAGGAGCCTGCAGCAGGGCAGCGGCGACTACACCGTGCGGCGCACGCTGACCCGTGCGGTGCGACTGGTCCGGACCCTGCTCGACGGCGCGCCGGTGCAGGCCCGCTGCGTCGGCATCGGCGTCGGGGTGTGCGGTGTGGTCAGCGACGACGACGGCGTCGTGCGCTTCGCCCCGAACCTCGGGTGGGTGGACGTCCCGCTGGGCGACATGCTGGCCGACCGGCTGGGCACCCAGATGCCGATCGTGCTGGGCAACGACGGCGACCTCGGGGCCCGCGCGGAGCACCTGCGCGGTGCCGGTAGGGGGCTGACCGACATGGTCTACGTCGCCGGCGAGGTCGGCATCGGCGGCGGCATCATCGTCGAGGGGCGCCCCATGCGCGGCGCCGGCGGGTACGGCGGCGAGATCGGGCACATGGTGGTCGACTCCCGCGGCCCGGTGTGCCGGTGCGGACGGCAGGGCTGCTGGGAGACGCTCATCAGCGACGCGGCGGTGCTCGCCGCCACCGGCGCGCCGGAGGGCTCCACCCAGGGTGACGTCCTGGCCGCCTACGCGCGCGGCGAGGCCTGGCCGCGTGCCGGCCTGCGCCGGGTCGGTCGCGCCCTCGGCACGGGGACGGCGAACCTGGTGAACATCTTCAACCCTCAGCTGATCGTGTTCGGGGGCGCCGTGCGGCACGTGTTCACCGCGACCGAGCCGGTCGTGCGGGAGGCGCTGGCCGGCGTCCTCGCCGCACCGGCCGAGCAGGTGCGGCTGGTCGCCGCCGGTCTCGGTGACGACTCCGTCGCGGTCGGCGCCTCGGAGCTGGCGTTCGCCACCCTGCTGTCGGACCCGCTGGGCGCGCTGACCGCGCTGCCGCCCGTGGTGCTGGCCCGCGCATGACGCTGGTCGCCGGGATCGACTCGTCCACCCAGTCGACGAAGGTGGTCGTCGTCGACCTCGAGAGCGGGGAGGTCGTGCGGCGGGGGAGCGCGCCGCACCCGGACGGCACGGAGGTGCACCCCAGCGCCTGGGAGGCCGCCCTCGCGCAGGCGACGGCGGGAGGCCTGCTCGACGACGTCGCCGCGCTGTCGGTCGCGGGGCAGCAGCACGGGATGGTCGTGCTCGACGACGCGCGGCAGGTCGTGCGCCCGGCGCTGCTGTGGAACGACCTCCGGTCGGCGCCCGCCGCCCGCGCGCTCAACGAGGAGCTGGGTGGCGCGGCGGCCTGGGCGGACGCCGTGGGGCTGGTGCCGGTGGCCAGCTTCACCGTCACGAAGCTGCGCTGGCTGGCCGAGCACGAGCCGACGGCGGCGGAGCGGGTCCGCTCGGTGCTGCTGCCGCACGACTGGCTCACCTCCCGGCTGCTCGGCGGGTATGCCGAGCTCGTCACCGACCGCGGCGACGCGTCCGGCACCGGCTACTGGTCGCCCGCGTCGGGGGAGTACCGGCACGACCTGCTCGAGCGCGCCTTCGGTCGCCGGCTGGACGTGCCGCGTGTGCTCGGTCCGGCGGAGGCCGCCGGGACCACCCCCGACGGCGTGCTCGTCGCGGCGGGGACCGGCGACAACATGGCGGCCGCCCTGGGCCTCGGCGCCGGACCTGGCGACGTCGTCGTGTCGATCGGCACCAGCGGCACCGCCTTCGCCGTGCACGACGCCCCGGTCGCCGACCGCAGCGGCGCTGTGGCGGGGTTCGCCGACGCCACCGGCCGGCACCTGCCGCTCGTGGCGACGCTCAACGCGGCGCGCGTGCTGACGGCCACCGCGGCGCTGCTCGGCACCGACCTCGCCGGGCTGGATGCGCTCGCGCTGCGCGCCGCGCCGGGAGCCGGAGGCCTCGTCCTGCTGCCCTACCTCGACGGAGAGCGCACTCCCGACCTGCCGGAGGCCACCGGCAGCCTGCACGGCATGACGCGGGCGGCGATGACGCCGGAGAACCTGGCCCGCGCCGCCGTCGAGGGCATGGCGTGCGGTCTCGCCGACGCCGTCGACGCCCTCGCCCGGCAGGGTGTGCGGCCTCGGCGCGTGCTGCTCATCGGCGGGGGCGCGCGGTCGGCCGCGGTGCAGTCGGTGGTGCCGACGGTGCTCGGCGTCCCCGTGGTGCTCCCGGCTCCGGACGAGTACGTCGCCCTCGGCGCCGCCGCGCAGGCCGCGTGGGCGCTCACCGGGCAGCTGCCGTCGTGGAGGTCGCACTCGACCGAGCACGCGCCCTCCGGCGACGGCACGCCGGTTCGGGCGGCCTACGCGGCGGCCCGGAAGAGGACGCACGGATGAGCACGGGGTGGGGCATCGCCGCCACCGGCCGGATCGCCCGGACGGTCGGCACGGTCCTGGCCGAGCACCCGGAGATGACTGTTGCGGCCGTCGGCTCGCGCGACGCCGGCCGGGCGGCGGCGCTCGCCGCCGACCTCGGAGCAGCCCGCTCCTACGGCTCCTACGAGGAGCTGGTGCAGGACGACGCCGTCGACGCCGTCTACGTGGCGACGCCGCACGCCCAGCACGCCGATGTCGTCGTCGCCGCGCTCGCCGCCGGGAAGGCGGTGCTGTGCGAGAAGCCGCTGACGCACTCGCTGGCCGAGACCGAGCGCCTGGTGCGCGCCGCCGGCCAGCACGGCGCCTTCCTCATGGAGGGCATGTGGACGCGCTTCAACCCGCTCGTGCGGCGGCTGGCCGCTCTCGTGCGCCACGGCGGCCTCGGTGAGGTCCGCTCGCTGCAGGCCTCGATCGGCTTCCCGGCGCCGTACGACCCCGCCGGTCGGCTCTGGGCGCCCGAGCTCGGCGGCGGGGCGCTGCTCGACCTCGGCGTCTACACCGTCGACCTCGCCCGGAGCCTGCTCGGCGACCCGGCCGGGCTGACGGCGCGGGGGAGTCTCGCCGGCACGGGTGTCGACGCCGAGAGCAGCCTGCTGCTGACCTTCGACTCCGGTGCGCACGCGGTGCTCAGCCACTCCCTGCTGACCCGGATGCCGACCACCGCCGTGCTCCTCGGCTCCCGCGGCTGGGCGGAGCTGTCGCCGTCGTTCTACGCGCCGACCCGGCTCGTGGTGCAGGTCGGCGACGCCGAGCCGGAGGCGCACGAGATCGCGGACCGCCGCGCCGGCTTCGTCGGCGAGCTCGAGGAGGTCGCGCGGTGCCTGCGCGAGGGCCGCACCCAGAGCGAGGTCGTGCCGCTGTCGGAGACCGTCGCGACCATGCGGGTGCTCGACCAGGCGCGCCGGCAGCTGGCCGGTTGACGTGGCGGTGCTGCGGACCGCGCTGATCGGCTACGGGCTCGGCGGCCGGGTCATCCACCGGCCGCTCCTGCAGGCCGTCGACACGATCGCCCTGACGCACGTCGTCACCGCCGACGACGGCCGCCGGGCCCAGGCCGGGACCGAGGTCCCCGACGCCGTACTGCTCAGGTCGCCCGACGAGCTCTGGGACCGGGCCGAGGAGCTCGACGCCGTCGTCGTCGTCACCACCAACGACGCGCACGTGCCGCTGGCGACCCGTGCGCTCGACCTCGGCAAGGCCGTGGTGGTCGACAAGCCGCTCGCCACGACGTCGGCCGATGCCGCCGCGCTCGTCGTCCACGCAGAGCGGAAGGGCCTGCCGCTCAGCGTGTTCCACAACCGCCGATGGGACAGCGACACCCTCACCGCGGCCGCCCTGCTCTCCTCCGGGGAGCTGGGCGCCGTGCACCGGCTCGAGTCGCGCTTCACCCGGTTCCGCCCGCAGGTCGTCGACCGGTGGCGCGAGCGGCCGGGCGGCGGCGTTCTGCTCGACCTCGGCACCCACCTGGTCGACCAGGCGGTGCACCTGCTCGGCCCGGTCGACGCCGTCTACGCCGAGGTGGCCGCCCGTCGGTCCGGTGCCGTCGTGGACGACGACGTCTTCCTCGCGCTGACGCACGCCTCCGGCGCGAGCTCGCTGCTGTGGTGCTCGGCCGCCGCACCGTGGACCGGCCCGCGGCTGGTGCTGCAGGGCGCCCGGGCCGGCTGGCACAAGGCCGAGCTCGACGGCCAGGAGGCGGCCCAGCGCGACGGGACGCCCCTGCCGCCCGAGCCCGACGGCGCGCTGTGGGACGAGGACGGCACCCGGCCGGTGCCCAGCCGGCAGGGAGACTGGGCGGCGTTCTACCGGGGCTTCGCCGACGCCGCGCAGCACGGCGCGCCGGTGCCGGTGGATCCGGCCGACGCCGTCGCGGTCCTGCGCGTGCTCGAGGCGGCGCAGCGGTCGGCAGCGGAGCGCGCCGTCGTCTCGCTCGACCGCTGACGTCCCGGCCTGCCGGTCCCGGCGCCCGCCGGGACGGGCGGCGCGGCTCCTACGATGGCGCCGGTCCGTCCCGCTCCCGCTTCGAGGTGCCCATGCTCCGCTCCGCCCCGCGCCTCGACGCGCGCGCATGAGCGAGCGCGTGGTCGCGGTCGTCGTCACCTACGAGCGCCTCGAGCTGCTGCGCGACTCGCTCGCCGCGGTGACCGGTCAGACCCGGCGGCCGGACGCCGTCGTCGTCGTCGACAACGCCTCCGGCGACGGCACCGCCGAGGCCGTGGCGGCCGAGCACCCCGAGGTCGAGCTGGTCCGGCTGTCCCGCAACACCGGCGGCGCCGGCGGTTTCACGGTCGGCCTGGAGCGGGCGCTGGCGCTCGGCGCGGACGTGGTGTGGCTGATGGACGACGACACCGTCCCCAGCCCGGCCGCCCTGGAAGCCCTGCTCGCCACCCGCAGCGCAGGTCCGGCACAGCCCGCGCTCGTCGCCAGCCGGGTGGTGTGGGAGGACGGCCGCGACCACCCCATGAACACCCCGCGCCCCTACCCGCTGACCGGCCTGGCGCAGCGGCGCGCGGCGGCGGCCGCGGGATGCGTGCCGGTGCGGTCGGCGTCGTTCGTGTCGGTGCTCGTCGACGCCGCCGCGGTGCGCGCGGTCGGGCTGCCGCTGGCCGACTACTTCCTGTGGAACGACGACTTCGAGTTCACCACCCGGCTGCTGCGCGGTCGCCGCGGCCTGTGGTGCCCGGCGAGCGTCGTCGTGCACCGGACCAAGAAGTTCGGATCCACCGACGCCGACCCGGGCCCGCGCTTCTACTTCGAGGTGCGCAACAAGGTGTGGCTGTTCACCCGCAGCTCCGGGCTGAACCCGCTGGAGCGGCTGCTCTACCTGCTGTCCACGCTGCTGCGCTGGGGGCGCACGGTGCGCGGCTCGAGCGACCGGCTGCAGCTCGTGCGCGCCGCCGTGCGGGGCGGGCGTGACGCGCTGCGCGCGGGTCCGCGTCCCAACGACGTGGTGCTCGCCGGAGCCCTCGCCGAGGAGCGCGCGTCGTGACGGCGCCCGCTGCCGCCGTGCCCTTCACGCTCCTGATGTCGGTGTGGGCCAAGGACCGGCCCGAGCTGCTGCGCCGTGCGTTCGAGAGCTCGGTGGTCGCGCAGGTGCGACGCCCGGACGAGGTGGTGCTCGTGCAGGACGGGCCCGTCCCGCCGGAGCTCGCCGCGTGCCTCGACGAGCTCACCGAGACCTCGCCGGTGCCGGTGCGGGTCGTGCGGCTGGCGGAGAACCAGGGCCTCGGTCCGGCGCTCGAGGCCGGTCTGGCCGCCTGCACCCACGAGGTCGTCGCGCGCATGGACGCGGACGACGTCAGCCTGCCCGACCGCTTCGCCGTCCAGCTGCCCGAGATCGAGGCGGGCGCGGACCTCGTCGGCAGCGCGCTGGTCGAGATCGGCGCGGACGAGGGCGACGTCGTCGGCAGGCGGACACCGCCGACCTCGCCCGAGATGATCGCCCGGTCCGCCCGGCTGCACGACCCGATCAACCACCCGACCGTCGTGTACCGGCGGTCGGCGGTCGCGGCCGCCGGCGGCTACGAGCACGTGCCGCTGCTCGAGGACTACTGGCTGTTCGCGCGGATGATCCAGCACGGCGCCCACGTGGTGAACGTGCCGGAGGCGCTGGTGCTCTACCGGGTGGGCGAGGGCGCCTACAACCGCCGCGGCGGCCTGGCCCTGCTCGTCGCGGAGCTGCGGCTGCAGGTGCTGTTCCTCCGGTCGGGCTTCACCACGCCGGTGCAGTTCGTGCGCAACGTCGCCATCCGGTGCAGCTACCGGCTCGTCCCGGCCGCCGTGCGCAAGCCGCTGTACCGGGTGCTGGTCGCGACGAGGGGTGCGCGGCTGGACAGCGCCGCGGAGCGGTCGGGCGGGACGCCGAACGACCCCCGGTAGCCTGGCGACGCCGCCGACCTCCGGCGGAGCGGAGGAGACGGAGCACCCGTGCAGCAGCCAGACCTCGTCGTCGTCGGATCGGGCTTCTTCGGCCTGACGGTCGCGGAGCGCGTGGCGAACGAGCTCGGCAAGCGGGTCCTCGTCATCGACCGGCGCGACCACCTGGGCGGGAACGCCTACAGCGCCCCGGAGCCCACCACCGGCATCGAGGTGCACCGCTACGGCGCGCACCTGTTCCACACCTCGAACGAGCGGGTGTGGGAGTACGTGAACCGCTTCAGCGAGTTCACCGACTACCTGCACCGCGTCTACACGATCTACCAGGGCGAGGTCTACCCGCTGCCGATCAACCTCGGCACGATCAACCAGTTCTTCCGCAAGGCGCTGCCGCCCAGCGAGGCGCGCGAGCTCATCGCCCAGCAGGCCGACGAGATCGACTCGGGGGAGGCGAAGAACCTCGAGGAGAAGGGCATCTCGCTGATCGGCCGTCCGCTGTACGAGGCGTTCATCCGCGGCTACACCGCCAAGCAGTGGCAGACCGACCCGAAGGAGCTGCCGGCCTCGATCATCAGCCGGCTGCCGGTGCGCTACACCTACAACAACCGCTACTTCAACGACACCTACGAGGGTCTGCCGAAGGACGGCTACACCGCGCTGCTGACGCGCATGACGGAGTCGCCGAACATCGAGGTGCGGCTGAACACCGACTTCTTCGACGTGCGCGACGAGATCGTGCCCGACGGCGTTCCGGTGCTCTACACCGGCGCGCTCGACCGCTACTTCGACTACTCCGAGGGCAAGCTCGGCTGGCGCACCCTCGACTTCGAGGAGGAGGTGGTCGAGGTCGGCGACTTCCAGGGCACCCCGGTGATGAACTACGCCGACGAGGACGTGCCGTTCACGCGCATCCACGAGTTCCGGCACTTCCACCCGGAGCGCGACTACCCGGACGACAAGACCGTCATTCTGCGGGAGTTCTCGCGCTTCGCCGAGGACGACGACGAGCCGTACTACCCGATCAACACGCCGCAGGACCGCGAGATGCTCCTGCGCTACCGCGAGAAGGCCAAGGCCGAGCCGGGCGTGCTGTTCGGCGGTCGCCTCGGCACCTACCAGTACCTCGACATGCACATGGCGATCGCGTCGGCGCTGCGCATGTACGACAACGTCCTCAAGCCGCACCTGGCCGAGGGCGCTCCGCTGCGCGACGACGCGGAGTAGCGCCGGCTCAGCCGAGCCGGGGGACGCCGTCGACCGCCGCGCCGACGGTGGCGGTGACCTGCTCGTCGGCGACGATGCCGGCGAGGTCCTCGGCCGCCGGCGACGGCACGAGCACCAGGGCGGCGCCGGCCTGCAGGGCGCCGAGCAGCAGGGCGAGGCCGGTGCGCGTCGCCGCGTCGACCGCCACCAGCACGCGGTCGTCCGGCTCGAGCGGCAGCGCGGAGACCGCGCCCAGCCTTTCGCCCTCGACGACGACCTCGACCGTCCGCGGGTCCGGCCCGCCCCAGTGGTCGCCGTAGGAC
>Ga0247713_1001161_pt1 | contig 13716 bp, 10 predicted proteins | sample 21E_NmetaG_FD_189936 | JGI IMG/M metagenome (GOLD analysis project Ga0247713, IMG submission 189936) | Soil microbial communities from hillslope of Landscape Evolution Observatory, University of Arizona, Oracle, AZ, United States - 2-1-E_N | ecosystem: Engineered > Artificial ecosystem >... | reverse complement strand
GCCCCCTCCTCCTCGGCGACCGCCTCCAGCTCCTTCGCCCCCACCGCCTCCTGCTCGCGGACGAAGCGGACGAAGCCCTCGACGTCGGGGCCACGCAGCTCCTCGTACGACCGCGCGAGGCGCGCGAGCTTGCGGAGGTTGGCGTACCGGCGGCGGCCGTCCCAGCGCGCGAGCACCGCGAGGTCGTAGTCGTGCTCCGCGACGACCGTCTCGCACAGCCGCTCGAGCGACATCCGCGCGGACGCGGCGACGAGCCGGTCGTACCGCTGGCGGAAGGCGCGGAGGAGCCGAACGTCGCGCTCCGGCAGCCCCTCCGGCACCGAGCGCTCGATCCCGGTGAAGAGCGGGCGCCGCCCCGCCGCACGGCGGATCAGGACGAGCGCGTCGTTCGACACGCCGACGAACGGCGACGCGAGCACCGAGACGAGCGCCTGGTCGTCGTACCGGTTCTGCAGCAGGCGCAGGTACGAGAGGAGGTCGACCACCTGCTGCTGCCCGAAGTAGCCGCGTCCGGTCGCGCGGTACGTCGGAAGCCCGGCGCGGCGGAGCTCCTCCTCGTACCACTCCGCGTCGGTCCCCGCCGCGAACAGGAGCACGATCTCGCCGGGCGTGGCGGCGCCCGCGTCGACGAGCTCGCGGACGCGCCGGGCGATGTGCTGCGCCTCCGCCCGCCGCCAGTGGACGTCGGTTCCCGCGTAGGTCGCCTTGTCGGTGACGAGGAGCTCGACCGGGTGGCCGAACACCGGGTCGGGGAACTCCCCGGACGCCGCGAGCGGCTGGTAGCCGTCCCCGAATTCCCCGCCGAAGAGGTGGTTCACGGCGGCGAGGACCTCGGGGCGGGAGCGGTAGTTGCGCCGGAGCGCGAGGCCGCCGCCGGCCTGCTCGCGCCGCTCGCGGAACACCTGCACGTCCGCGTGGCGGAAGCCGTAGATCGACTGGAACTCGTCGCCGACGAAGAAGACCTCCGCGTGCTCGCCCGCGACGAGGTCGACGAGCTCGCACTGGAGGCGGTTCGTGTCCTGGAACTCGTCCACCATCACGGCGCGGAAGCGCAGCTGCTCGCGCTGCCGCACGCTCTCGACGTCGCGCAGGACGTTCCGCGCGGCGAGCTGCAGGTCTTCGAAGTCGACCGCGCCCTCGCGGGCCTTCGCCTCGGCGTACGCGCGGCCGAAGCCGTCGAGCAGCGCCTGGAGCAGGTCGCGGTCGTCGGCCGCCAGCTCGTCGAGCGCCGCCTGCTCGACGGCGCGCCGCGCCTCCTCGTAGGTCGCGGTGCGCTCGCCGGAGCGGACCTTGTACGCCCCCAGGTCGACGAGCCGGTCGGGGAGCGGCGCCCCCGCGACCGCGTCCAGGAGCTGCGCGGCGTTCGCGCGCTGGAGGTCGCTCGCGCCCGCGTCCGCGGCCAGCGCCGCCGCCGCCTCGCGCAGCTCCTCGAGCAGCTCGTCGAGCGGCGGCCGCTCCCCCAGCTCGAGGACGAGGTCGCGTCCCGCGGCGCGGAGCGTCTCGTAGACGCCCGTGAGCATCCGCCGCAGCCCGGCGGCGCCGTAGGTCGCGAGCAGCCGCAGCCGCTCCGGCTCCTCGCCCGCGCAGAACGCGGCGAGCGCCGCCTCGAACGCCTCGCTGCGCAGCACCGCCGCCTGCGCCTCGTCGAGCTCGCGGAACCGCGGGTCGACCTTCGCCTCGAACGGGTAGACCCGCAGCAGCCGGTTGCAGAACCCGTGGATCGTCGAGATCCAGGCGCCGTCGAGCTCGCGGGCGAGGTCGTGCCGGCCCCGCTCCCGCAGCGCCTGGCGGATGCGCGAGCGGAGCTCCGCGGCGGCGCGCTTCGTGTACGTGATCACGAGCACCGAGCCGACGTCGACGCCCTCGTCGCAGACGGCGCGGACGAACCGCTCGACGAGCACGGTCGTCTTCCCGGTGCCGGCGCCGGCGGAGAGGAAGACGGCGCCGCGCGCCTCGATCGCCGCCTGCTGCTCGGGGTTCGGCGCCCGCATCACGCCCGCGCCTTCCGGCACATCGGCCACAGGTCGCACCAGCTCGGGCAGTCGCCGCCCTTCGGGTCGTGCCGGACGTCGCCGCCGCGGATGCGCTGCGCGAGCCGCAGCGCCGTCTCCTTGGCGCCCTCCACCTGCGTCCAGAACGCCGCCTCGTCGAGGTAGTCGGTGCGCACGAAACCGGGGATGCCGTCGTCGCGCGCCTCGGCGCGCAGCAGCCCGCGTGCCTTGCGATCGCCGGCGAGCGGCCGGTAGACGCCGCCGAGCGGCTCGAGGCCGACGAGGTCGCGCAGGACGAGCATGTAGAGCGGGATCTGGAGGCGCAGCTCCTTCTCGATCTGCTGCGCCGAGTGCGCGCTCTTGCCCGCCTTGTAGTCCTGGACGATCGCCCGCGCGCTCATCGGGTCGACGTCGATCCGGTCGATCTTCCCCGAGAGGACGACGCCGTCGCCGAGCTCGAGCCCGCGCTGCAGCTCCGGCGCCGACCGCTCGGAGCCGAACGAGACCTCGAACCGGCGCGCGACGAGCGGCGAGCCCGACGCGGCCTCGTCCCGGACGAGCTGCTCGAGGTCGCGCGACAGCCCCTCGAGGAGCTCGCGCCGCTGCATCGGCGTCATCTCGATGCGCTGGCCCTCGACCGCGGCCTCGAGGCAGCGGCGCATGAACCGCACCGCCGGCTCGACGTGCGCCTCGTCGAGGCGCTCGATGCCGAGCTCCTTCGGCAGGCCGGAGAAGAACCGGTTGAGCGCGGTGTGCGCGACCGAGCCGCGCAGCTTCGCGTCGACCTCGGCGTCGATCGTCCGCGGGTCGACGAAGCGCTCGAAGAACCACGCCGAGGAGCAGTCGGCGAAGCGCTCGAGCTCCGTCACGTTGAAGACCGACCGGGAAGCGAGCTGCGCGAGCACCGCCGGGTGGCGGAGCCGCGTCGGCCGGCGGAACGCGTCGAGCGCGCGCTCGAGCCGGCGCTCCCAGCCGTTCGCGCGCGCGAGCGCGCGCGCCTCCGCCCGCCGCTCCTCGACCGCCGCGAGCTCCGCGAGCGCGCGGAGACGCTCGCGCTCCGACGGCGCCGCCTCGAGCGGCCACGTCAGCTCCGAGAGCGCGCGGCGGCGCGTCCACCGCGCGACGTCGTCCGGCGGGAACAGGCCCGCGACCTCCTCCCAGAACGGGCTCGGCTCGCGAGGGCTGCCCTCGTCGCTCGCGGCCTCGCGGACGAGGTAGAGCCGGCGCGTCGCGCGCGTGCAGGCGGTGTAGAACAGGTAGCGGTCGCGCGCGACGGGGTCCGTGCGCTCGAGCCTGCCGCGGCGCGAGCGCTCGTCGCCGTTCCTCGACGACGACACGCGCACGACGCTCGGCGGCAGGCTCCCCTCCTCGAGCCCGAGCACGAACGTCACGTCGAACCGGCGCGTGCGCGCGCGGAGCAGGTCGACGACGGCGACGCGGCCCGGCTCGGCGGCGCCGGCGACGCGGACGGTCAGGCGCTCGAGCGCGGCGACGACGTCCTCGCGCGACACCGGCTCCGCGACGGCCGCCCACCCCTCGAGCTCGGCGAGGAGCCGCCGCAGCGCCTCGTGCGCGCGCAGATCCTCGCGTGACGCCTCCCCGACCGGCGGCGCCTCCACGCCGTAGGCCGCGCGCAGCATCGACGCGGCGAGCTCGCGCACGGCCTCGACGGGCGAGTCCGCGGCGCGGAGCGCGTCGAGCGCCGGCAGCGGCGCGCCGCGCAGCGCCTGCGCCTCCTCCTCGACGCGCTCGCCGGCCAGGATCGCGCGGCCGCGGAGGCGCCCCTCGACGAAGTCGACGCTCGAGCGCGCGACACCCGAGTACGGCGAGCGGAGGTACGCGAACAGCGCGCGCCGGTCGCCGCCGAGCCACGCGAAGCGCAGGATCGAGAGGAGCGCCTGGCCGAACGCGGTCTGCGGGAGCCGGAGTGGCCCCTCGACCGCGTGCGGGACGCCGAGGGTGCCGAACGCGGTCGCGAGCGGGGCGCGCCAGCGGTCGACGGACGGGCAGACGACGCCGATGCGCTCGGGCGGCGTGCCCGAGCGCACGAGCTGGAGCACCTCCTCGGCGACGAGCTCGAGCGCGCCGCGCGTGCCGGCGCCCTCGAAGAAGCGGACCGCGCCGTCGATCGGCGGCGCCTCGCCGGGCGTGTCCGCGAAGAGCGAGCGCTCCACGTGCGCGATCGCGGGCTGCGCGACCTCGCCGTACCGCGGCGGCAGCTCCTCGATCCGGCCGTCGGCGAGCGCCGCGAGGTCGTCGGCCGTGCGGCGCAGGAGCGCGAACGCCGCGCGCCCGGGCTCGTACGGGAGCGACACCGTCACCTCCGTTCGCGCCGCGAGCGCCTCCAGCAGCCCCCACTCAGCCGCCGTCAGGTCCTCGAACCCGTACGCGAAGACGGGCTCGCCGTGCCACGCGCCGAGGTCGGACGCGAGCCGCTCGACGGCGTGCCAGCGGAGCAGGTCGCGGTCGCAGAGGCCGAGCTCCGCCAGCTCCTCGCGGTACGCGCGGTAGAGCGCGCCGAGGTCGCCGCGGACGGCGTCGGGGCCCACGAGTCCCGACTGGAGCTCGCGGATCGCCTCGCGCAGCGCGTCGGCGAACCCGGTCGAGCGCGACAGCGGCGACAGCCCGTTCAGGCGCGCGCGGCCGATCGAGCGGCGCAGCACGAGCCCCTGCTGCGCCTCGGTCGCGACGCGGCCGGGCGGAGGCGCGATCCGCTCGAAGACGTCGTCGAACGTGCCGATCGTCCCGCCGAGCAGCGCGGGCCGCCGCGCGAGCAGCTCCCGCTCGACGGCGTCGACGTCCGACCGGTTCGGCACGATCAGCAGCGGCTCGCGCTCGAGCGCGGCGAGATACCGCTCCAGGAGGAGCGCGACCTTCCCGGCGTTCGCCGGTCCCGTGACGAGCGTCAGGGCGATCGACCCATCGTAGACGGGGCCCCCGACGGCTCCCAGGCGCCGCTCCGGACGCGTCCCGCAAAGAGCGGCGAAAACGACGAGGGCCGGTCTCCCGGCCCCCGACGAGCGTCTCCTACTGCGCCGACTTCGGGCGCCGGCCGCGGCGCGCGACGGGTCTCCCGCCGAGCTTCTCCGCCTCGGCGTCCGTGACGTCGAGCTCGCGCACGCCCTTCCGCGCGTCGTGGAACGTGATGCGCACCGTCGCGCCCTTTCCTTCCTGGATCTCCTCGCCGGAGATGTCGGACACCAGCACTGTCTTTCGAGCCACCTTATTCCTCCTCGAATTCGACGGGGGGCGGCTCAAGACTACCGAAACCGTTCGCGAATCACGCCGCTGCACGAGCGCGACGTATTCGCCACGACCGCAACAAGCTCAGGAGTGCCTGCTCTTCGGCGTTGAGACCGGTTTCGCGCGCGCCGACGACGCGCAAATGCCGCGGCCGGAAATCCTCGAGCGTCCGCCCGTCGAGATACTGCTCGACGACGGCGGGGCTGACGTAGCTCGCGCGCGCGACGGCGGGCGTATTGCCGAGCCGGTCCGCGACGTGCCGCATCGCCGCCGCGACCGTTCGCTTCCCCTCCGTCTCCGTCCGCGGCGCGCCGCGCTCGGCGAGGTACAGGGCGGCGAGCAGCGTCCCGCCCCAGGTGCGGAAGTCCTTGGCGGAGAAATCCTCGCCGAGGTAGACCTTGACGTAGTCGTTCAGCCGCCTGTCGGTCAGGTTGTAGACCTCGCCCTCCCACTCGTAGCGGAAGACGCGACTGCCGCCGGGCAACTTGAGGAGCTGGCGGACCGCGGCGGCGAGCTCCGTGTCGACGAGCGTCGTCCTGATCTGCGAGCCTGCCTTCCCCTTGAAGCGGAAGACGATCTTCCCGCCCGGCTTCACCTCGACGTGCCGCTTCGTCAGCGTCGTGATCCCGTACGTCCGGGACTGACGGACGTAGCGCTCGGCTCCGACGCGAAACCAGCCGAGATTGATGAGACGAATGGCAACTGCGCTGACGCGCTCGCGATCGTACGGGTCGTGCTCCATGTGCGCCGCCATGGCGGCGCGCAATTCCGTCAGGCCCTCGGCGAACCGGATCAGCCGGTCGAATTTCGCCTGCTCCTGCGCTGCGCGGTAGTCCGGGTGGTAGAGGTACTGCCGCCGTCCCGCCGCGTCGACGCCGGTCGCCTGGAGCTTCGCGTTCGGCCGCGGCGAGATCCACACGTCGCGCCACGCCGGCGGGATCACGAGCGCTTCGATCCGCGCGATCTTCGCCGGATCGGCGATCCGGTTCCCGCGCGAGTCGTAGTACCGAAAGCGTCCCTTCGACCCGCGACGCCGCCACCCTCCCGTGCGCGCCATCGCGGCACCCCTCCCCCGCTGCGACCGCGGCTAATCGAGCCACCTAGAATCGCCGCGTGCGGACGTCGACCATCGTCGTGCTCGAGGGTGACGAGACCGGGCAGGAGCTGCTGGAGGAGGCGCTGCGCGTGCTCGACCCGGCCGTCACGGGGATCGAGCTCGACTTCCCGCGGTTCGACCTCTCGCTGGAGAACCGCCGCGCGACGCAGAACGGCGTCGTCCACGAGGCGGCCGCGGCGATCCGCGAGCACGGGCTCGGCCTGAAGGCGGCGACGATCACGCCGGAGCAGCGCGGCGACGTCGGCTCCCCGAACCGCATCCTCCGCGAGGAGATCGGCGGCCGCGTGATCGTCCGCACGGGGCGGCGGATCCCGGGCGTCGTCCCCTTCGGCGGCGTCCACTCGCCGATCTCGATCGTCCGGATGGCCGTCGGCGACGCGTACGGCGCGGAGGAGTGGCGCGAGGGCGAGGGCGAGGACGAGGTCGCCTACCGCACCGAGCGGATCGAGCGGAGGATCTGCAAGGCCGTCGCCGAGTTCGCGTTCCGGCAGGCGGAACGCACCGGCGCGAAGGTGTTCGGCGGGCCGAAGTACACCGTCAGCCCGACCTACGAGGGGATGCTGAAGGAGGAGATGGACGCCGCCGCGGCGCGGCACCCCGGCGTCCCGTACGAGCCGCAGCTCATCGACGCCACGTTCGCGCTGCTCATCTCGGCGACCGGCGACCCGCTGGTCATCCCGGCGCTCAACCGCGACGGCGACATCCTCTCCGACCTCGTCCTGCCCCTGTTCGGGTCGATCGCCGGCTCCGAGTCGCTCCTCGTCGCCTTCGACGACGACTACGTGCCGCGCGCCCTGATGGCTGAGGCGGCGCACGGGACGGCGCCCGCGCTCCAGGGGAAGAACGTCGCGAACCCGATGGCGATGATCCTCGCCGGCGTCGCGCTCCTCGGCCAGCACGACGACGAGGCGGCGCAGCAGGCGGGCCGCGCGATCCGGGAGGCCTGCCTCGAGTCGGTCGCGGAAGGGATCCGCACCGCCGACCTCGGCGGCCACGCCGGGACGACCGAGTTCACCGACGAGGTGATCAGGCGAACGCGGTCGAAGCTCGAGGTGTGGGCGTCGCTGTAGCCGCCGGAGCGGCCTCGGCGCCCCACACCGTCAGGAACGCGTCCGCGAGCACCGGGTCGAACTGCGTCCCGGCGCAGCGCGCGATCTCCCGCAGCGCCGCCTCACGCGGCAGCGCGGCGCGGTACGGCCGGTCCGACGTCATCGCGTCGAAGGCGTCGGCGAGCGCGAGGAGCCGCGCCCCCTCCGGGATGTCCGTGCCGGCGCAGCCGGCGGGGTAGCCCGCGCCGTCCCACCGCTCGTGGTGGTGGAGCACGTACGGGAGCGCGCCCCGCGCCTCCGGGATCGGCGCGAGGAGCTTCGCGCCGACGGCGGGGTGCCCCCGGACGAGCTCGACCTCCTCCGGCGTCAGCGGCCCGGGCTTCTCCAGCACGCCGGGCGCGAGCGACAGCTTCCCGACGTCGTGGAGCGCGCCGCCGAGGCGGAGCGCGACGAGGCGCTCCTCCGCCCAGCCGAGGCGGCGCGCGACGCCCTCGGCGAGGGCCGTCACGCGGAGCGAGTGGCCGCGCGTGTACGGGTCCCGCGAATCGATGGCCCTCGTCAGGAGCGCGAGCATGCCCGTGGGGATTCCAGGCCGGGGTCCGGTTCCCTCCGTCGGCGCGCACGAACTAGGATCGGCGCGTGAGGATCGGCGTCCCGCGGGAGACGGCGCCGGGCGAGCGCCGCGTCGCGCTGGTACCGGAGACGGTCGCGCGCCTGGTCGAGCAGGGGCACGAGGTGCGGGTCGAGCGCGGCGCCGGCGCCGCTGCGCTGCTCGACGACGCCGCGTACGCGGCTGCGGGCGCGACGATCGTCGACGCCGCCTGGGACGCCGACGTCGTGGCGAAGGTGCAGGCGCCGTCCGCCGAGGAGGCGGCGCGGCTCCGCGAAGGGGCGCTCGTCGTCGGGTTCCTCCAGCCGCTGACGGCGCCGGAGGGGATCGAGCGGCTGCGCGCCCGCGGCGTCGCGGCGTTCGCGATGGAGTCGATCCCGCGGATCACGCGCGCGCAGTCGATGGACGCGCTCTCGTCGCAGGCGACGATCTCCGGCTACAAGGCGGTGCTGCTCGCGGCCGAGCGGCTGCCGAAGCTGTTCCCGCTGCTGATGACCGCCGCGGGGACGATCGCGCCGGCGCGGGTGCTCGTCCTCGGCGCCGGCGTGGCCGGTCTGCAGGCGATCGCCACCGCGCGGCGTCTCGGCGCGATCGTCGCCGGGTTCGACGTCCGGCCGGTCGTGAAGGAGCAGGTGGAGAGCCTCGGCGCGACCTTCCTCGACCTCGGCGTCCGCGGCGAGGAAGCGGCGGGCGGGTACGCGCGCGAGCTCTCGCCGGAGGAGCAGCAGCGCCAGCAGCAGGAGCTCGAGGCGCGGCTCCCGGAGTTCGACGTCGTCGTGACGACCGCGCTGATCCCGGGGCGGCCGGCGCCGCGGCTGATCCCGCGGAGCGCCGTCGAGGCGATGCGGCCGGGGTCGGTCGTCGTCGACCTCGCCGCGGAGGCCGGCGGGAACTGCGAGCTCGCGGAGCCGGGCACGGAGGTCGAGCGCGCGGGCGTCCGGATCGTCGCGTTCACGAACCTCCCCGCGACGGTGCCGCTGCACGCGAGCCAGCTCTACTCACGGAACGTCGCGGCGGTGATCGGACACCTGGCGCCGGAGGGCGAGCTGCGGCTCGACTTCGACGACGAGATCACGGCGGCGGCGTGCGTCGCGCGCCCGGCGGGGGCAGCCGCGTGACGACGCAGCTGATCGCGAGCATCACGATCTTCGCGCTCGCCGTCTTCCTCGGCTTCGAGCTGATCTCGCGCGTGCCGACGCTCCTCCACACGCCGCTGATGTCGGGGACGAACGCGATCTCCGGGATCGTCGTCGTCGGCGCGATCCTCGTCGGCGGCGCGGCCGAGACGCTCCTCGGGCAGGTGCTCGCGTTCGTCGCGCTCGTCTTCGCGGCGGTGAACGTCGTCGGCGGGTTCCTCGTCACCGACCGGATGCTCCACATGTTCAGCGGGCGCCGCGAGGAGCCGCCGTCGTGATCACGCTGTCCGAGAACGTCGTCGACCTCGCGTACGTCGCCGCGGGGATCTGCTTCATCCTCGGGATCAAGATGCTCGCGTCGCCGCGGACGGCGCGGCGCGGGAACGCGATCGCCGCGCTCGGGATGGCGATCGCCGTCGCGTTCACGCTGACGCTGGAGCAGGTGGACCGGTACTGGTTCGTCGCGGCGGGGCTGGCGGTGGGCGCGGTGCTCGGCGTCCCGGCCGCGCGGTACGTGCGGATGACCGCGATGCCGCAGATGGTCGCGCTCCTGAACGGGCTCGGCGGCGGCGCGGCGGCGGCCGTCGCGGCGGCGGAGTTCCACCGGCTCGCGGGCGAGGAGGGCTCGGCTCCCGCGGAGACGACGGTCGCGGTGCTCGCCGCGGCGCTCCTCGGGCCGCTGACGCTGTCGGGGAGCCTGATCGCGTTCGGCAAGCTCCAGGAGGTGCTGCCGGGGAGACCGGTCGTCTTCGCGGCGCAGCAGGCGGTGAACGCCGTGCTGTTCGCGGCGACGCTCGCGGCGGCCGTCGCCGCCGGGGTGACGGAGCGAGAGCTGTTCTTCTGGGCGCTCGTGGCACTGTCGGCGGCGCTCGGCGTGCTGCTCGTGCTCCCGATCGGCGGCGCGGACATGCCGGTGGTGATCGCGCTCCTGAACGCGTTCTCCGGCCTCGGCGCGGTCGGGACGGGGTTCATCCTCGAGAACAACGCGCTCATCATCGGCGGCACGCTCGTCGGCGCGTCCGGGACGCTGCTGACGATCCTGATGGGCCGTGCGATGAACCGGTCGATCGCGAACGTCGTCTTCGGCGCGTTCGGAACGCTCGACGCGTCGGCGCCCGGCGCGGCCGCGGGGGCGGACGGCGGCGCCGTGAAGGCGACGACCGCGGAGGACGTGGCGGTGATGCTCGCGTACGCGCGGCGCGTCGTCTTCGTCCCCGGGTACGGGCTCGCGGTCGCGCAGGCGCAGCACGACGTGCGCGCGCTCGCCGACGTGCTCGAGGCGCGCGGGGTCGACGTGAAGTACGCCATCCATCCCGTCGCCGGACGGATGCCGGGCCACATGAACGTGCTCCTCGCGGAGGCGAACGTCCCATACGAGCGGCTGTACGAGATGGACCGGATCAACCCGGAGTTCCCTCAGACGGACGTCGCCGTCGTCATCGGCGCGAACGACGTCGTCAACCCGGCCGCGCGGAGCGAGCCGGGGAGCCCGATCTACGGCATGCCGATCCTCGACGTCGACCGCGCCGGCAGCGTCGTCGTGATCAAGCGCAGCATGAGCCCCGGGTTCGCGGGCGTCGACAACCCGCTCTTCTACGGCGAGCGGACGGCGATGCTCTTCGCCGACGCGAAGGGCGCGCTCGAGCAGCTTCTCGCGGCCGTCAAGTCCGTCTGAGCCGCGGCCGCTCCGGTCGTGTCTCGCGCCGGCCGCCCGAAGGCGCTCCCGGCCTCCTCCCCACTGCGAGCGTAGCGGCGGAACTGCGGCGCGCGTGTGACGCGAGCGTGCCGGAAGCGTGCCGGAGGCGAATAGGCTTCGCGCCGATGGCGGTCCCGTTCCTCTCCGCGGCGCACGTCGAGCAGGCGGTCTCGCCGCAGCGGGCGCTGGAGGCGGTGCGCGACGCGTTCGCGGCGTACGCGCGCGGCGAGTGGTCGATGCCGCCGAAGGTCTACGTCCCGGCGTACCCCGCCGGCGACTTCCGCGCGATGCCGGCGCTCGGCGCCGGCCACGCGCTCCTGAAGTGGGTGACGTCCTTCCCCGGCAACCCCGCGCAGGGGCTGCCGACGGTGATGGGGCTCGTCCTCCTCTCGGACGCGTCGAACGGACGGCTCCGCGCGGTGCTGGACGCGGGTGCCGTCACGGCGCTGCGGACGGGCGCCGCGGCGGTGCTCGCGGCGGAGACGCTCGGCCGCGACGACGCGGAGTCCGCAGCGGTGATCGGCGCTGGGGTCAACGGGCGCGCCGCCGCCCGCACCTTCGCAGCGCTCGGCCGCCCCGTCGTCGTCTGGGACGTCGACGCGGGACGCGCCCGTGCGGTCGCCGACGAGCTCGGCGCGGCCGTGGCGCCGTCGCGGGAGGTCGCGCTGGCCGCGGACCTGCTCGTGACCGTGACGCCGGGACGGGAGCCGGTGTTCCCGCCGGGGACGCTGCAGCCGGGCCAGCACGCGAGCCTGATGGGCGCCGACGGCCCCGGCAAGGCGGAGATCGCGGTCGAGGAGCTCGTCCGCGCCCGGGTCTTCTGCGACGACTGGGAGCAGGCGAGCCACAACGGCGACCTCGTCCACGCGGTCGAGGCGGGCGCGATCTCGTGCGACGGCGTCACGGAGCTCGGCTCCGTCCTCGTGGGCGGCGCCGAGGGGCGTCGGTCGCCGGAGGAGATCACGGTGTTCGACTCGACGGGGCTCGCGATCCAGGACCTCGCGATCGCGCTGGCCGCGGTCGAACGGGTGGACGAGCTGGACGGCGTCCCGACGCTCGACGCCTGACGCGCGGCTACCCCGCCGCGAGCAGCCGCGCCGGCGCGAACCGCTCGAGGAGGGGGTGCGGCTCGCCGAGGAGCGCGCGCGCGACGAGGTCGCCGCAGGCGAAGCCGAGGACGTTGCCGTGGCCCGAGTAGCCGCCGGCGACCCACAGCCGCGCGTCGCCCGGCACCGGGCCGACGACCGGCAGGAAGTCGAGCACGAGGCCGAAGATCCCCGCCCAGCGCCGCTCGACGCGCAGCGGTCTCCCCGCGAGCTCGGCGACGAACCGCTCGAGCGCCTCCTGGATCGGCGGCGTCGTCACCTCCTCCGCCGTGAACTCCGACTCGAGCGCGAAGTCGCGGAAGCCGCCGGCGACGATCCGGCCGTCCTCGAGCTGCTGCCAGTAGTCGAAGCCGTGGCGGCCGTAGTGCGGCATGTCGAACAGCCGCTCCTCGAGCGGCTCCGTCGCGATCATCTGCCCACGCGTCGGGACGATCAGCCCCTCGAGCTCGTCGAGGAGCCCGCTCGGGTACCCGTCGGTCGCCACGACGACGCGCTCCGCGTCGAGCTGTCCGGCGCCACGGACGCGGCTGTGCTCGCGGATCTCCACACCCGCAGCGGCGGCCGCGGCGGCGAGGCGCCGGACGAAGCGCGCCGGCTGGATCGACGCGTCGCCGGGGTGGAACAGCGCGGCCGGGAAGCGCCCGCCGAGCGGCGGCGGCAGCGCGTCGCGCCACTCGACGGCGTGGCCGTCGGCCCGGAGAGCGTCGTACTCGCCCCGCAACTCCTCCCGCTCCTCGTCGTCGGCCGCGAGGCGGAGGCTGCCGGTGCGGCGGACCGCGTCGCCGCCGAGGGCGGCCATCTCGTCGAGGTACCGCTCCGTCAGACGCCAGTATGCGGCCGCGAGGTCCGCTCCGAGCCACTCGCGCGCGCGGTCGTACGGCATCGCGCCGCCGCGCAGCGCGAACCCGCCGTTCCGACCGCTCGCGCCGCCGCCCACCTGCCGCGCCTCGTGCAGCCGCACGCGCAGCCCCGCGCGCGCGAGCGTGAGCGCGCACGAGCACCCCGTGACGCCGCCGCCGACGATCTCGACGTCGGGGCGGCCGTCGAGGCGGACGCGCGGGAGCGGCGGCGCCTCCTCCGCGAGCCAGTGGGAGTCGGCCACGCGGCCGATCGTATGTCCTAGACGCGCGCCGGCCGGTACACCCCCTCCTGCTCGTGCGCGAGCCCCGCGAGCTCGAGCTCGCACAGGAGCCCCGCCAGCTCCCCCGCGTCGCGCCCCGTCGCCCGCACGAGCTCGTCGGCGCTCGCCGGGAGCAGCGCGAGCAGCTCGGCCGCGTCCGCGCGCGGGTCGGGGGCGGCGGCGGGCTCGACGCCGAGCGCCTCCAGCACGTCCGCGACGCAGGTCAGCGCCGTCGCACCCTGCCGCAGCAAGGCGTTGCTGCCGGCGGAGAGCGCGGACGTGATCTCGCCCGGGACCGCGAACACCTCGCGCCCCTCCTCGAGCGCGAGATCGGCCGTGATCAGCGCGCCGCTGCGCTCGCGCGCCTCGACGACGACGGTCGCCGCGGCGAGGCCGGCGACGATCCGGTTCCGCGCCGGGAACCGCCACGGCGCCGGCTCCACGCCGGGTGCGTACTCGGAGACGACGAGTCCGCGCTCGCAGATCCGCGCCGCCAGGTTGCGGTGCGACGCGGGGTAGTCGCGGTCGACGCCGCAGCCGAGCACCGCGACCGTCGCGCCGCCCGCCTCGAGCGCGCCGCGGTGCGCCTCGCCGTCGACGCCGCGCGCGAGGCCGCTGACGACCACGAGCCCCGCCGCGGCGAGCTCC
>Ga0247713_1001160_pt1 | contig 13719 bp, 13 predicted proteins | sample 21E_NmetaG_FD_189936 | JGI IMG/M metagenome (GOLD analysis project Ga0247713, IMG submission 189936) | Soil microbial communities from hillslope of Landscape Evolution Observatory, University of Arizona, Oracle, AZ, United States - 2-1-E_N | ecosystem: Engineered > Artificial ecosystem >... | reverse complement strand
CGGCCGGTCGCAGCGGGCACACTGTGGTCGTGGCCGCCGGCGACCGACTGACCGACTACAGGCGCAAGCGCGACCCGCAGCGCACGCCCGAGCCGTCCGGCGACGGCAACGGCGCGACGTCCGCGGGCGGGTCGCGCCGCTTCGTCGTCCAGGAGCACCACGCCACGCGGCTGCACTGGGACCTGCGCCTCGAGCACGACGGGGTCGCGGCCTCGTGGGCGATCCCCAACGGCATCCCCGAGGACCCGAACGAGAACCGCCTCGCCGTGCGCACCGAGGACCATCCGCTCGAGTACCTCGAGTTCGAGGGCGACATCCCGAAGGGCGAGTACGGCGCCGGCAAGATGCGCATCTGGGACCGCGGCACCTACGAGGCGCACAAGTTCGACGACGCCAAGGTCGAGGTGACGTTCCACGGCGAGCGCCTGCGCGGGCGCTACGGGCTGTTCCCGCTCAAGCGCCGCAAGGGCGAGCCGGCGGGCAAGGACTGGATGATCCACCGGATGGACCCGGCGGAGGACCCCGACCGGGAGCCGATGCCCGAGCGCGTCGCGCCGATGCTCGCCCGGCCCGGCACGCTGCCCGCCGACGACGAGCGCTGGGCCTACGAGATCAAGTGGGACGGCGTGCGCGCGATCGTCCTCTCCGAGCCGGGCCGCATCCGCTTCGAGAGCCGCAACCACAACGACATCAGTGCCGCCTATCCCGAGCTGAAGGCCCTCAACCGGGCGCTGAGCTCGCACCGCGCGATCCTCGACGGCGAGATCGTCGCCTTCGACGCCGACGGCCGCCCGAGCTTCGGGCGCCTGCAGTCGCGCATGCACGTGCGCTCCGAGAGCCAGGCCCGCCGGCTGTCGAAGGAGGCGCCAGTCGTCCTCGTCCTGTTCGACCTGCTGTGGCTCGACGGCCACTCGCTCATGGGGCTGCCCTACGCCGAGCGGCGCGCGCGCCTGCGCGAGCTCGGGCTGGACGGCGCGCACTGGCAGACGCCCGAGCACGTCGTCGGCGACGGCGCTGCCGTCCTCGAGGCCAGCCGCCGCAGCGGCCTGGAGGGCATCATCGCCAAGCGCCTGGACAGCCCGTACGAGCCCGGCCGGCGCTCGCCGTGCTGGCTGAAGATCAAGAACGTCCGCCGCGAGGACGTCGTCATCGGCGGCTGGCTGCCGGGCGAGGGCCGCCGGCGCGACCGCATCGGCGCGCTGCTCGTCGGCGTCGAGGACGACGGCCGGCTGCGCTACGCCGGGCGCGTCGGCACCGGCTTCACCGAGCGCGAGCTCGACCGGCTGCGCGGCGAGCTCACCGAACGCGACAGCTCGCCGTTCACGAAGGGCGCCAAGCCGCCGCGCGGCGCCGTCTGGGTCGAGCCCGACCGCGTCGCCGAGATCGAGTTCACCGAGTGGACCAGCGACGGGATGCTGCGCCACCCCTCCTACAAGGGGCTGCGCGAGGAGGCGCCGCCGTCGGCGTTCCTCGACGCCGGGCGGCCGGTGCGCGGCGGCGTGGAGATCGACGTCGGGGGCCGCCGGCTGAAGGTCACGAACCTCGACAAGGTCCTGTATCCGAAGGCCGGCTTCCTCAAGCGCGACGTACTCGAGTACCTCGTGCACGTCGCGCCCGTGCTGCTGCCCCACCTGCAGGGCCGGCCGCTCACGCTCAAGCGCTATCCCAACGGCGTCGACGCGGGGCACTTCTACGAGAAGCAGTGCCCCAAGCACCGGCCCGACTGGGTCGTCACTGCGAAGGTCGTCGCAAGCAGCAAGACGATCGACTTCTGCCTCGTCGAGGACCTGCCGACGCTCGTCTGGGTCGGCAACCTGGCAAGCCTCGAGCTGCACACGTCGCTGTCGCGCGCGCCGCAGATCGAGCGCCCGACGATGATGGTCTTCGACCTCGATCCCGGGCCGCCGGCGACGATCGTCGAGTGCTGCCGCGTCGGGCTGTGGCTGCACGGGATGTTCGAGAACCTGCGCCTGGAGAGCTACGCGAAGACGTCGGGCTCCAAGGGGCTGCAGATCTACGTGCCGCTCAACGTCCCCGACGTCACCTACGACGACACGAAGGGCTTCTCGCTGGCGGTCGCCGAGCTGCTGGAGGGCGAGCAGCCCGACCTCGTCGTCTCGCGCATGACGAAGTCGATCCGCGCCGGCAAGGTCCTCGTCGACTACAGCCAGAACGACGAGCACAAGACGACCGTGAACGTCTACTCGCTGCGCGCCAAGGACCGCCCGACGGTCTCCACGCCGGTGACCTGGGACGAGGTGCGCGCGTGCCTGGACAGCGGCGACCCCGAGCGGCTCGTCTTCCACGCCCGCGACGTGCTGCGGCGCGTGGCCGACCAGGGCGACCTGTTCGCGCCGGTGCTCTCCTCCGTGCAGCAGATCCCCGCCCTGGGCTAGATTCCTTCCGGAGTGGATCCCGAGCGGCTCAAGACCCTGCCCGTCTTCTCGTCGCTCGGTGACGACGCCCTGCGCGAGGTCGCGACGTTCGCGACGGAGACGTCCGTGGCGGCGGGCAAGCGGCTCGTCGAGGAAGGCGACTACGCCTACGAGCTCATGGTCATCGAGGAGGGCGAGGCGGAGGTCGTGCGCGGCGGCGAGCGCGTGGCGACGCTCGGCCCGGGCGAGTTCTTCGGCGAGATCGCCGTGCTCGAGAAGACGCTGCGCACCGCGAGCGTCGTCGCGCTGACGCCGATGCGGCTCGTCACGCTGTCGCACTGGGACCTCAAGCGCGTCGGCGGCGAGCTGACGGCGAGGATCCGCGAGACGCTCGAGGCGCGCAAGCGCGAGAACGCGTAGGAACGACGCGCCGGCGGGTAGTCGCCGGCGCCGTGGAGCTCGCCGGCATGCCGCAGCTCGAGGGCGTCGAGCATCGCTTCGTCGACGTGCGCGGCGCCCGGCTGCACGTCGCCGAGCTCGGCAGTGGGCCGCCGGTGCTGCTGCTGCACGGCTGGCCGCAGCACTGGTGGTGCTGGCGCCGGCTGATGCCGCTGCTCGCGGGGTCCTTCCGCATGCTCGCGATGGACCTGCGGGGCTTCGGCTGGAGCGAGGCGACGGCGGGCGGCTACCGCAAGGACGAGCTCGCCGAGGACGTCGGCGGGGTGCTCGACGCGCTCGGCATCGACCGCGTCCGGCTGGTCGGCCACGACTGGGGCGGCGTCGTCGGCATGCTGCTGTGCGTCGGCCATGGCGACCGCGTCGAGCGCTTCGTGCCGATGAACACCGGGCACGTATGGCCGACGCCGCCGCGCCTGGACCGGCTGCCCAGGCAGGTCGGCGCGTTGTCCTACCAGGTCGTGCTGGCAAGCCCGTTCGTCGGGCCGCAGGCGACCGCGTCGCCGCGCGTCCTGCGCGGCGTGTTCGACCTCATCTCGACGCACAGCGACGACGTGCTCGATGGGCTCGACCAGTACGCGGCGCGCTTCGCCGCCCCATCGCGGGCGCGGGCGGTGCAGCAGCTCTACCGGACGTTCCTGCTCGCCGAGCTGCCCGCCTGGCTGCGCGGGCGCTACCGCGGCCGGCGGCTGACGACGCCGACGCTTTGGCTGCACGGGCTCGACGACCCCGCGATCACCCCGAGCGTCTTCGAGGACATCGTCGTCCACGCCGACGACGTGCAGATCGAGCTCCTCGGCGACTGCGGCCACTTCCCGGCCGAGGAGCAGCCCGGCGTCGTCGCCGGGCACCTGCGGTCGTTTCTCGCCGCGTGAGCGCGGACGCCGGCCTGCGGCGCTGCGGTGTCGGACGCCCGCCAGCGGGTAGGTGCTGTATGAGACGAGTCGACCAGAGGAGAGAGCCGCATGCCCGAGCACGTTCCCGAGCAGGAGGAAGCAGCCACCACCACCGGCGCCGACGCGGCGGCCGACGCCCCCGGCGACGATCCGATAGCCGACGCCGAGGCCCACATCGAGAGCCTCGACATGGACGAGGAGCGCAGGAAGGTCCAGGAGCTCACCGACACGCTGTGAGCGGCGCGCCGCGTTAGCCTGCGTCGCAGATGGCGGCAGCAGGCGCGGAACCGATCGGGCTGACCGTGATCGGGGGGTTCCTCGGCGCGGGCAAGACGACTATGCTCAACCGGCTGCTGCGCGAGGGCGGCGACCGGAGGCTGGCCGTGCTCGTCAACGACTTCGGCGCGATCAACATCGACGCCGAGCTCGTGCAGTCGCGGGAAGGCGATGTCGTCCGGCTGCAGAACGGCTGCATCTGCTGCACCGTGGGCGGCGACTTCATCGGTGCGCTGGCGCTGCTGCGCGACCGCCCGGACCCGCCCGGGCACGTCGTCGTCGAGGCCAGCGGGGTGGCCGACCCGGGCGCGATCGTCATGCTCGGCGACATGCCTGGGATGCGCCGGGACGCGGCCGTCGTCGTCGCCGACGCCGAGACCGTGCGCCGGCGCGCCGAGGACGAGGCGATCGGCCATCACATCCTGCGCCAGCTGCGCGCCGCCGACCTGCTCGTGCTCAACAAGACCGACCTCGTCGACGCGGACGAGCTCGCCGCGACGCGCGCCTGGGTGCGCGAGATCACCGGGCCGTCGACGGCGATCGTGGAGACGCGCTTCGGCGACGTGCCCGCCGACGTCGTGCTCGGTGCGCGCCCCGGCGCCGGGCACGCCGAGCACGATCACGACAACCACCACGGTCCGCACCCGGCGTTCGAGAGCTGGAGCTGGAGCGGCGAAGCGCCGATCAGCGGCGCCGGTCTCGTCGAGGAGCTCAGGGCGCTGCCCGACGGCATCGTGCGCGCGAAGGGCCTGCTGCACCTGCGCGAGGACCCGGCCAGCCGCTACGTCATGCAGCTCGTCGGCCGGCGCTTCGGCATCGAGCCCGACCGTCCCTGGGGCGACGAGCCGCCGGCCTCGCAGATCGTCGTCATCGGCCTGCCGGGTTCCGTCGACCGCGAACGCCTGGCCGCGACGGTCGAGCGGCTCTCGGCGCCCGACGCGTCCTAGCCGCCCTCGAGGAGCGCCTTCAGCCGCCGCAGGTCCCTCGCGTTCGCGCGCCGCATCGCCGCCTTCATCGCCGGCGCGGCGACCTTCGCGAAGCCGGCGGGATCGCCTCGGTTGCGCAGCTGCATCCGCGTGGCGCCGTCGGGGGCGTCGGACCACTCGTACGTCGTCTCCATTTCCAACGGGCCGCCGGCGGTGCTCATCACGAGCCGCTCGCCGGCGACGAGCTCGCGCACCTCGTACGTGTACGTCAGGCGCCGGCCGAGGAAGCTCGCGACGAAGTCGATCCGCGACCCGACCGCGAGCGGCGGCGACGAGCGCCAGCGGACCGACTCGATGTTCTCGTACCACGCCCGCGCGTTGTCGGGGTCCGCGGCGTAGGCGGCGACCTGCGCTCGCGGCCGGCGGATCTCGATCTCGCTGACGACGTCGACGACCGCCATGCTGCGAGCATCGTAGAACGCTCGCGAGCGCGCCCGGCGAACCTCGAGAACCGCGGCTGCGCTCCCAACCCGGCGACCTTCGCGAGGAGCTCGCTCGCCTCCGTGGCGAGCGATGGCAGAAGCCGACATAGCCGCTTCGAGTCCGATCATCGTGTGAGGCACTGTCGCCTGGACTGGACCGCAGCCCGACCGAACGAAACGGTGTCGCTCCGAGTCGAAGGCGGGGCGCGGACACCTTCGACGATTGTGATCGGCGGCGGCTTCGCGCATCAGGAGCGAGCCGATGCGCGCGACGGGCGTCAAGTGCGCGCTGAACGGCCGCGCTCGCGTCGGCAGCGAAACGCTTGTAGCCTCACAAAGCGTATCGGCGGGCTCAGAACGTGAGGAGGTCGCCACCGATGCCCGATCCGTACGCGCGCATCACCGAGGTCGAGACGACGGTGCTGGATGTGCTGATCCGGGCCATGGAACTCCGTGCCGCCGATCCGCGTCAGAGGTCCATACGCGACAGCTTCCTGTCGGAGGTTGGCTTTCCCGAGGCGGCCCGCGTGCTGGAACCCGGTTGCGGCTCGGGCGCCGTCTGCCGCGAGCTGGCACGCTGGCCGCAGGTAGGCGAGATGGTCGGGCTCGATCCCTCGCCGGCCTTCCTGGCCAAGGCGCGAGAGCTCGCGGTGGGGATGACGAACCTCCGGTTCGACGAGGGCGATGCGCGCGCGCTGCCGTACGAGGAGGCGGAGTTTGACGCCGTCGTCTTTCACACTTGCCTGACGCATGTGCCTGGAGCGGAGAAGGCGATCGCCGAGGCCTTTCGGGTGCTTCGGCCGGGCGGGCGCCTGGCGGTGCTCGATGGTGACTACACAACCACAACGGTGGCGATTGGAGACCATGATCCGCTACAGGCGTGCGCGGATGCGGCCATGGGGGGCCTCGTCAACGATCGCTGGCTCACGCGTCGCTTGCCGTCGATGGTGTCCTCCGCAGGCTTCCAGACCGAGCGTTTCGACAGCCATGGCTACCTGCAGACGTCGGCCCCGGACTACATGCTGACGTTGGTTGACCGCGGCGCCGACTTGCTGGCCGGCTCCGGGCGAATCGATTCGGAGCTGGCCGCAGAGCTGAAGGACGAAGCACGTCGCCGCGTCGATGACGGGCGCTTCTTCGGCTTCATCGCCTTCGCCGGCCTTGTCGCCACCAAGCCCAGATAGCCGGGCGCGCAGGTTGCGGTGCGCCGGACGGCTTTCGCCTTGAGCACAGGCAGGCAGCGGCGTGCGGCTGTGCGGACCGCGCGATCGCTTCGAACAAGCGGCACGCAGGGCTCGACATATCCACATGTAGATAGCGACGGCGGCCCGCAGCGCGACCGTCTCTGCGTGGTGCTGCAAGGCGTTCGTGCAGCCGGCCGAGGACGAACGTCGCGAGCGGCTGCCGGGTGCGACGACGCTGCCGCCGCACCCGGCTCGATCGCGACGAATACCCGCCGGCCGTCGGAAGGGGCCGCGCGCGACCGTGGCCTGACGCGCGGCATAAACCGGTCGGCTGGACGACCAGCGTCATGTACGTGCCGGATCGCGAGAGCCATCCACGGCTCCGTCGCTCGGGGAAGTCCGCAGCGCCGCGAACACCGCTGGCGTCCCCTCCAGCGATACCGATGCTGCTTCCACGATCGCCTCCCAGCCTCCGGCCGGGGTCGTTTACATGTATACGCAGTAGTGGTGAGTCGGGCCGCCAGTGAACGGCTCGGTGCCGACGTGGCGCGGCACCATCCACCCAGTCTGCCTACGACTTATCCGTGGTGTGGCGTACCAATACACCGCCATCTGAATCTGGTAGACCCCAGGCACCGAGAGTATCCACTGCATCTGCTGGTTGTTGCGATGCAGTCTGCCGGTCTCCGTTTCGGTCCAGATTTGCGCTGGCATGTGGTCCCACGCGTACGCGGTGTACCAGCCAGTCGCCGCGACAGTGTAAAAGCCGGGGCCGTCGTTCTTGAGCAGACGCGCCTTGATCGCCACCTTCTGGCGGTCTCGGCGCCGCGTAGTGTTGTGCGCATATACGATCGGGAAGTGGTGCGGCATTCCAACGTTCGCGATAAAGGAGCATGTCACCTCCGTGCCGCCCCAATTGATACGCGCGTGCGCCGGCTGTGCCGCAGCCAGCGGCACAAACACCGCCGCGACGAGGATGCCAGTGAGACGCCGTAGCACGGTCCTCCTATGTCGGGCACGACCGACCATACCCGCGACCATACCGACAGGCGAGAGACGCGGGTGGAAACTTGTGCGTGCGAAGCGGCTGGCGGCTGCGTCGGTAGCTCGAGGCTCAAACCAACCAAGTCCGCCGCGCGCCTTCTGCAAAGTCGTTCTCGCGGTTATCTACTTCACATAGGCGGATGCCGCAGGCCAAGCGCCCGAAGCGCCCAAGCATGGCTCTGCCCCGGAGAAAGTCGAAAAGACCACGGACCAGCCGAAGACCGACCTCGAGCTTGCGTACGAGGCGTTCAGGATGAACTCGGGAGCACCAAGCTGATGCGGCCTGAGCGCGTTGAGACTCTCATCGCCGGGGGCCTGGTCGTCGAGCTGGTACTGAGCTCCGAGGCCCAGCGGGAGGGGCGGCGCCCATCAGTGGGCAGATGCGGGCACCGAGCCGCCGAGCAGGCCCGCTCCAGACGCCGCAGCCGAGGTCACTGAGCAGTGAAGCCCCGCATGTAGCAGGGCCTTCGCCAGCGCGCCCGGCAGGATTTGAACCTGCGACCTCTCGCTCCGGAGGCGAGCGCTCTATCCACTGAGCTACGGGCGCGTGCAGACGCAGGCTACAAGGCGCCGGGGCCTCAGACGATGCGGACCGGCGTGCCGACCGGCATGAGCCGCGCCAGGCGCAGGATCGCGCGGTTGGGCACGCGCACGCAGCCGTGCGAGGGGCGCCCGGGGATCAGGCCCGGCTGGTTCGTGCCGTGGATGCCGACGACCCCGCCGCCGGGCCAGTCCGACAGCACCGAGTAGGCGCTCGTCCCGAACGCGTACGCGCCGTAGATCGACCCGCGCTGGCGCACGCGGAAGCCCTCGCGGACGAGAAAGCGGCCGGCCGGCGTCGGGGTGTGCGGCTTGCCGACCCCGACGCGCGAGCGCCAGATCGGCCTGCCTCCGCGGAACAGCACGGCCGTCAGCGTCCTGCGGTTGATCGTCAGCTGCGTTCGCACCACATGGAAGCGCGACAGTGCCGCGCGCGGGACCCAGCCGGTGCGGCCGTTGGGCCGCCGCGGCACGCGCAGCTGCACCCACTGGCGACCGCTGCGGTCGACCGCCGTGCGCAGCAGCAGGTACGGCTCGGCGAAGCCGTCCTCGGTCGCGAAGCGCAGCCGGCCGGCGAGCGGAGAGGCCGCCGAGGGCCTGCGGTGCACGGGTGCCGGCAGCGTCGCGTACGCGTAGCGGCTCAGCGTCGTCTCGTTCGAGAGCCGAACGCTGCCCGACAGCGGCGCTCCGGCGAGCGCCACGCGCGCCTGCGCCTGCGCCTGGGCGCTGCCCGCGCCGGCGGCGGCCACGATGACCGCCGCCAGCCCGGCAAGTGCTCTCACTGACCGCACGCCCGCTCTCGGTCAGCCGGTGAACAGCGGCCGCTGGATCGGCCGCGGGCAGCGCCTGAACGACATGCGCAGCGTCCTGGCCGCCGCGCGCGCGGCGGGGCGGAACACGACGCGGGCATTGACCCGGTGCAGCCCGCCCCTGAGGCCGCGCGGCGACACGACCGCGCGGAACGCGCCCGTCCTGTCACGCCGCGTGACCCGCGTCAGGAGGCGACCGTTGACCGAGAAGTCGACGCGCAGGATGTTCGCCCCGCGCACGGAGACGAGGAACGGCCGCGCGACGCAGCGACCCGGGCCGCGCGCCGCGGCGCTGACGAACGCCAGCCGCGGACGCGGGGCGACGCCCGCCACGAGCGGCGGCAGCGAGCCGGTCGTCGGCGTCGGGGCGGCCACCGGCGTCTGGACGACGAGGGTCGGCTGGCCGGGGTTCGGCTGCGGCAGCGGCCCCGGCTGGTTGGGCTCCGGGTTGGCGGCCGCGTTGCGGCAGTCGGAGATGTCGAAGAGGCTGCCGGGCTTGAGGATGTCGATCACCCAGTAGTCCTGGTTGCCGCCGTCGTTGTTCGACGGATCGCGGAAGTCGGCGTCCCAGACCTCGACGATGAACTTGCGAACCTGGCCGGCCGCGAACGGCGGAGCCGGCGTGAGGTTGTTCAGCGTGTCGACGATGCCCGTGCCGCAGAACCGGCGCCAGCGGTTGTTCGGGTCGCCGTTTGGCGCGAGGTATGCATCGAGCGTGCGCGGCGTGAGGCGGAAGCTCATGTCCTCGTCGTCGAAGAAGTCGCCGACGAAGATCGCGCCGTCGTCCTCGAAGCCGGCCTTGCCGTTGAAGCTCTCGCGCGTGGCGGTGACGGCCGAGCCGAAGGCGCCGTTGGGCGACACGTCGGCGTCGGGGATGTGGCGCCCGAAGTCGACCCTGTCACGTCCCGCACCGGCGGGGACGGCGAAGTCGCAGGCATCGGGCCGCGCGTGCGGCGCAGGACGTGGATCCGGGTCGCAGTCGGCGACGGCCGGGCCCTGGCTCGGAGCCCGATCGGTCTGGATCTGGATGTTGCCGGCGATGATCTGACCCTCGGCGTGATAGTCGACGTCGGCGGCCGCGGACGGCACGATCGGCGTGGCGGCGACCGCCGAGGCGGCGAAGGCAAGCGTCAGCGCGACGCTGGCAGCGGCGGCGGCAGTGGCTCTGCCAAACATGGATTCCTCCCAATTGCGTGCCGGATGGCCTTGTGGCGGTGGCCTCGTGCCACCGCTGGCAGGGTGACTCGCGTGCGCACGGGCGCGGAGGGTCAAACCCGCCATCGGGCTTGCAGCTTCTCGCACATATCAGCGCGCCGCGGCGCTGGCGCGGCGGGTCAGCGCTCGCCCGGCGCCGGCTGCACGCCGGCGGTGCAGAACGCGCAGCGCGTCGCCGCGCGCGGGATGTCGCTGAGGCACTGCGGGCACGGGCGCGTCGTCGCGTCGGCGGGCGTGTCGACCTTGCGCTGCGCCATCAGCGCGTTGACCGGCTTGAGCACGAAGAAGAACACGACGGCCGCGATGAGCACGAACGCCAGCAGCGTGTTGAGGAAGTGACCGTAGCGAAACGTGCTGCCGTTGATCTCGAACGTCAGCCTCGAGAAGTCCGGCTGGCCGCCGAAGGCGGCGATCAGCGGCGTCAGGACGTCGGCGACGAACGCCGTGACCACCGCCCCGAACGCCGTGCCGACGACGACCGCGACGGCGAGGTCGACCAGGTTCCCGCGCAGGATGAACTCCCTGAACTCCCTCACCAGCGGTGGCATCGTGGCCCTCCTCGTGACGTTCGGCATGCGGCGCCCCCGTGCTGCCGCAGTACCCTCGCCGCGATGGATCTGTCGCTCTTCTTCGCCGGAACCGCGGGCTCCGTCCCGTCGGCGCGCCGCGGGCTGCCGGCGCTGCTCGTCCGCCGCGGCGCAGACCGGATCCTGATCGACTGCGGCGAGGGCACCCAGCGCCAGCTCGTGCGGTCGGTCGGCCTGACCGATGTCACCGACGTCTTCATCACCCATCTGCACGCCGATCACTGGCTCGGCCTGCCTGGGATGCTCAAGTCCTTCGAGCTGCGCGACCGCGAGCGGCCGCTCGCCGTCCACGGGCCGCCCGGGACGGCGGCGACCCTCGAGCGGCTGCGGCCGGTCTACGGGCGTCCGCGCTACGGGCTGACGATCCGCGACCTCGAGCCGGAGGAGGGCGTCCGCCGCGGCGACCTCGAGATCGTCCCGTTCGCCGTCCGCCACCGCGGCGTGGCGTTCGGGTACGCGCTCGTCGAGGACGAGCGCCCGGGGCGCTTCGACGCCGAGCTCGCCGAGCGGCTCGGGATCACGCCGGGGCCCGATTTCGGGCGCCTGCAGCGCGGCGAGAGGGTCGGCGGCGTGCGCCCGGAGCAGGTCGTCGGCGAGCCGCGGCCCGGGCGCCGGGTCGTCGTCACGGGGGACACGGCGCCGACGGACGCCGTCGTCGTGGCGGCGCACCGCGCCGACGTGCTGGTCCACGAGGCGACGTTCGCGCACGAGGAGGCCGAGCGCGCGGCGCAGACGCTGCACAGCACCGCGCGCCAGGCCGCGCAGGTCGCGGCCGACGCCGAGGTCCGGCTGCTCGTGCTCACGCACCTCTCCTCGCGCTACAGCGGCGGTGAGATCCGCGACGAGGCGCGCGCCGTGTTCCCCGACACCGAGGTGCCGCGCGACTTCGACGCGATCGAGGTCCCGCTGCCCGAGCGGGGCCCGCCGGTGCTCGAGCGCTGGGACGCCGCGCGCGCCGGCCGGCGAGAGCAGGCACCGGCCTGACCGCAGGGGTCGACGTTCGCGCCGGACCCACTGCTAGGCTCGCCCTACGACGCTCCTTTAACCCGGTCCCGTGAGGCCAGGAAGGACAACCCAGATGGCTGACCCGAAGGTCGTGCTCGACAGCGGGGACATGCGGCGAGCGCTCACGCGCATCGCGCACGAGATCGCCGAGAACGGCGGGCCCGCCGAGCGCCTCGCGCTCGTCGGGATCCACCGGCGCGGCGCCGTCCTCGCGGCGCGGCTGCGCGCGCTGCTCGCCGAGCTGCACGGCATCGACGTCCCGCTGGGCGACCTCGACATCTCCTTCTACCGCGACGACGTCACGCTGCGCGCCGGCGCGCCGGTCGTCCACGCCACCCACCTCGACTTCGACGTCGACGGGCGGACCGTCGTCGTCGTCGACGACGTGCTGTTCACCGGGCGCACGGTGCGGGCGGCGATCGAGGCGCTGTTCGACTACGGCCGGCCGGCGCGCGTGCAGCTCGCCGTGCTCGCCGACCGCGGCCACCGCGAGCTGCCCGTGCGCCCCGACTACGTCGGCAAGAACCTGCCGACGGCGCGCGGCGAGCGCGTGAACGTCCACGTCGAGGAGCTCGACGGCGAGGACAGCGTGACGATCGCCGAGCAGCCGCGCGAGGAGGCGCTGTCATGAGGCACCTGCTGTCGATGGAGGACCTCGCGCGCGACGACATCGAGCGGATCCTCGATCGCGCCGCCGCGTTCGCCGAGGTCTCCGATCGCGACATCAAGAAGGTGCCGGCGCTGCGCGGGCGGACGGTCCTCAACCTCTTCTACGAGGCGTCGACGCGGACGCGATCGTCGTTCGAGCTCGCCGCCAAGCGGCTGAGCGCCGACGTCGTCAACTTCGCCGCCAGCGGGTCGAGCGTCGAGAAGGGCGAGTCGCTCAAGGACACCGTCCTGACGCTCGCCGCGCACTCGCCCGACGCGATCGTGATCCGCACGCCGCACGCGGGCGCCGCCGCGCTCGTCACCGGCTGGACGACGGCGGCGATCGTCAACGCCGGCGACGGCAAGCACGAGCATCCGACGCAGGCGCTGCTCGACGTCCACACGCTGCGCAACAAGCTCGGCTCGCTCGAGGGCCGCAGCGTCTGGATCGTCGGCGACGTCGCGCACTCGCGCGTCGCGCGCTCGAACATCCTCGCCTTTCGCACGATGGGCGCGCACGTGACCGTCTGCGGACCGCCGACGCTCATCCCGCGCGAGATCGAGGCGCTCGGCTGCGACGTGCGCTACGACCTCGCCGACCTGCGCGAGGCCGACGTCGTCTACGCGCTGCGGATGCAGCACGAGCGCATGAAGGAGGCGTTCGTGCCCAGCCTGCGCGAGTACGCCGCGACCTACCAGATCAACGGCCGCCGGCTGGGGCCGCGGCAGGTGCTCATGCATCCTGGGCCGGTCAACCGCGGCGTCGAGCTGTCCGGCGAGGTCGTCGACTCGCCGCAGGCCGTCATCACGATGCAGGTCAAGGCGGGCGTCGTCGTGCGCATGGCGGTCCTCTACGAGCTGCTCGCCGGCGCGCGCGACGAGCAGCCGTCCCCGCGTCCGACCCAGCACCAGCTCGCATGAGGAGCCGGCCGCGCACCTCCAGGCCGTCGCAGCCCTCGAGGCCCGCGCAGCCCGCGCGGCTCGTCTGTGCACCGTCGCGTCCCGCCGACCTGCTGATCCGCGACGTCCACGTGATCGACCCGCGGATGTGGATCAACACGCGCTACGACGTGCTCGTCCGTCGAGGCCAGATCGTCGAGGTCTCGCCGCCGGGCAACCTCGTCGCGTCGACGGACGGCGTCGAGGTCATCGAGGGCGCCGGGCGGCACCTGTTCCCCGCCTTCGTCGACCCGCACGTGCACCTGCGCACGCCCGGGCAGGAGCACAAGGAGGACCTCGAGACGGGCACGCGCGCGGCCGCGGCCGGCGGCTTCTG
>Ga0247713_1001159_pt1 | contig 13724 bp, 12 predicted proteins | sample 21E_NmetaG_FD_189936 | JGI IMG/M metagenome (GOLD analysis project Ga0247713, IMG submission 189936) | Soil microbial communities from hillslope of Landscape Evolution Observatory, University of Arizona, Oracle, AZ, United States - 2-1-E_N | ecosystem: Engineered > Artificial ecosystem >... | reverse complement strand
GGGGCGAGGAGCCCGCCCACCATCCCGCCGGGGGCGGTCGGCGGGATGGTGGGCGGGCTCCTCGCCCCCGTGGCGTTCCCCGGCGTGTGGGAGTACCCGCTCGGCATCGTGGCGTGTTTGGCGTGCCTGACGCCGCGGGCTGCACTCGGACCCCGCTGGCGGCCTGTTGCCGCAGCAGCCGTCGTCGCGCTCCTGGTGGGCGCCGGGATCGTGCGGGTGGTGACCGCCGATGTCACCGGACCGCCTCGGATCCTGCAGGGCGTGCTCGGCCTCGCCACCGTGGCCGCGCTCGCCGCCTCCCGCCGGGCCTGGCAGTTCGCCACCGCCGTCGGACTGGCGGCGGCGATCGCGGTGGCGCTTCCGGGGGCCGAAACGCTTCGCCAGGTGCGGACCTACTACGGCGTCACGCGCGTCCTCGAGGATCAACGGGGGTGGCACCTCCTCATCTCGGGCACCACGGTGCACGGCGCCCAGGACCCGGCCCGGCCGACGGTCCCGCTCACCTACTACGCACGGGGCGGGCCGCTGGCCGACGTCGTGGAGGCGAGCGACCGTGGCCGCGCCCGCTCGATGGGGGTCATCGGCCTGGGCGCCGGGTCGCTGGCCGCCTATGGCAAAGCGGGCGACGAGCTGACGTTCTACGAGATCGACCCGGCGATCATCGATCTCGCCCAGGATCCGTCGGTGTTCAGCTTCCTCCGCGACACGCCGGCCGCGGTGAGAGTCGTCGCCGGCGACGGACGGCTGATGATCGCGGCGCCCGGCACCTCCCACGACGTCGTGATCGTCGACGCGTTCTCCTCCGATGCCATCCCCATCCACCTCCTCACCCGGGAGGCGGTGGCCATCTACCGCCGGGCCCTCACCGACGGCGGCATACTCGCCTTCCACGTGTCCAACCGCTTCTTCGACCTCTTCCCTGTCGTCGGCCGCCTCGCGGAGGATGCCGGGCTCGTGTCGCTGGGGCGGGTGGGCTCGAGCCAGACCGACGGTCTGCCCAGCTCGGCGGTGGTCCTCGGTGTCGAGGGCCCGGCGCTGGAGGCGTTGCGGGCCAAGGGGTGGCGCCCGCTTCCCTCGGGCTCCTCCCTGTGGACCGACGATCGCGCCGACGTCCTCGGCGCCCTCTGACATGTACGAGCACAGCCATGTATGAGAACAGCGCAGCCGCCTACGACCTGCTTCACGGGGCGCGGGGCAAGGACTACGGGAGGGAAGCTGAGCGGGTGCTCGCCCGCATCCGCCGGCTGCGCCCCGAAGCCCGCTCGGTCCTCGACGTTGCCTGCGGGACGGGCCTGCATCTCGCCGCGTTCTTGCATCTTGGGCTCGACGTGGAGGGCGTGGAGCTGGTGCCGGCGATGATCGCCGAAGCCCGCAAGCGCGCACCCGAGGTTCCGATCCATGCCGGCGACATGCGCACGTTCCGCTTGGACCGGCGCTTCGACGCGTCGTGTGCCTGTTCAGCGCCATCGGCTACATGACGACGCTCGAGGACATGGCTCGCGCCCTGGCGACCATGCGCGACCACCTGGTAGACGGCGGCGTGCCGTCGTCGAGCCCTGGTTCAAACCCGGCGACTGGCACGACGGAGCCGTGTTCGGCGAGGGCACCGAAGGGGGCGACCTCGCCGTCGCACGAGCGAGCCGCTCATGGCGCGAGGGCGATGAGAGCGTGATCGAGATGCACTACGCGCTGGCCCGGCCCGATCGGACGTGGTCGTTCACCGAGGTCCACCGGATGGGGTTGTTCACCACCGCGCAGCAGCTCGAGGTGTACCGGGAGCTCGGCTTCGTCGTCGAGCACGAGTACGAGGGACTGAGCAACAGAGGGCTGTTCGTGGCGGTCAAGGCTCAGCCGGGCTGACAGGTGGGGCACCAGTAGGCGGTGCGCGCCTGCTCCCCCTGGCCACGGGACTGCACCGGCGTGCCGCACCGGTGGCAGGGACGACCGGCGTTGCGGTAGACCCACCGGCGGGGTCGGCCCGTGAACGGCGCAACCTCCCTGCGCGGAGGGCCGCTCGGGGCGAGGCTCTCCGTCATGATCCGGGCCGCTGTCGAGATCAGCGCGTCCAGGTCGTCGTCGGTGATGCTCGACACCGGCACCCACGGGCTGCAACCCTCCAGGAACAGCGCCTCGCAGCGCCAGATGTTGCCAATGCCGGCCACCACGCGCTGGTCGAGCAGCAGCTCACCCAGCGCCGTCCCCGGTGGGCGCTGCCTGGCGCGACGGCGGACCTCGGCCAGGTCCACCGGGCGGTCGAGGATGTCGGGGCCGAGGCCGGACAACGAGGGGTGACGTCGCTCGCCGCCGGGCGTGAGGAGCTCGACGACCGGAGCGTTGAAGCAGACCGCCACCCGCTCGCCGCAGGTCACCGAAACTTTGGCCTGGCTCGGCGGGCGCTGCCACCGCTCCCCCGTGCTGTAGACGTGCCACGAGCCGGTCATGCGCAGGTGGGTGTGCAGCACGTGGCCGGAGTCGAACCGCAGGAGCAGGTGCTTGCCATTGGCCTCGACCTTCTCGACCTTCCGTCCGACCATCGGCTTCGCCGCGGTAGTGGCCTCGGTGACCTCCCGCCCGGCAAGCCACTTCTGCAGGGTTGCCGCGGTGCGGAAGAGAACGTCGCCCTCAGGCATCGGGCAGCAGGCGCAACGACCGGGTGTGCGACGGGCGGATGACACTGAAATGCCGGAGGTCCAGGGTTGCGACCTTGCGCTCGCCGAGGCGTTCGCACACGGCAACTACCGAGGCGTCGACCAGGCCGAGCGGGAAGTCGGCATACTGCCGGAGCAGGACGCGGATGCGCACGTAGTCCTCCGCGTTCATCGGCTCGACACGAAACTCGCCGTTGCCGACACTCTCCAGGAACAGGTCGAACGAGCCCGGTTGCGTGCGACTCGATGTGATCCACTCCAACTCCACCACCACTGGCGAGGGGACGACGATCTCCTCATGAGTGGAGTCCAGTAGGTCCTGGCAGCGCGCATGGTCGCGGTCGTCCGGGTCGCCGGCGGCGAGCAGCGGGCCGGTATCGACTACGAGCGCCAAGGAGGAGGCTCAGGCACCATGTCGGCGTTCCAGTCGACCGGGGGCAAGCCTGGCTTTGACTTGAACGCTCCGATGAAGGACAGCTTGCGCTGCGGTTGTGCCCTCATCTCCATGCCCTGGCGGATGACCTCGGCCAGGGAGATGCCCTCGAGGCGTGCGATCCGGCGCAGGCGCTCGAGCAGCTCCTCGTCGGCCATGATCGTCGTGCGCTTCATGCCATAAGTATCGCGCTCAGGTGCCATAACGAACCAGCCCCCTCGGGGTGGGGACGAACCCGGCTGCTCGCAGGACCGGCTCGAGGCCCTCGTCGTAGCGCTCGACGCTGAGCCGCCGGGCTCGGCCGGTGCTGATCAGCCCGCCGAGGGCGGCGACGGCCGCGTCCTCCCACGTGCCGTCGAACGGACGTAGGGCCACGAGGCCCTTGGCTCCCTTCTCGACGTAGAGACAGGGCAGGCCGTCGAGAAGGACGACGTATGCGCCCGCCACTCGGCGGGGGCCGCTGACCGGCCAGGGCAACGACAGGCCATAGGCGTTTGCCGGGTCGGTCGCAGCCAGGACAAGGGCCCCCTTGCTGCTGTCACGCCGGTCGGCTCGGAGGCGGTCTACCGCCCCAGGCAAGGCGAACTGGGCCCCGCCGAGGCCGGCCACGAAGTACCCCCGGCGACAGCGGCCCGACTCCTCCATGGCCCGCAGGACGGGGTACACGCCGGCGAACCCCCTCGGGTGGCCCTCACCGCGCACCGCCTCACGGGTGAGCACGCCGTGGCGGTCGAGGAGGACGGTGGCCAGCGCGTGGCCTCTTTGGGTGGCGCTGACGTCGCCGAGCGGCAGGTCGGCCTCCACCAGCGACCACCGGCCCTGGGCCTTGGGCGGACCGAGCACCGTCAGCGAACCCATGCGGGGGCGGCCTGACCGCTTGGCCGCTCGCGACCGGCTGCCGGCCCCACCGGCGAAGGCCCGCAGGGCGGCAAAGGAGTCGTTGGTCACCTCGCCGTCCCAGACCAGGTCCCACAAGGCGTCGAGCGAGGCCCTGTCGTCCGTGCCGGCAAGCTCGCGGAAGAAGCAGGCGCCCCGCCGCCCGAGCACCTCTCGCAGCCGGTCGTGCTCCGGACCGTTGGGCCGGTCGGCGCCTGACATCGCCACCGGTCGGAGCAGCGGGGCGTTCCCCCGGAGGAACAGCATCACCTTGCCGTCGTCGCGCCCGAGCGGGCCGGCGCCGACCCAGACCACCTCACCGGCCGCGGTGAGCTCGTCGAGAAGGCGGGGGGAGTAGTCGGCGACGCGGGCGGAGAGGACGTCGCGCTCGAGCACCGAGGCTGGGACGGCGACGCCCTGAAGCTGGCGCACGACCTCGAACAACCGGTCGAGACCCTTGGCCTCGCTGCCGACCCCCTGCCACGTCGGGAGGAACCCGGCGAGAGCGGCCGCCTCGACGGGCTCGACTTCCTTGCGCAAGGCGGCGAGGGACCGCTGCCGTAGCGACCGCAGCACCTCGGGGTCGCACCACTCGCGGCCCGACCCGCCCGGGCGGAACTCCCCACGGAGCAGCAGCCCCGCGTCGGCCCGGACCGACAACAACGCTTCGACCACCCCGGCCGGCACGCCGAACCGCTCGGCCGGCTCCTCGGATCGGAACGGCCCGTGGGTACGGGCGAACCGCCCGAGCAGGGAGCCGAGGGGGTCCTCGACCGGCGCCAGGAAGATCTCCGGCAGCCCTGGTGGCGTCTGCACGCCGAGAGCGTCGCGGTAGCGGCCGGCGTCGTCGGCGGCGATGAGCCTGGCCTCCCCCGCCACGCGGATCTCGACCGCCCGGCGATCGGCCACCAGGGCGGCGGCGAAGTCGCCGGTCGACCGAGCCCGCAGCTCCTCACGGCTGAGGTCGCCGAGCCGGCGGAGCAGGTCGTGGGCCTCGTCGCCGTCGCGGGCCCACCACCGCTCGTCGAGTGACTGGAGGTTGGCCTCGAGCGCCTCCAGGGCCTCCGGATGGATGAGCTCGCGCAGCTCCTCGGCGCCCAGGAGCTCGGCCAGCATCTCCCGGTCGAGGGTGAGGGCCTGGGCCCGCCGCTCGGCCAGGGGGGCGTCGCCCTCGTAAAGGAAGTTGGCCACGTACTGGAAGGCCAGCGACTGGGCGAAAGGCGAGGGCGAGGTGGTGTTGACGGAGGCCACCCGGACGGTGCGCGCCCGGATGGCGGTCATCAGCTCGTTGAGCGCCGGCAGGTCGAAGACGTCGCGCAGACACTCGCGATAGGTCTCCAGCAGGATCGGGAAGTCACCGTGCTTCGAGGCGACGGCCAGCAGGTCGGCGGCCCGCTGGCGCTGCTGCCAGAGGGGCGTGCGGGAACCGGGCCGGCGGCGAGGCAGGAGCAGAGCCCGTGCCGCGTTCTCCCGGAAGCGGGCCGCGAACAGAGCCGAGTTGGCCAGCTCGCCGACGACCAGGCCCTCGATCTCCTCGGGTTCGAAAAGCACTGAGCCGGTGGGCGGCGACTCGTCGGCCTCGGGGAGGCGGACGACGATGCCCTCGTCGCTCCACATGGTCTGGACCTCGATGCCGAGCCGGTCGCGGGCCCGGGCTTCGATGGCCAGCGCCCACGGCGCGTGGACCCGGCCGCCGAGGGGTGACAGCACGCATATCCGCCAGTCGCCCAGGTCGTCGCGGAAGCGCTCGACCACGATCTGGCGGTCGGTGGGCAGGGCGCCGCCAGTAGCCTGACGCTCCTCCGCCAGGTAGGCCCGCAGGTTGGAGAGCGCCAGCGGGTCGAGCGAGCACTCGGAGGTCAGCTGAGTGTCGGTCCAACCGTCGACCTCCCGCAGGAAGGCGCCGATGGCTCGCCCCAGCTCGGCAGGACGGCCCAGGCCGTCGCCGTGCCAGAAGGGCATCTTTCCGGGCTGCCCGGGAGCGGGCGTGACCACCACCCGGTCCCGCGTGATCTCCTCGATCCGCCAGGTCGTGGCCCCGAGCAGGAACGTCTCCCCGACCCGGCTCTCGTAGACCATCTCCTCGTCGAGCTCCCCCACCCGATTGCCCTCCGGCGTGAACACGCCGTACAGACCCCGGTCAGGAATGGTGCCGCCGCTGACCACGGCCAGCATGCGGGCTCCGGCCCGCGCCCGCAGGGTCCCTTCGGCCCGGTCCCAGACGATGCGGGGCCGTAGCTCGGCGAATTCATCGGACGGGTAACGGCCGGCCAGCATGTCGAGCACGTTCTCGAGCAGGGCGGTCGAACAGTCGGCAAAGGGATAGGCGCCGGCCACCACCTCGGCCACCTCGTCCACCTTGAGCTCCTCGACCGCGACCATGGCCACGATCTGCTGGGCCAGCACGTCGAGGGGGTTCCTGGGAACCCGGGTCTCCTCGATCAGCCCGGCCACCATGCGCTGGGCGACCACTGCCGCCTCCACCAGGTCGCCCCGGAACTTGGGGAAGATGCGGCCGCGGGACGGCTCCCCCACCTGGTGACCGGCCCGGCCGATGCGCTGCAGGCCGCTGGCCACCGACGCTGGCGACTCCACCTGCACGACGAGGTCGATGGCACCCATGTCGATGCCCAGCTCCAGGCTGGAGGTGGCCACCAGGGCGGGGAGCTTGCCGGCCTTGAGGGCGTCCTCGATCTCCAGGCGCTGCTCCCGGGCCACCGACCCGTGGTGGGCCCGCACCAGGTCCACTCGCTTGCCGGTCTCGCTCTGCTCGGTGGCAAGCTCGTTCAGGCGAGCGGCGAGCCGCTCGGACAGCCGCCGGGAGTTGACGAAGATCAGCGTCGAGCGGTGCGAGCGGATGAGCTCCAGCAGGACCGGGTGCATGGCCGGCCAGATGGAGTGGCGGGCCTCCGGGTTGCCCGCCGCCGGGCCGGACAGGAGCACGCCGTCGCCGTCGTCGATGGGTTTACCGAGCTCGGCCATGTCCTGGACCGGCACGATGACCTGCAGCTCCAGGGGCTTGCGCACCCCGGCGTCGACCACCGTCACCGGGCGGGGTTGCCCGCCGGCGCGGCCGCCCAGGAAGCGGGCCACCTCCTCGAGCGGCCGTTGAGTGGCCGACAGGCCGATGCGCTGCGGCGACCGATCGGTCAGCCGCTCGAGCCGCTCCAACGACAGGGCCAGGTGAGCCCCGCGCTTGGTGCCGGCCACCGAATGGATTTCGTCGATGATCACGTGCTCGACCGACCGCAGCACCTCCCGGGCCTGTGACGTCAGCAGCAGGTAGAGCGACTCCGGTGTGGTGATGAGGATGTCGGGCGGGTGGCGGACGAGGTCACGGCGGTCCGCCGCCGGCGTGTCGCCGGTGCGGGTACCCACCCGCACCGCCGGCACGGGCAGGCCCCTGCGCTCGGCCTCCAGCGCCATACCGGCCAGAGGCGCCCGCAGGTTGCGCTCGACGTCGTAGGTCAGTGCCTTCAGGGGCGACACGTAGAGAACGCGGCAGGCGTTCTCTACCGGCTGGGTGACGACCTTGTCGAGGGTCCACAGGAACGCGGCCAGGGTCTTGCCGGACCCGGTGGGGGCCAGGATCAGGGTGTGGTCGCCCTTGCTGATGACTTCCCACCCCTGCTCCTGGGCCGGGGTGGGAGCGTCGAAGGCGGCATGGAACCAGGCCCGGGCGACCGGCGAGAAGCGGTCCAGCGAACCCATTGGCCCCCAGCGTACGACGGGGTTAGGACAATGCCCGCCGGCAGCCGCGCGGCTGCCGGCGGGCAGGATCTGAGGTGGCTAGGCCACCCTGAGGTTGAGCATCTCCTTGGGAGGTCCGGGCGTGTCCTCGTCGGTGTCCTCGGCGACGAGGACGTAGTTCCCGGGCGTCAAGTCGACCGTCAGGTAGAAGGTCGTCACCGGGCCCAGGTCGAAACCGGCGAAGACGATCTGCCCGGGAATGGTCGCCGCGGATCCCTTGGCCGGCGGCTCCTCACTCTCGTAGAGCTCTTGGAGTGCGGCGTCGAGCCGGGCGAACGTCGTCCCCGGGTTCAGCCGCGCCAGACCCGGTTCCAGCTGCTCGCTACCGGCTTCGGCGTCGAACCGCAGAGTGTGCCGTCCGGGGGTTAGCGTCGCCGGGCCTTCGATGGCCTTGCCGGGAGCGAGCTTGTACGTGGCGTCGGCGGTCGGGGGGGCGGGGGCGGGGCCGGCAACGACTTCGAGTTGGTTCACCATGCCCTTGGCGAAGTGCGGCGTGCCTTCTCCCTCGGTGGGGATGAAGCACAGCAGGGCGTACGAGCCGGGCGCCAGGTTGGGCACGGTGACCTCTGCCGATTCACCGGGGCCCATGAAGGCGCCAGGGAGCCCGATCTCGTCCAGGACCTCGGCGGTCGGGTCCTGCCTCTCCTCTTCGTCCCCGGCAGCGGCGGTGGTGGACGTCGTGCCGGAACCTCTACCCGTTGTAGTCGTTGCCCCCGACCTCGATGCCGAGGTGGTCGAGGTCGTGGTCTGCCCTGGCGTCTGCGCCGTGGTGCCCGGCGCCTCGCCTCCCGGCGGCCCAGCCTCGCTGAGCGCCCTCTCCAAGTCGCTCATGGTCTTGCCGGGCTTGAACTTGCCGATGCCGATCATGTGGAACTCGGTTCCCTTGTTGCTCAACCTGATGGTGCCCCCGGCGACGAGCGGGCCGCTGACCTGGAACGCATGGTCGACCATGTCGATGGTCACGACAGGCTGCCCCTGTAGGGCGGTCGACGTGGTCTGCGCCGGCTGTGCGTCGCCTCCGTCGTCGTCATCGTCGTCGCCGCAGGCCACCAGCCCGAAGGCCAGCACCACCGACAACGCCACCATCCCTGCCCGACTGTGTCCCGAACGCCTCATTCGCGGCTCCTTGTTCGCCTGTCGCTAAATGCCCCTCGACACTAGCCTGGCTGTTTCCGTCCCGACAGCAAGAACCGGCAATACGCGAGAGGCGCGGCACAAGAGGCCGGTACCGTGATCCCATGCAGCACGTCCACTGGCAGGACCGGCCCACCCTGCGCCGTCCCGTTCTCGTCGCCGCGTTCGAGGGCTGGAACGACGCGGCCGACGCCGCTTCCTCCGCCGCCCGGTACCTGCGCGACCGCTGGTCGGCCCGCCCCTTCGCCTCGATCGACCCCGAGGAGTTCTACGACTTCACCTCCACCCGTCCGCAGGTTCGCCTCGTCGAGGGCATGACTCGCACGATCGAGTGGCCGGAGACCGAGCTGTCCTACGCCGCCCTGCCCGGGACGTCGCGTGACGTCGTCGTCCTCCTGGGTCACGAGCCGCAACTGAAGTGGCGGACGTTCACCGAGCAGGTCGTCGGCGTGGCGAAGGAACTGGGCGTCGAGCTGATCGTCATCCTGGGCGCCCTGCTGGCTGACGTGCCCCATACCCGACCGGTTCGGGTGACCGGCACCGCGGCCGACGGCGAGCTCGTCCGCCGGTTGCGCCTGGCGCGGTCGACCTATGAGGGCCCCACGGGCATCGTCGGCGTCCTCCACGAGGCCTTCAGCCGGGCCAACCTCCCCTCGGCCTCCCTGTGGGCGGCAGTCCCCCACTACGTGGCCTCCACACCGTCGCCCAAGGCCTCCTTGGCGCTGGTCGAGCGGGCCACGAACTTGCTGTCTGCGAGAGTGGCCACCGCCGACCTGGAGCTGGCGGTCGCCGACTACGAGCGACAGGTGAGCGAGGTGGTGGCGGCCGACGAGGACGTCGGCGCCTATGTGCGCCGGCTCGAGGTCAGCGCCGACGACGACGACGTGGCCGACATGGAGACGGTCACCGGCGACGCCCTGGCCGACGAGCTCGAGCGCTACCTCCGCGAGCAGCAGGGCGACTGAGCGGCACCACCCGGCGCCTTACCCTTTGACGCCGTAGGCGCTCAGCGTGGTCGCAGCATCCGGGAAGACCGCGGCCGCCGCCGCGACCAGGTCCGACTGCCGGGCAATCCGGTGGGCGTTGACGGCGACGAACACGCGCAGGGCACAGTCGACCAGCGCCGGGTCACCGAGGGCGGCGAGGGCCTGGGCGCCCTGGACGTAGACGCCGTCGCGGTAGTCCTCGCGCTCGCCGGTCCAGAACGTCATGGGCTCGCCGAGCTTGTTCCTCGCCTCGATCGGGATGACCCGCGTCTTGAACCGCTCCAGGCGGTTCTCGAAGCGGGCCTCGGCCCAGCTGGCCAAACCCTCGTCGATCCACGGATCGCGCCCCTGGTTGTTCCCCACCAGCCCGTAGAACCACTGGTGGCCGACCTCGTGGCTGGTCACTCCGATGGTGTTCTGACCCTGCATCACGTGGCCCGGGTACTCGATGCCCCCGCCCAGTTCCGGGGTGATGGCCAGGGTGAACGTGGCCCACGGATAAGGGCCGAACCGCTGCCCGAAGTCCTCCAGGGAGCCCACCACCCGATCGAGGTACGCATCCAGGCCGTCGGAGTCGACCGTCCCTTCATGGATGCCGACAGCGACCTGGACGGGCTCCGGAGCCATGGCCACCGCCGACACGGTGTCGAACCGGCCGACCGACATGGCGACGTCGCGCATCGCCGACGCGATGAAGCGACCGGGCCGCGCCGGATCCGGCGTGCCGCTTGCCAGGACACTGAAGCCGGCGGGCAGGACCACGGTCAGGTCGAAATCGGCGGTGGGGGCTGTGGACGCCTCTGCGAAACCGCCGACCGGGGCCTCCGTGGCCCAGCCCACGCCCGGCTCCCACGGCAGGATGGGGAAGAACGAGCCGAGCCGCATGGCGCTGCCGTTGCGGGAGATCCGGTCGCTGGCCGCCCCCGGCACCTGCAGCCGCCACGGCATGCTCACATCGACGGCATGGCCGGCCCGGAACCCGCCGTCGGACCGGACCACCAGAGTGGTGGGGTTCTCGAGGGCGCTGGTGACCGAGCGGCCGGCGATGGTGACCTGGCCCGTGTCCAGCTTGGCCTTGGCCGGGGCAGGCCGAGGACCGTTGGGCCACAACCGGAACACCAACCGGTCGGTGTCGATGTCAGGCGTGAAAACCACCTGGAGATGGCCGTCCACCATGCCTTCGTCCGGGCGCACGTCGGCCCGCAGGGTGTACTTCGGGCGGACGGGGTCCGGCACGGCCCGGTTCGGGATCACCGGGCAGGCGGGCGACGTCGCCTGGGCCAGGGCGGTGCTGGTAGTCGTCGGCGCCTGGGTGGTGGATCTCTGCCTGGTCGCGGTGGGAGTGGAGTCGCTCGAGACGCAGGCCGCCAACAGCAGGGCGAGGGCCAGCGGCAGGGCCCGCCTCGTCATCAGGCCATGGTGCCAGCCGTAGGGTGGGCACGTGCCGCGCCTGGTCCCCACCTGCGTCTGGAAGGCGTCGCCCGACCTGCTGCTCGCCCTCGACGCCCGATTCGGAGAGCCGGTCGACACCTACGTCAACGGATCGCAGGTCTGGCTCCGCGACGACGGCCCAGCCGGCGAGGCCATCGAATGGCGCCTCCACCCTGTCGCCGGCTACCGCCGCCCGGACGGCCTCACCACCGAAGCGGTGTTCGACGTGGTCACCGCCGCGCTGGCCGCCGGCGACCAGCCGCCGGTCCCTCTCGACCACCTGTGGGAGGGCCTCGAGTCCTTCGCCGCCTACGACGACGAGCTGGAGCCGGCCATCCTGGCCGCCGCGTGCACCGGGTCGCTTGGCATGCCACCGGACGCGGCAGGCTTGGCCGACCACGACATCATCGGCGACCGGTGGGAGCAGTCCGGAGGCGCCACGTCGATCGTGGCCGCCCTCCTCGACCAGCTGCGTTAGTCCCTGCCCCGCTTCCCGAACCGCCGCTTGGGGGCCTCAGCAGCAGGTTCCGCAACCGCCTCCGGCTCTTCGGCCGCGGCCTCGGGCACCGCGTCGTTGGCCGGCACCTCTGCCTCCGGCTCCGGATCGGGATCGGGCTCCGGGTCCGGCTCGGTCAGGGTGACCATCTCCACCGCTTCGGTCGGCGGGCCGCTGTCCTCGTCGACCACGGCGACGGGCTCGGGCTGGCCGGCCTCCTCGGTCACCACGACGGTGGCAACCTCGCGCTCGACGGTGACCTCCTCGGCCACCTCTGACTCCGGCGAGGCCTCGGCCTCCGGGACATCCCCAACCGTCGCCGCCTCGGCCGCGGGCTGCGCCTCCACACCTTCACCTCCGTCGTCTGCGGCCCCCCGCCGGCGCCGGCGGCGGCGGCCGGACCGTTCGATGTCGACGACCGGTGCGATCAGATCCTCCTGGACCACGTCACCGCTGCCGGTGGCGGCCGACTCGTCCGGCCGAGGGACCTCCTGCAGCGACGCCGCAGGGTCCGTCGCGTCCCCCACGCCCGGGACAACCGGCTCGACGAGCGCGCTGTAGATGCGGGCCCAACGGATCCGGTCGCCCACGATGCCCATGATGAAGATGCCCGCCACTTCGGCGTCGCGGCCGGCCCCGTGCAGCTCAAGCCAGACGGTGTCGTCCATGGCGGCCGAGCGCAGGACGGTCAGCCGGAATCCCGGCTCGGCGTCGAAGATGGCCTGCCAGTTGCGACGCACCTGGTCGGCGCCCCGGAAGTTCCGGCTGGGGTACATCGGTTGGATGCTGTCGAAGTTCGGATGCAGGCACGCGGCCACACCGTCGGCGTCGTGACGGTTGCAGGCGTTGACGAACCTCGTCACCACCGACATGGCGTCGTTCATGCCGATTCGCTTGCGTTTCATCAGGGCCATGTGCACCTCATCATCGGGAAGGTAGTTCTTTGTCGAGCCGCCACGGCGGCTGGCGGGGTCGGTCGAAGACCACGTCGACGGCCTCCCCCCGTATGGCCTGGAAGGCGGGCACGCTCCAGCGGGTGGCGCCGGCCAGCGGCTCGGGCAGGTTGCCCTCGGCGAACCAACCGACGTCGAGGCACTCGAGCGGGTGCCGGCAAAGCTCCCCCCCGATCACCCGGCAGTGAAAGACCAGCGAGTACAGGGGCACCTGGGTGAACCCCAGGCGGAGCCCGTCGAGGACGGCGATGAGCCGTACTGGCTCCACCTCCATGCCGGTCTCCTCGAAGACCTCCTTCACCGCCACCTCGGAGGCCGAGTAGCCGACGTCGGCCCAACCGGTGGGGTAGAGCCACACGCCGTTGTCAGCGCGCTGGACGAGCAGGATCTCACCGCGCTCGTTGCCGACGACCGCGCCTACCGCCACCTTGGGCGTCACGTACCCGGCGACACCCGCGCCGACCAGGCGCATCCACTCCTCGACGAGCGGCGCCGCCTCGACGTCGTCGCCCTGGCCGTCGCCGGCCGCGGCGCGGATGTCGGCGGCCACGTGGAGCACCTCCACGAAGCGCTCGCGCTCGTACAGGTTGTCGGTGAAGGCCAGGCCGGTCCGGGCGATCCCGGCGAGCGCTTCGCTCCACCGCAGGAGATCCGGAGGTGCGGTCACTTCCCGAAACGCTACCCGGCGCATCTGGGACAATGGGCAGGTGGGGGTACGAGCCGATTGCCGCCACTACTCCAGCCGGTCCCTGCCGACCGGCGACACCGTCCACCGTTGCCGCCTCGATGTGGCCGAGACGATGCCCTTCGCCTGCCCGGAGGACTGCCTGTTCTTCGAGCCCCGTCCCCTCAACGACGCCGGCTGGCAGCGCCCGCCGTCCGATCGGCGTTAACCCGCCCCTTTCAGTACCCGGCGGCCCGATCGGACGGTAGGTCCGCGAAAACGCCCCCCTGGAAAGGGAAGCTGCGGTTGTCGACGCCGTAGCAGCCCAAACCAGGAGGGCACCTTGAAGGTGA
>Ga0247713_1001158_pt1 | contig 13725 bp, 6 predicted proteins | sample 21E_NmetaG_FD_189936 | JGI IMG/M metagenome (GOLD analysis project Ga0247713, IMG submission 189936) | Soil microbial communities from hillslope of Landscape Evolution Observatory, University of Arizona, Oracle, AZ, United States - 2-1-E_N | ecosystem: Engineered > Artificial ecosystem > Mesocosm... | reverse complement strand
GAGCGGGACTCCGGCTACTCCACCGCCTACGTCGGGTCGTCCAACATGTCGAAGGCGGCGCTGCTCGACGGGCTGGAGTGGAACGTGAGGCTCTCGGGCGTCACCCAGCCGCATTTGCTGGACACCTTCCGGGCGACCTTCGACCAGTACTGGGAGGACCCGTCCTTCGAGCCCTACCGCCCGGAGGACGAGGCGCACCGCACCCGCCTGGACGAGGCGTTGGCGATGGAGGGGGGTAGCCCCACCGATATGCCGATTACGCTGACTTCGCTCGACGTCCGCCCGTGGCCCTACCAGCGGGAGGTGCTGGACGAGTTGAGCGCCGAGCGGGAGATTCACAACTCGTGGCGCAACCTGGTGGTGATGGCCACCGGGACCGGCAAGACGGTGGTCGCCGCCCTCGACTACCGACGGCTGCGGGAGGCGGGCCAGGTGGAGTCGCTGCTGTTCGTCGCCCACCGGGACGAAATCCTGGTTCAAACTCGGGACACCCTCCGCCACGTGGTCCGCAACGGATCGTTCGGCGAGAGGTTCATCGGCGGCGAACGCCCGCAGGAGTGGCGCCACGTCTTTGCGTCGGTGCAGTCGCTGGCCCGGCTGGATCTGGACCAGTTGAAGCCGGAGCAGTTCGACATGGTGGTCATCGACGAGTTCCACCACGCCATGGCGCCCACCTACGAACGGCTGCTCAACCACCTGAGGCCCAAGGTGCTGCTGGGGCTGACCGCCACGCCGGAGCGCACCGACGGCAAGAATGTGACCGACTGGTTCGGCGGCCGCACTGCCGTCGAGCTGCGGCTGTGGGAGGCGCTGGAGCGGGGTCTGCTGGCGCCGTTTCAGTACTTCGGGATCGCCGACAACACCAATCTGAAGACCATCCGGTGGAAGCGGGGCCGCGGCTACGAGCCCAGGGAGCTGGAGAACGTTTACACCGGCGACGACGCCCGGGCCCGGATCATCGCCCAGGCGGTCAAGGACAAGGTCACCTCCATTCCGGCGATGCGGGCGATCGGCTTCTGCGTCGGCGTGGCGCACGCCCGGTTCATGGCCGACCGGTTCAACGGCTACGGGATCCCGTCGATCGCCCTGACCGGTGACGACCACCCCGAGCAGCGGCGGGTAGCGATAGAGGCGCTGCGAAACCGGCAGGTCAACGTGCTGTTCACGGTCGACCTGTTCAACGAGGGCGTCGACATTCCCGAGGTCGACACCGTGCTGTTCCTGCGGCCGACCGAGAGCGCCACGGTATTTCTGCAACAGCTCGGCCGAGGTCTGCGGCTGGCCGATGACAAACCGTGCCTGACGGTGCTCGACTTCATCGGCGCCCAGAACGCCAACTTCCGGTTCGACCTGAGATACCGGGCGCTGACCGGGGCCAGCCGGCGAGGGCTGGTGCGCCAGATCGAGTACGGCTTTCCGACCCTGCCGGCGGGCTGCCACATCTCACTGGACCGGGTGTCGGCCGACCTGGTGCTGGAGAACGTGCGGGCGTCGCTGCGGATCGATTGGAAGGGCCTGGTGTCGGAGCTGCGGAACCTGGGCGACGTGGATCTAGGGACCTTCCTAAAGGAGACCGGCGTCGAGCTGGATGACATCTACCGGCGCCGGCACGGAGGCTGGGCGGGCCTGCGGAGGCAAGCCGGGGTCGACCACAGGGAGCCGGGCCCGGACGACGACAAGCTGGCCGGGGCGATAGGCCGGATGTTGCACATCGACGACCTGGACTGGCTGAAGTTCATCGCCCGGTTGTTGGAGTCGCCGGTCGACCGGAAGTTGCCGGCGCTGGACACCCGAGAGGGCCGCCTGCTGGCGATGCTGCACTTCGCATTGTGGGGGTCGGGGGAGCGGCTGGACCGGATGCCGGATCTACTACGCCGGCTGGCGGAGAACCCGGCCCGGAGGGAGGAGGTGCGGCAACTGGTGCCGGTGCTGATTGAGCGGATCAGGAGGGTGACGCATCCGGTGGATCCCGGTGGCCGGGTGCCGCTGCAGGTCCACGGCCGCTACAGCCGGGACGAGGCCCTGGGCGCCTTCGGGGTACCGAACCCGAATGCGGTGCGGCAGGGCGTCTTGTACGTCAAGGACGAGAAGGCCGACCTGTTGTTCGTGACGCTGCGCAAGACGGAGGCGCATTTCTCGCCGACGACCATGTACAACGATCGAGCGATCACGCCGTCACTGTTCCAGTGGGAATCGCAGAGCACGACCTCGGAGGCCTCACCGACGGGTCAGCGCTACATCCACCACCAGGAGCAGGGATCGACCATCCACCTGTTCGTGAGGGAGTCGAAGGAGAACGACGGGGACCTGGGAACGCCGCCCTATCTCTATGCCGGTTCGGCTCGCTACATAAGTCATTCTGGCGACCGCCCGATGGGAATCATTTGGAAACTGGAGCAGGAGCTTCCGGCGGACGCCTTCCTGGCGGCACGGGTGGCAGCGGGTTGACGGTCGATTCCCGTGTGGTAACCGATAATTGCAGTATGGGTGCGCAGTCGGAGGTAGACCGCTACCGGCGAGATGTCCAGTCGCTTCAATCCAAAATTGCAAGCGAATCCAGTAAGGTCGCGTCGGCTCGCGAGCGGGAAAATAGGGCCCGGCAGCAAGCTGCTACGTCCCGCTCGACTTCTTCGCAAAGCAGCAAACTACGGGAGGCTGATCGCCACGGCAAAGAATCCGTTGAGGCAGAAAAGAGGCGTTCCGGTTTCGAGAAGCGGTTGGCCGACAAACAAAAGTCGTTATATCAAGCAGCAGCAAAGTTGGATAAAGAGCGAACTGCAGCGCAGCAAAGTGCGCTTAAACGGCTAGAGGAGCGCGCCCGAAGCAGCGAATTGCAGTTTCGCGAACCCTTTGAACCGAATGTGCCTTGGCACCAGAAAGCGCCGGGTGGGACCCCTTTCTACTCGACTCTTAGCCCACCAGTTGCCAGCCTACAAACAAGTACAGTCCTGAGTAATGTGCAAGATGGAGTCTTCATTTCGCATGCCTCCGAGGACAAAGAAGAGGTGGCTAAACCTCTCGCAGAGCTACTCTCCGGGAGGGGGGTAAAGGTTTGGTATGACGATTTCACTCTTACCGTGGGAGACAGTCTCCGAAGAACGATCGACCGGGGATTAGCATCATCGCGTTTTGGAGTTGTAGTCCTTTCTGCCGACTTCTTTCGTAAGGAGTGGCCTCAGGCTGAGCTTGACGGGCTTGTTGCGAAGCAAAGGGCGACTGGCGACAAGGTCATTTTGCCGATTTGGCATCGCTTGACGAAGGACGATGTTCTTGAGCAAAGCCCCACTCTTGCTGATCTCAAGGCGCTCAATACCTCGTTTATGACAATGGCTGAGATCGCAGACGCGATCGCTGCGGTCGTTAAGGGGTAACGCCTGCGCGACTTAACCTTTCGAGTGGTTTCGTATCCCAGAAACCTGCACTCAGCCAGAGGTGGGCCGACGACATGGTGCTTGCGGCTGAGAAGGCACACCGCGACACCAAGGAACAGATCAAGGTCCTGCGTCGGCAGGCGCGCCAGGCGGTGACGTTGGGGGAGCAGCAACGGGTCCAGGAAAAGATCCAGAAGCCGGAGGGTCAGCAGCGCCGTCAGTGTCAGGAGATCTGCCAGCTCGAGGACAAGATCATGGAAAAGCGCGATACCCTCATCGACCAGCTTGAGAAGCGCCTCACGCAGCGCACCACGAGTGAAACACTATTCTCCATCCGCTGGGCAGTCGCCTAGCCTGAATCAGTGCCACGGACACGGACACGAAGACGGGATCCTGTATGAGCCAGCAGTACGAGAAACTGAAGACCTTGCTAAAGAAGCTATTCCAGCTCGACCAGCCCGACTTGGACTTCGGCCTCTACCGCATCATGCATGCAAGAAGCTCCGAGGTGACCCAGTTTCTCGACCGGGATCTTCTGCCGCAGGTCAAAGATGCGTTCGCGCTCTATAAGACCGCTGACAAGGCGGAGATCGAAAAGGAGATCGCCAAGGCAATCGAGCAGGCGCAGGGCCTCGGTGTGGACCCCGAGACGACGCAGAAGGTGAAGGCTCTGCGTGCCCGGCTGGCGAGCGAGGCCGTGGACCTCGGCGCACTCGAGAGCGAGGTCTACGACCACCTGTTCAGCTTTTTCCGGCGCTACTACTCCGAGGGCGACTTCCTCAGCAAGCGTGTGTACAAGCCCGGCGTCTACGCCATCCCCTACGAGGGCGAGGAGGTCAAGCTCCACTGGGCCAACGCGGACCAGTACTACATCAAGACCAGCGAGTACCTGCGGGACTACGCCTTCCGCCTGCGGCCGGACGACGAGGCTAAGCCAATGCGTGTCCACTTCCACCTGGTGGACGCCACCGAGGGCGAGCACGGCAACGTCAAGGCGGCCGCGGGCAAGGACCGTCGCTTCAAGCTGGCTGAGACGGACCCGCTGGCTATCGAGAACGGCGAGCTGATCGTGCGCTTCACCTACCAACCCGAGCCGGCCAAGCAGAAGGACCTGAACGCTGCCGCCGAGGCCGCGCTGATGGCCACGGCCGACCCGGAGCTCTCCGGGTGGATCAGCGCGCTGTGCATCAAGCACCGGCGAGCCGACGGTACCGAATCCGGAAACACTCGGCTGCGCGTGCATCTGGACCGCTACACAGCACGTAACACCTTCGATTACTTCATTCACAAGGACCTCGGCACCTTCCTGCGCAGGGAGCTGGACTTCTACATCAAGAACGAGGTGATGCACCTCGATGACATTGAGAACGAGTCCGTCCCACGCGTTGAGCAGTACCTCTCCAAGATCAAGGTCGTCCGCCGAATCGCCGGTAAGGTCATCGACTTCCTAGCCCAGCTCGAGGACTTCCAGAAGAAGCTATGGCTGAAGAAGAAGTTCGTGGTGGAGGCCTCTTGGTGTATACGGGTTGGTGTCATCCCGGAGGAGTTCTATCCGGAGCTCGCGGCAAATGAGGAGCAGCACGAAGAGTGGGTGAAGCTCCACGCCATCGACGAGATCGAAGGTAACCTGATGACCCCGGGTTATAGCAAGAAGCTCAATCCGGGGTTCCTGAAGGCGCATCCGACGTTGATGGTGGATACGCGCCACTTTGATGCCGGGTTCACCGCGCAGCTGATGGAGGCGATGGGCGACCTGGACGAGCAGACCGACGGGGTGCTGCTACATAGCGAAAACTTCCAGGCACTATCGCTGATGCAGGCACGGTATCGGGAGCAGGTAAGCTGCATCTATATCGATCCGCCGTACAACACGGCCTCCTCTGAGATCGCGTATAAAAACAGCTACAAGCACTCCTCTTGGCTATCACTTCTTGAAGGCGGGGTTGAACGCGCTCGGTCTCTGATGGGAAGCGATGGCGTGCTTTGCGTCGCTATAGATGACGCCGAATTTGCCCGCATGCATGTTGCACTTCTTGAAGTCTTTGGCGAACAGAATCACCTGGCCTCAGTCGCGGTGCGATCGAAGCCGCAGGGCCGGGCCATGGCGGCTGGGTTTTCGCAAAACCACGAGTATGCGGATTTCTTTGCAAACGGAAGCGGTGCGGCCGTCGGTAGACTGCCACGTGATGAGGGTCGTATGGCGCGCTACTCAGAGCGCGACAGCGAGGGAATCTTCGCATGGGCGAATCTGCGCGGCACTGGGGCGAATTCCTACCGGCTCAATCGACCGAAACTGTTTTACCCAATATGGGTCCGCGTCGCCGATGCGGCAGTCGTTGTACCCACCTTCGAATGGCATGACTCTGAAGCCGCATGGGCCGCGACTGTCCCGATCCCGAGCGGCCACGAACTGGTGCTGCCCTTGGACGAGGACGGTGTAGAACGTGTGTGGACACTCGGTTGGGACCGCGCTCAGAGGGTAGCGAGAACGGAACTTCTGGCCAAGCGCACAAATGACAGGTGGCAGATTCACCGGAAATACCGACCGAATCAAGAGGGTGCGCTACCTGGCACATGGTGGGCTGACCCCAAATATTCGGCAAGCGAGAGCGGTACCAAGGTCCTTCAAGACATCATCGGAGTGAATAGCACGTTCTCGTATCCGAAAAGTATCTTCACCGTTGAGGACTGCCTTCGATCTTCGGGCTTGGCTGGGACGGGGACTGCGCTTGATTTCTTTGGAGGGTCCGCAACCACCGGCCACGCCGTGATCAACCTGAACCGCCAGGATGGCGGCCAGCGCAAGTTCATCCTCGTTGAGATGGGCGACTACTTCGACACCGTGATGCTCCCGCGCCTAAAGAAGGTCACGTTCACACCGGAGTGGACGGACGGCAAGCCGAAGCGCCTTTCCACGGCCGGGGAAGTCGAGCGGAGTCCGCGGATAATGAACGTCGTGCGACTCGAGTCCTATGAGGACGCGCTCAACAACCTGAAGGCGCGCCGCAGTGAGTCGCAGGAGCAACTGCTGTTAACCCCCGAGTCGCAGGGAACGGACGGTTTAAGGGAGGAGTACATCCTGCGCTATATGCTGGACGTGGAGACGCGCGGCGGCCAGTCGCTGCTTAATGTGCAAGCCGTTGCCGATCCCACCGCCTACACGCTCAAGATCAGGCGTCCAGGCTCAGACGAGTCGCGTGAGGTGAATGTCGATCTGCTGGGGACCTTTAACTGGCTGATCGGCCTCACAGTAAAGCAAATCGCCGCGCCGCAGATTTTCAGTGCCGCCTTCCAGCGCGACAGCGAAGGCCGCTTGCGCCTTAAGGGTCGCCTCAAGCAGGGCGTTCCCATAGAAGAGAGCGGTCCCTTCTGGTTTCGCACCGTCACCGGCACCACGCCCGACGGGCGCCACACCCTGGTCATCTGGCGCAAGCTCACCGGCAGCCCCGAGGAGGACAACCTCGCGCTTGATGAGTGGTTCACCAGGCAGGGTTACTCAGCCAAGGACAGCGAGTTCGACCTGATCTACGTCAACGGCGGCAACAACCTTGAGAATCTCAAGACCCCAGACGACCTGTGGAAGGTGCGCCTAATAGAAGAGGACTTCCATCGGCTGATGTTCGAGACGGAAGGGGTCTGATTGCGGGATTTCTTGATGCGAATGAAATCGCTACAAGGCACTTTATCGCTCACCCTTGCGGCGATCCGTTGAGCGGCAAACCAGGAGAGGCGCTCTGATGCCTAGCGAACGCCCACGAACGACTGCCGCCGGGATGCCCCCCCGGGCTCGCCGCGCTAACAGCGAGCCTCAGGTGCCCTTCACCTTCAAGCTGGTGCTGAATCAGTGGCTGCTGTCTCTGTTCAATTTCAAGCGATTCGAAGATCTGGCCGAACTCCTGCGCAATGAGGGACTGGAAGGGCTGGACGAGAACAACGTCCATCACTTTCACCACGTGTTGACAGCCCAGCTCTTTAACCTGACGCAGCTTCCCACCGAGTTGCTGCTCGAGTACGACCAGAACATCGTCCGCCATACGCAACGGCTGAACGAACGGCGCATCACGCGAGGAGAGGTACCGATCGCCTGGAAGTACTTCCAGTACCTGGCGCTGCTCTTCACCGAGATCTACCTCGACCGATATTTCCGCGACCCAAAGACCCTGCTAGTAGCACTGAACGAACAGGTCGCCACCTACAACGAAGGAAGGCCCGAGGCCGACCAGCTCGCGCCGCTTAAGGCGAACAGCGAGGCTTGGCCACAGCTCAACAAGTTGGCCTTTTGGATGGCGACGGGCAGCGGCAAGACGCTAGTGATGCATATGCACGTCCTGCAGTTCCAGTTCTACCTGGAGAAGACGGGGCGCCGCCGGGATCTGAACCGTATCATCCTGCTCACCCCCAACGAGGGCCTCTCGCAGCAGCACCTGCACGAGTTCGAGGCAGCGGGGATCGACGCGGAGATCTTCAACAAGGATGGGCGCGGCCTGTTCACCGGGCAGGCCGTGGAGATCTTGGAGGTCACCCGGCTGCGCGACGACATGGGCGACAAGACAGTCGCGGTGGACGCATTCGAGGGCAGCAACCTGGTCTTAGTGGACGAGGGTCATCGCGGTTCCTCGGGAGGAGGTGACGGTGCGTGGATGCGGTTTCGCAATGCGCTGTGCGAGAAGGGCTTCTCCTTCGAGTATTCAGCAACCTTCGGGCAGGCGGTCAAGGGCAACCCGGGCCTCACCGATCTCTACGCCAAGAACACGCTGTTCGACTACTCCTACCGCTACTTCTACGGCGACGGCTTTGGCAAAGACTACCAGATTCTCAATCTCGACGAGGGCACGCAAGAGAACCATCTAGAACTTTACCTGGTGGCGTGCCTACTCTCCTTCTTCCAGCAGCAGCGCCTTCACCGCGAGCATGAGACCGCCTTCCGTCCGTTCCAGATCGAGAAGCCGCTGTGGATCTTCGTCGGAAGCAGGGTCGTCAAGGGCCTAGCGGACCGAGACGCCTCGGACATTGTCGAGATCTTAAGGTTCCTGGCCCGATACGTTTCCGACCGCATCGGCAGCATCCAGCGTATCGACCGCGTGCTGAACCAGGGCCTTGTGACGGCCAGGGGTACGAACCTGTTCGCCGGTCGTTTCGCCTACCTCAACACGTGTGGGCTCACGGCGGCCCAGGTCTTCGGGGAGACCCTGACGGCGCTTTTTAACGCGCCGGGCGGTGGCCACCTCTACGTCGAAAACCTGAAAGGGGCGACGGGCGAGGTGGCCCTGCGCCTCGGCGCCGAGAACGAAGCCTTCGGCGTGGTCAACGTCGGTGACGACGTCAAGCTGGTGAATCTTTGCGAGGAGCACGGCCTCGCAACAGGCGAGCGCGAGTTTTCCGGCTCGCTCTTCCACGAGATCAACCATGCGCATTCACCCGTGAATCTGCTGATCGGCTCGAAGAAGTTCACCGAGGGCTGGTCTAGCTGGCGCGTGTCGACGATGGGGCTTATGAACGTCGGCAAGGGCGAGGGGGCGCAGATCATCCAACTCTTCGGTCGCGGGGTGCGACTCAAGGGCTACGAAACGAGTCTGAAGCGCAGCGGCCGGGTGACGCTGCCGGAAGGTCTCGACCGCCCGAAGCACATCGGCGTGCTGGAGACACTGGGCATATTCGGCATTCATGCCGATTACATGGCGCAGTTTCGCGACTTCCTCGAAGAGGAGGGGCTGCCCACCAACGATGACCGCATCGACTTCCTGCTGCCAGTTATCAATAACCTCGGCACCCAGAAGCTCAAGACGGTGCGGCTCAAGAAGACGATCAACGGCGTGAGCACCGAGTTTGGCGATGCCTTTCGTAAGCTCGCGCCCATCCCCACAGTGGTTCCGCCGGATCCCGCCTCCGACCCAAGTTCGGCCTATCTGCAGAAGAACCAGGTCGCGCTGAACTGGTATCCCAAGATCCAGGCTATGAGGTCGAGCGGACTCACGGGTGGCGATCTAGAGGGAGCGCCGAATCAGACACACCTGACTGCTCGCCACGTGGCGTTCCTCGATGTGAACGCGCTCTACTTCGAGCTGGAGCGCTTCAAGGCCGAACGCGGGTGGTACAACTTAAACCTCACCCGGCAGGGCATCGTTGAGCTGCTAGCCGATCAGAGCTGGTACCGGCTGCTGATCCCGGCTGAGGAGCTGGCCTTCGATTCCTTCGAACGCGTGCGGCTCTGGCATGAGATAGCGCTGGCCCTGCTCAAGAAGTACACCGAGCGTTACTACACCTTCCGCAAGCGTGAGTGGGAGCTGCCGCACCTCGAATACCGCGATCTTGAGGACGACGATCCGAACTTCCTCGGCATTAAGGAGTCGCCGGGCTGCTACCGCATCCTTATCGACCGGTCGGAGGAAGAAATCGTTTCGAAACTAAAGGAGCTGAAGGCGTCCATCGAGCAAGGCGACCTCAGGCCTTGGGAATTTCGGGGCATGAAGGCCGTCTGGTTTGGGAAGCACCTCTACCAGCCGCTGCTGTATCTGGATTCAAAGGTCGTCGAGATCAGCCCGGCGCCGCTCAATAAGGGGGAGCGCCTGTTTATCGAGGATCTGAAGGCGTTCGATGACGGGCACGACAAGTTCTTCGAGGACAAGGAGCTGTACCTACTGCGCAACCTGAGCAAGGGCAAAGGCATCGGTTTTTTTGAGGCTGGAAACTTTCACCCAGACTTCATTCTGTGGCTACTGGCGGAGGGCAAGCAGCACGTCATCTTCGTGGATCCCAAAGGCATCAGGAACCTTGGGCCAAGCGATCCGAAGATCCAGTTCCACGACACCATCAAGGAGATCGAGCAGCGATTGGGCGATGCGTCCGTGCGACTGGAGTCTTTCATCGTCTCGAATACCTCGTCGGCCACGATGCGTTTGCTGTGGAACATGGACAAGGCGGCCATGCAGCAGAGAAACATCGTCTTTCAGGAGGAGGACAAGGACAGTTACGTGCGGCGGATGCTCGAAGGGGTTTAAGCGATCTTGTTCGATGGCGCTTGATCTCAAGCAACACCATTGGTTCCGGCGGGACCACACAGGATGGATTGCGAACGAATCCGTCGTGTATTGCTCAAAGTCAATTTCGACTGGCTACTGGTCCCCCTGAGAAGGAATTGCTTGCCGGCAGGAACGCGCCTGCGCTGCGTCGGGCCTTTAGTCTGTGCTGCCGGAGCAGGACCTGAAGACCTCAGTTCGCCAAACCGAGCTTATCAATCATGTCCCGCAGAAATTCCTCCACTACATCTGAGACAAGCGGATTGAACTCTGGTATCCACTTGCCATTGTCTACAAGCTGAATCGATACACCTCCATTAGCTCCCAGTTTGGTATCGCTCGCTACAGGATCTCTGAACACGATCAACTCCCCAGAGTCATTGTGTACGATCTCTCGAAGTCTTATGTATGGATCGGTGAAGGAAAAGAACTCCGGCCGTTCTCCCTCAAGGTGACCCGTAACGAGGGCTCCCACAGCCTTGAAGAGACCTTCTCCGCTATCAAGACATTCATTGAACTCGTGTCGGCGCGCAAAGAAGATGCAAGCGTAGACCCTTCTCCGATCGACGAAGAACGTGAGGGTGAACAGCCAGGTACCGGAGGCCCACCCGTGTTCTCGAATATGTGACCATTTGTCGAAGGAAATTCCGTCCCAGACCTTGATCCTGACTTCGAAGATATCGGTCTCGTTGTTGAGTTCCTCTGCCCATCTCTGGAATTCATCCCTAATGGAATCCATCCGCCGGCGCCAGAGTTCGTACTTGTTGTATTCGCGCTGCCTTGCTGCGCTGCGTGGTCCCTTTAGTAATGTCCGAATTGCTTCCCGGCGGCGAGCAGGCGCTTCCGCAATGCGCTTCGTTCGATCCAAGATGGTCAGTTCGGCATCGGCAACTATTGAAATCAAATCATCCCAGCTGCCCTCGTCTGCGAGTGCCAGGGCGTCATAGTATTCCTGCCGCCTGGATGCAGGTATGCCGACTGGCAGAAGTCCTGCTTTTATCAGCGTAAAGTCTTGAAGGAGCCTGCCGACTCGTCCGTTGCCGTCCTTAAAAGGGTGAATACGGGCGAAGGTAGCGTGTAACCAGCAGGCTCCGATGATTGAGTCGAGGTCGGAAGAGCCGTCTAAGAACTGCATTGAGGTAACACAGACTTGATCGATGAGTGAAGGGACATCGCCCCAATGCGGCGGCGTAAAGGAGGCTCCAGTGATCTCGACGTTTTCTGTTCGGAAGGCCCCAGGATGCGGAAGCAAGCCTTTCGTGATGTACGTATGAATCTCCCTGACCAAGGGTGCGGAAACTGCGAGGTTGCTAGCCGCCTGGACCTGAATGAATTCGTTGGCAACGATCACATTCATGATTTCGCGCTCGTTGTACCGATCGCTGTCGGAAATTGACTGTCCTTCAAGGATCGCTCGGGTAATCCGCGGGTTAACTCGGATTCCTTCAATGTTGAGCGTGTCGCTGATACGCTCAGGGAGAAACGTTGTGGCGATTTCTGCCTTTACTTCATCAGGAAAGTCACCTAGCGAACGGAGTTGATTCGCCTCGGCAGCAACGTCATTCAGCAGTTCCGCTATGCCGGACGAAATTATGATTTTGCTCGGATCTTGCATGTCCATGCCCTATGCCGACCTTATTTGTACTGGCGCAGACGGCAGATTCATATCTAAGCCCCTATGTTGGCATGGCCGGCTCTGCTCGATGCTACAGCTCAGCCGATTCAGCCATTATGACCCAGGCAGCTCACGCGCTATGACCACAGGTAGAGTCCTAGAGACGCAACCAGCACGGGGGATGGAGGCCGGGGAGGTCGAAAGACTCAGGAACTCTCCGAGGAAAACATCTGACCCCGCAGCTGCCTAGGGGCCGCCGAGGCCATGAGAAAGCGCTCCGGGGCTCAAAGAGAAGGGCCTGCGGAGTCGTCTGAAGACGACGCGAAGGGAGGGACCGTTTGCGCCGGATCGCCAAGGAGCATCCCTCTAACCTTCGGCGAGAACAACTATGTGCCGCCGCTTATGGAGGTTTCGACCAGGATGCCAATCTGATTGGCGATCGGAGTGTACAGGTCGATACTCGTTTCCGAAGTGGTCAGCGATACGAGCAGCGCATACCGCACGTGCAGGTCGGTCCGGTCCCTCCTGTTGTTGTTTTTCCACCATCCACCAACCGGGTACACGCCCAACACGCCTGAATCGGCAAGGTCTGCTGCTGGGCCTTCCCAAAAGTCGGCGTGCAGAGAACCCACGTGGCGCGCCTTTGGGCCTATGAGCCAGTTTGGTTCTTGCGCGCTACCCCTTTGTATTCCGCCTTCCTCGGTCTCGGCCAGTTTGTTAAGCCGGAGTCGAAATTCTGAGGACGACTCTCCTGGCCGACGGATATCGAATCGCAGCAAATGGGACGGGTAGACGTAGCGTCCCCGCCATCCCCTGCTCGAGGCGTTGGGTTCGATGAAGTAGCTGAGCGTCACACGCAGCCTGACGTTGCTATCACCAAGCTCGAGCAGAGCTTCTCGTGGCCAGGGGAGGTCATGAAGGTGCATTTCCCGTAGTCGAGTCCTGCTTGATTCAACCTGTTCGAATGGCTGGATATGAGCTTGAGCGATAAGCGTTACGGCGTTGGACGCACTTCGAAGTAAGCGCTCCTCGGTCGGTGCGCCAAATCCATATCGCCTAAGAAGTTGAAAGCACTGTTTCTTCGATGGGGCGCCATGAACCTGCTCTGCCATTTGTGGTGTCCATTCAGCCGAATGCACCAGTAGACCCCGGATCGTTTCGGGCCAGAACCCAGGGTAGTGTGCAGAAACTAATCCGGCGTACCTCGCAGCTTGTGCCGCAGCCGCGCTGGTCGCATTCGCAGTGGTCAAGGGTTTCCCCTGCGGTTCCAAGCGCGAGGTTGTCGAGATGCTGACTACGTCGTGCTGGTCGAAATGGGTGCCCTGGGGCGACATCAGGAGGTTTCCACCCTCCAGCACGATGTCCGGCTTAAGTGGCCAATGTGGCGAGAACATCAATGAAGTCCGGCTAAACGGGGACAGCTCCCCCTCTACGGCGAGTGGTCGGTACCCCGTAAAGGATGGGTCCTGCGGAATCGCGGAGAGTTCTGTAAACGCCCCCACCGTGAGCGCGTTCCAGGCTTGACCGGGATCCTCGATGGTCGAGGTATCACAGACGTCAAGGAAGTCCGCCTTGTAGCCTTCTCGGACGTTCCCCTGGAGTTGACCCGGTTACGTGGACACTTTGAGACTAGGACAACCAGTCCTGGAAAGGAAAGTGTTCATGCCCGGCAAGAAGCCACCTTACCCACCAGAATTTCGAGCAGAAGCGGTCAGGCTTTACC